>Ga0065711_1046745_pt1 | contig 12721 bp, 8 predicted proteins | sample Hoacrofraction12_FD_59098 | JGI IMG/M metagenome (GOLD analysis project Ga0065711, IMG submission 59098) | Hoatzin crop microbial communities from Cojedes, Venezuela - Epithelial fraction 12 v2 (version 2) | ecosystem: Host-associated > Birds > Digestive system > Esophagus > Crop | place...
AGCACCTAATTTCTCGGCCACTGCGAAGAGGAAGGATCCAGGTCAAGATGGAAAGCTGAGCCAGTGGGGCAGGGACTGGGGCCAAGGCGGGTTCTGCTGGTGCATGGACAGGCACAGGCAGGGCTGCAGTGTAGCTCAGTCAGAGACCGAGTCTGAGGGCTTGAACTTTAGTGCAGCCCCCAAGGGAAGGGCACAGTTCTTTCACACAATACTCCAAACCAAGGTGGTACAGCTGCATACTAGCACTGACCTTGAGTATAGGCAGCTATGCTCTAGGGGTGCACTCAGGGTCTTTATAGGCGGTATGGATAAGACAACACTGGGACAATCATGGAACAAATCCTCCTAGCAGCTATGCTAAGGCGCATGGAGGACAGGAGGTGATTTGAGACAGCCAGCATGGCTTCACCAAGAGCGAGTCCTGTCTGACCAACCTAACTGCTTTCTATGATGGTGTGACTACATCAGTGGACAAGGAAAGAGCTACTGTGTTGTCTATCTGGATGTCTGTAAAGCCTTTGGCACAGTCCCCCACAACATCCTTCTCTCTCATTGGGAGAGATATGGGTTTGATGGGTGGATTGTTTGGCCACTAAGAAAATGGTTTGATGGTCACATCCAGAGGGTAGTGGTCAATGGCTCGATGTCCAGAAGGACACAGGTGACAAGTGGTGTACCTCAGAGGTCCGTACTGGGACTGGTGTTTTTTCATATTTTAATCAATGACTTAGCAAGATTGAGTGCACCCTAAGCAAGTTTGCAGATGACACCAAGCTGAATGGTACGGTCGAGACACCAGAAGGACGGGATGGTATCCAGAGGGACCTGGACAGGCCTGAGAGGTGGGCCTGTGGGAACCTCATGAGGCTCAACAAAGCCAAGTGCAAGGTCCTGCACATGGGTCAGGGCAATCCCTGCTATCAATACAGGCTGGAAGAAGAAGGGACTAAGAGCAGATCTGCCGAGAAGGACTTGGGAGTACTGGTGGACAAAAAACTGGACATGAGCCGACAATGTGCGCTTGCAGCATGGAAAGCCAGCTGTATCCTGGACTGCATCAAGAGAAGCATGGCCAGCAGGTTGAGGGAGGTGATTCTGCCCCTCTACTCCGCTCTGGTGAGACCCCACCTGGAGTTCAGTGTCCAGCTCTGGACCCCTCAGCTCAAGAAAGACATGGAGCTGTTGGAGTGGGTCCAGAGGAGGGCCACAAAGACAATCCAAGGGCTGGAGCACATCTCCTACGAGGAATGACTGAGAGAGTTGGGACTGTTCAACCTGGGGAAGAGAAGGCTGCAGGGACACCTTAGTGCAGACTTTCAGTACTTGAAGGGGCCTATAGGAAAGATGGGGACAATCTTTTTAGCGAGGCCTGTTGTGACAGGAGCAATGGCTTTAAACTAAGGGAGGGTAGATTTAGACCAGATAGAAGGAAGAAATTTTTTGCCATAAGGGTGCTGAAACACTGGAACAGATTGCCCAGAGAAGTAGTGGAGGCCCCATCCCTGAAAACATTCAAGTCCATGTTGGATGGGGCTCCGAGCAACCTGGTCTAGTTGAAGATAACCCTGCTCATGGTAGGGGAGTTGGGCTAGATGACCTCTAAAGATGCCCTCCAACCCAAAGCATTCTATGATTCTATGATTTTATGATTGTGTTTTGGGAAGAAAAAGAGCTATAGGGTTGTAAGCTGTGTCATGTCACTTGCCCTCAGCAGCAGGTACTGGTTGTGTTACCTGCTGGTACAGACATAGCCTCCAGCAGTGGTTTGCTGAAAGACATGTACAACAGAGCTCATGCTTTGTCTATATCACAAGCAATGCAACCCAATTAAAACAAGTTCTTTCTAGGTATTTGCTACAAGTTCACTTTCATCAGTATACAGAGCACCTATCTAATCCATTCAGCAGATTTAATTCTAGCACACAACAAGAAGAAAATGTGCAAAAAAAAAAAAAAGGATGAGGTAATCACTCGATAGAGTTCTTGCACTTTGTTATTTGGTTTGTTGTTTTTTTTTTTAAAGAGATGCTTTCTAGAACAGGTGCCTCACCATCCAGATGGACATGACTGCACTGTTCATTTCACATACACTTGGCAGCTTACCTAAGGTGAAAATAGATATCTCAAGATCTCACACACCTCAGGAGTTGGATGTGTTGACAATGAGGAGATGCTGAAAGGTACAATACCTTTTTAAACTTCCACAATCTGTGATTCATGTTGTTTCGTCTCTGTTCATGATCTTCTTTGTCATGTGCCATGTTGAGCAAGAAGATCAGCAACGAGTAATTACGCATGGCTTTCATCAGCACATATCTGCAATTTGTCAGCACTAGCATTTCATGACTAATCTTTCCTCTGGGTTAATCTGATTAGATTGTGTGTCAAAGCTTCCTAGAAGTCAGCTTGCTGGTAACTGAGTCCCGCCCATGAAGACTTCACTCCTACAAAGCACTCTGCTTCTCTTGCAGCTGAAGTTGCACTGTTCCACCTTTGATATTAACTCGGTTTTCTTGTCCCCTAGACAAAAATTAATAATTTGCATAAATAATCCCATAAAACTTGCCATTTTCTTCATTACTGCTGCTGTGAAAGACAGTTTCAGCTTCAGACAAAACATGGAATAGTTTCAAGCGCGTAGTTCCCTGTAATTTTCCCTGTTTTATAGTTTTCTTTACTTACGGCCACTTTCAAATTGAAGCTGCTATACAACTGTTGCAATGAGTTTTGAGCAAATCAAGTGAACTGTGTAGCAGTCAGCTGGAATCACAGTAGTGATTTAAAAGTTACTCAAGTAGGTGATGATAATGCGGTTAATATGGGCCTTCCCCATCCACTTTTTCTTGGTTGGTTCTTGGAGCATGGTGCTGGTGATTGACTAATCACAGCTCATATGTGAGATTTTAAAGCAGATATCTCTATTATCAGCACAATCTGTTCTCTGTCTGTTCAGCAACGAAAGACAGGAGACCCTATTCCCCATATGTCCACTGAAGTTTACCAGAATAAGAAACCTCTCAGATTTGCAGACATACAGCTCCTGTCATACAGACTTTCTCTTTTCTTTTCCAGGCCTAACAGTGCATATATTAGATCCAAATTTAGGAAACACCTTGCAAAATAAAAGATCATATGCATTCAATGATGATTTACATCTTACCGTATTTTTTATGGTTTGGTATTGCTTCCAGTAATTAATTTTATTCCTTATTGGAAAACTAGATACAGCAAGACTGTTCTTTAAAGGCGATTACCTCTGCAAAAATTGCATGCTTCTTCAGCAAGTTAATTTTCAATCAGTACAGTAATGTTTATTGCATTTGAAGTTGATTGTTTACCAGGGACATACAAAGACATAGCTGGCTTCAGAGTACACATTACTACTCAGGTATTCCAAGTGATAGCATTAAGTTCCTCTGGTCACCTCTGCAACATCTTGTATTTGGTTAAGACAATGTCCTTATGTATATAATGCATTATCCCTTTACTACAAGTACAGTATATTTTTTTTAATGAGGCTTGAAATTCCTCATTTTTTAACTCTTAATGTAACTCAGTAAATCCTTAAAGTACATAAAGGAGAAATAACACTTTGTAGAATTATTTAATTTCATGAAAAAAAAAGAATGATATTGTGAGACACATATAGACAAACTAAGAAATCTCCTTAAAATGTAAGAGAATAGGATTCTAGGAAAAAAAGTTACCTCACTAATTGTTGGTGATTAATTGCTAAATTTATAACAAATTATCAAGCAAGGAACTAATTGCTTTCCAGCATTAACTATTATATAAATATATGTGTCATTTTTCCCAGTATGTGGCTGATCTCATTCAGATCAATAGTAATTTTTCAATTTAGTTCAACAGGTGTTAGATAAGCTTTTCTGGGAAAAGTATCTTCCCCCAAGCTGATTAAAAGCAGAGAGACTTTTCATATAAAATGACCTCTACATGATTATCCGCTGTTAAAGTAACAATGAAATTGATATTTGCATGTTATGCTACAGGTCACAGCTCTAAGCGCTTGCACCCAAAATAGCACCATTCTCCTGAGATGTATCCTGGGCTTTTTAAAAAGGTCATTTTCTTACACCTTCTTGGTCTGAAAATATAGACAATTTCTCAAAATACGGAAAATTTAGCAGAAGGAGTTATTGTCCTAGAAGTGTTGTGAATAGGTTGTAAGGTTTTTATGGCAAAGTACTGTTTTTGTTCTCACTGAAGAAGACATTTCTGTACATTCGAATATTAATATAAAAATTATTTTAGATCAAGACATCTTCACTGAGGCACTGCTAGTTGAAGCTATAAATTGGGGGCTGGTTACATCTGTTAAAAAGATATCACAACACTTTCAACACCTGCATCTTTCATAAAGCATGTTTTTAGACATTGAGAAAGAGAAAGAAGTTATCTCTGTGTATCAGTCATCTCTCAACTTAATACCTAATATATGAGATCATACAGGAAGCATTCATCATAGAATCATAAAACAGTAGAACCATTTGGGTTGAAAGGGATCTTTAAAGATCACCTATTTTAACCCCCCTAGCATCGTCAGGGATATCTTACACTAGATAGGTTACTCAAAGCCCCATCCAACCCGACCTTGAACACTTCCAATGATGGGGCACCCACAGCTTCTTTGGGCAACCTGTTCAGTGTCTCATCACCCTCGTCATAAAAAATTTCATCCTTATGTCCAATCTAAAGCTACACTTTTTCAGTTTAAAACTGTTGCCCCTTCTATTGGGTCTGACTGAGATGGAGTTAATTTTCCCCATAGCAGCCTTCTTAGTGCTGTGCTTTTTATTAGTAGCTAGACAGGTGTTGATAACACACCAGTGCTTTGGCTACTGCTCAGCAGTGCTTGCACATCACCAAGGCCATCTCTCCAACATTTCCCTCCTCACCAGTAGGCTGGGGGTGGGCAAAATCTTGGGACATAGCCAGGACAGCTGACTCAAAACTGACCAAAGCGATATTCCATATTGTGTGATGTCTGCTCAGCATTAAAGAGAGAGAGGAGGAGGAAGTGAGGGCATTCGTTATGTAAAAAGTTTGCCTTCCAGAGCAACCGCTACACGTACTGAAGCCCTGCCTCCTGGGAAGTGGCTGGACATTGCCTGCTGGTGGAAAGTTGAGAATAAATCTGTTGTTTTCCTTGACTCCCACGTGGGGCCTTTGCTTTTTACTTTTGCTTTATTAAACTACCTTTATCTTGACCCATGAGGGTTTGTTTTTTTTCCATATTATTTTCTCCCCACTCCCTATCTTGCTGAGGAGTGGAGTGAGAGAACGACTTGGTGAGTAGAATCATAGAATTATTCAGGTTGGAAAAGACCTCTAAGATCATCAAGTCCAACCATAAACCAAACACCACCATACCTGCTAAACCATGTACTAAAATGCCATATCTAGACAATTCTTGAACACCCCAAGGGATGGTGACTCCACCACTTCCCTGGGCAGCCTATTCCAATGCCTGACCACTCTCAGTAAAGAAATCCAGCCAAGGTCAACCCAACAGAGTCCTTTTTAGAGCCAAATATGGGACTCCAGACAATGGTAGTTTTGCATTAAGTATGATACAGCTGTATTAGTTAAGTGACAAACTCCTGTGTGGGTCATGGAGTTTGTCGGCTTCACTGCTTATCTCTTTATTTTGCTGAGCTTGGGAACATGTTAATAAAAATAATGGCTCTGTGCTTTGCCCTAGCACTGATAGCCTTACTGTGCTGTAGGAGCTATCTTGTGGGAGGATGAAGGAACCTGGGAACATGCTAGTACAAACAATGGCTATGTGCTTTGTCCTGACATTGATGGCCTTGCTGTGCTGCGGGAGCTACCTTGTGGAGAGGATGAGGGAGTACATCTCACTCTCCCTACCTAGGACTGGTGTGAATGGTTTTATTATGCAGGCTCCAGAGGTCCACGTTCACCCTTCTGTGAGCTGTTTAATACTACTAATTAATACTGTTGACATACTGATTTTGTGGAATCTGGTCTCATCCTGGTGTAGGAGAAAACAACTTTCAGGTGAGGCAATACTGAACTGTGCCCTGAGGCATCTGCTCCCTGGTGGCAGGGTGTGTGGAAGGATTTGGGCAGGTTCCTAGGATGGTTGTCATGTCCCATATCCTGGGATTTTACACCTGAACTGACAAACAATCCTGGCAAACTGACACACCACCTGATAGAAGGGTACTTTGCCCACCCCAATGAAAACCAACAGCTTCTAGCACTGTACTTGGGCCTGGCCTGTGCCTATCGAGCCACAGTTCAGTACTCTCAGAGGACTGTGGTTGAGGCAGGGACACAAACTGCATCTGAGGACACCATGTTTGGGATAGGGACTCAAACAACGATGACTAGTAATTGCCCAGTAGTGAAAAAGAAAAAGTGGACAAAGAGAACAACGGGTCCATATCATCAATTAGTAAGGGAGGAGGAAGAAGAGTAAAGGTTTGATCAAGAAGCCAGTCCTTAGAGAACAGAATTGGAGGAAGGAGCAAGAGAATTCAAACTGGAAGCAGAATCTACCCAGTCGCTGACCTCAGCAGAACTTCCAGACATGCAGAAAGATTACAGCTGCTAGCCAGGTGAGCAGATAGCTGCCTAGCTACTCCGATGCTGGGATAACGGGGCCAACAGTCAGAAATTGGAACGTAAGGAAGCCCAAAAGCTGGGATCCCTTGCTAGAAATCAGGGAATTGAGAGAAGACGTGGAAAAGAGGCAGCAATTTGCAGTCTCTGGAGATGGCTCCTCTTAAGTGTGAGGGCAAGCTATCCATTTAAGGAAGATCTCATGAACTACCCAGGAAAATGGGCTACTGCAGATGAAGGCATCCAGTACCTGAGAGAATTAGCAGGGCTGGGAGTCATCTACAGTGATCTAGATGATGATGAGGTCTCCAAAGATCCAGAGGATGTCCTATGAACATGGGCCATGTGGAGGAAGGTGATTCAAAGTGCCCCAGTGCCACATTATAACATTTTGGCAGCAATATATTGCCCAGATACAGATATATCAACTGTGAAGAGCACGTCTTCTTGGCTTCAAAACTTTGAAGGAAATCTCTGTACTTCCTCATCCCTATGGGCCAGTGCCTCGGCTGTCAGGGACACCCCAAGAAATCAGTCCTCTCCTGGCCTAGTCAGAGGGAAAGGGAGCCTCAGGTACATGCTGCATTGCGCACTCTGCTTCTTCCTGCATGACCAGGGGGAGGACATTAGGAAGTGGATGGTGAACACAGCTTTAAGCTGGAAGACTGTGTATGCGAACTGAGAGGGAAGATGGCTCTTAAGAAGGGGCCACCTGAGAAGGCTGTCAATGTAGTTGCTGTTGAAACACAAGAAGCCAGTCAGCAATATCGCAGACAAAGAAGAACTGAAATTACCATTATCAGGAGGTCCCTTGATCCTGGTGAAGGGACTTCTGGTCTGGCACAGCAAGGGTCAGACAGTGAATACTCTGATGAGGAACAGAAATAGAGAGTCCCTGCCTTCAGCCAGGAGGAGGAAAGGGATGACGGGGTGTACTGGACTGTGTGGATTCAATGGCCTGTCACATCAGACCCACGGAAGTATAAGGCTTTGGTAGAGACTGGTGCACAGTGTATGCTGGTGCTATCAGGGTATAAGGGCACAGAACCCATTTGGATCTCTAGAGTGACAGAAGCATGCCAAGAATAGTCTGTATATTTTCTGGGGTACTAGTGGGCTTTTGGTGTAACCACTGTGAACACAGAGAAGATCAAACAGCTCTCTTCCCTGCCTGGCCTCTCAGAAGATCCCTTCTTTGTGGAATTGCTGTGAGTTGAAGAACAGAAAGTGCCAGTTGTTACTAGGACAGTGCACCCATAGCAATATCATACAAACCAAGACTCCCTGGCTCCTGTCCATGAGCTGATTCATCAGCTGGAGAGCCAGAAAGTGATCAGCAAGACTCACTCATCTTTTAACAGCCCCGAATGGCCAGTGCCAATGTCTGATGCAGGGTGGAGGTTAACAGTAAACTATAATGTCCTGAACAAAGTGACACCGCCACTGAGTGCTGCTGTCAGAGCTCCAATACGACCTGGAGTCAAAAGCAGCCAAGTGGTAAGCTACAACTGACATTGCCAATGCTTTTTTTTCAATTCCTTTGGTAGCAGAATGCAGGCCCCAGTTTGCTTTCATGTGAAGGGGTGTCCAAGAAACCTGGAATTGACAGCCCCAGGGGTGGAAGCACAGCCCTACCATTTGTCATGGACTGATCCATGTCATGGACTGGATAAAATGAACTGGAAAAGGGTGATGCCCCTGAACATCTACAATACACCGATGACATCATCATGTGGGGCAACAAGGCAGAAGAAGTGTCTGAGAAGGGAAAAAGAGTAATTCAGATTCTTCTGAAAGCTGTTTTTGCCATAAAGAAAAGCAAGGTCAAGGGACCTGCACAGGAGATTCAGTTCTTGGAAATAAAATGGCAGGATGGATGCTGTCATGTACCTATGGATGTGGTCAACAAGATAGCAATTATGTCTCCACCAGCTAGAAAGAAGGAAAGACAAGGTTTCCTAACCCTTGCAGGGTTCTGGACAATGCACATTCCAGTCTACAGTCAGTTTGTGAGCCCTCTCTATCTTGTAACCCGAAAGAAGAACTGTTTTGAGTGGGGCCTTGAGCAACAACAAGCTCCAATCAAAAAAGAGATACTAGCAGCGTATGAGGGGGTTCGATCTGCTTCAGAAGTTGTTAGTACAGACGTATATCTCTTCTTAGCACCACAGTTTCCCATGCAACACTGGATGTTCAAAGGAAACAGTCCCTCTACACATCATGCAACCAGGACTACGAGGAGTAAGTGGGTAGCATTGATCACTCAGTGAGCTCAACTGGAGAAACCAAATCACCCAGGAATCCTGGAAGAGATCAGAGAATGGCCAGAAGGCAGAGATTTTGAAGCATTTCTTGAGAAGGTGGCTTATGCCTCAGAGGCACCACCATATAATGGGTTATCAGAAGATGAAAGGCATTATGCTCTATCTACTGATGGATCCTGTTATGCAATAGGAAACCGTTGGAAATGGAAAGCTGCTGTGTGGAGTACCACATGACAAGTCATTGAGGCCACTGAAGGAGAAGATGATTCAAGTCAGTTTGCAAAAGTGAAAGCCATCCAACTAGCCCTAGAGATTGCTGAAGGAGAAAACTGGCCAGTACTCTATCTCTATACTAGCTGCTGGATGGTGGTTGGTGCCCTGTGGGGGTGGCTACAGCAGTGGAAGAAGACCAGCTGGCAGCGCAGGGGTAAATCCATCTGGGCTCCTGCATTGTGGCAGAACTTCAATTCCCAGAAAACACATCTCTAAAGGTACATTGTGTAGAGGCTTACGTGCCCAAAAGCCATGCCACTGAACAATATCAAAACAATGAACAGGTAGACGAGGCTGTCAAAATTGAAGTAGCCCTGGTGAACCAGGACTGGAAGTGTAAGCATGACCTATTTGTAGTTCGATGGCCCAAGAAACATTGGGACATCTAGGGAGAGATGCAACATACAGAGGGGCTCATGATCGAGGGGTGGACCTGATCACGAAGGCCATCACACAGGTCATTCATTGTCCTGGTTTCAGCTGGGATGGAGTTAATTCTTTCCAGTAGCTGCTGTGTGTTGCATTTAGTATGAGAAGAATGTTGATAATACACCAATATTTTTAGTTATTGTTAAGAAATCAAGGACTTCTATTCATTTTCCCATGTTTGGCTAATGAATAGGTGTAGAAGAGCTGGGAGGGAGCATAGCCAGACAGCTAGCCTGAGCTGGCCAATGGAAATATTCCATACCATAGACGTCATGCTCAATTTGTAAAAGGGGGTTGGCCAGGGGGACAGAAACTCTCTTCTGGGAGTTCACCCCTTTTTCCATTAGTTCAATCCTTTTCAGGCAGTTTGAACTTTTTATTTTACCGTGAGTTCAGTCTTTTTCCATGAGATCAGTGAGTTCTGCAAAATTTCTGAGTCTGGTGAAATCTGCAAAACCTGTGGGTTCCAGGATCGCTGTTCGGGGACTGGCTGTGCATCCAGTCGCCAGGCAGTGAGAAAATTGTATTGTGTATAGCTTGCTTTGCATATTCTTTATTATTGTTGTTGTTATTATTATTATTATCATTATTCCTTTTTTTGTTGTCTTATTAAACTGTCATTATCTCAATCCACAAGTATTAATTTTTGTCTGTTCTCCTCCTCATCCCACTCGGGACAGGGGAGGAGCGAGTGAGCGGCTGCGTGGTTCTTTTGCCGGCTGCCGGGTTAAACCACAACACTCCTGAACATAAAGCTTGTGCTGCAATCAAGTGAGCCACATGAGTAAAATCTCCCTGGAACAGAGGGCAGTGTCTGGGTTTTTGATATGACGAGGCCTGGTAAAGTGACTATGTTGGACCACTGCCACGGAGAAGCCAAGGTAAACACTATATACTTCCCACGGTGCAAGCAATTGCTGGTTGGCTAGAAACATACCCTGTAAACCATGCCACTGCCTGAAACACCATCTTAAGCCTTGAAAAGTAAATTTTGTGGTGACATGGTACTCCAGAAAGAATTGAATCAGACAGTGGGACTCATTTCCAAAATAAGCTCATAAACTCCCAGGCAAAGAAACATGGCATTGAGTGGGTGTATCACATCCCTGTCACCCACAAGCCTTGGGAAAGATTGAGAGATATAATGGACTGTTAAAAACTATGTTGAGAGCATTGGGCAATGGGGCATGGAATCGCTGGAATACAAATTTAGCAGAAGTCACTTGGCTGGTTAACTCCAGAGGATCTGCTATGGCCCTGTCACTATAGACACTGGTAAAGTCTTTCTCCATCTTTCCTATAAGCCCCCTATTATTATTAAAAGGCTGCAGTAAGGTGTCCCCAGAGCCTCCTCTTCTCCAGGCTGAACAACTCCAACTCTTTCAGTCTTTCTTCATAGGAGAGGTGTTCCAGCCGTCTGACCATTTACTTGTGCTTTTTCCTAATCTTGTTAAAATGTAAGTTAAAATTTACTTTGCTGTCCCATGCAAAATTCCTCACAAAAGAAAGGTTTGCTGTCTCTTTGGCCTGCTGTGGGATCCTACGTGTAGATACAAAACCAAAAAGAAATGAACTGAAGTAAAGTTTTGTAAAACTGTACTTTAAAGTAAAACTATGCAGTTTGCTGGTTGATCTGCTGAAGTATAATTAATACTATAAAAAAAAGATATACACTTTTTAAAGTTATTTTTCTCTACCTCATTTCAATCATTTGAAATAAATGTAGTTAGTTAGAAGAATATTAGCACATTTTGTGCTGTTGAATTGATCACTAGGTATGCCACTTCATAAGTAACAACAAATTGCTCACCTGATACTTGCTTACATCAGGTACTTCTGGGTTGTCAGATCTACTCAAAGGCTCTGAGATGCCTGAGCTTTTGAATCCACCTTGATAGCGTGCTATTATCCAACCATAGACCCATTCTCAGTTCATTAGCTATCAGCTGAATTTGAATACAAAAGTCTCTACTGAAGTCACTAACTTAAAAAAAATGATGCAAGATAAATATCATGAGACTAATAGATACTTCATGTCGCTCATACAATCACACTTGGAATGAACATAAACCTAACCCCAGACTCTGAAGCTTTAGCCTCTGAAAGATATTTTTATCCCATACCAGGTTGGCAACCTGCTATTTTTTCTTATGATTGAAAAACTAAAACACTTCCGTACTGCAGTTCCTTTTTCTCTGATCAGTTTCAATATAAGTATATATTGTGCTATATTAGTATACTTCCATGCCATGCTTGCATTTCATTATGTTTTTTCATTTACTGTCTTTATATTAAATAGGAAAAATGTAAACATCTTTAAATTTTCTCCTTTAAAATTTCTGCTTCTATTGGTTTTGGAATATTGGAAGTGAGAAGCTTTGCCCATGTCCGATAAAGCCAGTGCCAACCGGCTCAAAAACAAACCCACTGCTGGCCAACGCCAAGCCAACCGGCGACGGTGGTAGCGCCTCTGTGATAACATGATTAAGCAGGGGAAAAAAGCTGCTGTGCAACAGCAGCCGGAGGGAGGAGTGAGACGATGTGAGAGAAACAAGTCTGCAAACACCAAGGTCAGTGCAGGAGGGGAAGGACATGCTTCAGGTGCTGGAGCAGAGATTCCCCTGCAGCCCATGACAAAGACCATGGTGAGGCAGGCTGCCCCCCTGCAGCCTGTGGAGGTCCACAGCAGAGAAAATATCCACCTGCAGCCCACAGAGGACCCCACACCAGAGCAGGTGGATGTCCGGAGGAGGGTATGACCCCATGGGAAGCCCGTGCTGGAGCAGGCTCGTGGCAGGACCTGTTGACCCATGGAGAGAGAAGCCCATGCCAGAGCAGGTTTGCTGGCAGGGCTTGTGACCCCATGGGGCACCCACGGTGGAGCAGCCTGTTCCTGAAGGACTGCACACCGTGGAGGCAGTTTGTGAAGAGCTGCACCCCGTGGGAAAGACTCACATTGGAGAACTTTGTGGTGAACTGTCTCCCGTGAGAGGGACCATGCTGGGGCAGGGGAAGAGTGTGAGGAAAAAGGAGCAGCAGAGACAATGTGTGATGATCTGACCACAGCTCCTACTCCCCATGCCCCTGTACCTTTGGAGGGGAGGAAGTAGAGAAAATTGGGAGTGAAGCTGAGCCCAGGAAGAAAG
>Ga0065711_1010917_pt1 | contig 12720 bp, 5 predicted proteins | sample Hoacrofraction12_FD_59098 | JGI IMG/M metagenome (GOLD analysis project Ga0065711, IMG submission 59098) | Hoatzin crop microbial communities from Cojedes, Venezuela - Epithelial fraction 12 v2 (version 2) | ecosystem: Host-associated > Birds > Digestive system > Esophagus > Crop | place...
CACCTCCCAGTTTGGTGTCGTCAGCAAACTTGCTGAGGGTACATTCTAACTCTTCATCCAGGTCGTTGATGAAGTTAAACAAGACTGGGCCCAGTACTGACCCCTGGGGGACGCCACTTGTTACCACTCCACTGGGGATGCCACAAAGGCAAACAATTCTTGTGCTAATTACATCTTTAGAGCTAGCCTGAAGTGCAGTATGAGATTACCTTGCCGCTCTGGTTTCACCTTTGCTTGCTCCTTCCGAAGTCGACAGAAGAGCAGATACACAGAGCGTGAATGGTTCTGCCTTGGCTTTTGGGTGGTTGGTGGCAGAGCAGACACTACTGCATCTCGTTCCTGTGAGGTCTGAAGCGTGAAACCAGGCAGCAGCACCCAGTTGGGTGTTGAACTTCCTCAGAGCTCTTTGCTGCATCAGAAAGTCACCAGACTGATTTAGCTACTTGGTTCTCCGTGAGCTGAGCAGCGCGTGCAGCGGCAGAACTGACTGTCGGTAAGGTTGATGTCCAGGTACACCGAGTGCCTTTGCTAGAGCCGTTTGGCAAGCTCTTTTCTTGCAGAAAATAAAACAGCAGAAGACAGAATACATTTTTTTACCATTTGGACAAGGTAGTGTTAACATGCGAGGAGACCTTGCTTGCGTTCGGCGTGCTTGTGAGTCTGAGTTGGCTTACACCTCATCAGCAAGATTAGATAGCATTGTGTGCTCTTCCAGATGCGCTCATACATATTTAATGATCTTTAATTGCTGCACACTGAAAATTTTATGAATTATATTTACACAGTTCATATATAAATCAGGGAAGCTTGAAATATGCCTGAGTAGACTTCATGTTGGTAGGCTTAAGGGACAAGTCAAATTACTGTGGTTTTGTCCAGAATGTATCAGTTACTGTGTCTTATAATTAATGCCCTAAAAGTGCTAGTACACTATTTTTTTCCCCCATTTATGCTCTTAGCATTGTCATTCAGATGTAAGTTACGTTCACACTCTCTCCTATAGTCAGTTAGTTTTGCCTTTATTCGTGTTGGCTTTTACATAGCAAAGGGCAAAGAGAAAAGTCACTCTAAGGCAACAAACAGTCAGGGAGGCTTGAGGACCTGTTGTGTTTGAAGTTGCTTTCAGATTTCTTTTTAAAACAAAAACAAAAAAATAAACAGCAGCTTCTTTTTTTAGATGGCATTCGTTTAATCTGTGTGATAAAGAAACGTCTAAATATTTTTAAGTTGCTGTTTAAACATTTTTCAGTGTTATTGCCATTTGCTTTTTGAGACCAAGAAAGGTACAAGAAAACAACTGCAATTTCTTACGCAATGCAATTGGAGGCTCGGGCCACAACATTCCAGTTCTAAACTTCAAGGGAATGTTAATCTCCTGAAAATCTACTGGCAATTTAAAATATAAAATTTCTGTTGTCTGTCTTTACAGGAGATTATTTTGAGCTTTTGTGTTTGGGGCCAGTTTTGGCTTATGAGCTTAGTAAATGCACTTTGAACCTTTCACATTTTATTTTTTATACTTCAGTTGGCTTTTCTGAAACTCCACGAGAGCAGCCGTGCTGGTTCCCAGTGGCACTGTCGAGCTCGTCCTTAGCTGTCAGTGCCCCTGCAGATGCCCTGAGCCTGGCAGTGGGACCAGGAGGAATCTGTCACAAATTTTATTCGACCTGAGTTACAACACCAGGCTCACATTTTTGTTTCTGTGGGGTTTAGGGTCAAATGGTGTTTGAAAGGGCTGAAATACTGTCGACCACCAGAAACTAATTTCTTAAATTGAAATCTGATGGAAAAATTTGTATGGAAATAGAGGCTCTTGATGAATTGAGAAATGCTTTCCCTTAATTCATCTTACACAATGTGAAAAAATAGAGTGCATAGAGAGGAAAATGTGGAAATTCAAGTAAATTGTAGCAGACTTTTCGGCTACCATGGCTGTGATACTAAAAGCCGTTATGATGCCTGGTCATAAACCATTGGTTTAATAAATGGCAGCTAAACTTATTTACCATATCATCTTTCATGTTAAGATTATTTTGAACTGCTCTGTAAAAGCTGTCTATTAGGATCCTTTTGTTTGATTCTGAAATATCAGCTACCTTAAAGGTGGGACGATGTTTTAGGGCAGTGGCTGAACAAGCTTCAGTATCGCTGCGTGGTGGTTCAGAGGTTCTCCTTACGCCACTGAGGCAGCTGGGTTTGGCTCCGTACCCTGCGAAAGCGAGCGAGTTGGGTACGTCGTTATCCAACCAGTGTCGTCATTAGCTGCAGCTGAGCTATGAAGACAGCTCCCTAACTGCTCCGAGAACGAAGGTGGAGGTTTCCCAGAGTTTATTTAAAACGTCTGACGCTTTCCAAAATACTTCTGCGCTCCCCTTCCTCCAGGATTCCCGTACGCTCGTTGTCTCTGCCCCAGACCTGTTTAGTACATTTTAAAGTTGCACCTTCGCTAGTGTTTCCTAGCACTGTTGTGGAAGATCTGCCGTGTCGAGTTTATGATTACCAGAAGCGTGACTGCTGTTACAGAGGGAACAGAAACTCCAACGTGTTGTTGGGAATATACCAGCGCCGGCTGAGTCCACCACCATTGCATGTGGTGATTCGCTGCTCCTGGTTTGGCTTTTCCTGCTCTCTCCTGCTTACTGACTTTTCCACTCGGTTTGAAACGCACTGAATTTCTTTTATCAAAGAGCTTTATCAAGGGTTTTATCAAAGGCGTAGTCATTTAGGATTTACATGAGTGTGCTTTCAGCCTAGATCTGCATTGCTTGAATGCCAGTTTTTATTGTCTTAGAAGACTTCTGTGAGGAGTTGAAAAATCAAGGGGAATGGGAAGGGGAACGGCCTCCTTCAAGCCCCACCTTCCAGTTTGGCAAGTAAGATAAGTCATCCGAGAGACTCTCTGTGAGTAGCTGGAGTGCACGACTGAACAATTATCCTTGCACTCAGCCCAGCTTTGCTGAACACTTCTATGGCTGTGAAATGTAAATGTGGAAAAGTGACTAAGATATGTGTTAGCCTTTTATTATGGACGTCACAGCGTGCTCACTCTGAAGCTATGAAAGAGGCTTTCGTTCCCTGCAATAAAGGTTTCTTGAGATGATGAGAGTTTGAGTTTGAAATTTTCAAAAAGCAATTAGCTGATTAGTTTCTTGATTTGATGAAGCACATGAGTAGTTGATTGTGTTTGCTTGGTAATGACTGAAGGTAGAAGCAGGTTAGCAACAACAATAGGTGAGATTTTAAATCCTGTTGAGCTACAAGATTTGTGCTGAATCTCCAAAGTTTGACAGTGAGCCACTTCTGTCATCTTTTCACTTCTCTTAGGTTTTGTGATGCCTGAAAAAAACCCAGCTGTGTAGCTGAAAGAAATTATGATACCAAGCCTTGACAAATGAGTCCTTACTACAAGATGAACTAATTGGTGGTTTTGGCTGTGCATGCTTATCATCTTATCTCGATGTGTCCTAATTTTGCTGCTTGTTCAGGGGCAGCAAGTACTCTGCTTACCTAGGAGATACTGAAACAGTAAAAGTAAGGGTGGAGTCCACCTCTGATCATGTCCAAAAAAGCAGGAAGATAATTTGTCCGTAAGGCTAACCTGCTTTTGTAATATTAAGGACTTAATGAGGTGAAAATTATGATGATAGATTTTCGGTAGTGGCTAATGTAAGATTCAACTCTCAACCTACCGGAAGCATTAAAGAAATCGGTCAAAGAACATGCTTTGTAATAAAGCCAGAATCTGTAGAAAGTGTATGATGTGCTATTAAAACAGAATTTCAACTATTTCTTCAGCTAAAAGGAGAGCTGCCATGTGAGTCTTTTGCCAAGGTAACTGAGATAAGTAGCCTTAAGGCTGTCTGGATACATGACTCGTCTTAGAGGCGGAATAGAACTTTTTCTTAGGGGTTTATTTCATGGGACACCGTGAGCTGATGTAGCAGTTCATGTCTGCTGGGAGAAGGTCTCACTCCTTTGCCNCNTCTTTTCCGCTCTGTAGAAGTCTGTCCACTTGTTTGCACGACCTTTGACGTTCTTCAGAGCTTTCACTGGGCTGATAGAACTTTCTGTAGTGTCCGAATACATTCATTTTTCATGTTGGGTAGTTTTCTGCCATTGAAGTAACTTAGAGCAGCTTACAGAGGAGTCTGCTGAGCACAATAGTGTTGGAAGGTGAGCAGGAGGCACAGGGAGCCAGAAGGAAGGACCAAGACCTCCTTGTTTGGCAGTAGCTGTTAGGTTGGCTCACCACGTCTCCCGAACCCGCGCTGTCCCCTGTCTGCAGGGTGGCTAGGTGAGGGATTTTAACGTTACCTTTGTGATGACGATAATCCGGCAAGGTGTGTTGTACGTGACGAATTGGCTTTGAATCTTTCTTCTTTTGACTTGGACAGGACAGATGACTTTAAGGAACTCTTGGATCCTGTCTGTGTGCTTTCTTAAAGGTATTTCACAGAGAAATTTAATGAATACTAGCGAGACCTTGAGTTCACTGGGCAGTCATGAGTGCAAAACCTGCCGTCAGCGTTCTCTCTCAAGAGATGGATTAAAAAAGGTGATAGAGACCATACTGCTTATATACAGAGTGTGCATACCTTATGGTTTGCATAAGGGAGGTAGCATGTAAAAACCCTCTTCAGTAGTTGAGGAAAAGCAGGTCACTGCAATACAAAACGTTAATCACTAACCAGGTAGAGCAAGATAAAGTGGCTTGTCGGATATGGGATGTATGTATGTTCATATAAGCAAGCATGTGTTGCTTATTAATGATAGGTAAATTGACTTTCAGGGTGTGGAGAGAAATTAAAATAAACACTGGCTTCTGAAACTTGGCTGTGTCTGCTGCTACAAAAGCACGGTTGAACAACAGAGGAGTAGTTTTGTTCAGAAGGATTTCAGTTTCGTGTGACTGCCTGCTATGACCAATAATCCTGAGTTTTGGCTTTTTGTCGTGTTTCAAGCAGCAAAAGGCTATAACATTTGCTTCAAAAAATGTCAGTGAAAGAAACTTCCTCTTATTATGTTATTTAACAGTAGCAAGAAGTCTGCGAGGTGCTGTGCAATAATTAAGGTCTGCACTTTTTGCCCGGGAAATTTTCAGTCTGAGTTTAAGGTGCTGTGAGGTGAAAGAGCAAGTACGGATGACAAAGAAGGAAAGAGCAGAGACGAAGGAGGATGGGGATTATAATTAGCGTGATGAGGCAGGAGCACATTGTGGTGATTCAGCTGAGGTGTTGAACCCCGTGTAGAGGTTATTCAGCGCAGCCCCTCGTCATCGCAGCGTGTGAGGGCGTTGCAGGGTGCCTGCTGGGTGTGAGCAGTGCGTCATGTTTGTAGGTATCGGCACTCGGGTGCGCTTTCCAGGTTCGGTGTCGCAGCCTAGGGACGTAGGACTGGAGTTGTTTATGTGCGGGCCCCTAGATCGGTAGGCAGTGACTTTGGTTGCAAGTGGCTGCGTGCTTTTTTTTGTATCTGACTCCACTTGTCGTTGGGTGGATACCTTGGACGGTTGTCAGTGTTATCTGAAGCTTTCATTTTGTTTTCCCCGCCTCCACGGCTGAGAATTCTCCTACATTCCAATTACTCCTATTACTCATGGCGTATATCCCATTGCTTAGCATCATTTGGGAGAGCTGGGCTTTCCAAGCCCTTCTCTACAGCACTCGCACCTAAATTATTTTTGATGGGACTTGAATTTCTCTGAGCAGGTGCCCTGGGACCGACAGCTGGCATGGCATGCTGCGGTATCACAGCAGTGGCCGGGGAAAATGTGCTGCAGATGGTAGGGGCAGCTTTCCCCTCCAAGGGTGAGAGGCATGGAGAGAGCAAGAAGAAGAGCCGTCAAAGTGGTACCATGCTTAACAGTTCTTTCCCCAGAAGAAATTTCATACTGCCTTGTATGTGCTGATTGTCCTTCAGTAAAACCTAAGTGCTCTTTCTTGTTTTGAAAAGAGTGCATGCTTTAAAGCTGGACAGGATCCATCCCACCAGAATATCTCTAGGAGTGGAATTTGGCAAGAGTCCTGTTTCTATTCTCTAGCTGATGGGTGGCTGTCAGACTGCATGAATAAATTTGGTGTCTGGAGGAAGTAATGGTGTACATAATCCTGGTGCTTTAGGAGCAGCACTTGACACTTTCTCATTTCTTTATAGAGCTTGATCTGCATACAAAATGTGTGGTGGATGTGGATGCAAACAAGGTTATTCTTCATCCTGTAAACACCAACCTTTCAAAAGGAGATGCCAGGTAAGATTTTTTGAATGAGGAAGGTCAGGTTTCATAAATTAAATATGAGGCTAACAACAAGGAAATGTAGGCCTTGATAGAGGGCTTTCTGTTTAAAAAATAATATAGATTTTTTCTGCAACGTAATTGCCATCATCTGTAAAATAAGGCTGATTTTACTGCGCTGGGAAGATGCTTTGAAATCCTAGTGCTTACTGCATTTGCTTGCTGCTCTGAACAATGTGTTAGCAATTAATGGGTCTGTGAACCGTTTCATTCTTCTCATGTGCAGTTATGGAACAGGAGAAATTTAAATCTGAAAACTGATTTGAACGGGGCACAGTTTGTCATTTTGGAATGAAATTAATTTTCACAATTATTTTCTCATAGTGGACTTGTATTCGTTGTGTAAGAAGGGAATTAGGAACATGCTGGAGAGGGGTAGCTCTAGGAGTGTTTTGACAGTGGGACATTACATACATCAAATATTTTGAAAGGTGGCTAAGGGTAGGGACCGATTTATGTCGGAAATGCTATCAATTTGTTAAACGACTGTGAAAGTGAAAAGTCCTGTACTAATTGATAGGGTTAAGGTTGTGACTACTTAATTTATTGCTTGTTTGCAAGGGGAGAAAATGAAAAAATGTATGCATGAAACAATGTAACAGGTGAAGGAAAAGGCAAAACCCGTTACTGGACATTGCAGTCAATCATGATCTGTTTTCTGGGGGGAAAAAAAAATAGGAAGTGGTCTTAAGGGTGACAGAAATGAGAAAAAAAATCAGTTAAACACATAGAAGAGCTTTGTTTAAATGCAACATATCATAGCTTTTTCATGTAAAGCTGAACTGTATGTCAGTGGTCAGTAGAAGTATTCTTTACCTAATCTCTGAGAATTTAAACTCCTCAAATCCAAGTGGTAGTAAATGGAAAAGCAAAGAGATCATCAGGCGTGATATGTACTTGCGGTTGTCATCAGCTGAAAGACTTATTACAGGCTGCGGGACTGGAGCTGTGAAAAGTTAGTTAAAATCAACCAGGCTGTGTGTGGTGGGATGTTTTTGTTTGTATCAATATCTGTCTCCTCCAGAAACACGTGTATTGTTTAGCTGCCAAATACCTGTGGTGATTTGAGCCTTTGAAACTGCTAAAAATGGCAGGAAATGGAGATTCTCAGAAGCCTCGTCAGCCAGAGCAGTATTGAGAATGTTATTCATAGTTTCTCTAAAGCATGGCAACCAGTCGAATGCTGCATAGTTTATGCTCCCTAATATACGTTTAAAAAATGTTCATACCACAGCCCTGGGAGAACAAATCGTGCAAATTGTGTCCCCTGGCAAGGGAGGAATCGGTTGGCAATTGCGCTGACGTCCCAGGCAAGATGGTGAGCCAAGTGTGAGAAACCAGCGTGCCAGACCGAAGAATACTTCATTTGCATTTTCACAAATACCCATTGCTAATCTAAGCAGGAAGCATAGTAAATTTATATGGGGTGGTTTAACAGAAGAGGGAAAAGTGGAAGCCCATTAACTGTGCTAAGGATTTGCCTGCAAACAGCGAGACAACATATCTCGAAGCTAGCTGGAGTGGTGAGGATTTGGAACAGCGTCCTATCTAGCCTGCAGTCCCCTTGAGAGAGGCTGCCACTAAATTGTCTTGGCTTCTGCAGCTCCGTCAGAGGAATCTTAAATATCAGCTCAGGGAAGAGGTTAATTTTAGTTACAGTTATTCCAAGTTTGGCGGTTAATTTATGCTCAGGTTCTGCTTCTGTTTCCAAATGCACGGTCGACAGCTTTGTCTTGTGCTAGAAAGTCATTCGTTTTGATTTCAGACTCATCTAGTGTCTAAAGTGAACTGGAGGAATTCTGGCAAACCTAGAGGGCTTTTAATTAAACAAAGAAGAGTAAATAATATTGTAAATACACTCTTTAGATGCTTGCAAAGGAGTAGAAGTTTGAAAATCTCAAGAACTTTGCTACATTTCTCATTGAGATGCCAGGGTCAGTTTAGGAACTGGGAAGAGAATTTTAGAAACAGAAATCTCTGCTGTCACATCACCACTTATCATGACTCAGCCGTGCTCCGGCGTGGAGTGACACTTGGAAAAACAACTGATGACTTTTGGAAATGTGCATGTTTTTCCTTTCTGGTAGAAACCGAGTCTGGGAGGTGGGTAGGTGTAAATAAATAGTTTGATGGGTGAATTAGCCTCTGTCACAGTTACACGTGTTTGTCCTGTTCCCCCAAGGTGGTCCTCGCAGGCCAGAGATCTACATAATGTGTGTGTCCGTCTGCAGAAAATCTCTGCCAGTCAGATCAGTTAAAATGGAAAATACCTGACATACTGGTTTCAGTGGTCTCCGAGTTGCAGAGGAGAAGCACTCTTTGGAGTTCCTAAGCGATACACCCACCTCTCCTTCTGATTTCCTATGGGACATGGGAAGGAATCTGTACAGAAAAAGTCAGAAATGTCCACTCTGTGTACTCCATATTTTGACAGGTGCCCAACTTAAGGTGTGTGGGCCCTGGCTTTCGGAGATAGCTAATTGAGTTGATGTAATTGCCACTGAAACATGTTCAGGTCTTCAGAAAAACAGCGTCTCTAGCTGTTTCAAATTTTGCATTAAAAATCAAGGAGTGTTTTGAAAATCCGAGTGATAACTGATTGACCTCACTTTCTCCTGTGTCTGCAATGTGAATATGTTATTTACACATTTCTCTAGAGTCTTGAAGATTAATAATGTGTCTTTTCATACGAATTAAAAAATCTAGCATCCTCCTGTTAGTTATTGCTTAACCAAGAAATGACCTTTCCCAAGATAAAAGAAATGCAGCAGTTATTGAGCAATCCTTGATAGTGCTGTGCGGGTTTCAGCAATCTGATTGCGTACAAAAGCTCAATTTTAACATCTATCGGATGACCTCCAGGCTGGGTGGGCTTTGTTACTAACCTCAGGCTACTGGGGGGCGAGCGGTGGTATCTGGTATTAAAATGAAAATTATGCTGTGTGAAAATGGTCAACCTTTTCTTTAGTTGCTTTCACGAAATTAGGTGCTGCCGAGCCTTGTGTTTTGTCACAGATTTCCCAGAGTGACCCCTTTAAATCAAAATCTCGAGGACCTGCGAACCTCCAGGGATTTGCTGTGGATGAACAGTGGCGTTAGCGTGACTTGTCGACTCTTTTCTTTGTCTGACGTAGCTGTCTGCTCTCTCTGTTGTAAAGGTCAAGGCTCAAGTTCCTTTATCGGGATTTACTGCCTGCTGCAAAGATTACTCATAACATTATTACCTGGTGGCTAGGGCTTGAAGGAGGGTGTGAACTCATTTGGATTGAAGTGAATAGATAAGTCCTAGGCAACAATTGGAATGTTTATAGGAATTAATTTTTTGGAAAACCTCCAAATAGACTCTAATTATTCTAGGTTCCTTTGTAGCTTTTTTTTTTCAACTGTCAGTTTGCTTGTGCTGTCACTTTACATTTCCCAAACAAGACCTATTAAAAAGACTTAATTATTGTTTTTGACAGGTCAGACAAAGGAGTTTTATTATATTATATACATAACTGTAATTGATGTGTAACTGATACAAGCTCAGACATTGGTTGTGTGTTAGTCTGGCACAGGCCTAGGAATGAGCCATGATGTTTGTAAAACAAAGCATTTATTAAATCTGACCAACAAACCACCTTTGAGCCATTTGATTAGGAGAATATGCTTAAAAATGAAAGGAGCGCTGATTTGTGAGTGCTTTTGTCGCAGTTTGTGGTTTGTAGATGCTTTCCCTCTTGTTTTGCAGAACAGAGAGATTCCAAAGACTGGCACAGGGTAAACACTATTCCAGGAGAAGAGTGCAGCTAGCTGAAGCTGACAAGTGTGTTAAATCAGGCTGGGTTTTTCCTTTTCAGCTGTTGTAATATCTCTATAGTGCTTTGTAATAGATATTCAATAATTGAGTATCTTTTTAAAAATACTTATAAAGTGGTTTGCTTTTAAGGTATGTGTTCCTGGATTTAAACCACTTTACTTTTGTATATCCACACAGACAACAGTTTTGCTCATGGAGTTGTGATACTTAAACTCAATTTGATTGTTTTCTGAGGAGTTCTGGAAGCTGAGCAGGGGCATACTGTTGTCTTAGACTTGAGGATTTTTGTGGCGTTGCAACATCTCAGTTCGATGATGTCTGCTTTGAGGAACTGGATGAAGCCCAAGTATATTTTACTTATAAAGGAATACTTCTGCAAGATTCTTCTATCACTCCAACTCCCATTTTCTTTCTGAGACAAATGACAGCCCTGAAAAAAGGTTATGGGGAGAAATAATTCTGGACTACTTTCCTTGTAATTGAAATAGGGTCATCTTTCAGAGTTGTAGGTAAAATGATGCTTCCCTTGTCATGGGTACTACTACTAATACTCCCAAAGAGAAATCTCTTCTGTAATAAATTTAAAGATTGTTGAGAGAATAAAACCAGTACTCACAGAATTTAGTGAAAAAGAACAATAAAAAAAAAAAATCCTGCTTATGCAGTAAGTAGGTAATGCTGCTGATTTCAGATGTGTGATGGACTTTAGGCAGCAGTTAGGTTGAAATAAATGGCCCAGTGTGTTAAAACTTTCCATAGTTTGTCTTCATATTAAAGCTTTTTTTCCTTTTATAATGCTGAAGAACCTTTCCATTCTTTTGAAGCAGAAATTAAGATTAGGACCAAGGCAGATGGAATGCTGTCAAAGATGTAGCTGTTGAAAAAAATAGTACCGGAAAACAATGATCAGGGATTCTCAAGGACCAAGCGACATTAGTTCACTCATTTTGAAGGGTAACGTGTGAAGTGGGTGAATGGTAACAAGCACATGCAATATCTAAATTTTTAAAAATTAGGAGGATTGGAAGGGCTTACTAATTGTAGAACACTACTGCTGTGGTCCTGGGAATTAAGACTTATCTGTTGAGCCAAGCTTTGTGTTCTGCTCTAATGGGAAAGCTTACACAATGCCTAGGTATTTTGATAAATGGTATAATAAAAATAATGTTAAATATTTGTTGAAGTGCCCAGAGCTTTTGCCAAGCTCAGAAAGTGTATTTAGAACCAAATGTGATCTTACCAGATTCTGTTTTCACCTATTCTTTGCTCAGTTACTAATAACTAGAATACAGGGTTTGTGCGAGCCCACGCCAGCGCGCTCTGCCCGCTCTCCGTTAGCCGGAGATCTTGCGGTGGTGGTGCCCGACGTGGGGTCAGCACCACGGAGCGTGCTGACAGCACGATGAGCTCCTGCTTGGCACAGCCTGAGCAGTTCTACAGTATTTGGGCTGCACGGAGCACAGGTGAAGCCGGCTTTCATCCGGCTGTGACGTGTGACACTGCAGCGTGACTCGAGAACTTGGCTTAGAGCTGGCTAAAAGCTGAAAATAAGTCACAGCTTATCAGCTCTTGCTGAATGGAGTATTACAGATCTTGTGCTCTAGTGATGGAAGTGGAAAATGCTAATCTTTGTGTAGCTGACTACATGGGAAGTACCCAAATAGTGAGGTGGTAAAACTTGCACATAAATTGATTTCTTCTGCAAAAATTTTAAATAGGGAGTGTGGTGGTTGGGGAAAATATACATTAGCTAGTGAAAAACTTGCATTAACCAATTATAAATAAATAATCTCTTTGTGACATGAAGAACCATATATATATTACTTGTAGAGTTCACTAAAGTACAAGATATGTGTGGAATCGTAGGCAAAAATCCCAGTTAAAGGAAGATTTAGCAAAAGTTGAAGATGTCATGAGCCTGTTTATCTAGGCTATAGTACCTTACAATTTTTGCACGATTAATCGAGCCTCCTCACATCTTCCAGAACAGCATGAGTGTCCTAGAGAGGAAACACTGAGGTGATTGTATCAGCGTTGTTGTATATGTGTGTATAAATATGAACTGGAAAAGCTGACTGGTAGGAGTAACCAGGAAGACTTTGACTTTTAAAAATAATATGTGATAACAGGAGCACATAGGGGTGCACACTTTACTTCTTATGCCTTAGGAAACAATGTGCATAATCAGAAAATGAGGAAAATATACAAAGGCAGTGCTATATATGGAATTAATCCGGAGAACCCCTCGCCCTAAGAACACAGTGAGAGGCAGCTACTGGTATATAGACATGGAAGAATGCGCATGCGTTCTTGAAAATACACCAGGATCCTGCCTGATGTTAGGAAAGAACCGCCTGAAGCGCTGCCTCACCTTAGGCAGTGTTTTATGTGTGTGTCTCCAGTTCACACATTTTACTCAGAAGTACCAGCTGTTGGGCACAGCCAGAAATTGAGTATTGAGCTTGGTGGGCCATTTGCACAGAATCATAGAATGGTTTGGGTTGGAAGGGACCTTAAAGCTCATCTGGTTCCGACCCCCCTGCCATCAGCAGGGACATCTTCCACCAGCCCAGGGTGCTCAGAGCTCCATCCAGCCTGGCCTTGAACACTGCCAGGGAGGGGGCAGCCA
>Ga0065711_1046746_pt1 | contig 12720 bp, 14 predicted proteins | sample Hoacrofraction12_FD_59098 | JGI IMG/M metagenome (GOLD analysis project Ga0065711, IMG submission 59098) | Hoatzin crop microbial communities from Cojedes, Venezuela - Epithelial fraction 12 v2 (version 2) | ecosystem: Host-associated > Birds > Digestive system > Esophagus > Crop | place...
TTCAAGCCCCGCCTGGACGCGGTCCTGTGCAGCCTGCTCTGGGTGACCCTGCTTCGGCAGGGGGTTGGACTGGGTGACCCACAGAGGTCCCTTCCAACCCCTAACATTCTGTGATTCTGTGATAACCTGTCAACAGAGCTATAACAAGATCCAGAGGGGAAACCAGCGTCCGGCAGAAAAGCAAACAGTCTCTGAGTAGGCTGGTGGCGAGAAATTAATGTGGGTTGCCGAAAGTCAGGTGCCTTGTCGTGGTGTCAGAGGCAAAGATGAGTCTTTGATGATCAACTGTGGCTTCTCAAGAGAAAGACCAGCAAGTGCAGCATGCCTTTGCCTGTGTTCACGCTGGCAGGGTCTGGGATCTGTCAGTGCCGGCAGCTGGTTAAATGCTTGGTGTCTCTGGCAGTGTATTCGGAGTTTGCCCAGAGAGGGCATTGCATGTCCTTCACTGACCTTTAGGTGATGACATCTACATCAGTCCCTGTGTTTAAGCACTTCCATTCTTTTTTTTTGAAAGGTGGGGTAGGAGACTGAGAGTAATAACATGGAGACTTTTATACCTGAAATTCTGCTGAAGTTTGCAGGTGGATTTAAGGCTTGTCAGAGAGAGGACAACCAGATGAGGCTGTCTTGTTATGACCTTTGTTCACCCCTGTAGACAGGAGGGCATGTCTCATAGTAGCTGTTCTTCAGCTGTATGTCCTGTGGTCAGCCCTTCTGGATTCAGGGTGGCGTTTCGCCAGGCTCCTGCTGCAAATGTATTATATCCATTGAGTTTTCTTTATGAACATTTCCATTTCTGCACTCTTCCCTCCTGCTTTTTGCCCTTTGTTCTCATCCATATACCCTGCTCTGTTCGGAGCTGGGACTCGCTGCCACCTCCCCAGGAGTTCATCTTCCCTCCCACTCAGTCCAAATGTCACTTCGGTCCCTCTTCAGCTGCTGCCACCTTTTTTTTTTTTCACTTTTATCTTGAGCTCTGCTCCAGTACCACACCTTTAGTCTTCTTGTACCCCGCCAGAATGGAACTTGAGTTCTGCCTCACAATCCTAACTAAAGGTGGAGATCATACATTAATGCTGTGCAGGGATGCATCCTAATCGCACTGAGCTTCGGCTCCACCTTCCCTGCTCAGCAGATCCACTCCTTCCTTCTTTTGCTCTTTTTTTATTTTTATAAGAGTCTTTTACTTTTAGTTTTCACTGGAGTCAGCTTGGTTTCAGGGAATTCCCATTTTACCCTGGCATCTCGGATGCAGCGGTGTCTGCTGGTCAGTCCTGACTTTCAATTCTTAGTCCAAAACCTGTGTTCATCCCTTCATTAAAGTTAAGCTGAATCAACTTGTTATTAGTTCAGGCCAAGTTTTCTTTCTCTCATCAGCTCTTCTGCAATTTCTACACTGCTTACCAAAACCAGGCCTGAAATAACATTGCCTTTGGCCGGTTCAGTGGTGATTTAGTGAATAGCTTTTTAGAAAACACTTCCAGAAATAGCTGGGCCATGCCATTGTTAGCAGCAATTATTCTTCAGCCTATCTCAGGGCAAAATGCCCTGCAGGGTTTTCTGGTCTAACACTAATGTTATTGTCTTTCTTGCCCAAATCTGACCTCAAGAAGTTGCGTACTACCATCTGATGTAACTGGGAGCTTGCCTGCTGCGTGCTAGTGATCTGCAGCCTTCTTGGTCCCTTTCCCCAGGAAATCTGTATGGAAGGGTCACAGCCTCAAACCACAACTTGTCTTTTTGATCCCGTCTGCAGCTTTGCCAGTGCAGCTTTCTGACCCTGCAGCATCTGCTGCTGCTTCAGTCCCAAAGCCAAATCTACCTCCCACACAGAGACTGAGGGTTACCTCTGAATCCAACAGGAATTGCTCATGCATAAGGGAAAGTCCTGACCCTGAAGGCCCTCATGTAGGAGCGTTTTGCCCTGTTGCCCTCTGACATCTTGATACTCAGCCACTCATGCAAATTTTAAATGGTCTCTTAAGTGGTGCTGCCAGTGATGGCTGCTTCCTAGGTTGTTATTCTAGTCATGCTGTCAGGGCCTTAGAGTTGGGTTTTTCCAGGCATGTCCAAGAGGTGTGTGATGCCCTCACCTCTTGTGTACCCAAATGGTCTCTGGCTGGAGCCCAACACCCAGTGAAGCTGATGAGAGAATCCTGAGGACTACAGAGGGTATTAATCCAGCAGTGTTGTGCCTCCCGTGATCCCAGGGGAATGTCTGGCTGCTCTTCAGCCTTCCCTCTGTCTCTTGCATGTGTTTTGTATCTGGCTGTGTTACCAAAGCTTGTCCAGATGAGAGTCATTTAGATGTTGCTGCCTTGTCAAGTTGTCATGATGCTGGCAGTGATGTTTGTGGCATACCAGCATAGTGCTGGACTGGAGTCAGAGTTCCTAAACCGTGGTCATGGGGATGCAGGTACTCTTGACAACTATGGGAGGACTGAAGCTTTTGCCTAAAAATAGAGCACCCCTCAGCTGCATTAACACCACAAATTTCAGGGCAAGTAAACCCAGAGCATGAGGCAGCCGCAGCTACAAGAACCACCTTCAGCCTAGTCTGGAGGGCAGACCAAGTCACCCATCTTGGCTTGTGTGCTGTACCACAATGGTAGCATGTCCTCTTCACCTTGTGGCAGTGGGCTTTGTCTGCCTGTGGCAGGGCAGAAGGGAGGCAAGGCTGAGCATCACCTGGGAATTCATGTGCTGGGAATAGGCATGAGGATTCACAAATTGTAGCAAGGAGGATTCATGCATGCAAGCAGAGAGCCCAAGCCTGGAGGATTCTCTTTCGATCTCCCCCTAAAGAGTCACCATGGGGAGGAGTCCTTTGGTAGGGTGAGTCAGAAGATGTTCGCTTTGGCTCGCCATCTGGAGGAGCATCTCTCTTTACTGATGATGCTGAGAGTTTAGAGAGTATGCTTTCTGAAAATATTCATGCCTCTGGATTCAGCACCTGTCTTGATGGATCAAGTTGTGGTTTTTGGGCTTATGGCTGCTTCTTTAGAAGCAAGGTTGCTGCATGTTGCGTTAACCCTTTGCAGCCTTGGGCGCATGGGTTGTCTGCACACCAAAAATGTTGTTGGCAGGCTGGTGCTTGTTCCTGGGAAGTCTGAGGGATTCCTTGTTTGTCAAGCAAAGATTTGGAAGAAAATGGAGCCTCCCTGCTTGGTGGGAGTAGGAAGAGGAATTTCCTTGCAGTGGGTGAAGGACATGAAAGCAGAGCTAGGAATCCCCTGTGACTTCATTAGGCTGCATGGTTAGCTGGAGCTGGCTGGGTCTCAAGTATTTTCCAGCTGTCCATGGAGGGCACTTGGACGGCTTCCACTCAACCCCACTCCCACATCCCCTCTGAAAAGTCTACAGGGAGAGGACTCCTATTTTTGAATTGCAGTGGAATTCCTGTGGCATTACACACTGCATCCTTTGCAGCACCCAGAGAATTCAGTTTGATTTATGGTACTGCAAGGGGTACGTGCTAGCCTCACTTTTCACTTGGAAGTGCCACCGTTTGCCTTTCAGTGGTAATGGTCACTTTCATGGCCCCAAGGCTTCCTGTTAAGACATGGCTGTCACCAAAAAGTGCCACTCTTGCTGCTCTTCTCCTACCTTAAACCACATCAGGTTTGTGTTACAGCTTGATTGCCCATTCTACTACACCATAGATTAGCAGGTCCTCTCCTCCATCCCAACTGTGCACCACCAGTGATCCTGTTGTTGCGGCCAGAAATTGCTGCCTGAAAAAGCAGCAACAGCTCGCTCTCTCCAGAGTACGTCAACCCTTCTTCTTTGACCAAGCCATCCCAGAGCTTGACTTCCATCCCTGAGTAGAAAGATGCTGTCTGCCCCATGGCCTAGGACAATGTTTTCCAACGAAAAGCATGAGAAAGGAATGTGAGGGCTCTCCAGGGAGTCCTGGAATCATAGGTGGAGCATGATTTGTCAACTGATCAGAAAGGAAATTTTGGGTCTTTAGGCCTTAGTGTGCTAAGGTCTAGTGCAGTAATAGTTTTCCATGCAAAGCTGTAGCCATTTGATGTCTTTCCCATTTGATGTAATGGGGTGACACAGAGAAGATGGAGCAAGACTGAGAAGGTATGCATGATAATAGGAGAGGAAGCAATGGACACAAGTTGGAACACGATAAATTTGGATTAGACGTTAGGATTTTTTTTTTTTTACCGTGAGGGTAGTTAAATACTGGAATAGGTTGCCAAGAAAAATTGTGAAACCTCTGTCTTCAGAGCTGTTCAGGTCTCAGCTGGACATGGCCTTGAGCAACGTGATTTAATTAGACCTGTTTTGAACAAGGGAGTCAGACTAGATGACCTGTGGAGGTCCTCTCCATCCATGGTTATGAGTCTGATTCCACTATTCTGTGGAGACACAGTCACTGAAGCTGCTGGACTTCATCTTTCTTTCCTTTTTTCAGTAGCCTGAAATGTCACATAATGACAGCACATCATTACGTCCCATACAGAACCATGTGCTCCTGACCCAGGATCACACAAGCATCAGTGTGGTTCCACTGTGCTGCTGCTTGCCCACCTTGCTTTCTGTCAAGCACGAGTCTCGCAGGTAAAATAGTGTGGTGCCAAAGCCTGCCTTAGAGTCAGATTGTCAGCTGGTGTAATCCATCAGAACTTTAAGCCAACGATATCACAAGTGAGCACCTGCCATGAGGGAGGTGCTCAGATCTGGACTCATTCCCTCAAATATCATCATTTCAGATGGTGTTCATGGCCATGCTCATCTCGATTAATGGCAGCCCATAGCCCTCTCGTCGCTAACATCTCTGTACTTTTGCATATACTCTTCTTGCAAGCGCCACTTTCCCAGGGTTGCAAATATGTCCCAACTCAAGGTGGTATTACCATGCAGCTCACTGCTCACCAATGAGTTTTGGGTGTTGTTGGAGAAACATTTGCTTTGAATCTGGAAAACCTGATGGCCCTTCTCCATCTTCTACCCTCTGCCCTATTCTTTGAGGTTGGTTTTCTTGGTTCTCAGTCGATAGCTGTGCCTTCATGTGTCCTTCTGGCCTCCCCTGTGTTTCTGTGTTGGCTTGCAGTGCCCAGCCTGCTGTAAATACCATCTTGTTTGGAATGCTCCAGTCTTGTAGGAATTGGGAAGCTATTTGGGGAGCAGAGGAGAGGGCTGTCACTTAAGCTGTTTGTGGAGACCAAAGGCTGCTCTGCCTTTCCCCTAGGGAAAATCACAGAAGCGCTGAAGAAGAGGGAGAGCATGACCTTGGCAATAAGCAACAGATGAAGACGCCAGTTACATGCTCCTTGTCTAAGCTAAGGATGCCAGTAGGAAATGTAGATTGAGGAGAATCGAAGTTGCCCATTCTAGAGTTGTTTAGGTCTTGCTTGTGTCTCTGGGGACACCAGCAGGATATTCGTGCTTTCCGTGACATAGTGGGTGAAATTAGGGTCCTATCCTCTCCTTGTCCATCCAGCTCATCTGAGCATCTCTCAGTGCTGGAACTGCTCTCTCTACCCTGACATAGCCCTGACCCATCCAGATCTCTCAATGGAGGAAATTACAGTTATTTATAATTAAGGGTTGACAAAAAATGTTGCTGGTGTCAAGGGAACAGCAGGCGACAGCCAGAAAAACATCATGTCTCCAGAAGAGGGGCGGCGGGAATATCCCTCTGAATAGGGCTGACGTCAGCTCTCGGAATTTGGACAGCCTGGAAGGGTTTGGGGCTATTTTTCCAAGATATCATAGGTCAGGAATCAACATTATTTTTAAGTTTGTGTGCCCCGAGCAGTTTTGATGTGTGAGGGAGACTTTCTCTCCCCTTTCCCCCTCCTTTACGCTCTATTTCTATGAAATTTTTGCTTCTCTTCCTTCAGAGTCATGCCGCAAATATGCCCTTCAGGTTTATTTATTCTTCTCCCTATCTACTCCTCTCGGCCTGCTCCCGTCTTGGTTGGGTTGAAGGGATGGCGTCAGCGTGGCGCATGTCTGGGATGCTCAGGCGAGACATCACAGAGAAGAGATCATGTTCTCCTAATTTGACGTTTCCGGTTGGGAGAGTGTTCTCTCTGCAAGCTGATGAGCTGGGGAAAGTGTTCTGGGAATGCTGCTTTGTGGTGGGAGATCTTGGGGCCTGGTGAAGACAAGCTGGTCATCTCATCTCCCCATTAAATGCTGCCATATAGTCCAGCCAAGATTTTCCAAAGTGACTGAAGTTTCGGAGCTGCTTTGTTGCTGGGAAGGTGGGTGAGATGTCTCCAGCCCAGGATGGCCTGCTGGGGCTGGTGGTAGGGGAGAGGTAGTTGGCAGACCCTGATTATCTGACACTTCCCAAGTCAGTAATGGCCTCTGAAAGTCTTTTTGCTATTTCAGATCTGGGGAAGTGGCCACCCTTGGGTTTACCGAGCTCTGTTCTACATGCTATCCTGCTCTAGTCTGCATCTGGAAATCTGTTTCTTTGTTTTTTGACTTTTTCCTCCTTTTGCATTTGCTGTAGCAACCTCTCTCTCTCTAAAGAAGTCTGGTATAATAACTTGACTAGGGATCTTGCCATCTCAAACAGTGTATTTGCACATCTCTCGTTGGTTTCCCTTCTCATTTCACATCTCGGATGAGAACACGCCTTTTTCCCCTTAGCCCATGCTCAGCTTTTTAGTCCTGCCTTCCGTAATTCAATGAGGTGAGGAATTCGCTAATGGATGCCACCTTTACAGAAGCCGCTCGTGCAAATATAGCTGGTGTGCCTTCATGGCCAGTCCAGCATAAAGAAAACATTGCATTCCCTTCATAATCTCTCCGTGCAGCTTAAAGATGCCAATTGCTACTGGAAGCATGGGAAGAAGTGAAATGCTTTCCGCCACCTTAATGTTGCTGTTGGCCTTATGCTCCAGGTTTAGTCATTCTTATGACATATTTCCACAATGGGGCATTTCCATCATCATTCCACAGTGATGTATTTGAAGCCTTTCCACGACTTTTTTTCCCTGCTTAGAATCTCCGAAATTAATAGCTTCACAAACCGTGGGTCAGGGTCCTCAGATTTTGAAGACCGAGACAAGTCCTAGAGACAATGTCTTCTTGGGCTACCTGTCCTAACGCTGCCTCAGCCCATGAGGTTAATGGCACTGATGGTGGAAATGGTAGTACTTGATTTAAAAGAGTATCTGGCATTTGCAGCAGAGCCCAAGGCCCTACAATCCCGCTGCTATTATTACTGTAATTATTATTGTTGTTATTACGTTAGATCCTGATCATTTTACACAGCTGAAGACATGAACTCCCTAAAGATCAATGTTGGGACTGTTGGTGCACCAGTGAATGCAATGCAAACCTCTGACCTGTGCAGAAACAACCACGCAGAGGGGAGAGAGAAACCTAAATTTCCTGACTGCTGTTTTTACTTTTCCATGTGCTGAGACGTGCCACGTTGTGAGGATCGCTTTGCGGACACCCAGGCATACCTACGCATGTTACTGCTCTGCTGCAATGCCTATTGCCTACCCACCTCTCCCAGCCCATGACCTTTCCATATCATTTAGAAATGGATGTCCTGGACCCTTCCAATATTTTTTGTGCTCCTGTAACTCTTTATTCTCAACATTGGATATGGGAGGAGAGACAGCCAGCAGCATCGTCAGGAGGCTTTTCTCACTAAACATGCCCTTCGGTGGATCTGCCTCCAGAGATGTCCCTCTCCCCCCATTAAGCTTATTTTGGGAGCTCCTGTGCTTCCTTGCCCTGGCTTCTGCAGACATCCCAGACCTCCTTTCAGAGAGGATTCAGATCACGTGCAGAGAGACAAGTCCATGTGAAGAGGGCTCTGCTCTGGGCTCAGTGATGGAGGGACCCAGGCAGCGTCTCGCACACTGGTTGTCCTGGGGAAAAGGATAGAGCGGAGGGCTGTGACTGTGAGCTTCTCCAGACAGACTAGAGAAGCTGGAGAAGACACTTCTTGGCCTCAGCTGCCAAACACTCTCTGCTCCCAACAATAAGGTTTTATGTCCATTCCTGCCCTGAACTGTATCGAGGAAGGCCCCTGAAAACTCTTCTTGGAACCAGATGGAGTTCTGGATTCCTCCCTCTCTCCTCACACCTTGAGAAAAACTCACTTCCTTCCCTGCTCCCCAGTCAAATTCCAGTTTTTCCCTAGCATTTCCTTTCTTATCTCATGGTTTCTCCTGCCATTTTGGCTGCTTTTATCCTATTGTCTGGTATCTCTTCTGTCCCCGTTGTTGGAAAACCTTCTCTAAGAGTAGAACTCATCAGCAAAGGTACTGTAATTGGCAAAACTTCAGACTGCATGACTGCCTCCCACCCAAACCCCTCACTAGCAGAACTTGCATCTTACAGAGCAGAATTCGTACTGCCATGGGACATCCTGTTCAAACTTGCTGAATTTTGCCATGCTTTACCAAATGCTGTTTGTTTTGGAGGTCTGCTGCACCCTTTCCAGAATATCTGTGGGTGGCTCCTGCTTTTCCTCTTTGCTCTGTTGAAGTCTATGCTGACTATCTCCTCTCCCTTGTCCTTGCAGGGCGTACATGAGCGTGAAGGAGCTGAAGGAGGCACTGCAGCTGAACAGCAGCCACTTCCTCAACGTTTACTTTGCCAATTCGGTGAGGGAAGAGTTGGCTGGTGCTGCCACTTGGCCATGGGATAAAGAGGCCCTTAGTCACCTGGGTAAGCAAGCTACCCCACTCGTGGGGTCTCAGGGTTGTTGATTTTCCTCTCTCTTGGTTGATTTGGCAAAAAGAAGCAGCTATGATTTGGCTCAACATTGAGGATGTTTAATAAGGAGGTCATGATAACAGGCTTTGGGTGTACCAGTAGCTGCTTCTGTAAGGACAGGAGCTGCCTGTTTCCCGTAAACATGTGGATAATGTGGTGAGGCTGCACCCTGACCAGAGACTTCCAGGTTGTTCTACAAAACTTTTAATGGTGAAGGCACTGAGACAGTGGGATGGAGAGCTGCAGGTTCACCATCAGTGCAGGCTCTGGAGAGGGGTTTAAGCTTGCATTTGGCTTCTCTGGGACCTTCCAGGTCTATCTTCCAGGATTCTGGAAATGGTGAAATTCACTTTGCAGCAAACAATGACAAACAGATAAACCAGGAGTGTCAGTGATTTCAGAGCCGAGACTCCAGATTTGAGTGACTCCAGAGCTGACCAGGCAGCGAGCACTGCCTACTTCTGAACCCAGCTGCAAATTTGAGGATGACTATGAAATTAAACCATGTTTTTATAACTTCGCATGCTGCCTGCTGGAGACAAGGTTCTCCTCGGCTTCAGTGAATTCAAGGCAGACCCTCAAGGTCATCAGTCTTGGCAGGCTACAAAACAGTCAAAACGGCAACTGCTTCACTAGAATGTGAATGTATTGTGTGTTTTCTCCAATTTCTGCCGTCTCTCTTTCCTGCCTCTCCCTTCACCTCTTCAGTGTCGGAGTTCTCTGGCAAAGCCCTTTACACTTTGCAGTCAAAACATCCAAAGTGTTTCTCAATAAGAAGCTGGAAATAATTACTCCTGACACCTGCAGAGCAGACCTAGACCTTCTGCTTTTACAAGTGCGTGATGTTCAACCCTTCAAAGTTTTACGCTGCTGTTAAAGACCTGTTTTAAAATTCTTTTTTGCCAGCTTCCCTCCCTCAATGAGTTTCAGGACTGTTTTTTTAATAGCTTAATGCTACAGTTGCTTTTTCAGGAAGGCAAATCTCCATGAAACTTCTTCCTTCAGCTTCCAGAACTCACTTCCAAGGCTCAGCTTGACCGTCACCTTACTACAGCAAGTGCTTCAGCCACACATGTTCTCTTCAGACCCCTCCCAATGACTAGCACGGAGTTGTACGGAAGGGTAATCAGGGTGACCGGTTTCATCAAAGGCTTGCATTTAGCTTCAGTTTCAGAGTTTGTGTCCAGCCAGGGACACAAGAGGTGGCACCATCTGGAAATGTTGGATCAGGGTTTTACCGCCAACATTCAAGGGAAAAGGGGTGTTGTCTTCGCTCTAGTGCCAGAGCTGTGAAGTATGAAGCTGGATCAGAACTTCTCTGAGGCTCTGGCACAGGCTGAAGACTTTGGTTCAAGACTGTCCTTGGTTCAAGATTTAATGATCTTGGGAGGGCAGGTGGCAGACTGTTCTCTGTAAACAGTAGGTTCCACCACATCATCAAGTGGTTTGTACCATGCACAACGTATATTATTGTCCAGCACAGAAGAAACTTGGGACTGAGCAGGTCGGGAATATATGGCTTTTGACAAAACCTCTCACAAGAGGCTACTGGAGAATCTGAGTAGATGTGAAAGTAAAGCAGTGAGGAAAGAGCAAGGAAAACCTTGTGAGGAGTGAATAGTAGTTGAAGAAAAATTCCTGAGCTTTAAGGACCTAACAGTGACCAGGGGTGGAGGCAGGTCTTCACACGAGAGGGGTCCGTGTCCAAGAAGAGAGACTCCTTACCTTATGCTGAATCTTGCTAATCTCCTGTCTATCCTGACCTTAAAATATTACAGTCAGCACACAGGCCCTGCTCACCCTATGCCACTGTCTGCTCCCACGGAGAAGAAATGCCAAGTTGATTTTTTCTCTACATACGTACAGACCCTCTCATGCTTTGGGTCTCCTCCGGAATCAAATTGGTTCCTTGAGTTTGACTTGACTTCCCCAAGAATCTAACCTGCCTCTTAGCTCCAGAGACAGTTGGTCAGCTTTTGCTCTGTTCGTGTCACTGAACAGGACTTTCCTGAAGAAAGAGAAGTACCATGAGACTTTTTCTCTCCAACTGCCTTCCCTTCTTCTATTTCAACACTTCCTCTCACTCCAAAGCTCACTAAACATACTGTTTCCAAACTGTTCTCCATCAGTTCTTCTCTAGATGTTTTTTTTAACCTGCCAACTGGACTTTGAACTCCTTGGAAACCATTCTTTCATGACCTTTCAGTGTGCCTTTCAAGAAGGTCCTCCTCACCTTAGCGTTGGTATCTTCACCTTCTGGAAGTCTTCAGTGAACTTTGTTTTTGGTTCCCTTCTCTTCATTTATGGCAGGTTTGGGATATCAGAAATTAAGTGACCATTCCTAAGCTGATGACTTACAGACCTATTGCTCTCCTCCAGATTATTTTCCTGACTAAATCTGAATTTCAGGCATCCTTCCTGAAGGTTTAGGGATGGTTTACCATTTTAGACGACTGGTAATACCAACCAAAAGCAACTACATTCATTGAAGCATAAGAGATAATTACTGACTTGGAGAGGGTGAGCTGGTCTATGACGCTTCTCTAAGCAGTATTTCAGCTGCTGTTGAGCTCCTAGACAAAGACAAGTAGCAGCCAGCTAGCAGCCGAGGTGGGTCTCAGGTCTGTTTGCACCGCTCCATCTAACCATACTGTCTGTCTCAGTCTTTCCACCGGAATCACAGTGAACTCCTCTCAAATTCAGAGTTCTTGCTCAGTCTGGAATGAATTTTCTGAGAACTTAGAAGTAAATCTTTTTAACTACAAAAGACAAGCAGTCGAAGAAGTCCTGTCATAAAAAACAGCTTTCCGCAGCGGAAAGCCTTGCCTCAAAAACCCTAGCAATGTAGTAATGCAGACGCTTTAAACTTCATGTGTAGCTGCATGTGAACTGTATTTGCGTAAACATGGTCAAAAGGCAAGGGAATTGTGGATATTTGATGTTATAAATACTTTCTGCAGTTATATAAGCTGAGGCCAGCTCATATATCTGGCTGAGGTCAGTGGATCCTGAAGGAGGGCCAGCCATTCCATCAAAGGTACCTTAAGCAATGGCCATCTTCCTGTCTGACTAACCGTCATGCGTTTGTTCCATTAATTGCCATGACTCAGTGTTTGGGGAAGACTGGTCCTGTAATACAGGTTCAGCTTTGTGGTTTGCTGTTTAAATATCCCGTGCTTGCTCGAGCATGCGCTCTCAACAACTGTTGCTGACCCAGGAACAGGTTGGCTTCTTGGGGTCTGGCTTGAACCAGAGTCCTTCAGCATTGCCATTGATCAGAGCTGGAAGGAGGTCAATGTCCTGGGACTGTGAGCTTCCAAGAGATGTGTGAGTGAAGATGAAGTGGGGTCCACACCAGTGGTAATCATTCACTGTACTGATGGACTGGGCATCTCTTGTTGCTTGAGTAGGGTGGAGGCTTGACCTTGGGGATATTACCAGCTCTGCAGCTGTAGCTGGTAGGTCTGGTCTGGGGGGAGAGGGTGTTATGAGGCCAGGCCCAAAGTTTTCCATCTGCCTGGTCTCAGTTGGGTGAGCAAGTCCAAAGAAGACTCTTGTTCACCTGCCTTGGAGTGCTGCACCCTCTTGATGTCACAGGGACATGACATATTGAAGTTTTTATCTTGGTTGTGTAAATGCTGACCTTGGGGGCCTCCTGGGGCTGGTTCTCGGGTATGAGAGGGAGAGTTCACTTAAAGCTCAATTTAGCCCATGTCCCAGGGCAGCAGGAGGCAGAGGAGAGAAGGAAAGCTTGATCTGCAGAGGAGGGAGAGGGGACGCTGGTGTTGTTACAAACACTTGCAAATCTTGCCTTCACAGCCAGGACCCTGCAGAGGGGAAATACAACTTCCTGGTGGAAAGCTGAGAACTCTCCGAGCTCATCAGGGAGGTGTGGGGACAGGGAATGGAGGGACGGGGACGTTCTGGAAGGAAAGCAGAGTTCTCATGCTGTTTCTAATCCTGCCATCTAATTAGCTGTAAAAAAAAAAAAAAAAAAAAAATTGTTCT
>Ga0065711_1046748_pt1 | contig 12720 bp, 5 predicted proteins | sample Hoacrofraction12_FD_59098 | JGI IMG/M metagenome (GOLD analysis project Ga0065711, IMG submission 59098) | Hoatzin crop microbial communities from Cojedes, Venezuela - Epithelial fraction 12 v2 (version 2) | ecosystem: Host-associated > Birds > Digestive system > Esophagus > Crop | place...
TTTTTTTTTTTTTTTTTTTTTTTTTAAGCATGTTTGCATAGTTTCATGCTTTCCGTGAAACAGGAAAAACAGGTTAAATTCAGCATGGACGTTTTGGAGGGTGGGGTCTCTCGTCAAACAGAATAACTGACAGATTTCTTTTTCATTGGCAGTGATGTAAGTCATAAACTTGTAATTGGGGTGCTTGCACAGGAAGGAGAAGTTCCAGTGCATGCTCCACAGGCTGCTTCTGTTTCAAGTGAAACAAGCTTTGACAGTTAACCTATCTACCTAGTACCTACTTGTCAAGGCGCTTCTACAGTCTCCTTTCTTCTGCAGGAGAGTACTTTCTTTTCAGAATAGCTGGTATCTTTAACATGCTCTTGGAAGAGATGTAGCTGTGAATCCCCTGGCTGAGGAATACTGTGAAAGTGGCTCTTCTGCATTTTTGGAAGGTGATCTGTTTCTGTAAAAGGGTGAGGCCGTGCCCTACAGTAGCTGTGCTGTCCAAAGGGAAAATAAAGCAAGCTGTTTTGTTTTTGTAAGGGGAGAGCTGAAGCTCTGATTTTGGAGAGAGGGAATTGAAGACACTTACCTGCTTACATCAGTCTCGTTGCACTAGATACCCACCTCTGCGATGCCCAGGGGAGAGCCCTAAGTACCTGTCTAGCATAATGATTTCTGTTCCAGGATTTTGAACCCTCAACCTGATCACTTCAGTGCTCATCATTGCAGACTAAACCCAGTTTTGGAACTGGGCTTTAATCAATCAGTACTTGTGAATATGAGGCCTGTGACTTGAAAGTATGGGTTACAAGTTTTTTGCTTCTGGATAAAAAAAGTACAGATATTTCCCTATGTCACAAGGATGTCCAGAAGAAAAATACATGAAGACAGTATCACTCTTGCTAAAGTATCCAAACATCTGCTTTGAAAATAGTACTGAAAGTGGTTATGGGTCTATCATGAGCAAAGTGCACATTCTGCATATTTTTCCAGGGATACGATCAACATAAGTTATTTCTCATTTTATCATTGTTTATTGTTATATGTAGCACCCAAAATGCTGTACAGAAAGAGGATTAAAAGAGAGAAATGTGTTTGTTTTTTTTAATTTGGCCAAGGTCTCTTAGCAGTGCTTTGTGAATGGTCAGATTTGTTTTGCCTAGGAAGTCAATTACTCAGTCTTTTTGTGTGCTGGTCTTTTACAAAGCAACAGGGGACAGATGAGTGTTTTAAAATGTTATTGTAAATCAGATAAATTGGTGAGGGAACTCAGCAGCAGGTAAAATCTTCCACAACTGCTTTTAAGTCTTTGTTTTAGAACAGGTTCATTTTCAACTTAAGGGTATCTGTGGGTAGGTCCTCGCCCAGGGCAGCTCTCTGTGCCTGTGAGGGCCTTGAAGACTCACTGTCTTCGTTTCCTGTATAGCTCCTATTGAAGAATATTGCACCTATACACGAATAGTGACATGACTCCAAACGCAGGCTCTGTCAAGCCATCGGGCCCAATCTACTTCCAGAGTAGACTGCTGGCCTCTCTCCCACCAGCTGATTCTGGTGGCTTTCTTGGCAGCCTCCTTCCTGTAAGGTGAGATGCTAAAGTGTTGGTGAATTTAGGCAACCTGCCTGTGTTCCAGGGTACAGATGTACCCACAGTTCTCCTGCTAGGGTGGTTGTTCTCAAAGGAGTGGTTAAAGCCCCTATGGACTCAACCGTCTACGCTACTCTTCAGGATGAGAGGCCACACAGAAATGGGGTCACAGTCAGAAACCACTTAGGGCGCTGCACTAGGGTGTCAGGTTCCTTCTCTGCAGGTCAGGAGCTCTGCAAAATGAGCTTTTCCATCTCCTGCTCCACTCAGAAACAGGAATCCCAAATTACTGCACTGTCAGGCCATTGTAATTCAGCGACAGCATAGCCTTGAGCCAGGGTCTTCAAGTTGCCCTCATTGAGGTGACAATGAGCAATCCTCCCACAGTGGTGCAAGTCAAGGAGTTAGTTCTTGCTGGCTGGAAGAGAGAGCAAGATGCACTCTTCCTGCTCAGGGATCCCAAGCGATGGAGAAGTTTGCAACTCCACTCTCTTTCCCCCCATTCTGTGAAAGACCTCATCCTTCAGTGCCTCAGTGGGCCATGCAGCAGAACAAGAATTAGAAGATAACAGGGTTCCTCCACCTCAGAAGCAGACAGTCCCTCCGGATACAGTACTCCTTTAAGAGTATTACTAAATCTGCACGTGAGCTCAATCTGCCCATAGAAGAATTTCCATTTGTGCAGATGGTATCATTTGGCAGATCAGTCTGATGTTGGCAGCATCACAGGGGTCATATTTGTGCACAGATGGACTGTTCTTCATCTGTTTCTTTATTGTAATAGACCCAAATAGGTTTTCCCACAATGGTACATATGTGCATTACAACTCTCCTTGTTCCCTGTCAGACAACTTATTTAGTGAGAGCACCAAACAATTTCTCTCTCTCTTTCTCTTTGTTCACATATAAAGTTATCTTTTATCTGTATCATTGCTTTGGGGGTGCAGGGTGAGGACGAAGTAGAGCTATTGAGTGTCTCGGTATTTCTGAGCCATAAAATCTAGTGGTATAGAAGTCATCACCAAGATGATATTCAGAGCACTGCTGTGAGCTCAGGGGCATCTCATGTAAAGACTTTTTTTGTGGCAAATATTTTTTGCACATTGCAAGTATTAATCACAGCTTCCTCATAAACGAAGAGAACTTACAGCTGACATGAATGTTCATTTGGAAGGTTTGGAGAGCTGGGGAATCGATAATTCAAAACTGGAGACTTTGAATCCAGAGCAATGATTTAGCTCTAGTAGTAATGACCAAAACCTGTTCTCGTTTGACAGATGTTTAGAGAATTATGTTAATTATACTCATTATTTTACGGTGAGATATTCATATTTTTTGAAGCATCTATTGTCACTCTCACTTGTAATCTCAGTGTGGCAACAGCGAACTGAGTAGATATCTTCAGAATTTTCCCTGCCAGGACTGGTTTATGGCACAGAAAAAGGACATTTTGGAAAATTTGCACTGCTTTTATTTTGCTTTACCCAAGCACTTGCTTTGCTAATAGAAAACTTTATCCCTGCATGCCTTATATTTTATTGATGATAAACCTGTCTCCTTGTGATCAAACTGAGACTTTTTCAGTCTCGAGTTTGATAGCAACTTTGGCTTTTCCTTCTCGCTTGCTAACATAATCCATGTAGTCTAAACTTCTCTACTTCGATGTCACAAGCAGTGCAAATATTTCTGTATGGGTGTTGTTTGCTGTATGTGGCTGTGAAAGAAGTTTACACCATGTGTAAATGAGGTCAAAATAACTAGGGAGCTTGGACAGTGAATTTCCTGACATTTATATACCCAGACCCCTAAATATAGTTTCTCAGTAATGTAACTTTTCTGGACATGTGAGACTGCATATACAGTAGCCATTTTTTCCTCAAAAAAAGAGGGCCGTTTGAAAGGAAACTGGTTGTTTGTAAAGTAAACATTGCTGAAAAGGCAAATTCCTTCTACAACTGCTTCTAAATGAAAACCACTTCTGCTTATTTACTGATTTATTTTCAACCTTTTGACAGTCTAGGGAACAAAGGGTATGAACTGGGTACTGGATGAAACATTTTGAATCAACTTAGGAAGAAAGTGTGAATGAAATTCCACCATCCAATGTTAAATAACTTCTTGTCTGTACTGGGTAACAGGGGGAATAAAACTGCTGACTGCAGCTAAATAAAGGCTACTTGCGAAATATATAAAAACCCAAAACCAGCAAAAACCCCAAACTTTAATTTCATATCCATCTGGTAAGTCTTCATAATCAGTCCCTACTTATGTACTTGTTAATGCATTTCTGGTTACTCTAACACCTTAGGAATTTTTCTGTGCATAGTTTTCTTGCTCAAGGCTATGGAAAATTCTACATGCCGCTATACATGCTTGGATACAGCTGGTTTCTGTTCTGGGGGTCGGAGGTTTTTTCCCATCACAGTTACTGAATGTATCTACGCAAATAACTACACTGAATTTTACTTTTTCAGTAGGAGTCTGGAGCTTGAAAAGCAGTTTAAATCAGAATGTTCCTAGCAGAACCACAGCTACAGGGAGCAAAATATTGTGGAGAAGGGGACAGGGGATGCTCTTTGTAATGTAGCTCTATAGCATGTTATCATATGATGAAATATTGATGGAGAGATATAGACCAAATGTTAAAATGCTTCTTGTGATGGGGATTTTGGCTTGTTTCAAGGGCATTTATTTTTCTGTTGTTGAACAAGGGACAAATTTTTCCTTCCGATTTTGCAAGGCATACAACAGTGTTTCACTTACTGGAAGGTTTGCTCTCTCCTGAGCTCTGACTGATGCAATGTGGCAGGCATTTCAGTCAGCTCACTTGCTGACTGATTTTCCCTAATTAGTTACCAAGTGCTGAACTACTTTTCCAGATTATCCGAAGGTTTTAGCAGTTTGTGAAGCCACATAGGAGAGGACTTCCCAAAGAGCCTTACTACAGGTTAATTGTACATGTTCAAGTCAAGATAGCTGACATCAGGGCCTCTCACAGACTTCCCATTAAAACAATATATTTGCAGGAGTTGGACTCTAGAGAAGGTTTTACTTCCTTCTTTCATTTCCCAAACACAGAAATAATAAATACCCTAATAACTGTGAATCAAGACCCAAAGAACACTACAATATGTGTAGTATACTGGCATAGTAAAATATCAATATATTCTTCCGCCCACCAGAAGGTAGAAAGAACTCAAGATCATAGAATTATAGAATAGTTTGGGTTGGAGGGGACCTTTAAAAGTCATCTCTTCCAACCTCCCTGCAATGAGCAGGGACATCTACTACTAGATTCGGTTGCTCAGAACCCCATCCAACCTGACCTTGAATGTTTCCAGGGATGGGGCATTGACCACCTCCCTGGGCAACCTGTTCCAGTGTTTCACCACTCTCACTGTAAAAATAGTCTTCCTTATATTTAGTCTAAATCTACTCTCTTCTAGTTTAAAACCATTACCCCTTGTCCTATCGCAACAGGCCCTGCTGAAAAGTTTGGCCCCATCTTTCTTAAAAGAGCTCTTTAAGTACTGAAAGACCGCTATGAGGTCTCCCCGGGTATATATGGGTATCCTTTTCTCTGAAGATGAGTAACGGCCATGCTGAAGCTGAACTGTATTAGAAGAACAAGCATGGGCTGAAGATGTTCGTATCACAAGAATTAAGATGATCAGTAAAAGTAAGTTTTAACCAGCAACACTTTGTAGATCTGGGTCTACAAATCCCAATCTCCATTAAAGGCAGCAAACACAGGAAATTTTGATGATAATTTAATTTTAACCCAAAGCATAAGTCATCCTAGCCAACTTTAGAGATATAGCAGAAAATAGAGGAGAACATAAATTAATTCCAGCACATTTATGAAGAATCACTTCAGATTGTAAGAAATGTATGACTGAGTCCATTTAAAGCTGTGCTCATGCCAGTTAACTGTTCTCTAGCCTTGCTATCTGCCCTATATTGTATTGTTTTAATGACAATGGGAATAATTCTGTAGCTATGTATATAATAGCTGATACTCAGCCAAGACTGTGACTTACTTTGACTGAGGTTGCTAGCACGGATATCTGAAGTGAGAAAAATGAAATCAAATGCCAAGTAAAGGTGGAAGCATCTTTCAGTTTTGAAGGGAAAAAGATGACTCCACCCTTCAAAAATTATTTGAATAGTGCAAGATGAAACAATATTTTGAGTGAGTGTAGACCGGATAATAATGCACTGCAGGCCTAATTCTAAGTGGGATGTGTGCAAGGTGTTTTGGAGAGCTGGTGACATGGTTTACCCCCAGCCAGTAGCTAAGCACCAAAGAGCTGCTTGCTCACTCCATCCCGGTGGCACGGGGGAGAGAATTGGAAGGTTAAAAGTGAGAAAACTTGTGGGTTGCTTTAAAGACAGTTTCACAGGTAAAGCAAAAGCCACGTGCAAGCAAAGCAAAACAAGGAATTCACTCACTACTTGCCATCGGCAGGCAGGTGTTCAGACCTGTTCAGGAAAGCATGGCTTCATCCTGCTACTTGGGAAGACAAAACACCATCACTCCAAACATCCCCCCTTCCTTCTTCCCCCAACATTTTATTGCTGAGCATAAGGTCATGTGGCATGGAATATCCTTTTGGTCAGTCAGGGTCAGCGGTCCCGGCTGTGTCCCCTCCCAGCTTCTTGTGCCCCCCCAGGCTACTTGCTGGTGGGGCGGTGTGAGAAGCATAAAAGGCCTTGACATTGTGTAAGCACTGCTCAGCAAGAATTAAAACATTCCTGTATTATCAACACTGTGTTTAGCAAAAATCCAAAACATAGTCCTATACAAGCTACTACAGAGAAAATTAACTCTATCCGGTCAAAACCAGCACAGCTGGAAAACCTGAGGTTGTCTGCCTTCAGCTGCATGCACCTGCCCCTTGCAAAGTGTTGAGGTAGCCTGAGCAATGGAAAAGAAATGCTGCTGACATCAAGAAAAAGAAAAAAAACAAAGGTGATAAGGAATCTATCTGTGCATGGGGAGGTACCCAGAGCCACAAAAATGGCTAAATTTAGTGTGTCCCATCGGGTGACCATCTTCTTTGTTCACACTTCTCAGCCTGGACAGTGTGCCCAGCAGGCCTGGAGTGATAAGTGGTGTAATCTAGTGAAACTGGATGTTAGGACCCCACTATATGCTTCCTGTGGTCATCTGAGTACATCTCACAAGAGACTGGCCTGAGCTGGGAGGTCCTGAGTGCTCTTTTGCACCCTTGGACAGCTGGACAGACCCACACACACCCCTTGTACATCACGGCTTGACTGCACAGTCCCCCTGTGTAGATGCACATTCTCTCGGCACCAGCTGGTGATCAAAAAAGGCCCCTGAGCTCCTGCTTCTTTGGACAAGGTAGGTAAGAAACATGCCAGGCATCTGTAGATCTGTAGATCTGGTATCTCTGTCTACAGCAACTGTGTAGCCCCAAGCAGGGATTAAGAAGAGTTAGGGAAGGGGTAAGGATAGGGGTCAAGGAAAAATGTTGAAGAAAGCCTACCACAGTGACCCATGATACTTCACAGGCAGGTGTTCCTGCTTTGGCTGTGAGCTCTTTCTGGACATCCTTGGCACCATGGCTGTGCACAACACTGAGGTCCCCCACTTGGACTGGGTAGCCTCTCACAGGGCAGTGGTTGCTTTGAGGACAGTGTTGACACTGGAGCAAGGCTTGTAGAGCAGCTGATATGGCAGCTGGTCAGAGTATGTCTGGTCTGCATGGTCTGACCAGGCTTTGTACCTGATGTGTGCCACTAAGTGCCCACAAGATGGTGGGAAGGACAGGATCAAAAGAGATTAACTGAGAGCTATGGGGCTAGAGATAAAGTGCTCAAAATAGTGAGAGAGCGCACCTGAATGAGACGCATGGAAGTTGTAGGGCATATGAAACTTCTCTCTTGGGAGCCATGGTTGTTGAGGAGGTTTCCGTGGTCCCTACTGAGCTGAGTAAAACCCTGCTGCAGCATCGTAACGAGACTACTGAGGTTTGTCAGCAGTAGTTGTGATGCTTCTCCACCGTCTCACTCTTCCTGCAAAACAATGAAGGGGGTTTTGTGTATCTTGAAAACAGCCGCACTGGTGGGCACTCACAGTACGAGTTCAGAAGACCCTAGATGCACCACTGTTTGTCTCCGGCTTCCTGTCTATGCTGTTAATATGCCACTTAGGGGGTGACGTATGAGCTCTAAAAAGCAGTGGAAGTAAAATCTCCTGCTTTACAGTGGCAGTATGGGAAAAGAAAGACAGTCAGAACAAGCAGAAGAGCTCTTTTTGAGTTCTGCAGTCTTTGTGGAAACAGCTTTCATCATGAAGGTGCCTGATACAGGTGCACTGACACAGTACATGTGCTCTGGAGGTCCCCAAGGTCTTGCCAAGGGGGCTTGGGCCAGCACCCTACTCCAGGAAATGTAGAGGTGTCTGCATTCATGTAGAAGTAGTCTTACACTTAATATTAGCCAATATGATTTGTTTTGTAAGAGGCCCCAAAATGAAATGCAGGCCTAATACAAGCTGACTTTATACATGCTAAGGTAAAGCCAAGTCAAAGTAAACGAAGACTGATCCTGGTTGTTTTGTGCTGCAAAGGTCTGAGATGCTCTGATGGGCACTCAAGACCAGAATTTTGGTCAGCTGTGGACATTTGTGTCTTGGAGGAGGGGGGAGGAAAAAAATTGGAAGATACAGGCAACTAGCATCATAATGGTGAGATTTGTCAGAATTTCCATTATCAGAGTCTGTTTACAGGTTGTAAATATTCCCTCTAGGCTGAGACTTACAATTCAAGGTCATACACAGGAAATGATATTTATCTTTGCTAAATGAAAACATTGGTTCAGCAGCTTTAAAAAAAGTGTAATCACAAGAAAATCCTCGGGAGTGCAAGAGGTTCAGGTACTTCAGACTTTTTTTTTTTTTTCCCAATCTACATTTTCTTTCTGCCCAATAACCACGGCATATGCTGAATATTTTAAAGCCTTGACCTGTTCCTCTGACATTAGTAGCAAAGATATATTGAAAAGTAACGTACTGAAAGACTTTCACCTATGAATGCACCTTTTCTTGGTGACATTTCCTGTTACTTTACTTGTCAGGCTCTGTAGTGTTCAGCGTTCCTTCTTTATATTTATAAGAGGATTTTATTACAAATAAGTCTTATCACTATGCAAATAGAGTAATTATTTGGTTCATATTAACATTTCCTTCCCCACACAATAACAAATATATCTTTAAAATTCTCTATTTCTGAAGGTAGTGTAGCAATTAAAATGCACTTAAAGATTCCTTATTTGCATGCAAATCGTCAGGATGAAGGAGAATGTGAGGATATGCAAAATAATATACAATTTTCAATTACATATATATCTGTTGTTATTATAAATGTCTTCCAACATTTTTTGAGTTCTGATAGCATGTCTTCATTCTTCTTGTGATTTAGAGTATAATTTCTGATTTAGATTACTAAGGAGTGGAGAATTTTATGGCCTCCAGTATCTTTTTCCATCTAATTCCAAGTTAAGCGTGAAAGAATTCATCTGTATGGGGCTAGTCAAATTGTCTGTGAATAATTTTCTGTCAAATAACATTCTGACAAAGAGTTCTTAATTTCCCAGAGTATTTTAACTGGTGTTTACTGGAGCTGAGTGAATACTGTCCATTTGCTATATTGACGCATTTTGATGGCGAGACTGAATACATTATTCAATTAATTATCTCTATAATATTAGACCAGCTCTAATTTTTGCTCAGAGTAATAGACCTGATGTAAATTCACCTAGACTGTCTGTGGTTTGATAAAACTTGTTCTCTCACTTCTTCTGTTCAGAGTAAGAGACATTATGTTGTTGTTCAAAACAGATTATTTGATTTGGGTTTTTGCTGCCCTTCCACTGTGTGTTTAAGAAAAAAATCCTCTTTTCTTATGGGTCTCTAAAAATTTGTTCTAGGTAAATCCAAGAGCTATCTTGTTTGAACTAGGGGTAGAGACACTAGTGCCTGACTCAACTCTTCCTCTTCATTGGAAGTATTTCCACCAATTTCATGGACAATGTGTCTTTTCTTGCCTAGTGACTGAACAGCACCTGTCAAGCCTGACCAAATTGTATATTTTTTTTTCTCCAGTCAAAGACAGAGTTATGGTTTAATTTAAACATAGCCTGCTCTCTTTCTTAACTACCTGTTTTCTCTATGCCAATTCTACCAACATTTTATTCACAGCACCCCAGAGCGAGCTGCTTGCACAGGTTGGTGACAGACAACTTTGCCCACTCTGACCATTGTCCAAAGGATTCATAGAAATCTATTGCAGTCCTGAGGGATGAGGTGGCTACACCACCCTGAGCATTTCAGCAATACGCAATTTCATGTAGGAAGGCAGTGTATCTGGCCTCATCCATCAGGATTCCTGGAGTAAATTGTCACTGGTAGCTTATTGTGGAAGGAGAGGTTTACACACAGAAGACAGAATGTCCTGCCAGAAGCTGATAAATTAGGCTATGAATCAGAGGGCTGTCAAGATTCCAGACACAGCTTATCATGATGGTGATTAAGAATGATGCAACAAGTCAGTTCTGACGGTAAAGACAAGACTTCAAGCAGGGGGCTGTGATGTGATCCTTGCTTTACATTGGTGTCATAAGTACGTGTGGTCCAAATGCTATGTCACACATGTCTGTTTGGGAGGCGGGTCATTTTTTGCCATACGCAACAGAAGTATCATTAGGACAAACAGAAGAAAAAGGACTGAGAGTAAACGGAAATTTAAAGAGTATGGGAAACTATTTTTGTAATATTTTATGTGGTGGATTCTGCTCTCACCCTTCAATGTAGAATGAGGAAAGTCTCTGTAGTACAGTCTAAAATTATAGATGCTGCATAGCCAAGTACTGGATTTGAACAAGATCTTCTCTTGGAGAGGGTTCAGAGGTGCCACCTTCCCACTGGTTCATTGGTAACCGTTGCCTACAAAATGTCTTTAGGTTGTGGAGGTGTGCTGTCTCCTGTCTTCGGCAGCGGGCTGATTTTTGCCAAGATGTTATTTCCTTAGCTGCAGCTGTAGATGAAAAAAATTAAAATATTCCTAAAGTCTGAGGTGGTGTTGTTTTAACATTATACTTTTAATGGCTATAAGTGCTTTTGACTTAGTATATGTTTATGTTCACTCCAGTGAACATGACTGCTGACCTACCTGAGCTATCTTTAAAGCATCATATGGCTTTCATACAGCTTATACAACAATAACTATTTTAAAATTAACTCAAATTTCAGTTGCAAGCCCTAGAGTATAGTTATATTCCTGCCATATTTGTCAGTAAGGTGACTCCAGCTGGAGGTAGAGAGGATGTGATATTCAAACTGCCATGTATAGGCATCCAATTTATATGCCTTAGTTAGGAGCTTAATTGTCTCTGTGCTCACAGTATAATCAATACTGAGAGGGAAAGGGTCCTTAAAGGGCAGTTTTGTTCCCTCAAATTAAGCTTTTGCTCTGAATTACTGTTCAGAGGAGACTATTTCTCTGCAGTGGTTACCTATAGACTACCCAGCTAACGTAGGCATGGAGGTGGATTCTTGAATTTAGGAGATAACATCCTCCCTCTGTGACAGCTGTAAGAATCCATTAGTTCAAAGGAAAGGGCACATCACAGAATAGTGGGTACCAGACTTTGTGCAAACTAAGCTAAAACTTCATAAATATGAAAGCCATGGCCTAAAGGTGGTGACTACTCAAGTATTACTAGAATTCTGAATGACAAGGCAAGGAAAAGATCATATGCCTTCTTGTTCTTTTATAATGAAATAGTCCTAGGGACTTCGCTTGAAATCTCTTCTATTATTGCTGTTAGCCTGTAATACATACTTAAAAATGGGTGCTATGAAGGAGTGAAGATATATGCAAACAAATTATTAAAGAGCAGGGAAAAATTGTTTCAGAACTGCATGACACAATGTGATAGAATAAAGGTCAGCTAAGTTACATCAGAGCTTCAGGTTCTTGTTTCAAGTCAAAATCAATTTCAAGCCAAAACCAAATGAAATCACGCTGAGAGAAAGGCCACAGCAATATTTCAACACCCCACCATACTGAAACATCATAAAGTATTATCTGATCTTCCATATCACAGAAAATATTCAGTTCATCTCTTTGCGTATTTTAGTAATATTCAGTATTTCAAATTAGTGGACTATAATAAGGAAAATCCACCATTTTAATTAAAAATAGTTCTTGCTAAGTCAATATTTCATATTTTCAAGGCAGTTCTTCACAAAAGTAACTAAAGTCTCTAGACATCTTCTAGTGAGCTGTGGATTTAGGTGTTTTCTCTTTCCTTCAACTTTTTTCCCTTCTTAAGAGTGAAAGAACTATCTTTTATTTGCATTTTTCTGTAACAGTTTCTTCTTTGGCTGTTTGTGTGGACGCCATGCGAAGACATCTCAATGTAAACCTACGATGTAGGGAAACGTAATGGTTTCTTCAGTAGTAGCAAACTTCCAAAGGGGTGTTAGCACAATTCAAGGTGAAATGAAATACTCCGGGGAAAATCCACTTCAAAGCTCCTATTGAATTCCACTAAGGCAAAGATTTCATACTTTTGCCAGGTCATGTCCTTGGCCTGATCAACTTTGAAATGATGCTCAGGTTGCAAAGCTCTTTTCCTGTTCAAAAATCCTCTGGAACTTTTGGCTTATTTAATAAGAAATGCAAGAATGAGTAAAATAAAGCTCAGGAAAAAAACATCAAACCATGAAATTCTCTCCAGCAGCCAAAATTGTATCGTGTGGGTTTTTTAAAATTATTATTATACATACACAGGCAAATTGGCCTAGTGATTATACTGCAAAATTGATAATGATGAATATCGTAGCTCTGCCTCAGAGGGTATGTTCTAAATGCTTATAAATACCTTAAGGCTGGGTGTCAGCAGGATGGGGCCAAACTCTTTTCAGTGGTGCCCAGCAACAGGACAAGGGGCAACGGGCACAAACTGAAGCAGAGGAAATTCCATCTGAACATGAGGAAGAACTTCTTCACTCTGAGGGTGATGGAGCACTGGAACAGGCTGCCCAGGGAGGTTGTGGAGTCTCCTTCCCTGGAGATATTCAAGACCTGCCTGGACAAGGTCCTGTGCAGCCTGCT
>Ga0065711_1046749_pt1 | contig 12720 bp, 6 predicted proteins | sample Hoacrofraction12_FD_59098 | JGI IMG/M metagenome (GOLD analysis project Ga0065711, IMG submission 59098) | Hoatzin crop microbial communities from Cojedes, Venezuela - Epithelial fraction 12 v2 (version 2) | ecosystem: Host-associated > Birds > Digestive system > Esophagus > Crop | place...
AACCTCATGAAGTTCAACACGGCCAAGTGCAAGGTCCTGCACATGGGACGGGGCAATCCCAAGCACAAATACAGGCTGGGCGGAGAATGGATTGCGAGCAGCCCTGAGGAGAAGGACTTGGGGGTGCTGGTTGGTGAGAAGCTCAACATGGCCTGGCAGTGTGCACTCACAGCCCAGAGTGCCAACCGTCATCCTGGGCTGCATGAAAAGAATCCAGCAGGCCAGCAGGTCGAGGGAGGCGATTCTGCCCCTCTAGGGTAGGGTGCCCACTCAAGCAGTGACGGCTTCAGGCTGAAAGAGGGTGGATTTAGGTTAGATAAAAGGAAGAAATTCTTTACTATGAGGGTTGTGAGGCATTGGAACAGGCTGCCCAGAGAAGTTGCGGCTGCCCCTGGAACCTGGAAGCGTTCAAGGCCAGGTTGGATGGGGCTTTGAGCAACCTGGTCTAGTGGAAGGTATCCCTGCCCATGGCAGTGGGGTTGGAACTAGGTAAGCTATAAGGTCCCTTCCAACCCAAACTATTCTATGTTTAGTTATTTTCAAAGACACAGGATTTCGGGATTTAGGTAACTTGGAGAAACTTGAATACTAGATGACGCATATTTCTAGGGAATTGCATGCTGTGCTGTTCTCCTCTCAGTAAGCAACAGCCATGAAAGTCGTACTTCATGATATCTCAAACACATTCACTCTGTTGGAAGGTTGGAGTTTGGAAGATTGAAATATTCCAAAATAGCCAATTCTCAGCAAAACATTACATCCTGCCTCAAAGTTAAACACAGTAAAAATATGATATGAAGACGTTGCAAAAATTTCCGAATGTGTTGCCAGTTACATATACCAAAGACACTTTGACTTCAGATCCGCTAAATCTATCTGATAATGCAGTAAGCTTTTCTTGTTGCTTCCTCAGATGGCAATCCTATTGTGGTCTCTAACAATGCTACACAATCAAGTTGCCTATGCAAATGAGCACATCCTAATTGGCAGTAACTAAGCTTAGCTTCTAATGAGTCTATCCGATTGTATATGTAAATGTCTTCTGGAATTGAGTTTTGGAGCTAATAGCACTTGGAGTTTGGGTGGCTTGTTTGCCTCCCCCTACCCACAGATTTTTAAGCCTTGAAGTAAGCAACATCATCTCAATTTGGCTACAAGGTATTTGGTCATGAGCCTTCATTTTAGAAACATTTTATTTCAACAGGTCTGAATTATGACTTAAGTGGCTATAAAATAGGATACCCATGTGGTAGCACTTTACAATTATATTTGTAAATTATACCAATGCCCCTCTCAAGAATCACTTGTTCTTATAACCAAACTGACTATCTGTCCTTGTTCATGATCCATCTCATTTTTTCTGAAACAGATTAAGGAAAGCAGCAGAATTTCTGTCCTCTATATACATAGCCCACATAGCTTCTATACCCAATGGCAGTGCAGTGAATAATGAGACTACTATCATTTGTGGTAACTTTGGTCTCTTAACCTGTATTGACCAGGTAGTTATCAATGCCTAGCTCAGAGTGGGGTCAGCCTTCAGCACATATTGACGACTGCTTTTCAGAGTGCTGTAAAACAGGACCTTTGTATGTAAACTAGGCTTTTATATAGATCTTTTTATAAATGCTCTTTTTTATAGATAAAAATAAGACTGACACAAACAGGTCAGAATTTTGAACTTTGACTTTACCCATTTTGGCATAATCCTGCACCAAAGTCTTTGCAAATAAACCCACAATTCCAACATAAGAGCAGTTACACTGGAGCAAGACAAAGGTCTACCTGGGATCCAATTAATTGCCTTTATCATCAGCCAATAATGGATGCTCACATAAAAGAGGATGAACTGGGCATGCAGATAGTGGTACCTCCCCTGAATGCCACTTCGTTATCAGGGAAAAAGCATTTCCAAAGGCCAGCAACTCTCCTAGTAAAACCATTCTACAGAGAGACCTTGTGGTGACTGGGCAGCAGCAGAAGCTGAATGTGCTGAGAGTCAAAGTGGTGATGACTCTTCCGTGGAAATGTTCCTCATCTGTAATCACACCTTAAGGCTACCAAACTTTGACCACTTCTTTCTAGGATACACTGCATCCCACAATCTGCGATCAAATCTTTCCACTAACTAGCATTTCACTGCCTCCCCAGGACCCAAAACAAACCTGCTCCCATGCACTTCCCTACAAGTGGGAAGGAGTGTGCAATCTGCCAGGCAGCACTGCAGCAATCCAGATAATGTCATCTACACAACACTTGTAAGCTGAACAGTGAAATAAGTCATTCATTCTTTCAGGAAAGAATTTCACAGTCTGTAAGTAAAAAGTTCTGTTCATTATGAACATTTGCTTTCTGATGCTAAGAATTTGGAATCATGGACAATTCAGATTGACTGGTCCCTGGAAGAGAAAAATGTCTAATGTAATAGTGGTAAATGGGCCGTGGGTACGGGTAGAAACATTTGTTACTTGAGTGACTTGGGCTTTATTTTTCTTTCAACATGGTAATACGAAGCACCAAAGAGAAACAACATCTGGCACAGAAAGTTTCATTGTAAGCTAGACCTTTTGTGACTTGTAAATGCACTTAAACTGCGGATGCTGAAAACAAAACTAACAAATATTTTCTGGAGTGAAAGCACTGAGTGGAAAACAGATTAAGATATATATATACACACATATCTTATTTCTCCTTATAAAAAAATGATGCCTTTCTCCTTTCATAGAAAAAATGTTCTGGAAATCAAAGCATTCCTGATTAATTTGTTTGTGTGAGTAGGCAAACCTCAAGTGACAGCCAGCACCTGAAGCCTTGTAGGAAATACCATCACTCTTCTGCATTGTAACTGACCAGATGGTTATTTATGGGCCTTTTGACCTCAATTTCTTTTAAGCTGGGAGTAGTAGGGTAGAACAGAATATAAGATAAAGTTAATTATTTTTAAAGAACTGCAATGTAAAACCAGAACATTATTTTTTTCCAGACTGACATCAACTTCAACACAAAGGCAAACTGTCTGGCAGGAAACGAGCCCATTTCAGCTGCTGATTCCAACTTTTACTTCACATTTGTCATTTCCCTAGGCAGAATATATCAACTACAGAAATCATCACCAAATTTTGCTAGAAATTACCCCAGAGAGTACTTCATCTATACAGATAAGTAAAAGATTTACCTTGATATCATTTTGAAACCACGTGAAAGTGATACCTTTTAAATGCAACTTCTGTTAAAGATGGGTTTTAATCACATCCATGCAGTAAGCATCAAAATAACAGTGTGGGTAATTATGTTTTCTCTATAAACAAAGGCAGCATGGAGGTTACAATCTTTCTAAAATCACATTTTCAGACTCAGTCAAAGCCTGGTGCATTTAAAAAAAAAACCAACAAACCTCTCCTAGTTCAAAACGGATTGCAACAGAGCTAGATAATAAAGCCTGCCTGGATATCTTATCTTTCTAAGCAAGAGAGGAAAAAACTGATCCTGAACATGCACTACCACTAGAATTACAAATATGAACACCTACACACAGCTACAGCTCCACGAAAACCATGCATATTTTTGCTAGAAACAAATGTAGCTTATGATATTTCACCTTTTCTTCCAAAGAATTCCAGACTTTACCGTATCCCCTACAGCCTTATCCCAGAGTCTTTCCAGTTTTGTCTACAATGGTATTTTGTTATTTGTTCTGTAAATCCAGCACAGAAGACCTGTTAGCTTCCAGCTTCCTGCAGACATTACTTTGGATGATCACATTCTTAAAAAGCCGGTATTCATTCATAGTGAGACACGTCCACTTTAAGGGAGGCCAACACTGTAATTTCTGGTTCATTCAGAGAGAGGAGAGGCTGAGACTGTTTTAATGGTCTCGTACTCTAAAATTTAATTACAAGAATCTAGCATTAAGCTTTCAAAGACGTACAGAAACAAAAGCTTGATGGATGAAGGTATCAGTAATGTGCTATCTGGGCTCTGCAGAAGGCAGCGATGCAGTACACCTTCTCATGTACCTTTGTAGGCCACACACATTTAAGCTTTCTGTTTAAAAGTGACAGCATACAACAGTATCCAAAGAGTGTGTGTAACCGGTATAGCACTACTCTCCTACGACCTGTCTTATGAGCAGAGATAGACAGTGGGAAAAGTTACCCAGTATTTCACTCGCAGAGGTAACAGATAAACAGCTAAAGAAAAGATGACACCAGATGTGCTATTCGTTGCCCATGTCTACAAAGTAATTTGCTGTGAAAAGTGGTGCACTGTAGCTGGAATGGCAATTACAACAAACACACATTCACTGAAACCATCTGGGCCTGTTATTCTGCTTTATGGTGGCTCCGTTCCCTATATTGTTAGTGAGGAAAAAAGTACTCCATCTGACATGCCATAAAACAAGAGGAGGACACAATATGAGGAAATAGTGCATTGTATGCCTTATAAATAGGTGCCCCTCAAGATTTTGTCAGTATTGAAAAACCCTACCAAAAGCAAACATAAAATAAAACAAGTGGAGGACATGGAATCACAGAGAAGCATGGATAAAACAAGAAAAACTTTTTTCTATGACAAGTAATGAAACCAACCTCCAGAGGAGACAGAAAGGATAGCCGTGAAAGAAACACAGCAACAAAAAAATGCACAAGACCATAAATTCTTGCTCCCCCATAAAACTGCCATAGCTAAATTTATCATGTTTACATGGGATGCTGGCTCGAGTTTAAAGGAAACACTCACTGTACTATATATACTTGGCCAGAAAATAGGTTCTCTCCAAAGCTTCTGGGAGCATATACATCTGAATACATAGAAAAAAAGTAGCGATTTGTGCCGTTAGAATATATATGTTATTCTAAAATCTGTCTGCATGGCTCAATCAGATTTCTTCATTTAAAAATATAATGCAATGTAATTTTATGCCACATTTTAGAAATTAAATACAGCCCATGAATATCTCTTTGAAATCTATGCCATGAGAGCAAGTTCTCTAAACGTTATTCTGAAGCACCAGATAATGACTCCCAGCATCTAAACCCCAAACCACTTGTGAAAATTCAGTCTTTCAAAGTGCTCTATTACTTCCACCTGCTTGCATCTGCCCAAATGTACTGAATCTTACACACAAAGCCAGTAAATCAAAGGAGGAAAGTAGAGGAAAACGAGAGTAACAGAACTCTAAAAGCCACGTACTGAAAAATAATTTGCTGCTATTAGGGTCTACTGAATTCTACATATTTTGAAAACCACCACCAGCATTGAAGTTCTTAGACAGCTCTTCCCACAAAAGAAGCCATTTCAGTCTCATATGTGCCTTATATTTCAAATAAATTTTTCCTCTAAAACCTGCCCATTACCACAGTCAAGAATTATTCTCAGAGAAATCTCACAGTAAACATATATCCTACTGTATGATGTTTTAAATATCTGCATACATATAGCGAGTAGCGTAAGACAGCTGAAACTATCTCTCTTTTATACTACAAACACAATACATTTTATAGAGGAAGCTTAAATACATATATAGCTGGTTCAAGTAACCTGCACATTCCTCATCAGATCCGAAGGGGTCAATAAATTTAACGTCAGATTTCAGTAACTTTAAAGACAAACAGCTTAACAAATGGACACAATTTCTGATGCTTTATGATTTATCAGGCAACAGACTGGCAAATGCTCTGGGTTCTGTTAAAACACTTAACAGAGTTTTTTTGAAATGTTAGAGCACTTTTGATTTCATTTTTTAAAAATACTTTTCTAGCCTTCCTGCTTGTTTGGAATGCAAGAAATTGTGATTGCAGTATTTCTTCACTCGCTTTGGTTAGGTTTATTTTTAACAAATATATAACAGAGATAAAGCTCATATTCAAATGCACTCACTAATGAAGTCACCAGAACTGGACTCTCTACCCTTTAAAACATTTGTCCTTCCACCACCAGAGCTAAAAGACACTAAATGACACTTGTTCCATTTGGTAATAAGAGCAGTACTCTCGCCCTTCCCTTTTTGCTTGGCCACTGGAGAACAACCTCTCTCACACACATGTAAAAGGTCAGCATTTGACATGCCCGTCCCTACCATAAAATAGCACAGTGCTTTTTGTACCTCTTTTCAGTTTTCCAGCAGAACTTCATCTTCGAATTCACTCTAAGGAAAACCCTAAATACAGCAAAATGCAAGGCTAGAAACATCTTTTTAAGATAAGTATCTTCATAGGTCAAATTTCAAACATCTTAAATGTACCTTTTATTAGCCTAAATTTATTAGTCATTTTAATTATATAACTGTCTTCATGTGGAAGGCACGTATGTCCATTATCTAGATAAAACATATAAATAGCCATTTTTCCCATTATTTTTAATTTCCACATATTTTACCAAATCTGGCAAAATGCTTTGGAAGTACAGCTAAACACAGGAAATAAAATCGCAGTTTCACTGAAACCAAAGAACTTGCTACAAAATTCAGTGGTAATAAGATTTCAATTTAAGGGCAGGCCTTGAACCACAAACAAATTAAAACTGCAGAGACATTTAAGACTAAACCAAGTTGAGAACAGAACAGAATATCCCTAAGAGGACCAACCTGCTTTGAAAATATACCAGCAGACTTTACCAGACCTCACTGCTAGCTCCTGTGCCTCTATATACCGTGTGTACACATGAGCAAACAGTCGTCCTTTCAGATGCTCATTAAAGCTCAGTTAGAAATACTCAGTTAGAAATGGAATCATTTCACACAAAAGGTGGTTGGTGAGGACCTCAGACCTGACATATTCATCATCTCACTCTTAACTGTTGCAGATTTTCCCAAATAAACTACCTACTAACATGCCCAGGTAGAGATGCTCTATAAAATCTATTATCTTGGAATGTAAAAAGTAGGCAATGACAAAAACACTGAGTCTTAAAGCACACAATTATTAAATATTTGTGCTGATTATTTGTTATTAAAATTGAATATATCAATGGAGTTGTGGTTACAGAATCCATTTTTACCTGAAGTGAGATTGTAATCTATGAGAATCTAACTCAATTAAATAATTGACCTCAGTGAATCAAGTGTCAGAAATACAGGTTCCTCTCCAAGCTGCTTGCGCATGTCAGCTACAGGCCCTACGGCAAATGACCCATCCTTCCCTTTGCTTCTGAATGGTCTTTCCACAAGCGGACCATTTTAAAAACCTGTGCACTTGAAGAAAGCAAAATACAGACATGACTTACAACATTTGCCCTTTTTTCCCTCATGTTAATATTTTAGGTTGTTTTTCACATAAAGTAATTACTGTTTCTGTAGTTAAAAAATAAAAAAAATCCCTGTCATCCCTATCCCAAGCATTACATACTTTGTTTTACAGCTTTGAATTGTGGTAGAAAGTAGGGCTTCATTATCTTACTAGTCCCATTAGTAAGGGCTATTGGTTACAGCAATTAGGAGACTAAAAATCTGAGGAAGAAAAAATTGTCAACTTCAAATTGTTACACCAGTGAAATACAAACAGGTAAGATCTTACACTTCCCTAACAATAGTTCTGTCAAAGAAATCTGTATGTGTTTGAGCCTTAGAAGGAACTTTTAGTGAATAAAGAAGGTATGTCACAACCTTTCCCGAATCCACACTATGTGCAGAGAGAGTCACCCATTCAAACTCGCATCTGGGCCTTTGGCAGACTCTTGGTAGAGCACAGCTAAGCCCCATCAGTAAGGATGATGATTTGTATCAAACATGGTCCAAATTTCAGCAACTCAACCTGACTGAACTGGATAATGTGCAAAATCCTCAGCACAGTTGAGCTGATGGGGTCTGGGATGTGACCTGTTTCTTTGACTGCTTGATCCTGGTGTTGAATCAGCATGACTGCTCCCACGTGCTTCCTACCCAGGCAAGACAAAAAGCAGGTATCACACAGCCAGTATGCTCGGTGTACATACCGCTAGTGAGAAGACTCTTTAGTAGCCACGTTAGTTTTGCTAACCATGAATTGACCAACAAATATACATGTGGTGTAAAGCAAGTACTTAGAGAAACGGAGGAGAACAGCATCTTTAGAAGCCATCCCAAATGGTATCCACTACAAATTTTTCAACACTGAACAAAAGACAACTAAAGTAACAGTAACATATCTCAAAAACTATCAGGCCAATAGGTCAAATGCAAAATTTTCTGGTGGGATTTGCAATAGAAAAATAAGTAAAGCATCTTGCCTATGTAAACTAGGCAGTAAAGCCTAGGTAAATTAGACTAGAAGGTGAAAAGAAAGTTCCGGAGACACAGATGAATGACAGAGCCAATATGAGAGATGAAGATTTTAATGAGAAACTCTGAGAAAGAGTAATGCTGACACAAAAACTGACTTTCAGAGTCATTCCATAGAAATGGACGTGGTCCACAGTGTTCAAAACTGTGCTAAAAGAGGGAAGGATAAGTATTTGCAGGGATCACTGACAGAAAATAGAGAAATCATTTTTCATGATGATAGAAGTATTCAGAAGGGAGGTATCTGGAAAGGTGAAATGGATGAGGGATGCAGTGTGTGCTAAAATGGTTGAAAAAGCAAGGCCTTCTTCAGGACTTGGCTAGGAAAACATGCATTAAAATAAGAGTTCTTGGGAGTATGATAACAAAGAAAGGGTTTCCTCAAAGATATAATGGTTTAAACATTTTACCTAATATTGAATTTGTATCTTTACTATTGTGTGCCACAAACATCAACTTGAATAATTAAACTAGCACTCAATAGGTTTTCAAAAAAGTTGAATCTTTTTTTCTCTTCTCATGCTCTCTGACCCTCATATGACTTGAAGTGTTGTTACTTCCTAGATAGGTCATCCTTTTCTTCTCCATTTATTGGGTTTTGTTTGTTTGTTTGTTTGTTTTTAACATGCCAAGTGAGATACAGAAAATGTGCACTTCATTTTGTGAGGTTGCACCTTATCCTTGCTAACATTCAAAAAATAGAGAAGCCCTGTCTAAAAGAAAAAACAAACGGCATTAAGTGAAGCCTAAAATGTCAGCATGAAACATGAAGGCAACGTCTTTTTGACCATAAGATATCAGCACTTCCAAAGCTTGCCATTTCAAACAGAAAAGTAAAGATCAGAGCCACAAGGTAGCCAACTGTATTAATTTACTTGGAATCTGCTTCCAGGCTCATGATCTCAGGCATAAAAAGTCTATGTGGGCAACATATACAAGCTCCTACAGGAAAAAGCCCATGTTGCGCTGCAGAGTGTGGTAAGAAAATGTTCTTTATTTAGCTTCAAATGTAAGGCAGATTAATATGTACAAGATTAGCTCAGCACAGTTAACACAAGACTTCTTGGAATTTTGTAAACTTAAAGTTACAGTTGTCAGTCTAGACAAACAGTTCCTCAAGTGGAGGGAAATTAAGAGTCTTTTCACTCTGCATTAGCAAATTTCATGGTGTGCTCATGGCACATTTGCCTGAAGTTTTAGAATCATTCTAAGAGTTAAACTCCAGCTTTATTCAGACTTACAGCCTCTTTCAAAACACTAAATCCTTTTCAATCATGTATGTATGCAGCCAAACCTCTAACTATATTTTGCCATACCAAGTAGTATGAAATAAACATTTATTTTAAATATCATTATCTTAATTATGTCAATGGCTTCAGGAGAAACGCACAGAATTATGACTGATGACGTTAGTCTGCTCAGTCTCAGAAAATAAAACACACCCAACAGCTAGATAGATCTAATAATAACGAGAAACAACAGAGCAGAAATGTAACTATAGCTGAAGCCATCCTGAAAATTAAGTGAATGCTGCTAAAATCAGTGGATAACAATGGATAAAGATGCCCTGTTTTCAAAGGAATCACAGTTCAGCCTAGCTTTTTAAGTTTAGTCAAGAGAAGTAGAGGTCTTATTTTTATCCTGATAATATACACGCTGGCTTCCTAGCTAGTAACACGCTCCCTGCCTGATAGGGACAGCTCAGTACTGAATGACGTAGAGACTCCTCCATAGACTAGAAACGCAGAAATACTTTCCAAGAGTTTTCCAGCCTGTATGCAATAGGCTGCACTCCATCATGAAAGATGATGGAGGAGGAAACAAAAACAACAGAGTGAAGAGATGGAAAAATCTGGCATAAGGATAAACATAAAAGATCTATGACTAGGGAAAGACAGGGGAGAAAGAGAATTAAGAATGCCTTTACTCTGTGTGGATGATGTTGCTTTGCCCCTAATCTAGTGCCATTGTACTGTGCCTCTGGCAAATGTCACCATGGCATAATAAAGCATAAACACCATGACTCATGCAACCACATCTCCTTTATTTCAGACTCCAGTTAAAGACTTGATTTCTTTTCTTGTAATAACTACAACAGAATTTGTTGCAGTTGGTCTTAACAAATAAATATAGTATTTCGGTTCACTTTATATTGCTGATGGTTTCTTTGCTGCAGCAATACAGGAACAGGACCACTGTCTGTTTGCTTTGCATTACTGAGGAACATGCATTGGACAAGCGGTGTATGCCCAGCCCAGTTGCCCCACACTTACTGAGTAAATCTGATGTTCTCAGAGGAACTGTAATGTTCATGTAAAACTCTCTTGAATGCTTGCTGTTATTGGGAACTAAAGAAGAGATGCAGATGTGACTCTTGCTAGTGAAAGGAAAAGGCCTTTGACCGTATCGTACAAATGGATGGCACTTTTGCCACATTTCAGAGAAAGAGATCTGCAGTTTTCATGCCATACAGTTTTCTGAATCTGAGAATCACCACCACTCTGTAAACACCTTGATTTTGGTGTCACCTGCAACTGACCAATGCCTGCTTATTACAAAAAGGGCACAATAGCTGCTAACTAATAATTGTTTGCTTTGTTTACTCAGAGATGATGTTTTGTTTACTCAATGACAAATATCCACCAAGAACACACTTCTTCCCTCTCTTCCTTCCAAGGACTTACACTGAATTGCAGAAAGCAGACTAGACTGTGCTTTATATAGATAATGGTGAGATTTTATGCTTCCAGCAGCAAATCTCAGCCTGTTGTTCTTAAAATGAAGAACAGTTGGTTATCTACGAGGTGTATTTTCTGGATTGCATATATGTATAGCATACTTCAGCAAAGCATAAGGAGACACAGTCTTCTCGCCATCTGGGAATATCACCCCAGTGTCATTTAAAAATAGGTTATACAAAGGGGATGCTAATGGCAAAGACCATGATAATAATGCACAGGCAGAAATCCCTTCAGTTATCAACAGCCTGTCTAGCCATGACAACAGTAGCTGCTGCATTACTTCAGAGGTCGCTGGCATGGGCAAGGCTCTCTTAAGAAATACTGTGTGAATGCAAAAAAAAAGTCCTGAACTTTACAGCCTCATTATAAGAGAAAAGACAACAGATGGATACCCAGAGATGTCAACTATATTGCGAGTATTATGTCAAAGGATATTTTAAGAAAGGACTTCAAGCATTTAACAAATGTTAACAAATGTTTTCAGGGAGAAAAAGGGGAATAAATTGCAGGACGCATAAAAGGTTTTATCTCAGAATATAACAGAGAGAGGCTATCCCAGCTGAGGAGCTGACTTCTCAGTGTGGGATCATATGGAAGAAAGGTTGCAGAAGTGAACATGTCCATCTGCTGTGCTTTGAAAAGGTGGTGTAAAAACAGGAGAAAGATGGCCAAGGCAAGAGATGAAGATATGACCTTTACAGCAGCATCTCAACCAGATAAAAAGAGGCCACAACTGAATTTGGGAGAGCCAGGGAAAGAAATAAAGACAGCTGGAAACAAAACATGAGATGATGTTTGGATCAGAGTTTCAGTTCTGTGGCTAGTTTAAAAAAAAAAAAAAAGTTTATCACAAAAATCTTCCAGCCTTAGACACAACATGGATGTGAATACCCCAAGAATGAAGTAGCTGCGGCCCCTCGGAACAGGATGAGGGGCAGCAATGTAGGTTGCAGTGACCATTGAAGGAGACAGAGAGAATGATTTTGGGAAATGTATTTGTAACTATTAGGAGCTGAGTCAAGGATTTAAGAACAGTAAACCTCATGCTTAGGTAAGGGAGAGCTCATTCTCACTTCTGTATGTGCTTTAAACAGGTTTCTGAATAACAAGACAAGAAAAAGCCCACAACAGTTTAAAACCATAACTTCCTCTCTCCCAAAAAAACAGTTGGGGTGACAGCAGCTCTAGTGCAGTTTTCTAATTACACAGAATTGTACTATTCCATTCTTATGAAAAACGGTTTCCTGAAAGAAACTCCCTTAATGCATTAAGCCTTATGTGCTTCAATCACAAAGACGCACAAAGACAGTGAGGGGGGAGCGATGTATTTCAGACAATTAAATACAAGATGACATAGCTGTCATTGCTCATTGACTTCCTTTGACAATACCTACTGCAAATGGCACAGATCCCTGCGGAAGTCTTTCAAAAGCTCACACTATTTAATCTGCAGGCATTTTAAACAGAAATAAAAGTGGCATTTTCTTCAAACAGTCTGAGAACAGGGTGAACAACAACGATCCAGTCTTAAAGCACTTGAGGATAAGGCTTTCAACAAGTGATATGCCTTGCACACACTTTACATGGCTTGGCATTTCAGAAGACTGAATGGCAAAATCAGGAATATGTTTTCAATGGCATGAGAAGTGGGTGGTGTTTGATTCATTCTCCAAAGAATCTGAACATCTTGTTTAGCTCAGAGGCAAACACTGCGGGGGGGGG
>Ga0065711_1046733_pt1 | contig 12719 bp, 7 predicted proteins | sample Hoacrofraction12_FD_59098 | JGI IMG/M metagenome (GOLD analysis project Ga0065711, IMG submission 59098) | Hoatzin crop microbial communities from Cojedes, Venezuela - Epithelial fraction 12 v2 (version 2) | ecosystem: Host-associated > Birds > Digestive system > Esophagus > Crop | place...
GGGCCCAGTACTGACCCCTGGGGGACACCACTTGTTACCAGCCTCCAACTAGACTCAGCGCCGCTGATGACAGCCCTCTGAGTTCTGCCATTCAGCCAGTTCTCTATCCACTTCACCGACCACTCATCCACCCCACACTTCCTGAGCTTCCCTAGGAGGATATCATGGGACACTGTGTCGAAAGCCTTTCTGAAGTCAAGGTAGACAACATCCACGGCTCTCCCTTCGTCTACCCAGCCAGTCATGTCATCTTCCTTTAGATTGTTCTCATAATGCACAACAATTCACTCCTTGTTAATGCCATTGTTTGTCTGTAGCTTGCAAAATAAAAGATGCATTTGAATATACCAGGAAATGTCCATCACCTTTATCACATCTTGGAGAATCAGAGAATCATAGACTAATTACACAGACGATATTTACCTTAATTTATCCGTTGTTGATTAGTGTTCCAAGATGTAAGCATAAGAGTGGTACTGTAGAAGAAGGGCTGTTAAATAGCAGGCATATCCTATTTAGACTTGAGGTAATTGGAAGAATGCAGGTCTTCAGTGTAAGTGAGATATATTCATAAAACAGTAATCATGGAATAAATCCAGAACAATTTCATAACTATGACTGGAAATATTCTGTCTCACTGACAAGAAGTCAGAGATGTTTGCTTAAAATCTTTATGCTGAATAACTTTATATGAGCATTTTTTCTTCCTTGCCAGACATGTAGAATCTCTTAATTTTACTACAGTTGTGTCGAAACTCATTGAAGTCAGCTAAGAGCTTAGCCATTAAGTTCAATGGAGTTTGGACTCGGTCTGTGATGTTTAAGTATTTCAGTGTTAATGTCTCTACTTTTAGTCTGTAGATATGCTTATTAATTCTAAGAAGAGAAGGCTACATTTTGTACTGAATGATGTCATGTTTCGTTCTTTTCTCTGGGACAGTGGGAATTGGCAGTCTTGCCCATCTCACTCTGGGGACCCTTGTGATCTGTAATATACCCTTGTTTATGACCTTCACAAGTGTTACTCAATGTACTTTGGAACTAAGGTACAGTGTAGATGAAAATGCAAAGTGGGTAGCACTACTTCATAAGAGTACGGTGATGGGAGGATGAAGTAAGATCAGCTAGCACAAATACTGAAGACAATTTTAAGTGCATAGAGAGGAAGAGAAACTATTGACTGAGAAGAAAAACTCTGGAAGTCTTGGAGATGAGAAAGCGTACAAAAATCTTCCCTGTGAACACTGGTCAGTGTGATGTGATGACAGCAGTCTTTAAATAGAGAGGTTGAAAGCGGTTCTTTCTTTTAAAAAAGAGTGCTTCCTAGCAATAACAAATTTCACAGCTCTTCCTGAAGTAGATTGTACGTGCTGACTTCAAGGTAAAAATAAATTGTCATTGGAGTCACTGATAAAATCAGTTAGGTTAATAGCTTTACTTTCTTAGGAGGAAGTTCTTTACAAAACAGTGCTTTTAATTGTAGTGCAGTTACAAGCAACAGCCTTCTGTCGATTACTGAGTTACAGCAAATGCACCAGTTTTGAAATCTGGATGACTGTTCTGATACATGTCAGGAGCAAAGAAATGGAAAAAGAGAAAGGGTTTCAAACTGCATCTCTGAAAAGTACCTTGTATTAAATGAAACCCTTTTACTGTGTCTCAGCCATCAAGTAACAAAAAAGACAATAAATAAGAAGTGGGAAGCAAGGAGTGCAGACTCAATTACTACGCTGTTAGAAAAGCCTCCTACAGAGTATGAAATACCTCCCATCATGGTCACCACAGTCAGTTGTTCTTGATGCCAATCATAATATAAGCTAGGTCTACCCTGACTCTTTGCTATTTTTAGTCAGACAAATATTATTTTTACTGAGAGCTAAAATTAAAATCCAATCAAAAGAACAAAAGATTTAACAAGTTTTTTTAAAATGCAGTCTTGTGCCGTGAAGTTGAAAAAGTGGCAAAGCACCAATCAATCCCTACTTTTGGTATTAACTAAAGAGAGGAGTAGGTGGAGTAGAACCACCTGCTGATCAGGTTTCAGCAGCTAATGGAAATAGTTGCTTTGGCTATTATCAGTAGTATCTGAATAAAAATGCTTGACAACCAGAGAAAACTAGATTGGAGTTGGAGCCATTTTAAATGACAGTTTCTCCATAACTATAGGTGATATGAGACAGTGAGTGTGCTCTTACTAGACAGATGGTGGGAATAAAGTCTGAAATTTGATTCTGAACAGAGTTATGAAGACAGTAAAATCTTGAGCAATACACAAGGAAAGAAGTTACATCGGATAGCACTCACAGGTGGATGGAGTATTGCTGCCAATGAAATAAGAAGTGACACTTCATGAGGAAAAGGCAACAATAAATCTGTTCCTCCATCTTACCTGGTCTGTCTCAGACAGAAAGCAGGCTTTCCTCTTTTGCCAGGAAAAACTATAAAGCAACCAAAGACTCAAATTATATTCATTATTCAGTCATGACATGAAAATGAACAACAATATGCATGGCCAAGCAATACTGAAACCAGGGCTGGTGGGCTGGCATGTCCCAGGAAACGATTAGCACAGAAGACTGGAGGAACTAAGAGGAATGATATGATTATTACTTTTCTATGTCTGGTCCTGTTGATCACTGGAATATGTATATTTTAGGTATAATTTCTTATCCACCTTATTTAAAAAGTAAAATAAAATGCAGAGGATTTTCTCTGCAATATTGTAGGAATGTTTAATCTTCAGTAAGCGTGCTTCAAGACATTTCATTAGTGGGTCGGGATCCTCGGTTTTCAGGCTAGTGTCTTTCAGCAGGCACTTTGATTAGAACTTTTGCTTGGAAGGACCAGTAAGTTGGTTACCCCTGTCTTACCCACACAAAAATTATACGGCAACTCTGGCCCAGTGGAAGCTATGGTAGGAGCTTTCTGGTGTCCAGAAAGAGGAAGAAGCCAAAAAGGTGGGAAAAAGAAGGAGATGATTCTTCTTTACTTCAGTCCAAGAATTTATGATTCTTGGGCGGCAAATTTGCAATAAGGCGGGCAAATCCCCTTGTTTGAAAAATAATCTTAAATGTTAACTAACTAAAAGTTCCGGATTGTCAACAGACCTCACAGATAGGCTCTGGTTATGGTAGACTAATGTAAGTTCTTTCCTACCGAGATTGGCACTGGTTTAAATTTCACATTAAAATCATAGATGTGGGACTCCCTGTAACATCTACTGGTTAAATAGCTCCTCTGTTATCACACACAGAGTAAATGAAGAGAAGTATGTGCTTGTGAAGACTATCAAAGGGAAATCCATTCTTCTCAAAATCAGTTCTTCTACGACATGGAAAGTAGACTCAGGGTTGATTTCCATTTAAGATACTCTCCATTGAGAATAACTGAAAGTGTTAGCACTGCCATGTGGCATAAGCACGGAGTACCTTTGGCAGGCAAAGAGAAACTGGACAAAACAGATAAAACTGAGAAGAGGGAAAATCTGAAGTAAAAAGAATCAAACAAGGTGGATTATGCAAGGGAAGTGGAAAAAGACAAACGAAGTTAAATGCCCATTATAAGCTCAAGTTTGAGAGATCTGCCTAGAGAAGGAACAGAGCTGAGTATTCAAGAACAGGCAGGAAATTCATTTGAGGGAGAATGAAGAATCAATGGCTTGGATATAGATGGGAAAGGAAAACAATAAATTGTTATAATTGTGGTGACACAGGCTCTATACTGTCTGATTCACAATGGGTACCTGTAAGATATAGATTATAAGATACATGGTATCTATAAATAAGAAAAATGAAAAGCACTAGCTTGTATTTGTGTAGACAGATATGTGGCTTAGTGCATGGCCTTAGCCATATGATAGTAGTGTCACTCAACACAGCACTTAGAACACCAATGCGTTTTTATAGCCCAGAGTGTCTTTGCAGTTCAGAGTCTCTTTTCAGTGCAGTTCCATGAAGAACTGTCAAGATTGCTTTTTAAAATAAGGGGAGGCTGCTATCCACAGTGCATCTATATATTAAAAAAAAAATAGACAAGCAAACAAGAAAGATACACAGAAAAGAAGATGAAATTGAAAGATCTGTTTTGTTCTTTTAGAACTAGACTGTTGTTTTTCCAGTAAAGAAAACAATGTGTTAATACATATGTATGTTTTTTCTGCCTTTTGGCTAAGAGCAAGCTATTAGTTTAACATCTGATCTGTCCCCTGGTCAGTAGAAAGTATGCTGCTTTTGAAGGCAGATGGACTTAACAATCCAATAAGATTTTCTCCTCACTAGCTAAAATAATCCTCCCAAATAAATATTTCTGTAAATTGCAATTTCAGTTAATTAACCACAATCATCTTAGATTTAATGTCAGAAATATAAAGTTATTAACCGAGATGAAATTTCTGTTAGGTTACTTGTGATTCTTCTGTTGAGCTGCATCAGAATTACATTGTTTTGTTGCTTTCAGGAGTGCAAGTAACCTGCTGATCTCATGCCTATAACTCTCTTATTCTGAGAGTTTGTTTACAAGATTCTGCCCTGTATAATTTAAACCTAAAAAATCATTTATGCATGTTTTAAGCTTTAATATTTTTTTTAAGTTTTGATATCAACCTGAATGCACAATCTGCATTTCTTTCTTAGAACACACTTTTACATTACCTGTTTTCTCTCAGCTTGAATTCAGAGCGGGTTGTTAGAGATCATAAGCTGCGACCACCCAGCAATCTACGTGAGAAGGCTGTGGTGATGTACTCCTCCAAGATGCGACCCATCTGTCCTGCAGTCAGGGAGGCTATGGAAATTCTGAGTAAGATAAACTGGTTTGTCATCTTTCTGGTTGGATGTCAAGAAATTCACGAGGGGCAATCTGGAGTTCAGCAGAAGACAGCTCCAGCACCACAACAGTTCCTCCATCCCCTAGCCCCACAGCTGTGCGACTGCTGTGGCTCCCTGTGCCCAGCTTCAGCCAGTAGCAAGGCCAAGTGCAGATTCCTGACAGGCACGCGCATACACGCACACGTGTGTGGGCACACACAGCCAGCCACACAGGTCGGCACAGATAGAAAACAGTGACTCACAAGCACCCACGTAAACACATAGGTCTCGCACAAACATGAACAGCGCAGACTGCCCAGTCCTCTTCCTCTCCTCCAACTGGTCAGGACTGACGTCTTCCAGTGGAATATATACATACGTATATATATATTCATACACACATACACATTATATGCACCTCTCCAATTGCTGGACTTAGCCACTCGATCAACCTAGTAGCTGGTCCCAGATTCCTGGTCTTCCAGTTGCTAGTATCTGCACATTTGAATGCCCCGAGCTCTGCACCATCACTCCAGTTGCTGGTACTCAGGCAAAAACACACAGAGTCACATGTTTCTTGTAAATGCTCCCAGATCTGTGGTATCAGAAGCAAAGGAGATTCTTTTCCATTCAGATATGGTTACGTGATTAATATTTTATACTGTAAAGGTACAGCTGGACGGGCATAAGGTGAAGGTGGCCATCCGCCAAATTTTCTCTGAACAATTCCCTTGCACTGCAAAATATACCGGAATATGCACTTTTCTGATTTTCTAGAGCTGTAATCCTGACAGTGCATTGAAAAAATTCCTTCTAACATGGAACCATATCTTGCTAAAGTGCTGTGAAGCACTGCATTGTAGAAAGCTGAAATAGAAAAAAAATTATAAACATGACTGTACTATTTAAGTATTGGTATCTGATATTCAACACAAGATCTTGCAGGCCCTTGCCCACAACTAGCACAACAAAGACTAGAAATCTTCTTTCAATACTGTGTCGAATAATAGTCCTTGTTACTGGTGAATCTGATCACATTTTAAAATGTAGTTGGCTTGGCTCCTATTTGCAGTTCTGGATCTTATTTCTCAAAAACACTGTGAAATAAACTTATTTTGATTTTACATAGTGTCTCACAGAGAAACATAAAATGAATACTAGTGAATAAACAATAAAATTGTAGTGGCAACTTGGTTTGAGCAGTGTACTGTATATTGGGAGGTTTTATACACCATCGGTGTACCAGCCTATATATTCTTTGTCTCCCTGTAAAATGGATTTCATCCCAGTAAATTGGATTATGGCCGCATACAATTGGTAAGAAGGACATAACTTGTTTAGTTATAAGCTGTCTTCTTACATCATTTCAGGCACAAAGTACAGAAATAATGTATACTCAGTAGGCCCACTTTATGTTATTCTTCAGCAAATAGTTTACAAGCTGATAACCTTTCACAACTCTTTTTTTTTCCTTCTACATAAAGTAATTTTAGAGAATCTGCAACAGGTTAAAACTAAGAAACAGTGAACAATAAAAAGGAGGCCTTTGAATGAAATGGATATTGCCACATTTCATTCAGACTGAAGTATCATGATTTCTTCTGTTCAGACTGCAGGCATTAATGCTCCCATGCTGACATGAATTTTACTTCAGCCATCTAGGACACTGATTTAATAGAAATAGTGTAAACAATAGGATCTCAAATGAGACTATGTTTCTCTAGTTGACACATATCAACCTTGTATGGCAGCTGGGTGTTAAGGCATGATACCTTTTTACTGACTCAGTTTTGCAAAATTTAGGTAGTTTTACAGACATAATTAATCACACAAATACCTTTGTCTTCATTTTTTCCCATGGACAAGCTGAATTTATTTAGCTTTCACAAGAATTTGGGAGTAATGTTATCAACCTGTAGGCTGTTTTAGTTTGCTACTACTTTTCTAATCATATTGGGTTTTGCCCTTAAAAATTTGCAAAATCAAGGCTGAAATATGGGTGAGCATGATTACTACCAACCCTTATAACTCTTAAATCAATTGGATTAATTGTAATCAGTGGAGTAATTGCATCTTCTTTCTCACCCCTTTCCAGAGCCTTTCTGCTTTTTGTTTTCCATTTCCTTTCTTATTTTCTCCTTCTCTGTTTTACTGATCATCTCTCTTCTTTCTCTAGCCCTCACTCTCCTTTATGCCCCTCTTTTATTTTTATTCCTGAGTTTTTCTTTTCATGATTCTCTGTTGTTTGTTTTTTTTTTTTTTTCTGTTTTGGGGTGTGGTTTTTTTTGTTCTCCCTCTTTATTTCTCACCTTGTTTTGATTACGATTATTAAAGGTTTAGTGAAGTTTTTAAAAGAAATCTGGCAGACAGAGAGTGGAAAGAGATTCAGCTGACTGAGGATAGCTGACAGCTGTTGCTAGGGACCCTCCTATAGCTCTACCACAATGGCAGTAACGTAGTACTGAGACTGACTTTGGTTGAACTGCCAGTAAAGACACTGCAAGCTGAATTATTCTCTGAGATTGGCATATAATGCACAGTGGGGATTCATCATCACTAATTCACCTCTTTGCCACGTTTCAGCTAGGCATAATAAAGTCCTGCTGCCATCAATGGATACAAAACCACGTGTCTGTCCATCGGTTCATCTCACCCGTTTTAGATAGCTGTTCTAGTTTGCCAGCTTGCTAACCACCTCGTTTTTAGACTGAGATGGGATGAATCCCGTCTACCTTATTAATGTCTGGGTGAGAATTAGGGCACAATGTCAGAGCACAGTCACACTCTTTGTTGCCAGTCTTCCTATAGAAAGAAGCACTTAAGCCAGCACCAAAGTACCTAACGTTATTAGTGAGGTAAGTATTGTTACCTACCTGCTTTTTTACTGATTCTGACAACAAAGCACTATCCTTCCTAGTTTTACTTGAGACGTATCGGTGGAGACTTTTGTGGAGCTGGAAAGAGCTGCAAAGATGGCATGCACGATTGTAGATGTGTTTGTAGGTTGGGATTTCATTAGAGACATTCAAATGCAACTGTAGCTGAACCAGGACACACAACCAATCTCATCTACAGAAATGTATTGATCTATATGACAACCAACGTTTTAACTTCCTTTTCTTTGCTAAAGCCTTAGAAAGCCTCTTGAATAGGCTCATTTTTACCATGATTGAAACTTGAATCACACTGACATATGCTTGGAAGATCAGTTTATTTGATTCTAGGAATGGGATGAGATCTGCTATTTGGATTAAAGTTAGCTGTATAGCCCTTTTTCTTCCTTTCATTTTCCAGTTGTTTTTTAATGCATCAAGAAGTTGTGGCTAGGGCTGAAATTTATCTGAGGTTTTAGACCCTATTTGTGCGAAGTGGCTGTGCATGAAATAAGGTAATGTCTACTGTTCCCATGGTTGCTTAATAGTAAAAAAAAGTGTGATTCTATGTGTTGTGTTGTAGGAAAGAATACAAAGACACCGAGACTGGTTATCATGTGTATGTGTATATGTACACATCTTTGTGTGACAAATAAATACCTCTAACAATTTCCAGTAAGAGATCTGATTTTCAGTTACTTTTGTCTTTTCTGAGTTTTAGCTATTTAGACTGAATTTTGCCATGTTGGACATCACAAGTAAGACTCCTTCTCTGCCAGAATGACTGACTACATCATAAGTGGTTATTTAAATTAAGATATTTTATTTCACATTGAGGAAGATTATGTTCACAATTTTTGTGGGGTAGTAACTTCTTGCTGGGGAGAAATTCAGTTATTAAGCTACAGTATGCTGATTTTGTAGTCTTTCTGCCTTTATGGATGAAGTACCTTACCTGGGTGCATTCCTAGCAAAGCAACCTTGAAGTGGGTGAATGGGACAGTTGCTTCTGAAATAAGAATGAATGAACTGATCTCTCTCTCTCCTGGAAATACTGAAGGCTATAGTTGAAATTCATGTTGGTCTTTTCTTCTATGTAGTTGTTGTTGTCATCACTACAAACCTCACTGTGAAGGCTGTTCCAAGAACATTTGTCATGGACAAAATCTTAAAAGATGTTTTAGAAGAAGCCAATTTCAGCAGCAGTAGGGAATTTCATTACAATTCAAAACTGAGCCGCACTAGAAACGTTGATTTTTGCTGTAGCAGCGTACATTTCCCACTACTAAGGAAAATAATATAGCTAAAGAGGGATTTGTTTAAAAGTCTAGTTAAGATAAAACACTGAAAATCTCTTAAAAGCAATAGTGATTTAATACATTTTTTCTTCAATCTGAAGAAGAAATTATTTAACTCTCAAGTAAAAAAATGCTTAAACTTACTAGGAAATGAACATATAAGGGTCCTGAAAGTGAACCGGATTTCTGCACATTTGATTAGTACAAGCCTTTGACCAACAACATATATCTACAAAGTAGCTGTCTTGGTATTGTATATTAAGCGACAAATTGATCTGTATCTCATATAAAAGGAGATCCAATTAGTAGAGCTACTATATAGACTCGGGACCTAGGAATAAGGAAAGACGGGGTTCCCTTTCTATGTTTTGGTGTGAGGGTAAGGTGCAAGATCAGTTAGCAGACTGATATTTGCAGGCTTCCTATTGTTTTATCTTTCTTTTCCCCCTAGTGGGACAGAGGACAGGCCTGCCATTAATGCCAATGATGCCTGGTCCCAGCAAAGGAAAGAGGTACCTTCGCTTCTGAATCTGTGCATTTGAAGCTTACTCCAGAGTTACGCTGCGTAAAGCAGAAATTACTGCAGGGAAGCTGAAATTGCTTGAAGTTCACCTGTGTTATGTGGGTTGGTAGTGAGAAGCGAAGTCAGGCCAAAGACTGTTTTCTCTAGGGAAAGAATTTTTCCAGCTGCAACTGAGCCACTGACTTGCCTGTGTGATTTCCAGCCTTTCATGAAGATATTAATTTATTTGGGTAGCTGATATTTCCCTCACATCTATTTCTCAGACTTTTTTGCTTGTTTTAGCTCTCTCAGTAGAATCTGTTCAGTATCCCTTTCCTTACCAGATAGGAAACCAGTGATATAGTCCCCATAACATTTGTTTCAGTCTTACTTTATTGTGACATCTGTGTACATGTATTTTGTAAAGACTGCAGAGATATTGGAAATAGCTTTCAGTGAACTAGATTGCTTTGATAAGCAAGTAGCAAGCAAACTCATTAGAAGGAAGCTAACCATAGAAGCAAAGAGCTCTAATTGCCTTTGCAGAATAAATACCACAGGATAACATAGCACTTATGCTGCTTCCAATACCTGAGCTAACTCATTTAAACTGAGGTCAAGTTCTTCCAACGTTACACTTCAACCTAGAGTGAAAACATACGCCTGTATCTATACCAACATACAACACAAATTCTGCAGGTTGGATGATTTTTTTTTCATGATGAATATCTCACTGGGCTTTCTGACCTTTTTAGCTGCTGAATAGCTCTTCTTCCACCTCTACAGTTTCACAGACAGTGTAGTTGATCCTCAATAAACCTTCTAGTCAGGTTTCAGCCACCTGCTGCATTATTTCATCAGGGTTGGTTGGGACTTCTTATGTTGACTGGTTTTGACCACACCCTACAGCATGAGATACTTCTTCCAGTGTTTTATTTCAATAATCAATCTACAAATTGATTTTAGTCATATTAGAGCCTATGACTTATTTACACGTTCTCCCTACCCCTATCACCAGTGTTCATATCACCCTCCTTTTTTAATACTATCTTGTAATTCGAGCACTGTCAAATCAACAACTGTTTATCAGCCCTGCAGTCTCTCTGGAGATCTTAGACTGGCATCTTTTCTCGAATAGGCTAAATTTAATTTAATTTTTTTCCCCTCTGCCACTGTCTCTGTAATGTGTACAGCACTATCACAAAAATTCTTGGAAATTAATCCAAATATTTCATGATAAAGGTATCAAATATTTCATGTAACTCCTTTGCAATTGGTGTGAAAGTTGCAAAACTGCTTCTGGGTCATTAAATATCCATTTAATATTTCCAGTAAACAACATCTTACATAGCCCTAGCCTGTCCAATCCTCACAACTTTCAGTTCATAGAGTGACCTTCTTGCTGTACAGGAAGCAAGCACTCTCCTCAGCCTTTATCATTCAGACAGGAAAAAAAACATCCAAGCCATAATACAACTGATATTTTTCATTATAACGAGAAGATATTCTGCTAGGTAGTAAGTTTTTCATAACATTTATGGCAGGACAATTTATTTTTATTTGGCAAGCTGGTCTTTGGGGGATTTTCATAGAACTTACATGGTTTGGCTAAGGAATCAGTGCTTTGAAGAGCTTTCATTTTTAGAGTAATGAAGGTGCAAGACTAATGGAGGCAAATTGGTTTTAGAACTACAGGGTGCCCAGCCTACAGCACAAGGACAAAGTTGCCTGCAGACAGAGATCTGTAAAGAACCGCTTTGGACCTAGCAGTTCCTCATAATGCAAAGGACTTTACAAACTTGGGGTAGGAGGACTGGCAGAGAATATGAGTAAGTTTATTCTCTCCTTGTTCATACATAGATTAATGTGCTAGTATTTTGTAGGCATAAAAGGCTTGGGCTCTGAAGCAAAGAACAACCAGCTGTTTTGACAGTTGCCTACTCTTTCGGCCAAACCCTCCATCTGGAGGAGGTACTCTTCTTTGCCAGGCAAAGCCTGAACACAAACTGCAAGGGGACATCCCTGGAGATGCAGCTGTGATGGTCAATGTGGGAAGTAGGCATGTGGAGCAGAGGAGGGAGTCTGCCTGTACTTGTAGGTGGTTGTCTTGGGAATGCACATGGGTTTCTTCAGAATTTGTTGTACAAAAGAAAGCAAGGCTGTAGGCAAGCGTTCATCCTGCAGAACTCCAGTGGGCAGAAGGGTAATGCTGCATTTTGGTTTGTCTCACCAAGGAGACTGGTGTTTTCCCTTTGTAAGAATAGCCATTCGTGTTTAGTGCAATCTAGCTTTAACACTGAAAGCTTGAGAGACAGGCCTATACTAAAAAATGCTGTAAAATGTTGAAAGAGAATGACTTTTATATGTAATATGGAATATATACGTGTATGTCTAGAAAATATTTAATTGTTGTTTTTACCATTATAGAGACTGAATCCAGAAACACAGAAAGCTCAAGGACACACAATAAGTTAGTGACAAAGCAAAGAAACAATATTCACATTTCCCCAGTCTTAATTCGGTTTCTTATGATTCAAAGATGTCTTGTACTGTTATGTTAAACTGGTCATTTTACTTTCATGACTTATGTACAGAGAAAGTTATTAAAGGTTAATGATAAGAGTGCAGGAAAGAAATAACTTTGAATAAGATAGCTACTGAAGTAAACTACAGAAACAGGAAAATGTAAAGCATATCTAAACCAGGGAAGGTTTACTGGTGGCCTAGGTGTCAGACTCCACATGCACAGGAGATGTATCTGGTCTCTGGGATATATTCAGTCAGGACAACAAGCAGAAACCCACCTAGACAGAGTTATTACTGCATGGAAGAGGAAAGGAGACAAGGACACTTGTGTGATGTAAATCAAGGCCAAATCTTTCACAGGTTATTGAGCCAGGTACAGTGCTTCAGATATGTAGCTGTTTCAACATTTGCCGTCCATGTACGAGTAAAAATAACTTCTCAACCTGCAGAAGATGACCAAGGCTGACTGGAAAGACAGACTAAGACCAGGTAACCACTGAAAAGTTTGACTAGTCATCAATATATGAATTGATTAATATTTGGAAATAAACAAATTGCCCAAGTTAAAGGTTTTAATACTAACCTGTAAGTATTTTAAAAATAAAAGTATATCACTGCGTTACCTACAATCTTGAGACAGTTAATAGTGCTCATAATAGCTCCTATGTTTTTGTTAGAAAAACAAGAAAGAAAAAGCCTATTTCAGGGTCAAAAA
>Ga0065711_1046750_pt1 | contig 12719 bp, 8 predicted proteins | sample Hoacrofraction12_FD_59098 | JGI IMG/M metagenome (GOLD analysis project Ga0065711, IMG submission 59098) | Hoatzin crop microbial communities from Cojedes, Venezuela - Epithelial fraction 12 v2 (version 2) | ecosystem: Host-associated > Birds > Digestive system > Esophagus > Crop | place...
CTATTTTTAAGATTATCTCATCGGAACATGCAATTCTCTAGTGACAGCTACAGATTATACCTGATATTTATGGTGACAACTACTGATTATATTCGATATCTAGTTTCTCATTAGTACAGGATATAACTTCTTCCCAGTAACATCTTTACTTGCCAATTGCATTTCTTGGCAGATCATTTAGTCCCATTTCTTTATGAATCTTTGCTTCCGTTCTTGTTTACTTCTTTCTGTACTTTTCCACAGTCCTTGAATCTTTTATCAGGGCATCCTTTGCTCACTGATTTTGGTCAAGCAAGGCCTACAAGCCCTGCTCCACAGCAGCAAATCCCACACTCGTGTGGCATGTTTGCAAAGATTTCTTTGGAACCAAGTGTGCTTGAAATGTACTTTGAAAGTGAAAGCACTTGGAAACTGCAGAGTAAGCAAATATTTTGAAGGCCATGTAAATAGGACAGGAAGGCCACTTCCAGACTAGATGTATGTTGCACACCTCTGGTTTAGGTTTTTCAACATTTCAAACACTTTGTTTAAGGTTTTTGATCACGAAGAGCCAAGATAACATGTGGATCAGTAATTTTGTGTTTAGTCAGCACAGGCAGATATCACTTTTGTAAATAAATGTGAGCTACAGTACGAGATCCAGGTCTGGACCTGAACTGTACCAGAACTTAGTACTCAGAGCTGGAGCTCTGGTTCACTTTACCATAAAAGACAAAAGGTTGTTGCAAAGGTAAGACTTCATGTGAACTCCCCTAAATTTCAGGGTTATTTGCTGCTTGAGTTTGTTCTGAGAGCTTATTTCTAATTGCTAGGTGATTGCACAGTGATTGGAAAGAATAAAGATAGGTTGCTTTTACTAAAGGTCTGACGGTTGTGTTGACCCTTTAGGTGCAGACTGCAGAGACCCATGAGCTCTTTTTCCTGTACCAAGGCATAAAAAACCTGAAAATTAAAGTTACTTTATTACTTTACATGCTTTTGGCCATGGCATTTGAAGAAGCCCTGACATGCGAGGACCTCATATATTAAACTGTGGTGTGCCAATCTCGCCCTTTTGGCCATGCTTATGCCACGCTGCGATGTTGTCACTTGGTGAGCCAGTGGAAGTGGGAAGCCAGGCAGACACGCTGTGCACAAGGATTTCAGTTACCCTGGCAACAACGGCCGCATGAAAGCAGACAAAACTACTTCTGCTTTCATCATGTGAGTTTTTACCCTTCGGTTTAAAGAGCGCGGACAACAGAGTGCGATGCTCTGCACCTGTTTCTGAGCCTTCAGTACCTAACGGAATTATGGCACGCCACAGAGCTGGAAGCATCTGAAAACTGACAAAGGCTCTTAGACCATAAAGCATTAGTAGAAAAGTTCTCTTTTTCCTATGAAGAAGTCGCTGCTTTCACTGTGTTGTTGAGACAAAGTGGACTGAGAGACAAGATTGAGAATTTTGTCATAGAATCATTTATCATAGAGTCATTTGTTTTCATTAAGATTGGAAAAGACCTCTAAGATCATCAAGTCCAGCCGTCAACTCAACACCACCCTGCAGTGGCATGACCAGTAACAGTTATTACAGAGGAAAGCAATTCTTTATATCTTTAAATAAATGAAATAAAATTACTTAGAGATGAGGAACTTCTCAATGCTGACAGCGGACCCAGGAGAATCAAAACTCCTTTCTGGAATGCATACAGTTAATACAACCTGGCAGTTTGTATTTTATAGTTTGTGATATTTACTCTTTTTATGTTGCTCTTTATTACCTATGTCATCTGCATGTTGTGTAGGAATTGCATAACTTCTATTCATAGCTGTGTTCATGAATGAAAATAAACTTCTAATTTAACTTATTTCCCTGTATTTGTGGTTTTCTACCTGATCTTACCCAGAATCCTTTTTTGAGAGATAAAGCCTGACCTGTCCTGTGTAGTTACTTGGAAGACTGGGTAGTAAAGATCCCCTTGTCCCCCACTACTTCAGAAATGTGTTGTGTTACTTGCTTACTTGGCTTGCTGCCACCTCCCTCCTCCTCTCACATCTGCTTTATTAAAGGGCAGGTGTGTCTGCAAGGAAGGGAGCAGGTGAGACAACTGTCTTTCTACACCACCCTGTCACTGGAAGTAAGAAACTTATCAGCCATTTGTTTGGGGTTTTTTCCACCAAAGGTGAAGAAAGGGGAATAGAAAATAAAAGAAGGTTTGTAAACTTCAGGACAAGAAAGGAAGAGATTTGCTCATACCCAGCAACTCGTCCATGAAATACCAGGGATCAGATCACCCCTTCTGTTCTCCATCTGTGCAGTAAGCATGTTTTAAGTGTGGTGTTCTCCCTGTTTGGCTTGCTTATGGTGCAAGAATGTTTTCAGCAATGGGTGGTCCCATGTGCTGGTGCACTACGTCAGCTGCATTGCCAAGCCAACGTCTCCCATACACCTCATGGTTTACAGCATTCTGAAAGTTGTTCTTTGCTGGGCTTATGGAAGTAGCTCTTCACAGAGTTCAGTGTTGAATAAGTGGGTTTAGCTGATTTTTTCTCCCATTTAAGTTCTTCATTACACTAACTTTGGCAAGAAAACATTTTCTTCTTTCTTGTCTGTAGGATGGACTGAAATGAAGGAACTGCATCCCACTTAAACTAAAGTGCCTAAAATAACTATCACATAAAGGAATCTGATGAAGGCTGGCATATTCTTTTGTAGCTTCATTGTAAAGATATAAAGAAAATGAATGAGGAATTTGAGAAATAGATGCACCAAAATTGTCAGGCAAATTGGATGATATGAAACCTCATATATAGAGTGCTGTTCTGACTCATTAGTCAAAATACACTATTAAATTAAGCCCATCAGAGAGCAATTTTCTGAAGGCGAAGTAACTACTAGCTGCACATATAAGGTTTCCTGACCTGGTAATCGCTGATCTGAGAGCGTAGGAGGATGCAAGAAATGGTGTAGATCTTCCTTCTTCTTACTCAAAAGAAAAACTTCTGTGCTAGAAGAGGGCTTGGGTTGCAGAGACAGAGTGCCTGCCTTGTTGAGATGCCTTTGCAAATCTTGAAATTTCACTGTGCTGCCTCATGTTCACTGTCACCTTTCATACTGCCAGGCTCTTCTTTGGGGACAAAGAGCAGTAGAGATTGCAAGCAGGGCAGAGGGCTTCAGCAGCCTGGACCCTGACATGCCTTGAGAACCCTCGGGTTGCAGTGAATATTTTGGAATAGATTCTCCTCAACCTTGATTTTTCACAGGAAAGAAATCCTTATCTTTCCCAACAGGCTGAATGAGAAGAAATACTATTAGAAATATAAATGATTCCCTAGAGGACTTTTACAATTTTCTTTTGACCCTGGAGAATGAGATAAGTTGGCCATGACTCTGCATGTCTGAATGGTCTTGAATTTCTAGCAGGGCATTCTGATGACCATGGACATTAGTAATATCTTAAGTATTTTCTCTTCTCATTGACATTTAATAATTAACCGTTACAGAATTCTTTCTACAAAAATATCTAACACATTCCACGCGTTCAGAAAAGACAGTGTCAAATTGGTCGTCCCATTTTTGATTGAACATATGTGGTATAGGAATACTTTCTAATGTGTGAAAAGCCAGCTTAAGACATAGCATTGACTGTATTCCCTCCTGTTTTATTGTTAAACCAAGAACAAGAAAACTATTTTAACAGTAACAATAATGATTTGTGATCACAAATGGGTATAAATTATCAGTGGGAGTGGGCAGGCTTCCGTAACAGACTGTTCTGCATCTTGTATGCTCCGGTAGTTTCACCCAGATAACGTAGTATGTGTAGAAATATTACTGCAGCCTGGGACATTCTGCAAGTGCATTGGAAGAGAGGATTAGGTTTAATGTGGTTTTGAGAAAATTTTGTGAAAGTGCAAAATACAGGTATGCAGGGTAAGCTGCACAAATACAAGATGCAAAGCATCTGCCCAGGTAGTTATTCCTTGGCGAGTAGCTATCCCTTGGAAAATCTGAATATGAACCAATGTCTGGCTGCTGCAGATGGGTGTGTCATTATTAGTGCTACTTTATTTTCTCTGCCTAGCACAGGTGAGGCTGGACCTGTTCCATGTTTAGGGAACTTCCTATAAAAAATTATGGTCCGCTTTAAAAGAAGCTGAAAATTCTGATAGTCTTGTAAAGATGGGAGTTGTCTGCAGTAAATACAAAAGAAGTATGAGGAGAAAAATTTGTCAGAGACAGAAAGATTGCACGTCTTTGAAGGAGTGGACATTGGGCTGAAACAGAAGAAAGGAGAACCGTTTAGATGTCAGCAAAAACGTAGGATTGATATAGAAGAGATGTTCCCTCATGAGGTGTCTGTCAGAAATGCCACAGACAAGAGGTGGTTTTGACTTGGCCAGTGGGGTGCATGACGAGCTCTTAAAATTTTCCTCAGTCCTGTGGTTCTGTGGCTATACTGGTTGCCATGTAAATGAAATGATGCCCTAGCATCTTATGTGTGCAGTAGAAAGGAAACTTTTTATTACAATCGGAGTCTAAGAATCTTCTTCTTCTCACTTTGTATGAAAGCGTGTGTTGTATGAATGCAATATTCTTGATTATTTTATATTAATTTTTGCAAATTATGAAATGAGATATCTGACGTGATTGGAATATATAATATATTTCATTTATAGGTATAACCTACTTTTGTCTTGGTGATGACAATCACAGTTGTTTAAATCTGTGTAATAAATTGGCTTTGAGCTTTTTGGGATGCTTAATGAAGAACCAAAATACATATTCAAACCTAACTAAAGCTTGGGTTATGTCAGATTGTAATTCAAAGTTCTAGATTTACTCCTGTGATCTCCCTGAAATCTGAATTAGTCTTTAAATGCTGTGTCTGGAAACATCATCAACATATGACTTATGCAGTAATTTAGAAGTGAACATGTTTAAATTTACAATTGTTTTATGAGTATACCAGAGAGGAAAGTTGGAGCTAAGATAACTTCTGCTATATCCTGGGCATGAGAGAAATTCCTTTTTTGAAGTTTATGTACACAGTTTTACACACTATCTTTTCCTGTAGATAAACAAGCCGAACCTGAGTACAAAATTCCTTTGAAATTTCTTTAGTGCTGTGACTTGCATGCCTGTGGTATTCTGGTTCAAAACACCTTATGGACAGATTCTTACAATAATAACAGATAGTCATATATTAACTCTAAGCATGTATTGTACACCTTCTTATTTATAGGAGGAAAAGTGTCACCTACATGAAAATTTCTCCCAGTAAAATCAGGTGTCAGGCCAAGAAAGGCAGCTTCCTTCTCTTTGTTTCAAAAAAATACCAGATCTCACCAGTGAGTTCTGAACAGCGGTTACCGCTTCCGGCAGGACACGAATTTTGTGCCTAAAAAGTCTCATTTATCAGAATACTGTGATCAAGTTTCAAATTCTGTGAGCTGTAGACTCACCAGAAAGTGACCTGAAAGTAATCATAAAAGGGATTCCTGGGGGGAAAAATACTGCAGGTATCACACTGAAGACACCCCTGCAAATGGGAATATGACCCATTCTTTGTACGCGGTAGCTTAATTGGTAAAGCAAATTGTGCTTCTTCTCCATTACGGTTCAGAACCAGTCCTTTTTTTCATTTACAAAGAAAAAGGTCAGGTTGCTGAATTAAAGACTAGAAACAACAGGAATTTTTTGTAGAGCTATTTGCAATGGCACAGCAGTCTTAGTGCCACTAGTGTAAACTGCTATGGCACTCATGCAAAGTGGTAAAGGGAAAATGATGATGACAGAGAACTCGCATAGCTGAAGATGTACTTATTCTCACAGTAATGTGTTGCTCTTTTCTCTGAGGAAAAGCATATAATTCGCAAGATTCCATCATTTTTCAATCTGCTGATAGCTGTATTATTTTCAATAAATTAAATATAAAGCCCCACTGAATTTATTCTTCCGCTGTGTTACTTTTAAAGCAATAAATACTTCTGAGAAGGGAGCAGTGTTATCAAATCCAACAGGAAAAGATTTGGAGATCAGTTGATGCTTGGAGAAGCCCCTCCGAACCCATTACTCCTTCAATGCTTTTGGACGTTATCTTCAAGAATCATCTTTCTGAGGTATTTTTCAGCTTATTATGTACTGTATTTCAGTTCAACCAGCTGTAAGTTGTTGACTCTACTGGAAATTGCAAGCACAGAGCAAATACAGTTCTCCAAGTCACCCCCCTGGAAGTTCCTTTTCTTTTAAGAAAAAAAGGCATTGCTATTCTGGGTTGTCTCTAGAGATATATTCCAAAGTTTATATTTCCTCTCAGTGCACAGTTAATTTAATAATTAAAGCAGAGAAATGGCAAACAACTGATTTTCCTTCACTCGCATGTTCCTGATTTAAATCTGTAAATTTGAGATGGTGACAAAAATGTGACCAAGTCTGCACTATGTGAACCTCTCTGTCAAACTAGAGTAGTTTAGTGAATTCAGGATTTTCTAAGCGACCACAGAGTAGAATGATTAGACAGATAATGAGAAAGAAACAGAGAGGCAGGAACCCTAACCAGTCCATCCTAATTCTTCTTTTTAAATGCTGCTCAGCTGTTGCACGTATGTAAAGCAGCACTGGAAAGCAGAATAGGATCAGTGCTTGATATCAGGGATGACTATAAAATTATACCAGACTTAGTCTCTGAGTGCCTGGAACATCTTCTCTGTCCATAGCTGTCATTTACTGCTCACAACATCCCACTAAGAACAGTTATTTTATCAGCCAAAGCACTGTCCGGTTTGTATGCACTGCATACTGAAAGCACCCAGTGACAAAACATTGAAACGGAGCCTGGCAGGCAGCTCCCTGTGGTGCTACAGAGGTCAGAGAAATAAGACTTCTGTAATGTAGATCCTGTGGAACATAATTATAGACATTACCTAAAATCTCTTATTAATTGACTTCTGCTACCCATGTGTATCCATCCATGCAGCAATTCTGATTCTTACAGTGTTGCACTGTATTAATTTTCCTTCTCTTGTAGCAAGGAATTGGTTCGACTTGATGATCTTAGAGGTCTTTTCCAACCTACGATTCTATGATTCCATGCAAGCTGTAAGGGTTGTTTAGCATTTTTTTAATAAAGAATAGATATATTTAATTATAAAGAGTATTTTGCATTATGTAACACCTTTTACCTGATAATTGCAGAATGCCTCTCAAAAAATTATTCACAGTTCCACCGCAGCCCCGAGCCATATCCTGGGAGCTTTATGGCAGCCATTCATAAAGCTCATTCATAAGTTTCTCCGTCTTAAAATTAGCAGATTGTTTGGACCCAGTATTCCAAGCAGAATGTTGTCCTAGAAAATAATGACCTAGAAGTCATTAACCTACTTTTCCATCTGCGTGTATTCATGTCTATGTTAAGTGCATTAGGTTTCATACCAGCATAGTTCATTAACTTATGCAGATCTTAGCCCTCATCCTTAGCCCACAGTTCACCAGGCTCAACATTTTTAGCATTGTGTGAGACAGGCTTTCTATTTCTTGGGACATATAAATACACTTTCTCTTCAATAAGTCAAGTTCAAATTTCCTTTGTTTGGAGCTGCGTGTCCTGGTAAACATCATTGCTCTGAGTAATGGCATTAACACTTCCTCCTCATCTGTGCTAGAAATAATACTCCTGACATGTATTTAGAGTATTTTCTCCTTTCTTTATTGTTTTGGGTTTTTATCGTAATGGCTTTGTTAGATCCACAAAGGCCTCAAATGTTGTTTTTGCACTTTGCTTTGGCCTCTCATCATTTTCAATGTGGACTCAGATTTCCTAGCACAAATTCTGGTTAACAGCTAAAGACATGACTTTGTATTTCAAGCTATTAAATGTCATCCTTTCTCTCTCATTCTCTCTCCCAGGTCACCTGGTTATTCCTGTATGATATTCTGACCCTCTTCAACTTCAGTAGTGCAACATCATCCAGTTTAGCTGCTAGGTTAAGGAGGTTCATGCTCTCAAACATACGAAGCTCTCCAAGAGATGTTAAAGAGCAAGTTAAGTGGAATCCCATTCTGGACTGTTTTTTTAAAAATCCTCTCTGATTCCCTCTGTTGTCTGTGAAGGGAAGTTAAATTATTGTGGTACTTATGCCGAATGATGTGAATATTCCTCTTCACACTCTAAACCTGTGTCCTTAGCAAGTGTGATTGACATGCTCTGATGAGACAAGGCTACTGATGGAGATATTAGAAAATATTAGTCCTAAAGAAATCCACTAATAAATTCTTTTCTGGCACCCTTTTGTTAGTAATATATTGCTCATTAACTATCTTGTTATTAGTCCTCAGCTTTTCCATTTTAAGCTCCCGTTTGATGTCATATCCATGCTTTACTGAGAAAGAGATGCTTCACTGGGATCCATAGTGAAATGAGATCCACTGCAATTCGTTTGTCTGGGTAACTGGTTATTAAGGAAAGAGGTTAGTTCACTATAATATATATTACATAATCTCATGCTGTGTTTTATCCTATGTCCCACTTACCTTCCTGAGGATCTAATAAATGCACACAAATTTTCATGAGTATTTGTGCTAGCCTTTCTGTCCTCTTGTCAGGAGGTCTCAGGTTTCTATCCATGTCCCAAAGATTCATTCAAAGAAATCCTTGCAAATGAACTTCAAGTTTTACATACCAGTTCTTTTGGGAATGAGATGGATGCGTACTTTATCATGTAAAGATATTTTAGTTCTGCATCTACCCTGAATGTAGTAGCTACTTTCCTGCCTTTGTTCTCGTGCCAGACCTCATCAACCTTGCTGAAAACTCAAGATTCATTTAGATTTGAGGCCTTACTTAAACTGCCTTCTGTTTCTTTCCCATCTCAAACTTGTATTTGCCTTCAGGTAGAATGCAGAAATCTTGAGAAATTCCAGCGGACAGGAAAAATGGTGGATGTGCATCTGCACGAGATCGTGCTAGTCATGAGATCTAGGTCGTCGAGATCTGGTTTACTTCCCTGCTAACGGAAAACTTCCTGCAGACTAGTGTCTTTCTAAGTCTATGTTACAGTACAGGTTTAGTAATTGCTTAGGCAACACAGTGCCACAAGTTGAACTATATTTGTAAGAAATTTCTTATTTAGTAGTGCATGACATCACTAGCAATGATAATGTCAAGAAGGTAATTGCCAGGTCATTTGCTATTCCATTTGCAATTGCATTTGCTATTTGCAGTGACTATCCCTGTGGATGCCCAGATCAAACAACAGTTGAGAAACTGTGAATTTATTAATTTATGCTCAGAATATTGCAGTAAATTTGGGATCTGTTACAACTTTCTGTATTACAGATTGGAAATAAAGCACCAAGAAATGATCATTGAGTGGCTTATCCAAAGTCATCTAAAAACCTGTAGATGTTTCAAGGATTGTGCTTTAACCAATAGACAATACTTGGTCCATAATGTAAGTAAACAAATAGACAAAAAGGAATGACACAGACATTTCAGTGTTTGCTAAATAAAATCAAAAGTGACATAGATGATAGGGAAATAAAGGTGTAGGTTATAGGTAAGGACTGAAACCTGATGTAAACATCTAAAAACAAAGCAATGATAGCATTCCTTTAGACTGAGTAAGTGTAGAATTGGTAAAATGCAATTCTACCCTGATTGTATAAAGATTTTGGGGTAAATACCCTTTGGTGAGGGGTGGTATGGGAAAGCAGAAATTCTTATTCTTTATAGTTCCTACAAAGCAGAACTAAGTAAAAACTAGTCTGAGAAGGATGATTAAGTGTAATAATATAGATAAACCATGGTATTTTTGTAGCTTACGCAAATTTATCTGCAAAGCGGGTGCCATCTCAGAACTCCTGACCAAGGCAACAGGAAGCGTTACAATTTCTGCAACTGAGTTTCATCAGTTTCTGGCTGCTGTGTTTGTCTTGAGGTTTTACATGAGTGACATTCTACAGTATTTTCTTAGAAGTCGGTGCTAAATGAAGCTTTTCATCTCTTGGCGCAGTGCTTTACAATAAACTATTATTAATAGACATACATTTTCTAATGTGTACGGCCACAGTGATAATAAGTAACCTTGTATTTCCTACATTTTTGTTTATATCTGTTTATCAGAGCTGGTTCTGAATTGCTGCTTAAAATTAGGACCAAGCAACTAAAAATGTCTATTATAATGTAGGTCATGTATCGCTATTCTGTAGTCATATACATTTCAGCAGAGTAATGCTGCCATACGTGAGGCACTGAACTATGATAATTCAAGCGTAGCAAAATATAAAAGCAATGAGAGGTGGTGAGCTATTCAGTATTGCTCTGAACTGTGTTTAGTAACTGTTATTAATAATTTTTAAGAGAGGCCATCGTTGCACATGGTACTGGGCACACAGAATGAAGGCAGTCCCTGCCCAGAAGAGCTCTCATCCTAGAAAAGTTTGCATCGCTACATCACTGTGACTCCCGTTGCTAAAACCTAGGGTTGTAAATATTTCAATTCAAGAATCAGCTTTGTGTCTGACAATTTGTCCTTTCTGAAGGCCAAGTCTGTACGTAAGGGGCATAAAACCAGGATGGTGCAGCTGTGCAAGAACAGTACTACAGGAGAAAAAATACAGCAGGAACGTAGGGTTTTGTGTCTCAGCAGCTTTGCAGACTATTTTATAAAGTGTACATTTGTTGTGGGGGCAGGAGAGCTGAGAGAGGAAGGAAAGGTTAATCCTGTCAAGTCACACTGTGTGGAAATGCAGACGTGTAACCCCATCATTTAGATAAAGACTATACCTGATCTTGAGAGACTTTATATAGGTAGAATATAATGGTGTGTAAAAGAATGCATTACTCAAAGCACCATACTCTCTAGTTATTTCAAACCCCATCCTTTCCGTCTTCAAAAATAACATGCCTTTCCCACTTTGGTTTCCCATAACCCGTATAAGGAATACATACGATGCAGCTGAGATAATACATATACATAACTAAGAAAATTAAGTAATGAAAAAATGAATTTAAACTCTTACTCTTCTGATTTCTTTGTGTGCTTTGCATATAGAAGATAATGTTTTTTTTTCTGTTCTCAAAAACACTTTATACAAACCTCCAATGCCCCAAATTCTGTGTTTCAGACAGACAACTAACTGGTCCTTGTGGCTGACCTCTTCGACACAGAACATTCTGGGCACAGCAGGTGTCATGACTGCTGTGTAGGTGTATGCACGGTGATGGGGTTAATTTTTCTTGGTGATTAGGATTTTCTTGATAATAAACTTCATTACCAGGGGTTTTGGAAAGAAAGAACAGTTACTGACTGAATAAATGCTGTTTAAGGTTACTAACAACATTTCTGTAAACAAGTAGTAAAATTCTAGTGAGAAAAGGCTATTAATTTCAGCGAAGCCACCGAGGCGAAAGGCTCTGGAGTGGACAGCCACGCCGGGGAACACTTTCCCAAAGCGGCAGTATCGTGCAGTCAAAAGCGCAGGGAGGGAGAAGGCACCCCAGCCCCCCCTCCCCCTCAGAGCAAGCAGGCAGGAGTCAGATGCTAACGAGCGGGCAGCTCTGACTCAGCGGGGGCGGAGTCAGCGGTGACGGAGGCGTGACCCTCCTGAGTACAAGAGCCAACCCTAGGGAGCGTGAGCGACCAGGAGCGCGGCGAACAGCGCGGGCAAACAGGGTGTGGCGCGTCAGAAGGGAGTGGCACGACAGTTTGCACAGCAGTTTGCGCAGGCAGGGCGTGCAGGGAAGGAGGAGGCTCCCGAGGCAAGCTCAGGCAACTCATCTGCAGGAAGGAAGCTCGGCCATGGCACCCTGCCGTCAACAGGCTGCTTCTTCTCTGCTGGTCAGAAAGGAAGCCTCAACCCAAACTGAGGTCCCTGAAAACACGCGGCTGTCCAGGTCTCTGGCTGCAGCGAGTGCCGCCAGCTAGCGCTGGAGACGGACAACAGCAAAGGGAATATCTGCATAAGGTGCGACCAGGTGGACTATCTACTCTGCCTGGTGGCAGAGCTAAGAGAAGAGGTAGATAGGCTATGGAGCATCAGGGAGGCCGAGCAGGAGATCGACTGGTGGAGCCGTGCCCTGACAACCCAGGAGCGTAGCCAGGAACAACCTGTAAAAAAGGCCTGGGACCAAAGGGCACTAGTAACATCCCCCCATCAGGCTGAAGGAAGGGACACAAAGGAAAACAGCGGGTGGCAGCAGGTCCGCAATCGGGGCAGGAGGCGAACCCTTCCCTTGCCCACCACATCTCCACAGGTGCCTCTGCATAATAGATATGAGGCTCTAGATGTGGAGGACAAGGCGGTGGATGGTGCAGGGGTTGACCCATCCACATTGGAGGAGGCACAAAGATCAGAAGGACCTCCCTCTTGTATTACTACCAGCTCCACAAGGAGGAAGAGATGAGTCATAGTTGTAGGAGACTCCCAGCTGATGGGAACAGAGGGTCCGATATGCCGGGCAGACCCTCCTCTCAGGGAAGTCTGTCGCCTCCCGGGAGCATGGGTCAAGGACATTGCTAGGAAACTTCCTAGACTGGTCCGACCCTCGGACTATTATCCTCTACTGCTCTTCCATGAGGGTGCGGACGAAGTTGCAGTAAGTAGCCTGAGGGTAATTAAAAAAGAATTCAAAGCCCTAGGACGATTAGTAAAGGAATCTGGAGCACAGGTTATCTTTTCATCGCTCCTTCCAGTGGTGGGCAGAGACGTTGAGCGACATAGGCAGACTCAGTCTATT
>Ga0065711_1046747_pt1 | contig 12718 bp, 8 predicted proteins | sample Hoacrofraction12_FD_59098 | JGI IMG/M metagenome (GOLD analysis project Ga0065711, IMG submission 59098) | Hoatzin crop microbial communities from Cojedes, Venezuela - Epithelial fraction 12 v2 (version 2) | ecosystem: Host-associated > Birds > Digestive system > Esophagus > Crop | place...
AACACTGGCCCAGGTTGCCCAGAGAAGCTGTGGCTGCCCCCTCCCTGGCAGTGCTCAAGGCCAGGTTGGATGGAGCTCTGAGCACCCTGGGCTGGTGGAAGGGGTCCCTGCTGATGGCAGGGGACTTGGAACCAGATGATCCTTAAGGTCCCTTCCAACCCAAACCAGTCTAGGATTCTACGATTCTATGATTCTATGATTTCTATGATTCTATGAACCTGGGCATGGATCTTGTCTTAGGTACGTCTGCCCTGCACAAGGCTTTGAGTTCTACAGCCACGTCGCGCTGTGTCAGTGTATGCTCAAAGTTGATTTTCCGAAAGTAGCTAGGTGATTTAGAAAACTAAGTGCCATTCTAGAAGGTAATTTAAGCACTTCAGAGGGTAAATCTGATTGAAAGTCAGTGGCACTGAAGGTGCAATTCATCTTATCTCCCTTAGCTGTCCAAAAGTTGGATGAGGCTTCCTGGGATTCCTCCACGGGCAGTGGAGAGCGATGCCCCCGAGCCTGGCAACAGGCGTAGGTGGCACGGTCTGCCCCGTGCCGGCGTTGAGCTGTCTCCACTGGCACAGAGATAGCCTAGGCACCCAGCTAAGACCAGATACCTACATTTCACACAATTAGAGATACATAAAGTAGCTTCTTAGTATTCTAAAGTGTAGCATAGGGTATAGATACTAAAAAGCAGGTTAGGTGGTGCGTATCTCCCCACTCATTGGACTTCAGAGTTTCCAGGGTCCAAGAAAAACTCATGTCTAGGTCGCTGCTATGCCTAAAGCTCAGATTTTCATGCTATTTAGATGGCACTGCCATGCTAACAGCACAGGGGTAAGCACACTCCGGCACAACCCTTGCAGAATTAGGAATCCAAGCAACTCCAAGAATTTGGCTCCCAAGTCACATCTGAATATGGGACAGAAGGGGCACAGCATCCGATTTTTCAACAGTCGTGTGTCGTCGTGTCCCTCCTTCCCCGGCCTTGATTTCCCACCTGTGGAATGGCTCATCCTCCAGAGCTGGTTTAAGGACAATATAGCACGTTTTAAGGACAATATAGCACATTTTAAGGACAATACAGTACGTTTTAAGGACAACAGAGCGCTTGGCAGCGCTGGGACGTGTACCCGGTGGTGATGGAGACCAGAGAGGTGTTCGAGGTAGAGGCAGCCTTTAACCAAGCCCTGCTGGGACCTGCCAACCCCAAAGGCCAGCAGACACGTCAGGCGCCCGGGAAGCTGGAGGAACTCTTTTAATGTCTGTCCCTGTAGTTGTAACGCCTGTCACCGCAGCTCATGAGAGACAACTAATCAATAAGCGTGCAACCAACTAGGCAAATAAAAATAAAACCCATTAAGATGGCAGAGGTATTTACTTGTTGTATTTACACCACGGAGAGCTGCACTGTCAGTCAGTGCTTCCCCTTCGCAAGATAGAAGCAATTTGTGCAGACTGATCCCAGTTTTCTCATTAATATGTAAATGAGGCATGCCAGTTGTTAGGTTAGAAGAAAGCTGTCATGTTTATTGTGACAGATTTAATGGATGTGTTTGGATTGTGCATTCAATGTGTTTTCAAGAGCATGTCTTATCTTTGTTTAGGCAGTAAATCAAACATGTAAACAACAATTCATTAGCATCTGTCAGAAGCTCAAAGCTACATTGTTATAGTTGAAAATCTCCCCAGAGGTGAAAAAAAGTATCTCTGACTTATTCCAGATTAGTTTGAATATTTTCTTTCTGTTTACCAACTTGTAAGTGATAATTGAGCCACAGAGTAGGTGCACTCGGATTGCACTAAGGGTCAGACAGAAGCCAACCGGGAATCCCGAGCTGGTCCAGAAACCACTGGCCAGAGAGGGGACTGCGGCCACCCACTGCTGCCACTGCTGGGTACCCGGCCGGTGCCCTGCCCGGGTCTGGAGTGGTGGCTGTAGGATGCTATTTAATGCCTCGGAAGGAGAAATCACCTGGGCTGCTGCAGCTGCACCCCGTGGCTCAAGCCCAGCATCGCCAAGCGGGGAATTTTGGTGTGGGATGGATGGGGTACATGGGAAAAATCACTTGGGTTTAGAGATCAAGTGTTCTCCCAGAGGGTCAAGCCTGGATTTGCTGGAGCAGGGAAGGACTGGACCTCAAGGCTCCCAGGTGGTTCATCCCCCTGGACACCTCTGTCCCTGTCCTGCTGGTCTGCCCACGTCCTGCTCCTTTCAGCAGCCTGAAGATGAAGAACGCTTCACAGGATGCCTCTGTCAGAGGTCTCAGTGTGCTTCACAAACACCAGCTAAACCTTAGCACAGACCCACGCAAGAGGAATTGTTGTGTTCAATTAACTGATGGCTCTGAGCAAGCAGAGAGGTTAAATAATTTGCCCAAAGACACGACAATGACACAGCCAGAAGGAGTCAAGGGGAGAGTAAAATCATAGCAGGACTCCAGCCCTTATTCTCACTGGCCTGCATTACTGTTGTTTTAGCTTCTACTAGTCGATGACTAATGGTATTTTGAAAAGTTCTTTGTGCCTAGATGAGTTTGGTTCTCTGGAGACTGGAAATCTCAGCCAGAGTTGGGCATTATGCAGGCAGAAACTGTCTAACTTGTGTCACATAACCCACGGCTTCTGTCCTGCTAAGTTTGGGATCACCTGAGCACCGATGCTGGTTTTTGCAGGGGTCTGTGATATGGGTAGGTGGGAAGAAGCAAAAGATAAGTTCACTTCTGACCTTCCACAAACCCAGATCTTCAGTGATGATGTGGTACTGCATTAACTCACTCTTCCACGCCAAGTTTCTATGCATTTAACAGAAATAATAATAATTTAGAAAATGATACTTAAGAACCAGTAATTACAGTGCATCAAATATTTATGATTTTCAATCAACCTGAAAATGTTCCCGTATCTACACAGCAAAGTGTGATTTCTTCCAGTGAAGTCACAAAGTATCTTTTTCAAATTGCCACGGGCTTCACATATTAGCAGGTCCCTTGAGGTGGTCCAGCTCCACCCACAGTTTCAGGTTGAACCACTCTACAGCAGCTGAAACAATGGATGCCCTTTAAACGTGAATGTTGACTCCTACTTGGCTGTGGCAGTTGAGAAGCACCACCGAGTCACAGAATCATAGAATCACGGAATGGTTTGGGTTGGAAGGGACCTTTAAAGGTCATCTGGTCCAATGGCCCTGCAATGAGCAGGGACATCTTCAAGAAAAATATGGACCACTTCATGAGTCAGGCGCTCTTGCCATTGTTCAGCCAGAGGACCTGTGAAAATCTGTTTGTATCGCAGTCATGGGCTGTTTTAGCACTTGGATAAGGTCAGGATTTGTGCGCAGGTACTCTGGGCAGAAGTGGGGCAGTTTGGTTCAGAAGCAGGGATGAGCCTGCACTGAGAGAGCTGGCTAAGGTCTCTGAGGCCGGTGGTTTTCCCTTCCCGTGTGTACGGAAGGATGAGGCCTCCTGCACAGTGAAGGCAACATGGAGAAAAGCTGGGGAGCAAACTCCCCAGGGCAAATGCCATCTGTTTGTGGACATACAGTGCAAGGCGGTCTCAGAGTCTATGGGCACGTACGGTGCTCCACTGGTGGATGCTCACCAGCCATACGGGTGATCCAGCATCTCTTTAAGCCCATTGTCTTAAACCCATTGTTTTAGACCAAATTGAGCTATTAAGCACAAACATCTTCCTGACCTTCTGCCCTCTCCCGTCAGGTTCGTGGTGGATCTGATCTTCAGAGACCTTGGGTCTAGAGGGCAGAGGAACCTGTGAGCTGCCATCGAACCCTCCACCCCAGCGAGCCCATCGAAGCCCACTGGGCCAATGCCAGACCATCATTTCTTCAACTTCCTTCCTCCGAAGGAACTTACAATTTAATCAGAACTTCTTAATAGTACATGAATTCTAAATTGCAGTCATTTGTTGCAACTAGCCGCAGGCTTTTCTGTCTGTTAGAAATATCTATGTTATTTCTTTCTTTTAGAGTTTACGTAAATAAAATAAAATAAACTTTTACAAATAATGTTTGCCACTTAATGTTCTCAGCCAAAGTATCTATCCGAGGAAATAGAAATCCTTCCTTACAATTCATCTTAAGGATGTAGTTTCAGTTTCTTATAAAGTAATAATGAATGTACCACAGATAATGTTCCAATAGTGCAAATGAGAGGAGCATATAATCAAAATGATAATGGCGGGTATTGTACCGCTGGTATAATAAAATCTATCCCACTATGAAAATCATATCTCAAGGCAACATTCTGTCTGATTTTTTTAATAATTGTACAAGGGAGAACCGGGCAGCCACAGAAACAAAGGTGCCACGGTGGTTCATTAACCAGGTGCTGCCCCGACAGCCCGTCCTACCCGGCTGGGGATCTGCTGGGTTGTAAGAGAGGAATCAGCCGCTCAACATCGAATAAAAATCCATACTAGAGCGAGGCATGGTCAAGCTGCAGATTACTCCGGACCAAGGGTGTGCATCCGGGCGCCTAACAGCCCGCGCAGGCAGCACCGTTCGGGGGACGGCGGGCTCTGCTCCGGCCGCGGCACCCAGCCTCGCAAAGCTCCTGCTGGGTTTTGCTCTTTCGTTGCGGTTGGACTTCTCCGGGTGACCTTCCTCATGATGGGGGAACCTGTGGCTCTTCCCGGTTCTGAGGTTTCTCTCCTAGAGGTTTCTCTCCACCCGGGTGGACCTCATGCTCCTCGCCTGTTTATTTAATTGCAATCTTTCCCGTCTTTGCTACGCAGCGCTCGGGGATGGTGGGCCGGGTTGCTGACTGTTTGGGGCCCATTAGAAACATTTGTGTACATACATAATTACTGAATTTTAAAACACAAATGACTGCCTTTGGGGCCAACAGGCACAGCAGATACAATCTGTCATGTCAACTCTCATTCACTTCACGGTGCTTTTTTCTTAAAGGAAATTACCACGCCAAAACTGCGCTCGGGGTACTAACAGCAGCAAAGCCGTCTCTCTAGCCAGCACAACCAATTCAACAGGAGAGGCAATGCTCTGGGATAAATGTCCTGAGCCAGATTTTTTTTTTCCCCCCTCCCCAGTCTACTTAGCTTTTCATTATCTGTCACCTTCGGTGCCTGACGGGCCCTGCCTGGCACCCTAGGGTTCCCGGTGAGCTGCCGTACTGGTGGAATCAGGGCACGGGGCAGACGCCAGGGCAGAGCTGATCCCCGGTGAGGCACGGAAGGTACCGCATGGAGGACATCACGTGGCTGCAGGATTTCAGCAGCCCTCGGTTATTTGCAAGATTAGGATCTTAATCTGGAAAAGGGATCCAATCTGGTCAGCCGTATCACTTCCACCCGTGGCTGCCGTGCCCCAGCAAGAGGGTTTGTGTTTGGGTTTAAGTGTCACGGAGTAGTCAAGTGACACGTACGTGTATTTACATGTGTGTGCCCTTAAGTGAAGAATCATTTTCATTCTGTTCTCTGTCTGCTTTTATACTCTGGTAAACACGTATCCCTGTTTTCATTACACTCTAGCGTTTGATTGCTGAGCTGTGTTAAAGCATCATTACAATACTTCACAGTCCTTGGATGGGAAGTATCGTTAGCATCTGCTTAACAGCCCCGAATGGCACTCTGCACGTGCACCTCCGCCTTGCCCAAGCCCTCGGGGCCCGGGCAGAAGAACTCCCACATGAGAGCAAGCTGGGGCAGCTACGGACTGCGCACGCCAGGCACGGGGCTTCCCTGGGCCAGCCCAGCGAGGCTCTGGGACCACATCAGCAAAAAGCGAGGAGATCCCCGCTGCCTGGGGCTGCGTGCATCATGAGGCCCCTGAAGATCTTCTGTGATAACATCTGAACTGGAAGCAAAGTGCCATCTTCAAAAGCGGAGATGCCACTCCACTGCAAACGAAGTGCCACTCGGTAGCAATGGCAGCGATAGCGAGTAGTATCTCGACACGAAGAAAAACCGAGCGTGGCACGAAAGCGAGTGTGGAAATGCTGTGTTACAGCTCGCACGCTGGGCAAACCTTGTTGCATTTGTTATACATGCAGGGGTTTGTTATACATGCAGGGGAAGGGCAATTCAGGCACATGCAGAGACTGTCCTGGGAAAAGTAAAAGCATCTGCGATCACCCATTTGTCTCGTACAAAGACAGAAAAGTGTAGAAAAAGCCATTAGAGCTTTCGAAAGTTCTCACACCGCAAAGTGGCTTATGCTCACCCACTTCAACGTTGTATTTATAGATTAGGTCCATTAGAAAGACTGGTTTCACAGTCCAGAAAACAATTATGGGCTAAATCTGTTGGGCATGAGAGGTTTGTCAGAAAAAAATAACTTATAATGGGGATTGCTCAAGTACTGTTTCCTGTATGCTGAAAAGACCCTAATCCTGCAATTGCAGGAGAAGGCCTTGCTGACTTCAAGAAACAGGAACAGCTTGATTTGAAAGAAAAAATGAAGACTTTTCTGAAGCTAAAAGAACATAGATGAACATCACAGAAGCCAAGTGTAACAAATGTAAACCAGAAAGTTATAGCAGCTAAGTAAAGCAAAAAGGTGCGAAAAGTAAAGAATAAAGCAAAGAAAATGATAATCCTTTTAAAGCACATTAGCAGTGACACAAAACAAAACCCTAACACCAGGATTTACCTCGCTAAAGGCAAACCTTCACCTGTCTGAAGGTAAAGAAGACATTTCAATTTATGTCATTAACTGTCGAATTGTCAGTAACGATGCAGAAAGCGCAAAGCTGTGAATAGACACCTCGTGTCCGTACTTAGCGAAGCATCCCGGCGATGCGCCCGTAAGACAGCATCTTGATGAAACTTTTCTTTCCAGCAGCACTCCAGAAGAATATTAAACACTACACACAGACAGTGTGAAACTGGTGGGTCAAATAATCTGCGTTTTTGCATTTTAAAACAGCCAGGCAAGGTGCATTGTAGGTGGTGAATTTTTTCCCCTGGCCATTTTTGGCTCATTCAGCCTCCCTGCCTGCCCGCCTGCCCCACGGACCCTCCTGCCTTGGGGGCTTTTCCCACTTGCCCGGAAAACATTGGTGATGCATTTTCTGCTTCCCCAGCGCTGCTTCTGCCCTGTGTTTTCCCAGGGACACGCACAGAGACCCCACCGTCCTTCATCCGAATTTCTTCGAGCCTCTAAGGGCTGTTACGGGAAGCACTGGGTTTTCCAACAGCGTTTAACGACGTGCCTCGGAGCGCGGCGACGCTCTCCGCCGCTCCGTCCGCCTCCTCCCTGACACCGCGGCGTGTTTGCACTCACGCACCTCACAACTTGCCTGGCTTCCGAACTTCAGGCTAATTCAGAAACAAAAGCCGAATTAGGCTCTGCAAAAAGATGACAAGCAAACGCTTGCGCTGAAAGCCACAAAATCAGGAATATCAAAGGCGAATGAAGCTGTTAATCAGGTTGAATCATTTCAAAAAGAATGGAGAGAATTTTCCAGTGAAAAAGATGACGCCGGCATATAAATTAATCTTTTGTATGGGAAGAAATGAAAGTCATTAAATGTCATTGTCTTATTTTAAAAGCAGCAATATCCTGCCTGATTGCAAGTACTTAAAGTGTGATGATTAAACAGAAACCTTATCTTTAGTGTTCCAAGGAGAAAATTGGAGAGAAGTTATCCAATTACGGATAATAAAGAACGGGGAAAAATTGGAGCAGAAAGGAACTTGGTTAGGTAAGTCGTGGAGGAACACTCGGCAATCAGTCCCGCCCGTGATACCAGGCACAAACAGAAGGCCATCCTTCCCCCCTTAGATGGAATTTCGCAGCTTCCAGCAGCCTTTGAACTGCACACTTGCTCGTGATTTTACATTTTTGTAAGCCCTCTTCAGACCTTTATAAAACAATCGCCCGAGGCCCTTGTAAACACTAATATTCTGTTAAACATCTGGTTACTGTAAAATGGGATTGTCTTTATTTTCAAACAGGAGTTTACAAGCAGCTTATCAGCTGCCGGCTGGCTGGTATTTTCTACTCTCCAGCAACCCTCTATGCACAGGCACATTGCTCTGCCTGAATGGCATTTTTCTATATTGTCAATGAAATTTTAAGTAGAAACAGTAGCTCACATGGCAGAGGGAGCGATACGATCGGGTCTTCCCTTTCCACTGCAGAAATCCATCTGTCCACAGTGCCTCATGTCTTCAGTGTGGTTGTACTTGCAGCGCCTGCGTGAGTTGGCACAGACGGCCGTCCCCGCTCCCCGCGCAGAGGCACCGTGAACGGGGACAATATCAAACAACCTCTCACAATGCAGCACCAACAGCCGAGGTTTAGATCTTTGGCCAAGAACGAAGGTTTGCATACAGAATTCGAGAGAAAGGTTTCCTTCACCCTGCCAAGGGAAAAAGCCCTTTGTGTGGACAGGACCTCCTGCCGCTGCCAGGAGAAGTGGGAAGGAAAGAAGAAGTCTGGTGGCTCTGGCCACTATCACGAGTTCAAACTCGAGCTGCTGCGTTTTCAGGTGGTCTTGATGCTCTTGGGAACGCAGCCTGGGTGGAAGGACGCACTGACGCCCACAGAGGGGCTGGTGTCAGAGCCTGCTCAGTCTGCGGGTATGGCTTGCGACGGACAGCGAGCACGGAACCTTTAGCCTTCACACCTTCCTTCACTGAACCTTTCCACGAAGTAATTTCAACTCTTCGTTGTTTCTTTCCTCCCGCTGTGCAGGCAGCTTGGGCTAAACGCAGCCCGCGGCACCGGGGCAGCCCCCGGGGAGGGGGGCCAGCCCCCAGCACATCCCCGCTTCCACCTCCGACCCACACGCACGAGTGCCGGCTGGGAAAAAGGGGAGGGTTAAAAGTCCTGAATTTTTATATCTGTGCAGCTGTTCTTGCACTCTGTCTGATGCGTTTGGCAAGTAAATAACCAGACCTGAAAGTGGAACAATGTACCTGTCAGGGGGGTTAGCTTCCACGGGAAACTTGCTTTTTAGTTTATAAAGGGAAAATTACTCTTGACGAATTCAAAGGCGCTTCAAAACAACCCCCTAAAAAAAGAAATCAGTCTTTAAAGTGCACTTAGTTAAGTATAATTGATGTCATTAAAGGGATCTTTTGCAGAATTGTTATTTATGTAAAGAAATTACCAGGCATGGGATTCTGCGTTTGTATCTTCCGAGTGTGCGGCCGGGTAAAAAGCACCTTCAAAATCTCCACCTGCAGTCTGAGGCACCCTGAAGCTCAGCTCTGGAAGCCCGCCTGGCCGCAGATATTCTGGCTGAGTAGAGAGGATAACACTTCATAATCTGGTATGACTTCAGTCTCCTCCAGGCCAGACCTGATAGCGAAGGGAGAAAACCAAATCAGGTTTCAGGGAGAGTTATGGCACTTCTTTGTGCGAATTTGTATCTAAACCTGCGAACTGAGGAGCGCGTTCAAAACCTCTTCGGAAGGACACGCTGGGGGAAAGCTGTCCCTCCGGCTCCGTGCCCCACACCAGCCCGACTGCTTGGAAACCACGATACCACACGACACAGCGAGTCCCCTGGCTTGGCTGGCTGCCCACGACCCCTGATCTCACGTGCCGTTCCCTGCCACATCCGCAGGCTCCGTTTGGTGGGATACAGGCTGCCGGAGCTGCAGCAACAGATGAGAGCCTCCCCCACCCTCCTCCTTCCAACAGCCACTTCCATCATCAGAAACCCCTTTTTGTTTTCTAGCCTACCCATACATGATGACACGCTCACAGATCTTGGGACATCTGTTCTCTAGCCCGCCTTTTCGACTAGTAGGATATGATTTTATGATGGAAATGTTTCCAGTTTCATTTGCTGGCCGTCATGCCGCAGCGGTGCTGGGGTATTTGCTGGAATAGCCACTGCCTTGATTTTTACGATCGAGCGGAAATATCCTACAGGAGCTTGGGTGTAGTCCTTCCCCCAACAGCTGAAGTGCAAGCTTTCATCTTGAGCCGTCCTTCTCCTCTTCCGGACCCTCATCCGAGACAGTCGCTGCTCAGCTCAAGAACAAACAGATGTTTCTCTTGCTACACAGCACGCTGTTTAATCCCACGTCAGGGAACAGTCTGGTGCATTCCCATGCGACTGTCGACTCTGGAAGGTATTTTTCCCTGGGTATGTAAGGAAATGCAGCTGATCACAAGATCAGGTTTTACAGCGACTCTAAACTAATGGCCTTCAGGGCTGGATTCTCAAACGTCCTATAGGAGAAGAAATGGAAAACACAGTGCCCGAATTTTAGACATACAGATGGAAAGGCTAAGTTCTGCTGCCAGGTTATGGTTTCAGATGTGTAAATCATGCCATGTACTCCTTGCGGTGACCTGGGCAAGGAACGACTACAATTTGGACACCAAAGTGTTCAGGATCAACTTGCAAACTTCAAGGTCCACCTGACCTTAATGAATTCTGGGGATAATCAATGGTGCAGAAGCAAATTCCTGGTCCAAAACGGGTTGGAAGTCATACTCTTCGCATCCAGCGCTGTGCGGAGACATCGGAAGAGGCAAGCTGTCACAGGGACGTATCGGTGCTCTGCCTGAAGCTGCTGTGCACACGCGGGACACGCAGCTGCCCCAGGCGAGCCCCTGCTTGGCGTGCGGCTGGCTCTGCTGCTTGCTGCGTTGCCTCAGGAGAAGGTGCTGCCCAGGGCTGTCCTCAGGCTCAACCAGCCTAGGTGACCACCGTGGCCCTTGTCAGGTCAGGGCTTTGCAATCATGCACCAGCCCGGGGAAGGGCTGTCACTTGTTCCACGCTCAGACCCAGAGGAGACGTTGAAGGTTTGCCTAAACACCGTATCAGCACAATAATTTGCTTTTCCGTGAATTATCCAAAGCAAATTAACATATGTAACAAATGCAGAGCTGTATCTTGACAGGAGATGAAACCAAGCTCCTTTTTGAAAACAAATGATAAAGTGTGAGGCAGAACGATGATACTTCCACAGCGTTTGTAACATTTCTGCAGAAAAACAAATGATGTGTTTCCTGAAAGAATCGGAAGGTCCTTGTGAAGCTCCTGGGGGGTGGCCGGGGACCTGGCCATGGGCTGGTGAGGCACCTCGTGGCCTCAGCCTGCCCACAGCGACCTCTGCACGGTGTTTGCTACCTCAGCAATGCTTTCTCTGGTCAATATTCTTCACCTGTGGTCCTTTTCAGTCTGCTTAGAATCATAGAATCATAGAATAAACCATAGAACCACAGAATGCTTTGGGCTGGAAGGGACCTTTGGAGGCCATCCAGCCCAACCCCCCTGCAGTGAGCAAGGCCATCTTCAGCTGGACCAGGTTGCTCAGAGCCCCGTCCAACCTGACCTTGAATGTTCCCAGGGATGGGGCATCGACCACCTCTCTGGGCAACCTGTGCCAGGGTTTCACCACCCTCAGCATAAAAAAGGTTTTCCTTATATCTCGCTTACTGCAACCCTTCCCCTGAGGTCATTTAAAACACCAGCTCATCTCCCTGCTGACGGCTGCCTGCTTGGGACAGGAGTTAGGATTTAGTGATGCAAAGCGGCCTCTCCCTTCTTCCCATCCCTGGACGTTGCTTTGGAAACACCCTCGCTCCCTGCCAAGCCACTGAATGGCAGCCCATAACCAAGAGTCCGACTCCTCTCTCCTAGCAGCAGGGCCATTAGCATCACACTAACTATTATCAGTAGCCCTACACACTGGTCCCACTAAAATCAATTTATCGCCTGAGGTATTTGGCTCATAAAAGGATAGTTTCCCCTTTTTCTTCTACCTTCATAACCAAGGTTATCTGCTCAAGAATGTACAGAGTAAATGAGGTTGTTCGGCTTATGGATACAAATAGACCTTGCTTTTTTGACTTGCAAAATGAATTCCTCTGTGACTTCGATAAAACTTAAAGTATGCTAATGTTCAGTCAACCAGTTGTCTATTTATTTCTGTTTATGCCAGCATACCCATTAGCAACTTTTTCTTGTTTTCTTTTAGAATATTAAATGGTTCAAACATATTCTAAAAATTAGTTGATTAGCTTGTTAGGGCACATTTCCACTGCTAGTTCCTTCTGTAGCAAAAGAGAAAATGAAGGTAATTTTGTTTGCAAGGAACGTATGATTGGAAGCTGACTGTTGAAAGATGTGCCATGTCAATGTAATGAGGGAGTGTAATATCTTAGTTTGCATCAATATGGAAATAACTGTGCAGTTTGACAGACCTGATGCTAAAGGCAGCACCAGAGCGCTCATTATGCATTCAGCCTCTGATTATGAAAAATAGTGTGTTTTCTTTTAAAGAGGAATACACATTATCAATCAAACCCGCGCCAATTATTTCCAAAAGGGATCACAGCTAAACAGGCGTGGGGTCTCTTCAAATATAACTGCACCTGAGAAAACAGACAGATATCAAAGTACATGATAGTTTAATTTCATGACAGTTGAATTAATCAGGCAATATAAACCCTGCCTTCCGATCGGCCCAAGCTTCGCCAGGCTGGCGCCGCGAGTTGCGACGACTTTTCTTCACTAAGTAGCATCAGTAGTTAGGAGTTTGGTGTCACCCGGGCTGCTGCTCCTCCGACCCCGGTCAGGCGGGAATCAAAACGCAACAGTCCTTCCACGGCCGAAAGGTCGGACACCACGTCCCGGGGTGTGAGCCACTGCCGCCTTCCTGGCGAGGACCAGGCTCCCCAGTTCAAGAAAGATGAAGAGCTACTGGAGAGAGTCCAGCGGAGGGCTACGAGGATGGTGAGGGGACTGGAGCATCTCCCCTACGAGGAGAGGTTGAGGGA
>Ga0065711_1046751_pt1 | contig 12718 bp, 8 predicted proteins | sample Hoacrofraction12_FD_59098 | JGI IMG/M metagenome (GOLD analysis project Ga0065711, IMG submission 59098) | Hoatzin crop microbial communities from Cojedes, Venezuela - Epithelial fraction 12 v2 (version 2) | ecosystem: Host-associated > Birds > Digestive system > Esophagus > Crop | place...
GGGGGGGGGGGGGGGAATCTCTCTGTAGCATACTGATCTGGGGAAGCTGGACTCTGAGGTTCATCTCCCTCAGCCAAGAAGCTGGTCCCTGAGCCCACCATGAAGCATCCCTTTCCAGCACCAAGGAAATGTCAGAGCAAATGCTGTGTAAAGGACCCATTTCCAGCCGTGGAATGCATGCTTCTGACCTGAGGATTACACACGGAGGGGGAATGGAAAAACCTCGCAGGACCTGCTGCCTGACATCCATGAGAAACTGCTCCCTGACCCATCTCCGGAAGGAAAACATGCTGAGATCCTTCTCCCCTTCAGTCAATGCAAATCTTCGACACGAGGGAGCAACAGACAAGCCGCGAGCTGCTTTGAATAGGGAGGCTGTAGTCCTTGGGAACAAAAGAGTTTTGAGATTTAACAGGTTCAGCAGGTTAACAGCACAATGTGCGAGGAATGCTCCTCTTGCTCTCGACTGTGGTGGGGACAAGGGTACAAAGTGTCTCCTCAGCTTGGGCCTTAAATACCTGTTAATAGATGTTAGACACTGTGCATCGACTAGGTTGAACGTAGTTTTTCAATTTAAACTAAAACAATTTCCCAGTTTACAGAACAGTAGGTGACCAGAAAAAAATGGCTACATCAGTTTAAAAATAAATCACGTTCTGCTTAAGGTGGGGGAGCTTTTATATGCAGATAGACCTAAAATTCTACTCCCTACGTACTAAGTTCAACATTAATTACCACTGCATTAGAAGTGTTACATCAAACGTAACTCCTACTGCCAGTCCCTCATGAAAGAGTAGACATATTTAATCGTTATATTTGTGGACAAGAAAAATCAGTGTGAACTTGAAATCTTCCAGATTTGCAAGGAAGATCATGGTGGTGTATCATTATCTTTTCTGTAAGACAGAGAAGTTTAAAACACATGAATTACGTTATAAACGCAGTCACACTGTTCAGTGAAGTGGTTACAAACATTAGACAAACAGATCCTAGCTCATTTTCTGACGACCTACACACAATTATCTTCATGCAAACCACCAACAGTGCACACCGATTCACTCAGGTACCACCTTGTGAGGGTATCTGGAAATAATGACTATTTATCAGGTTGGTAACAAGACAAGCAAATCACTTATCCTCTACTCCAGGCACTAAGACAGACTCTAGGCGCTTTTGATTGCAATACCAAATATCAGAATATGGCATGAAAATGGAGTATTATCCAAAATTAAAACCTTAAGTTAAAAAAAAAAAGCTAAGATACCACATCAACAGTATCTCTAAATTATTTCTTGGTAGCCCTCAGAGATCAGAAAATGCTGTATTTTGAAGCGATGGCAGCATTTGCAGGCCATGGACCTGCTCCAGCCGAAAAGTTAGCTCTAGAACAATAAAGTCAACTTCACGGAAGAGACCCACACTGCTACTAAAATACATACAAGCTTTAATTTCCTTAGGAAGCTATTGAGCTGCAATTATTGGAGACCAGGGAGAATTCAGGGGAAATCTTGCTGCATGCGTCTCCAGTCTCTCCCAGGCCTGCACAGCCACCGGACACCGGCCAGACCAGCTTTTCATCCCATCCCGCGCAGCCGCTTCTGCACGTCTCAGGTAAGCAAAGGACCAAACGCAAACAGAACACTCCCACCTTTTCAGGTTGTGCAATTGTTTGTGTATCTTGCTACATACATTTTTTTGCAAATGCACACCTACTTGGCTAAAGCTCTCAATTCTGTGGACTGCTTCGTCACACAGTTGTGCATGGCTACACTTTTTCTTTGTAGATGATGAAGCCTGTCTAAACATAAGATGACCTTTTTGTTCACAAAATGTGAATTAAAATATTGTCTTCCAAGTGAACCAAGGCAAAAGGAAACACCTTTTTGCCCTATTATCATTTCACGTTCTGTATTTCGGGGAATGAACCTATTACTTTCTTATGTTACACAGTACCACTGTAAATTTAGCTCCTCTGTGCCTTGTTTTCATGCATAGATATTAAAACAAGCTAAAGCCACTTTCATGGGATCGAGCCCCCAAATTTTGTGTTACCAGCTTTGAGGAAAAAGACCTAAAATGGATGGGCAGACCTAAAACATAATCACATCTCTGTCCCTGGTGTCCTCTTTCACAAACATTTGTCCGAATACCCTGAATGTGAGCAATATGATAAACCAGAGATCAGTTCCATGCATACCAGTGCAGCAGTGCACACCATTGCAGTCTGTGGTATGTAGAACTCTGATGTCCCCTCAGACCTCAGATGACCCATTCCTTGTAGGTGGAAGAGCTTACCTCCTCCGAACAAGCGGCCAGGCTAGAGCTTCCCACAGAGACAGCAGCACAGGAAGCGAGGTTTCTAGCTAAGACTGACTAGTTCAAGATGTTTCCAAAGATTGCTGACTTTGCAGAAGGATTTCTGCTGATACTTCCCCCTCTTTAGCTGTGCGTGATTTACTACACAACAATTACAGATACATGTTTTCATTTGTAATTGTTATAGTTAGAGCATGTTTCCTAGGGCGTGTCTTTACTGCAAATGGGAATGTGGTGTGGAGATATCCAAACTGACTTCAAACAAGCTGGTGTGTGCACCCCTGTTAGTTTAGTGGTATCAGCATGACTTAGTTAACCTGTTCTTTGACAACAGCAAAAACAAAAAGCAAGCCTAGGCATCCTTACACTATGCCACAGGTTACAGCGAAGATGCAAAGAAGTCTGTTTCTTCTATTCACTACAAATCTGAAAAAGCAGACTGCCTGAAAAGTCTTGATGAAAAGGATGAAGGCTATGTAACGGGTCTCTTATTTCTAGCTATCTGTATGATGCTGCCGACACCCATACAGCAGCAAACGCAGTCAACAAAAATTTGCCGTAATCTAGATACCCAAATGCTTCTACAATTAATCAAGACAAGATATAAGCAGTAGGACCTTTCATTAACTTGACAGAGCATAAGACTGAGAGATTCAAAGTACTACACCAAGACAGGGTTTCCATAATAATCCCACTCCATCTCTATCCACTGGGCTGGGCTCAAGACCATCTGTATTATTTTCTGCGTTAATGTGGCTTCCCCTTCTATCAATTAGCTGTCACAGTAAGTCATGCTACCAGAACTGAAGACAACTATAAATTACTATCATTTTCCTAACGTGCAAGTTTACAAGTGAATGATGATCCTAAATGACTGAAAGGGTTTGTTTTACAAAAGACAGAGAATGCATATTAACTTAATAGATGACAAACTTGAGGTTTATGACGAGAAACGGCCATTGTCTTTTAATCACAGTCTCACAATAAATGGAAATTAGAGAGCTTGTCCTGTCCCATGGGACCATTTGTAAGATTGTAATTAGCTCAGTGAAAACCCACATAAACTTGGATGGAAGAGAAGCTGCAACAGAGAGCTGGAAGCCAGTCTGTATTCAAAGTATCTTTGTAAACATTCCTTTTATTTAGCACATCCAGTAACTCCTAAAATATATGCCCTACAGAAGCTAGCTGCAAGCCATTCAGCTGCAATTACAACTTCAGCGCATCAACCAATTCTTTCCCAGAAAGACTCCATAGCCAAATTAAATATAATCCTAGCAATTATATTAAATAATATAATAATTAAATTAATTAAAATAATTTAAATTAAATAAAAATTAAATAATTATATATTAAATAACTCTCAAGGTCACCTGGTAAACAAATGTACAACAAATAAATTAATTAAAAACCACTACTTGGATGACACCGTTCCTGATACATGAGTGCTATTCACTGCTGTGCAGCACAAGAGCAGAAGCTGCGGATTTGATTACCATACAACAGCAGAACATCTTCAACATACAAGTATCGGGAGCAGAGTGCCACGTTTGGCCCAGCGTGGCTATAATGAGAAGCTGGATGTATTTAAGGGAGACAGACATCTAGAGGACAAACTAAAATTAGAAGCGCATTCCCATGGGCAGTCCGTGAGAATACTAATGCTCTGGTGAAGCCACTAAAAAAAGAACTTCCAAATTTGGAAGGTGACTGGGTATCATTAAACTCCTATCAACTGGAAAAAATCCTGGATCTGCAGTTTTGTAGGAGTAAGGAAGTCTTCACTGCAGATACCTCCAAAAACCAGACTAAACTGAGCAATTACAAGATACTTCTCCATTGCCAGTGATAGAGGCTAGTGGTGTTTGCAGGTTAAAAGCACGCACTCTGTGCTAGGTTGCAGCATGTGAAAAGCTGTGAGACCAGCCCTGCCAGCATCCTTTGGTATGCCACCGCTTTGACACACTCCAGGAGCAGAGCAACACAACAGCCTCCCATCACGACAAAAAGTGAATCTGTGACTTTTTCATGGCAAACTTTTGAAGGAGTGAGAAAAATCCTAAAGGACACCTGAAACACTTGCTACAGGGGGCTAGGGGAACTGCTGTCAGCCTGGAACGGATCAATTCTGTCCCCTCACCCTCGAGCACAAGGGGAGAATTGCCCAGACTGGCACCAGCCACTGGCACGCCGCTGCCACGCAGGGGGACACGAAAGTGTAACATCCCAGCAGAGCTATGGACAGGCTGGGCTAAGCAGGCAGTCCAGAACACAACACCAGGGATAATTTTGCTGCCACTACTCATGGCGTGCATTTGCATGGACAGAGAACACACCCTAGGTCTATGTTGCTAAATAGAGCAGAGCCCCGGACTGACGGGCAGCCAGCCTCCTACTGTGACAGTTCCACTCGGCTTTGTTCATCGTCTATGCAAAATTTCACATTCTTAGCAAGCAAGCAGATTTTCCATGTGCTGTTATCAATATGTAATATCCAAGATATTATAAAATCTCTTAGTGAACAGGCATTCCATTGGTAGAGATGCAGGAGATGCATATGAAATGCAGAAAGCAAAAGGAAAAGGGATTTCTACATTTGACATGACATAGACGAGTTCAGCCTATAAAATGTACTTCCAAATGCACGCCTTGCAACTAATTAAAAACTGCATTCCAAAACGTCAGGCCTTGTTTACAGCTTTTAGTCAAATTACACTTTCATTAAGAATTTAATGTCACAATATTTAAACATGAAAGCAGTTTTTTTTTTAAGAAAAGAACAAAAACATCCTAATAGGGACACAGCTGTATTAAAAAACATCCACTTGTCCTTCCAGTACCCTGTTTGCTGATCAGCAGGAAAGATTTTAGAGAATGAAACATTGCAAACGCCTTGCTCCTTGCCCTAAACTATTTTCCTCTGCAGCATCTTGCCTAGGAAAGCATCCTAAGAGCAGACTAATGCAATGCTCACATTTAAATTCACGAGCACAAAACCAGACCATACCGTGCATTACATCGTATCGTGTGACTCTGAAATAACCCGTAACGTTAACTTTCAGCCCAGTCTAAGCACTTCTGAGGGCAGCTGAATTCAAACAAGCCATGATTGTAGAACCATAGAATGTTTTGGGTTGGAAGGGACCTTACAGATCATCTAGTTCTAACGCCTTCAGCAAGGCTGCTCAAAGCCCTGTCCAACCTGGCCTTGAACACTTCCAGGGAGGGGACATCCACAACTTCTCTGAGCAACTTCTGCCAGGGCCTCACCACCCTCACAGTAAAGAATTTCTTCCCTGTATGTAATCTAAATCTCCCCTTTTTCAGTTTAAAGCCATTAGCCCTTGTCCTATTACTCCATGCCCTTGTCAAAAGCCCCTCTCCAGCTCTCTTGCAGGCCCCTTCAGGTACTGGCAGGATGCTGTAAGGTGTCCCTGGAGCATCCTCTTCTCCAGGCTGAACAGCCCCAACTCACAGAATCACAGAATCAATTTGTTGAAAGAATTTGTCGCTAGCTATTATTTCTCTCAGGTGCCCTCCAGCAGACAGGCACCACGACGCTCAGGGGATGCAGCTGGCATGTGAGGAGGGGCTGGGTCGGCCATAAGAAGGGAAGGCTGGCACGCATCTCGCTCCTGCCATCAGCCGTCGGCGGGGAGGCTGTCGGGATGGCAGAGACAGTCTTCCCCAGGGTGCAGATGGCAAGATAAGAAGCAACAGACACATGCTGGAGTATGGAAAATCCCAGCTAGGCATAGAGACACATTTATTTATTTATTTATTTATTTATGCTGACAGGAAGGTGGTCAAACACTGGAGCAGGGCCCGGAGTGGGTGTGCAACCTCCTTCCCTGGAGATTCTCCAAAGTCAGAAGGACAGGCCCCGACTAACCTAATTTTACTGGACACGGCTTGAGCAGGGGGTTGGAACTGGATAACCTCCAAAGATCCTTTCCAACCCACATGATTCCATGGTTTACCATGCTTTTGTCAGGGGGCATGGTATGTAAGTAAAGCAAAATGTCTGGGCACATGGAAGTAGCCCCGAGGCTTGCAGCTCCTAACAAGCTCCCTGGGTTTGTATCGTCTCTAGAAGAGGAGCAAAGACACTCCTAAGCTCCACAGCGAGCTCCCAAAGCGCCACTCCTGATTTATGATCGCTCAAGTCAGAACATGATCCATGGTCCAAAGTCAGGAGACCTTCCTTCCGCCTCTCGCCGCTCCCAGCTCAGACCCCCAGCTTTCCCCCAATCCCTCACTCAAGTGCTTCCTCCTCCCCACCAGTCGTGCCACCCTTCCTCCTTCCCCTCTGTCTGCCCTCACCGCCGAATTTATCCTTTTCTGCACGTCACAGCGAACCGAGGTTCATACAGCAGCGAGGAGAGGCAAGGGTGGGTCTCAGCTCCGAGGTGCTACAATCAGCCGAACACTTCCTCCTCGGAGGGACCGTTTCCAGAAGCAGGCATGTACCGATTCCTCCCTGGCGTCCCCGCTGGTAGGGACAACAGCCCACCCTCCTCGGGTTAGGATGCTGAACACGCCAAATGGGCAGATTTAGGTTGCTGGGGAAACAAATGCTGCCCGAATGATAATTCTCTGTTTCCTCTTGGGAAAGGGAACAGGCCAAGACAAAAGTGTCCCACAGAGCAGGTTCAGCCCACAGCCACAGATGTCAAGGCTGGAGCTGGGTTTATAATGGAAACTACTCAACAACAATTTTACCACCCACACAGGAGCTGCACTAATGCCATCCACACAGCTACATCCAACCACGCTACGAAATATACTGTAACCTTTTTTCAGTTTGGGTTTGTTGTTTTTTTTCTTCTCCCCAACTCAAGAAAGAGGCTCACAATGTTGCTTTTCCAGCATTTGGGTATGGATCCAAGAACCAGTGCAGAATTCACCTACTAAACCATCGACCCATTGTCTGTACAAAGTAAAAAGGGAACAGAACTGACAATACCCCCCTAAAAACGCTCTAAAAATGTCTGTCCTAGCTTTACTGAAAGAATAAGCTTACTTTAGCTTAAGTAGTAGAGATCTATGTTTTTGGAGGAAAGGGTCCAGAGGAAAATTACATATCTGTGGTTTAGCTGGGAGTCATCATGTCTATCCGTAAGCATAACACATGGCTGCAAAGTCATAATAAACAAAGCTTTCAAACAAAAAAATGTAAGTTCTCAAAGATTCATCTTGTGTGTGCAAAAAGAGAGCAATTCATTTTAATCTAGCTTATTTATACGATTCTTGAAATCAGAACGAAGCTCTTCAATTCCAGAAAGCATACATAGAAAGTAAAACAGAACAAGAAATCAAAACACAAATGGGAAGCGTGGCAGCTATTCTCATACTCACCCCCCGCAGCAGGTTCCTCAAGAGAGGTTTATAATCCACTTCCCATTTCTGTCAATTACTCTGTTTTGTACTTAAAATGACTGGCTACACAAGCGTAACTGACTTTATGTAAAGAAAAAGTATTTGGAACAATCTCAACACACTATCAGAAGAACCTTCATGCATTTACAAAAACGTACTAAACCAGCTATAAGTAGGCGAGGAAAATCCTTCAAGGTCTGGTTCACAGTTGATTTACACTTTATCATTACCTATTTTGGTGCAAATTATGCATATACTTTCTGAGGCAAAAAATGACAAAACTTGTGGCAAATCTTAGTGAAACCTCATTTGGTCGGTGCATTATGGATGTTGCTACAGTTATCAAGGATATTACAACCAGCAATGCTTCACTGGAGCTAGAATAATCTTGTCCTCCGTTAAAAGGGAAGAGAGTTATCCCAGTGTGGCAAAGAGTGGTTTCACTGTCTATACTAAAAGACATTTTTACACTCTGCAGTAAGCCAGAAGTATAAAACTTAAGGATTCAATGCCGCTCTTACCAGAATAAAAGGATTATGCTGTAACCAAAAGACACAAGCTTTAACACCTAATAAAGCTGCCTTCACACTTCTTTGCTTTGCACTCAGACAGACCACATTATCTGACACTTAATATGTTATAAGTTGAAAATTACTGACACATTTATTAGCACTAAACAACTTACAGTATTTTAACTATGGTGGGGTTTTTTTTATTTCACTTGCTATTCGGGCTGTCAGCAGCTCTACAGAAAGCCCCTTCCCCACCAAATTCTCACAACATCAGAAGTGAAAACTTTCAGTCTCTTCATCTTAAAAACCAACAATAGATTCACAACTTCACCAATTAAAAGAAACCAGATGCACAGGAGTAACAACAGCTGCTGAAAATGAGAAAGACTGCGGAAAGGCCAGTTGCAACAGAAACCACGATGCCCTCCTTGTGTGTTCGTACCTGGTTCGGTCTCATTACAGTACATTTAATTTTACAAAGAGCTACTACAAAACCGGCTTCTGTATTTGCACTTCACCTATTCAGCTACATGCTGTAGCCACAGCTGAGTCTAAACAGTGAATCTGTTATTTTATAATACTCATTAAATTGGCTTTTACATTAAGTATGAAACATGTTACATCACTGGTTTATTTGGTTTCTTGATGTTTTAATTCTCTCAAAGACTATGGTTTACCTTATTCATCACGGAAATTACAAATTTAATTAACGAGATGAGATTTAAAAATGTTGAAATGATCAGCTCATCTAAGCAATAAAAATAATTAAAGGAAGCAAGATCTTATAACATGCATCAGTCCCACAGATCTCCAGTTTCTCTATGAGGTAAACAAAAGATTTTATATATGTATATATATTAAACCCCTATACATATTTACACGCATATAGTTAATACATTCCTGAGAACCATGTTTATTGAGCATAAATTTATATAGTTGAGGATTTGTTTGATTTTCACTGCATCAGGAAAAAAGTGCACTATTACTTTTTAAGTCTGTATTAACATATTTTTGATCTAAACAGTGAAACCTGAAATTAAGCTCAGAAAAAATATTGTGCTAAAGAACTACATCCACCAAACCCAAGCAGGCCTGATTTTTATTCCATATTTGGTTTATACAGCAACTTAATTAATGCCAGCTGAGCTACTCCCAACCTACTCCTGCCACAGTAAGTCAAAAGAAATTCAGAAAGGATTTATTAAATCCACATTTCCTGTATGTTAATAGTGTTTCTCTTCAGATTCTTGTGAATTTATGTGGAGTCTCATGCAAAACCTTGGTGAATATAAAACATAAAGGACACACTGTCCTGCATAAAGGACACAGAAAACCCCCATATCTTTAATTATCCTCTGCCCAAAAAGGGTAAGACAGCATGAAGTTTCTTACACCCCCCCGCCCCCCATGAAGGACCAAACAACTTCTATGCTCACGTTTTGTGTTACTGTGGGGAGAGATGAGCAAACCCCAAAACACGGGCTTTTCCTCCCTTCCTTCAGGAGTAAGGGTATGCTCCTGAATAAGTAAGCTGAACACAAGCACGGAGAGTTTCATGAGGAGCAGTGCCAAGTTTGGGTGCTATCAATTTCCTCAGCAATTTATGAGAAGTTCCCAGTTCAAAGCATATAAACCAGAGCAGACTGCAAACAGACACCAATACACTTATGAAATCAAGTTTTGCGATTTGTCTTTTTTCCTGTTGTCCGAGACTGTCCTGCATCTGGCCTGCCTCTCCACCTGCTGCAAAGCCACCATTCCTTGGAAGGATGCTGCTCCAGTTCCCGTATGCTGGTCCAGCTATAGTTCTTCATCAAAGAAAGACTTCTCTACCCTCCAAAGCATGGCCACTCATGCTAGCCGGGAATGCCACAGCTCCAGGCTGACGGAGGCTAGGCAAGCAGACCTGCGCACAACTGGCTCAGGCCTATTAGATCTGACATGACACCATTTCTGCTTGGCAGTCCTACCTACAGCCTCTAAATATCCTGACTTACAAAGCCACTCAGGGACAACCTGTCCTGTTGCCAAAATGACTTAATTTATCACCTGAAGGGCTGCCACATGTCAGTAAAATCTGCTGTGGCCTTTCGGGAAGGGATGAGGATTCAGAGTCAGGCTTGAGCCTCATGCAGTTGGCTAACGGATGCCATCTGCTTGCCATATCTCATTCACCGTCTGTAAAGCAAAGGGAGGAGGCAGCAGCAGGCAGGGAACGATGCCCTGTAATGCAGCCAGACATGTTAGCACTGCCATGTGAAAACCAGGAGATTCTGGTGATTTTTTGTGATCCTGCTACACTGCACATAGCACTTTGCTGTGTACAGCTTTTAAGAAGTGGGAACGTAAAGACAGCAGAAGCCCTTCCAGTAGCTACAGAGAGAGACAGTGTAACTCTGATTTAGAAAAATACTACCCAAACTCAGCACAAACCCTGCAAGAGCAAACTCAACCTGGAAAAAGACCCCATTTTTAACAGGTTTGAATCAACAGTTTTCCAGACTGGGTCAGGAATTGCATCATCAGGCTAATGCAGTTTTTATCATCTGTTGGGACCTCATAAATCTAAACTGCCAAAGCGGGCTCTAAATCAACATCAAAAGTAGTAAGAGGATGATGCAACAGTGTTACACCATCAAAAATATGTGGATTGCTAGACTAGAAATCCAAGTGCTAAAATCACCTAAAGTTAAAAGAGTATTGAGAAATCAAAGTTTACCAAAATAAGGTAAAGGCCAGAAAATGGGACAATGACAGTGGATTTCTTGGTTAAGAGATGATTATTTTCCTTACAAATTTTCTTTCCAGATATCTAAATTTAAAAATTGGAGGCATTAGTACGTGCAACAGCTGTAAAAGTAATTGTTACACAAGACGACAAATCCTTGTGGGCATTTGTTCAGTAAAGGAGGTAAGCTTTTAATATAACTTGATGTGTAATCTTACAAAGAAAAAACACTAGGTTCTCCGAACAGTAAGGCTTAACCTACATTTACATCTTTCATTTTAAACTCTATTATGTTAGCAAACTGTAATAAGTAAAAAAGAAAACCTAGACACACTGATGCTGTTAGTCCCCTCATCATGGTCAGAACCTGAGAAACAGAGCAATGCTGACAATCAGACTCATGTACAAACTACTGCAGCCCAGCACAAACTACTGGAGCTCCGTTACTGAAGGAACTTGAGCTAGCTGTGCCTAGCAATTTCCTAGCACATCACAGCACAGGAAGCAGGCCAGATTACTCAACAAATGCTGGAAAAGGAAAAAATACCAGTATTACCAAGGACTGATCAGGAAGAAAGGACTCGGAGCCCCCCCAAAGTATTCTTTTAAGGCCTTAAGGTCAGCTAACGGACTTTGCATAATTTTAATTCTCACTGAGACTGTAGGAGTCTGGACTGGCAATAATGTACAGAGTCCTGAGCAATTATGACTTAACAGAGTACTCTTATACCAAGGAAGATATCCCATATTATTTCTTATTTTTGCTTGTTTATTAGGATATTAAGAGGAGAAAAAAACCACAAGCCTTCGGCTATGAAGGAAACAGAATTTAATATCGCTGCAGAGAAGGACATTTACATACTTCTAAAGCATTCCTGAGTAAAGACTTTTCTACAAATGAGTAACAGAGATTAAACCCCTCCCTGCCATAAATAAAAAGTTACATGCTGAAATAGCCATTGTCTGTAATCTTCTGCTTATCCGAAGAACAAACATACACACCAAAATGAACATGTCTTTTAAACACAAAATTCAGCAGGGCTCGCTTTCTACAATTGCTTTGATATAAAGAACTGAGGTGAGAACAGGCAAGAAATCACAACATAAGCAATGTGTATTGCTAAGGAATAATTGTAGGTGAAAAGGATGAGGAAATCCTATATTTTTAAAACAAATCTTCATACATCCATCACTTAAGTGGGAAACAGAGATGTGAAAAAGAAGAACAGGAAATATTATTTCTAATCCACTGTCCTATTAGGCTTCTTTCCGACACCACTCATTAGGCATCGTGACTACAGAGCTGGACAGAGAAGAAATAATCATGGATTTCTTCAAATAAAACAAAAAAAGAAAGAATAAAATAAAGAGCTGCTGAACAACTAACTGAATTAGTCACATGCAAAGGAGTGTCTAGACAGAGATATTCAGCTTTCAGAGATACCCTGGAGCTATACTTCTATATGAAGTGAAAACATCTTCAAGAAAGTTTTCCATGATGCTTCTGTGTTGGATAAAAAAATAATCAGTAAGGACTGTCCAGCTTCCTAAGCACTACAGAAACAGAATCCTTATCTTTCAGTCTTTCTTCAACAATATTCAGCTTTCCAAAAATAACAGGCCGTACACAGTCACAGAATCACAGAATGTTCAGGGTTGGAAGGGACCTCTGTGGGTCATCTAGTCCAACCCTCCTGCTGAAGCAGGGTCTCCTACAGCAGGCTGCACAGGACCTTGTCCAGGCGGGTCTTGAATATCTCCAGAGAAGGAGACTCCACAACCT
>Ga0065711_1046752_pt1 | contig 12718 bp, 11 predicted proteins | sample Hoacrofraction12_FD_59098 | JGI IMG/M metagenome (GOLD analysis project Ga0065711, IMG submission 59098) | Hoatzin crop microbial communities from Cojedes, Venezuela - Epithelial fraction 12 v2 (version 2) | ecosystem: Host-associated > Birds > Digestive system > Esophagus > Crop | place...
AGAGCGGGGATGAGCGCGGGGTGAGGCGGCGGCGGGCGGCCATGGTGGCTCACGACGAGCTCGGGGGGCTGCTGCCCATCAAAAGGACTATCCGGGTGATCGACGCGCAGAACCAGTCCTTCAGGGAGCAGGAGGTGAGGAGAAGGGGGGGGAAAGGGTTTTTTTTGAGGGGAAAGTGGTGGTTTGGGGAGTGTCCGTCCGTCCCCCCCCTTCCCGCTCTCCGCGCCTGAGGGGAGGCGGCGGGCAGGGATCGCTGCCGGCCGGGAGCCGGCCCCCGCTCTTCCCACTGACAGGATTTTTCCTAATTAGGGTGCTCGTTTGCTGCGTAAAACACAGGTTGGTCGGGGTTTTTTTTGGAAGTGTCGTTATTCCTGTCATCTGTTGTTATGTAGATGAGAATAATGGCATTCCCGGTTCGCTCCCGTGCCTCCTGCTGCGGCAGAAGGCAAAAGTTCAGCAGCCAGGTAGGGGCCGGCTGCCCTGGGCAGGGTTTTATTGCTGAGATCAGCGGTGAGGTGAGGTGGGAAAGGAAAAAAAAAATAAAGGCGGCTCCAGACTGCTCTGGGACTTGAGGGCTCTGGTCTGAGCCGCCAGGCTCTTAAAATCCTGGCGTTAAAACAGCCAAACTTGGGCAATCTCATTGTGCAAAAGGGAAAGCAGATGTTGGGAGAGAAATAACGTCAGCCAGCCCTCTTAAAGGAGAGCGAGTCGCCTCTAATTCTTAAAACGTGTATTTTCTGTAGGATACAGCCAGCATGCTGGGTATCTGAGTTCAGTTAGACCTCGAGCCTGGGTTTGAGCAATGGTTCCTAAGCCAACGCTCCTACCAGTGCCAGGTACGGAGCTGCGGTCGAGAGCCGCTGAAGTTATCGGCGGAGCGCGAGGCCAGATGCCCCCCTGGGTCGCGAACAGCCTGTTGGATTTGCCAAAGGCGAGGGTCGTAACCCCCGTACCGACGTGTCGAGCCGCAGCCCGGTTGTTCGGTTTGAGTGCAGGCGGCCGTACTCAGAACGGAGCTTGAGATCCGGCAAGCTCCTTGCACGTGAATCTTAAAATAAGACAGTCAGGTGGTGATGATTTCTGTCAGAAGTTATTCCAGCTGGTGACTAAAATCTCTTTGTGCGTATTTGGCTTAATAGGAGAAGTTTTGCTTCGTGTGGTTTTTGGATTTGTCACCGTGTTTGTGTGCGTTGGTATGAGACTAGGACGTAGGACATTGCTCTCTAGTAAATGATCCTTGTAAAAACCACTAATTATTACCCAGCGTAAGGGGAAAGGTTGGAGGCGTGCGTGCTGCTAGAGGATAATGTTCATTGCTCAGAAGTAGAGCCTGGTTTCCTTTCGAGCAGCAAGGTACGATCTTTTCATGATGTGAAGAGTTAACCTACACTTAGAAGCCCTTGTAGAAATTCCACTGGCGTGAAGTCTTGCCTGCCAGCTGAGGCACGGAGGCACAGATTTAGCTTTTGTGTATATGAGATATTTATATTCGCTTTTAATAAAGAGTCCCTTGAAAAAAAAAAAAAAAGACCTGAATGGAAGCAGAAGTGCTGTGGAACTCACTGGGGTTTTAATTACCTGTCAGTGCTGTAGTGCTTAACGTCCCTAGCTTGTTACAGACACTTTGCAGACTTCATTCGAATCTGGGCTTCTGTAAGTAATACAGCGTGGAGACAGGCTAATCATTGTTTGCAAGTACAGAACTGAAAAAAAAATAATGCTGAGCCAAAGTTATCCATAGTGTGAACTGCTCTGAGTCTCAGCTTACACCGCGACTGAGTTTGACTGTAAGTGGAGTACATAACCCCAGGCTGAAATGCAGATCTCGAAGGTGAAGTTTCTAAGCGAAGGATTTTTTTAATTCCGCTCTCCCTGCCTTGGATCAAACGGTATCGCTGGAAGGAGAAGAAGAAACAGATGCGCTTTTTTGGCAGTGGAGCCAGTCATGTCTGAGAGCACTCGCAGGACAGAAAGTGGGATTTGTTTCCCTTTAAGAGAGGGGAAATGGCCTTTTGCTAAGCTGGATTTATAGCGTACAGAAGTTTTTTTGTTGGCCAGACACCGCAGGGGAGCACATTGCATGTACAGAAAATACTCTGCTCGTGCCGGTCTGTGTGAAATTCCTCCCTGCGCGGAGCAGAGGAGGGCTCCTCCAGCGTGTGCTCCCTCTTGTTCAAGAGACCAGTGCTTTTCACTTCAAGCCTGTCTTTGCACGTCTCGATACATATCGACTGTTCAGAAAAGTGGCGATTTATAATCCCAGGGAGCCCCTTTGAACTGCCTGTCCCAAACGGCGAGGCAGGAATGCCTGCTGCCAGACCTTGTGCATATGCATGTGTCGCTTCAGCCTAGCGCAGATGTGCCGGGAAGGCATTCACACGTGTCCCTCAGCACGGACAGTGTGTCGTATCTCATATCTGGACAGGCTGCCGAGCTGACCCTTTAACAGAGAGCTGCGAAAGGCTGTATGAGCGTCCTGAAGTACTGAGGTTTCTTGCTATTAATTGTCAGCGTCACATTTTTCTTTTCCATGCTATTTATATCAGTGGCCTCGACAAAGCTGTGTGTGGCTTATGTCTTTGTATTTTCTGCTTACATTCCTGCAGTTTCTTAAGCTTTCTCTTGGCTTGTGTCCCTTTATTGTAGTACACTGATAGGTAATTTACTTTTAGAAAGCAACTGATCATTTTCCTCTGCTCAGAAGCATCTGTAATTAACTGACGTTTTGTTGTCTTCTTTAGAGCTTGGCCTAACTTTCCGGCCTTCTGCATAATCATTTTCCTGACTGACTCTGTCTTGAGTGCAGTGGCTGATGGACGGCAAAGGAAAGAAGCGACTGCAGTGTTCCCAGCACTGTCCCTAAACCCAGCTGAGGGTCGGGTTCCTGGGGTTGAGGACGCTCTCTTGTAGCTTTTCCCCATTTCTGTAGTACCCTCATAGTTCTGAGATTACCCAAACATTTCCAGCACAGCTTGGAGCGCGCTTTGTGTTGTGCCAAGAGGTCTTTCTGTTATGCATCACTCATAAATTGTTTCTTTTCATGTTTCCCCCCTGCAACTTTGAAGGCTTAATTCAGTATGAGCTAACTCCTCTGTTGCCTAACACTGGGTGCAGGCAGACAGGCAGGCCGCTCCTCGGGTCTTGTTGCTGAAATCGGATCCTACGTACATAGCTTTTATGCTTCCTCACTCTCATGACTGGAATCCAACTCTGTGTGTTCCTGTTCCCCTTTTTTGTTTTCAGCATTTGTCGCTTCTCTTGCCACACAGAAGCGAAAGGTTTGGGCACTTATCTTGCAATCTGAGGCGGGAAGAGGAGAGCTTGTCCTTAGCAGTCTCAGTCTTCACTTTTAGCCGTTTGAAACCTCAGAGGAGAGAACTCAACTGTAATTAACAAAAAAAGGCCTAAGAAAGCTTTGGTAAAATTTCTACTGAGATGAACTCAAAAAAGAGGCTGCTTCCATCAGCTCATCTGAACTTCATGCTAAGAAACTTCCTTGTGATGATGAGTCACGTCCAGCCGTCTGCCAGATGTTCAAGAGCACCAGGGCACCTCATCTAGCCTTTCTCCTAGCCTGAAGCTCCTGGCGTCCCATTGGGCACACCTTTCCTGTGCAGTCCTTACAACACAATATTTTTGATGTAAAATACGTAGGGTTGCCAGCGTGATTTTAAAAACCGATCCGAGCTTAAGCAGCAGGAGGTTTCCGTGGCGTGTTTCCTCTTTCTTGGCAGCACTTCGGTCAGGACAGAATTGAAAACGCTGTGGGCTCCCAGCAGGGATTAGTGGTGTAGAAAAGCAGAAGTTCTATCTTTCAAATCTGAACAACATGTAAGAAAAATTGTGATGGCTTGCAGGGGGTGGCGAGGAGCAGAAGGGGGAGGAAGCTTTGTAAACTGAAGGTTTTAAACTTTATCCGCTTTGTGTGTGTGTGTCCCTCGCAGGAATGTTCAGCATGTGGTCGTTTGCTTGGTGTTAGGATAGCTGCTGAGGCTGTCCTGGGCTCTGACTGCTACTTTTCTCTCCAAAATAAAATGGAAAAACACATTCTTTCTACAAAGGAAAACATAATAAAACAGAGAAGATCATCACAGCTTCATCTTTAGATGACATTCACTTGCCTGGCAGAGGAGAGTGCTTTAGTCTATTTATGTTCAAACCATAACAGTCCCTGTTGGAGCCCTGTTTTGATTTCTGGCTGATGTGTATGTTATCTTGCCTCTCTTACACTAGGCAAAGCCTCTGCAGTTTAATTGCAGCCTTAAAGTTCAGACAAATATTTACAGCTTCTGCTTTCCTTGTAAGATGAATGTCTGCTTCAAAACACTCTCTTTGCTGTGTTTCCCACTCCTTAAGTGGGTTCATGCTTTTTAAACCTGCCTGGGCAGCTTGGGAAATAAAGTGGGAGTCGCAGCCAGTACAATTTGTTCTCTGCTTTATTTACAGGAACCAAGCAATAAGCGGGTTCGGCCTTTAGCACGGGTCACATCCCTGGCGAACTTGATCTCTCCTGTAAGAAATGGTGCAGTTCGGCGCTTTGGGCAGACAATACAGGTAAAAAGCAGAGCCTTCCAGTCCTTGAAGTCTGGAGACGTGGGGAAGTTACTGGCTGTACGGGGCTGAAACGGGCACTGGGATTTCGAGGCGTCTCTCGAAAATCTCGTATGTGACTCATGCAAGGACAGAAAGCTTGCTTGGGACTTGGGGATGAAGCAGAGTTCAGGAGTTCAGAGGTGGCATGCTAGATAACCAGGTTATTGAGGACTTGAGCAGTAAAAAAAATCAACTGATTCAGATAGGGAGAATTAGTTGATAAACTGTTCCAGGACTTGAGATACGTGTATTGGAGCATGTGTTTAAATGTGAACTGACCCCGCTGTTCAGCGATCTTTCAGTAGTGTTAGAGAAGTGTCGTCTAAGGAACACTACACCCCACGCTCGCACATAAGAGCGCTTCTGTGGCTGGGTTTGAGTAACGTTGCAAATCACGAGAGCAAAGTTCAAGTGACTCCTGATTAGCCCTGTTCTAGGTAGGATTATGACCCTAGTTTATTTTCTTCCTCATTCCTTGGAAACAGACCCAAGCTTTACCTGCCCATCCTCCTCCCAAGCACTGCTTGGATCAGTGCAGCGAGAGGCACATGGAAAAGCTTGCCAATCTCTGGGCTCTCGGGGCTTTCTCAGCAGCTTGATTAAAGTGTTCCTTTATCTGAGGAAAAGGTGTCTGGGTGTGTTTTCCTGCCCTGTACAACAGAGGAGGATGAAGGATTGGGTGGGGTATGGATAATACTACAATACTTCTGTATTTCCAAAATGTTTGCTCTACATATTTAAAAAAAATTTTTTTTTTTCAACCCCTCTAGTCATTTGCCCTTCGCAGTGACAGCAAATCTCCTGGCTGCGCCCAGAAGTCATGTAGCAGATCTGCTGCTCCTACTCCTCCTAAACGAAGAAACAGCGTACTTTGGTCTGAGATGTTAGATGTCAACATGAAAGAGTCCCTGAGCACCAAAGAAATCAAGCGCCAGGAGGTAGGCTGTCCGCCAAACAGCGGGACTGGGGAAGGCAGCCGAGGCTGCTTCCTCTGTGGGGAAAGGAGTAAGGAGCATCCGCGGGTGACTGTATCGTCCTGTGCACCTTCATTTCTAAGCCGCTAGATTTATAGCTGCATTAGGCATGGGAAAAGGTAGGCTGCTCTCTCTGGAGTCACTAGGGAGTTTGTCTCCCCAGTTTGACCCTTCGGAGCTGCCAAACTCTTTCCCTGGGGGTGCTCAGCGTTTCAGAAATTTGAGACCCAGCTACACCGGTTGCTTTGCAGCAGACCCAAAGTCGGGTTCCTTCTAAAGCCAGCTGTCTTTCTCTTAAAGCTCTTGACAATTGGTTGAAAGCCAAATAGCAAGGCCTTGGCTTGCCTTTTTCCTGTAGTTCTTAGACAAATCGTCTAGTGACAACACAGAAGCTGACTAAAGACGCCTGGGATTTGACCTCTGTGGTTTTCTGGGCTTTGTTTATTTCGTACTGGCCTGTGTAAAAGCAGTGATTTAAAAGGCGCTAATATTTAATTTGGCTTGTGCACGAGCGTCAGAGCTTTCACACAGTTGTAAGTAATGTTGCTCTCTCGGAGCTGGGAAAGCCGGCAGATTTACTTGAGGTTGTCATGCCCAGGTGGCATACAGTGATTCAGATGGCGAAACCGCCTATTCACGCTGTAGAGACACCATATACATCATGTGAGCTGAAAGGCTCTTTCAGAGGAAGGCCGGGATTAAAAATGACTTTTGATGCTTTATCCCCTTCCTCACAGGCAATATATGAAATGTCCAGGGGAGAGCAGGACCTAATCGAAGATCTGAAGCTTGCCAGAAAGGTGAGTGGGGTTTTTTCCTGCAGTCAGTAATCGTATTGCGGGTAATAATGAAGTTTCATTGCAGCTGCAAACATTCCACATCAGCTTTGTCAGGCCCAGAACCCACAGCTTGACAGCTGGCCTGGGAAGTTGACGTGAGCAGTCCCACAGTACTGGTTTGACTGCAGTAAACCCAGCCAAATAAGGGTTGTGCTTTGCAGTCCTACAGAGCCGGTTGGGGAATCCCTCTCCCCGGTGAGAGCAGTTCAGACAGGAAAGTCCTTTTCATTTGAAGGCCTTGATACCTTCATACAGAGATGAACCTTCTAACGATCAAAGTCGGTGTTACTGTTTGTGTTGGCTTCACTTCATATCTGTCCTGCGCGTGGTACATCCCCTCGTATTTCAGTTGTCAGCTTTTGGGCTTGGGAGATCTGAACATGTTTTAATACTGATGTTCTTTGACAGGCCTATCATGATCCCATGCTGAAACTCTCTATCATGTCTGAGGAGGAACTCACCCACATATTTGGGGACTTGGATTCTTACATTCCTCTGCATGAAGGTAAGAGCAAGTGGATCATTCTCACATAGTGTGCTGACTAAGAGTTAAACTCTGTGCTTTCTCACATTGGAACAGCTTACTGGAGCACTGATGCAATTTCTGTCCTTGTGTTTCAATTCCAGACTTGTTGGCGAGTTTAGGAGAAGCAACAAAACCAGATGGAACAGTGGAGCAGATTGGACCCATTCTTGTGAAGTGGGTGAGTACAGAACTTAGAGACAGCAGGCTAAAAATGCGCTTAAAGAACGTTTAAAGCTAGAAGCCGAAAAGCTGTGGGCTTTTGTGACCTTGAGCGAAGAGATTGGAACGGAAATCCTGGCTACACTGAGAACAATAGGAATCTGTCAGCCGTAACGGGCCATGATTTCACCCTGGAGACTTACACTGGCATGACTGCAATTACTTGCTGATTTATGTTTGAAATGTCTATATCTTCTGCACTGGTTGTCACTGATGTGATTTCAGTGGTGTTATCGCTGTTCATCTCAACCATCTGAACTTCAAAGGCATTGCATGCAGGATGCCCTTGTTCTCCTCACGAAAGACCAGCTACATATACAAGATAGTCTGTCAGCTTTTTTTTATTGGGCAAAGTATCGCAGTAAGGGAAGTAGAACTCCCCGAGCTTGACATGTTAATGCGATTTGCTTTTCCTACAGGGAGTTTGACTCCTGAATAATTGTTCTCTTGTCCTGCAGTTACCACGACTCCATGCCTACAAAGGTTACTGTAGCAATCAGCTGGCAGCCAAAGCGCTTCTGGATCAGAAGAAGCAGGACCGGAGAGTGCAGGACTTCCTTCAGCGCTGCCTGGAGTCCCCTTTCAGCCGCAAGTTAGACCTTTGGAGCTTCTTGGACATTCCTCGAAGTCGGCTGGTCAAATACCCACTGCTCCTGAAAGAGATCCTGAGGCACACTCCCAAAGACCATCCCGATATCCAGATTCTGGAAGAAGCCGTAAGTAATAGTGATTTTGTGATCGTTGCTCTGACGTAAGCACGTCATTCTGGAGCTCCAGAAAGCTTTCTTAAACTCCCCAGCAATTTTGTGGGGTGGGCACAAATCTGCGACTGTAACCCTGCATGAAAGCAAGTGAAAGATGGGTCCACGTGGGTTCCATCATCTGGAGTTTAATTAAATAGCGCTTACAGGGAGGATACACAAGCAGAGGCCACTATTTAATCACTTGTGAACGTTTTGATTTATAGATAGCGATAATCCAAGGAGTCCTCGCTGACATCAACCTGAAGAAGGGGGAGTCGGAGTGCCAGTATTACATTGACAAGCTGGAGTACCTGGACGAGAAGCAGAAGGACCCAAGGATTGAAGGCAGCAAAGCTTTACTGTGCCATGGGGAGCTGAAGAACAAAAATGGACATGTAAGTCCCTCCTGTTCACGGTAATTAATTCTCAAGTTTGAAAATCTTCCCTCGGAGGCAGTGAAAACTGTTTGTCTGTTATAGCAGGACCAGCAGCCCTTCCATCCTTCGGGTTAGTTTAGACAATGAGCTAAATTTAAAAAGCAGAAGAGAAAGCACCTGATGGCAGTCTGCATTTCAGGGCGTAAGGGAAAGTTTCCTGCTGACAGCTTTACAATTGGCCTTCAGAAGCTGGAAAATAATTAGCGCAAGATTACCATAGAAAGCGTGCTCCGTGCCCAAGCACTCCATCAAAAGGGATTTCCTGCCGGCTGTTTACTTTCAGGTGCTCTGCCGTTCCCCGTTATGAGCGCTGGCGCACAGCTCTTCCAAACAAAAGCGTTCCTGCAAAAGCCTGTTTGGCTTTGACGTGAACCACCAGAAGTTTATCTCCTGCTGCAGCAGCGCTGAAAGACCCTGCTGTATGCCTTTGTTCTGCCTTGCGGGACTAACCTCATTTTAAACATCAAATTTTTTTCTGTTTTCTTCATGGTTTTTTGTTGGTTGGGGGCTTTTTCGTTTAATTTGGCCATTATATTTCTGTACACATAAAGCATTTTGTATTGTCAGAAAAGATGTTGTTTTTAACCATCCTATTCTTGGCCTCTATAAATCATAATTCACTTTCTAAGGGTTGTGAGATAAGAAACCTGGTGATGTAAGTGTGGTCTGTGCCACCGCTGCCAGGGCCCTGCGTCGCTGTACGAGGAAACTGGCAGAAAGTTAACGTGGGTGAAACTCCAGATAACGTGGCCTTGAATCCCAGAGGACGTGTAACCGCTGTGAATACAGAGTACAACGCTTTGCTCATATTCAGATGTGTTTTCCCTTTCAGAAACTCTACGTCTTCCTCTTCCAAGACATCCTGGTTTTGACCCGGCCGGTCACTCGCAATGAGCGTCAGGCCTACCAAGTGTACAGGCAGCCGATCCCCGTCCAGGAGCTGCTCCTCGAAGACCTGCAGGACGGCGATGTGAAAATGGGAGGATCCTTCCGAGGAGCCTTTGGGAATTCCGATAAAGGTACAGACCAACCCAGCTCATCTGTGCGGGAGTCTGTGGGTGAGGAGAGGTTACTCCTGGGCGTAGATCCCCGTGGACCGAGGTTCCTCCAGGACAGCAGACATGTGATCCATGCTAACATCCACCTTTAGACTTGTCACTGCTGGGCTTTGCAGTTTTACATTTGGTGACCGTGAATGTGAATATGGTGCTTTGCAGCTGGTGCTCAGGTTGGAAAACATCTAAAACAAGGAGGACACGGAGCTGTTGGGGCCAGAGGAGGCCCCAGCAGTAATGTGAGAGCTGGAACCCCTCTGCTGGGAGGAAAGGCTGGGAGAGCTGGGGCTGGTCAGCCTGAAGAAGAGAAGGGCTCCAGGGAGACCTTAGAGCAGCTGCCAGTGCCTGGAGGGGCCTAGAGGAAAGATGGGGAAAATCTTTTCAGCAGGGCTTGTTGTGATAGGACAAGGAGCAATGGCTTTAAACTAAGGGAGGGGACAATGAGACTGGATATAAGGAAGAAATTTTTTATGGTAAGTGTGGTGAAACCCTGGCCCAGGGTGCCCAGAGAGGTGGTTGATGCCCCATCCCTGGAACCATCCCAGGCCAGGTTGGACGGGGCTCTGAGCAACCTGACCCAGCTGAAGATGTCCCTGCTCCCTGCAGGGGGGTTGGGCTGGATGGCCTCTGAAGGTCCCTTCCAACCCAAACCATTCCGTGACTCTGTTTCAGCGTGCTGGGTTGTGGGCTTTGGGGAATGATTTTTTTGGTGGGGTTTTGAACGCTTCCCCTGAAGCAGAGCAGGGCAGTCCAGGTCACTTGTCAGGCAGTGGAATCTCTAAATATTGAGCTAGGAACTGATCTGCTTTTTCCTATGTTTATCTTCAGCTAAAAATATCTTCCGAGTTCGTTTCCAAGATCCCTCGCCGGGCCAGTCCCACACGCTGCAGGCCAACGACGTCTTCCACAAGCAGCAGTGGGTGAATTGCATCCGCGCCGCCATCGCTCCCTTCCAGCGGACTGCCGCCACGCCGGAGCTGAAGGAGCTGCCGGAGCTGAGCGAGGAGTCGGAGGAGAACAACCCCTCCGCGCCCAACGTCAAAGCCCAGAAGAGGCAGTCCGCCGTGTCTGGCGTCACCGAGATGGAGCTAGACGAAAGCACGTCCGCGTGCGGCCCCGTCCTGGACTCGGAGGAAGCCAAGGGCGTGAAGTCGCACCGAACGCCGTCCGGGCACAGGAAGACGAGGGAGAAGCAGCTGAGCGGCAAGCGGAAAGAAACGCTAGTGTAAAGAGGAGCCCAGCGACGTGGTGGAAGACTGTTTATTTATAAATAACGTGTACATTTTTGTTGTAATGTGAGCGTGGTTGGATTCACTCTACTGAACAGGATATTTTTTTTTTGTTTGTTTTTTTATGTTGTAATGGCAGCTACTGGTATACAGTTAACGCTGTTGAGCTGGGGTCTGTTTTTTACAAAACGTGGCCGCTTTGAACCTGGTTTGAATGCCACGAGTGATTCGGGAGCCCTCGGGCGTTGGACTGCTCGCGGCAGTCAGGAAAATTTCCAAACGATTTCCACGCGCGGTGTTGGAGGCTGGAAAACAGAACAGCGAAAAGGGGAGGTCGGGGCCGTCGCCAGCCTGGCAGCACCTCCCCTGGCAGGGGCTCTGGGTCAGCCCCGCAGGAGTCCTCGGAAAGGGGACTCGAATCCTGAATTCACGCTTCCTTCTTGGCTTGGGCACTGCGTGTTCTGCGGTGTCGGGTTGTCATCATCCGTGCAACTTTTCATGTTCAAAAAGGAAAAAGAAAAAAAAAACAGACCCCAGGTTCAACAGGTTCTCAATTGACCTACTGGAATCTTCCATCTTGGTGTGTCCTTTCTACATTCCTCATTTTCACTCTTGTAATCTGCCAGCTATTTAATTTTTTTTATTAGTTTTGTTTCAAGTTTGGGGGTTTTTTTGTTTTGTTTTCTTTGTTTTTCTTTTTTTTTACTTTTGTATGTTGATTGTTTGTTTGTTCAGACTTGGCATTTCCTTTCGAGTACCTGACCCCCCTGGCTGGGGGGTGTGCGTGTACATAACTGTTTCTCGCGTCACTCCGCGGCGGGAGGAGACGCTCGGCGTGAGCCGCGTCAACGCCGCGAGAACTGCATTGCTCACAGGTGTAGGAAGGTTGTAGGCACGTTGTAGAGGGTTTGGGGAGGGAAGAGGAGCAGCAGCTAGTGGGGAGTAGCAGGCAGCGAAGGTAGATTATTTTTTTTTTTTTGTGTTGCCTTTTGGAAATGAAACGCCTTCCGCGGGGAGGCAGGACTGGAGGCAGCCCGGGGGTTACTGCACGTGGTAGAAAGGTAGAGAAAAGAAAGCGTTTGAAGCTGAGGAGGTGGAAGGACAGAGGAGACGGCGGTTGTACATACTCGTAGCGGTGCCGCCGCCGCGTTCTAGCGGTCCAACGATCCGCGTGAGCGATGGGGAACCGCGCGGCCGAGCGTCGTGGGGAACAAAGCGGTGACAGCGTTGAGCAAAGCCCAGGGGTTGTTGCTGTCGCTCGGCGAGGGCAGCGATCCCGCCGCGCCCGTCCTCGGGCATCACCCGAAATCTGCGCCTGAGGAGCCGCAACTCGCGCGTGAAGCGTTCGCGCCTGTCCCTTGTTTGGCCAGTAAGAATGGAAACAGGCGGGGGGTGTACAGAGACGCGAGCGTCTGGTTCTCTGTAAATGTGTTTGTACAGCTTCCAGTGCCAAGTGCCATTAAATTCCTGACAGCCTCTCGCCTGCCTCGTCTGCGTCGCTGCCGGGGAGGGCCGTGGCTTCATCCAAAACCCTTTTTCTGTCACGGTTCCCCTGTGGGGGGGGTTTGCAGCTCTGTGGGCAGCCGCTGCGCTCAGCGCGCGATGGGCTCCTCGCTGTAAAACAGGGCGCAGCCGCCTGACTCAGCCGGCGCTCGCATCGCTCCCCTCGTTTCTGGGGGAAAAGGGAGCGGCGGCCGTAACCCCTGCCCTCCTGGGCCACCGAAACCTCCTCCCTCGCTCAGACCAACCGCCCCGCAGCTGCAAAAGACTCCACATTGCGAAAATATTTTCAAATCCTCTCCTGGATGAACCTTCAATCAGCGCTGAGCAGAAGGAGCAGCCTCCCCTCCGCTGAGGCCGCTTCTCCTGGGGACCTGGGGAGCACACCTGGGTGTCAGCAGCGTGATGAAGCCAGCGGGTCTCTGCAACCCTCCTACAGAATCACAGAATGGTGGGGGTGGGAAGGGACCTCTGTGGGTCACCCAGTCCAACCCCCCTGCCCAAGCAGGGTCACCCAGAGCAGGCTGCACAGCACCGTGTCCAGGCGGGTCTTGAATATCTCCAGAGAAGGAGACTCCACAACCTCCCTGGGCAGCCTGTTCC
>Ga0065711_1046753_pt1 | contig 12718 bp, 6 predicted proteins | sample Hoacrofraction12_FD_59098 | JGI IMG/M metagenome (GOLD analysis project Ga0065711, IMG submission 59098) | Hoatzin crop microbial communities from Cojedes, Venezuela - Epithelial fraction 12 v2 (version 2) | ecosystem: Host-associated > Birds > Digestive system > Esophagus > Crop | place...
CCGGAGGCCCCTCGGGGTCGGCGGGGTCGAAGCGGGGGCGGGGTGCGGAACTGGCGCGGGGTGCCGCGGGAGGCTGGTTCGAGTGCTGAGGGTTATTTGGCTTCTTCCCCTTTCCCTCAGCCCTGGACGCTGCCGGTGACACCGCCGCGGTGTGCGGGAGTCTCCGCCGTTCCCTCCATCGCGCTTGCCCCTCCTTGCTTGCGAGGGTTTCTTTCGCGCACAGTTGAAGATTTTGAAGAACTTCAATTACGTATTGTTTGAGAAAGCTTTGCAGTTTTGTTCAAACGCTTTTTCAGCAAGAAGTGATGTACCTTAAACTAACGTTACAGCATTTCTTAAACTTGTGAGTGGTGTTCCCGCTCTGGGCCACACGAAGGGCTGGAGAAGCAAAGCCTCTGACCGCTCCCTGGGGCGAGGCGTTCTCGGGGTCTGCGGGGAGGGGCGAGCGAATCCCCTCTGTTACATTGTACCAAGCGCACATGGTGTTTGTCAGAAACCCAGATGCAGCAGTCGGGCAGAAGCTTGAGTGGGGACATTGGCTGCAAAGGCACAGGGAGGTAATCTTAGTTTCCTAGCTGCAGGGTTCTGCAAAATAGGTGTTTTGAGAGTAATAGCTGTGTAAGATTTCTTACAGCATTTTCTGTGCTCCAGTGGATTTTCTTATAGCATGTGCCATGTTCAAGTAATTTTGCCTGTTACTGAGGAGGGTAGGATCTAACTGGTGGAATGGAGAAGTTGCTACTGTAAGTTAAGGGCTTTCTGAGATATTGGTGCATGACCTTTGAAGTCTTTACCATGGTGTGTGCTCCTATCTTCCTTTTCGTGTTTTACTTAATTTAGTAGTGTATAGCATCTTTGATTTCTTTTCAGCCAAAGTTACGAAAAACCAAAGGAGGGAAGCAGGAGAAGAAAGTTATCCATCCTTACAGCAGAAAAGCCGCACAGCTTGCAAGGGAAGCACACAAACAGGAAAAGAAAGAAAAGTAAGTTGACTGTGCAAAATCTGTACAAACCAAAGGAGGACAGCATCACAGTAGATATTTTTTGTTTGGGGAAGGAGGGTGGTGGAGGAAAGGGATTGGTGTGCTGATATAACATTAAGATAAAAGAAAGACCTTAGTACTGCTGGGCCATGTCAACTGACATATTTACATTTATGAAATCAGCTTGTACAAAGTGTACAGTTCTGCTACTTGATTTTTGGTATTGTCCTTACAAGTTAGACTGCTTCTTATCACAGCATTTTGCTTTCTATAGTGTGAATGGCGTGATGCTGGTGATTTCACATGAAGCTTAGTCACCTAGTTTGAATTTACTCCAAGATTTAATAAAAATCCTGCTTAGGGTCTAGCTTCTTGTGCTGAAGTGCTGAGTTCATAGAAAAGAAAATTCAGAAACCTTCCTACAGAAGAGAGACTTCTGAATAAAACTGAACAGTTGACTCCTCTGGCGATGTCCTGCTGTTCCATGGCAAGTTTGGTTTTCTGATTTTAAGTTTTACCTCCCTCTTCCATAGAGGGAGAAGGTAGCTGGAGATGACTGGCCTTTAGTTTCTACTCTGTCTCAGCTTGCTAGTTGATATGCTGTGATTGTTGTTTAGCAAGTTATTAAAGTGAACTTAAGTATTTTCTGTCAAAGTACGCTAGTATTTGGATGGACCGTGTGAGCTGAGACCAAACACTCCTGTGTCTGAAAGTGTAAACTTGGGAACTCCTGGCACAGTTAAAATGTTCCTCAGAGACTGTGCAGTTTTATGGTTGGGTTTGGAAGTACAGCTTTATCCACAGCAGAGTTGTGAGGTTGTTCTAACTAGAAAGGGGCCCTTTACTAGCATGGCTGTGTCATGTAGCCTCTGCTGCAAGAATTCAGCAGTAGTGTGTGTTGAGGATCGGGCAGTTTCCTAATGTGCAAGAAATTGTCCCTGCTGCTTCGTGTTTTGTCTGTGCTCTGACTACTGATTGTAAGCAAGTTTTTATTGTAGATTATTTTCCTAGTGCTAAATTGACTACTTCATCCCTTAACTCTCTCATCTTGCCTTGTAACCGCCACTCAGAGTGCTTCATCACAAAAGATAACTGAATCATACTTGATTTTTAGTGCTTAACATCTGTGACTTTGCCATAAAGAAAAACATGCACAGGAGAACTTAGTGATGTACTGATTATTCATCATGACATGGCACACTCAATCGAATCTTTTAATGACTGTCTCTGAGTAGAGTTGCACTGATGTAGACACCTGTGCTGACGTTTCTTGTTAGAGTGCTACTTTTGGTTCCTCTTGCAACAGCGCTGAAGGAAGGGGTTAAAAGGGATTTTAATAGAAGTGGCGTTACCTAATAGTTAAAGCTACGAACTCCTACTGGAATAGTATTCTTCCGTTTAACTTGCTTTTTAATTACCTTTCTTCATGGAGAAGGTTTTAAGGTATATGTTAGAAATTGCACAAGGCAGTCTATTTTCTTGCAGGTAGGAAAGTAACGAATGCATCATTCATTCATCTGCTTGATGATTAATAGTGCAGTAATTAGGTCATCCTGTCTATGAAAAGGAATGAAAAGATGCTGGCTTTGTACTGGCTAGGCTTTGTTACTGAGGAAGCTGGGTTTGGCAAGTCACAGTATGTAAGTAATGTTGCTTTATTCGAACATAGGTGCTCTTTCTGCTGACCAGCTGCAAAGTTTGCTGCTGTAAGGATATTCAGAGCAGTGTCAGGGTGATTTGGGCTAGCAGAGCAGCCTTTGCGGCAGCGGACTCTTACTCCACTGCTAACATTGCCAAGTGAAGTCTACAGAGCAAAATATGGAATCAAAATGTTTTAGGAGCCAAAGGCCACTGAGTAGTTTTGAGCCCACAGGGTTCAATAGACTGGATATTTTACTGGCTTTCTAACTGATTCTCTAGACAGATATACTTGAAGTAAGTAATTGTAATACAACTTGTCCTTTCTCATATGATGATCTAGATGGTCTTAACCCTTAAGTTTGATTTAAAAAAAAAAAAAGCTCTAGGTCCCTCAATGACAGACAAAAAATTAAATTCTTTATTTTATTGGAAGTTTCCTTTCTTTCAGCAGTTGTCACCAAATGTATTAATTTTGATACTTGCTCATCCGAGAGTTGGTTCTAGTGCCTAGTCTTTAGTATGTAGATTTCTGTCTGCGCTTGCCAGTGTGGATTAAGTCTCATAGCTCAGTGCATGACAGTACCAGTCTTTTATCTGCACTAGCCTCCATGCTTGTAGTTTTGCAGAAGATGCTCCAGTTAATACATCATAGAACGCAGCTCTCAGTTCAACCACATTAATTTTTGATTGTTTTTAAACTGCACCAATAATTGCAATACTAAAAAAATGGATTTGTTGGATTGAACAGCAGTTAACTTCTCAGTGCTGGAGAACCAGGTTACACAAGGATGAATTCAGGGTCTATGTTTAGGGAGTCTCCTTCCTGTGCCTTGCAAGTAACACCTTCTTTCGACTAGGTGTACGTGCAGAACAATTGCTACTATGTCTTCCTTCTGTCTCCTAGCACCCATTGCCACTGGCTGTTAAAGACAGCTAAGTGCTCCTTGCTGGCTATTTGCTCCCCTTCCGAGTGAGACAAGCAGTCCACTTTTTGGTATGTGTCGTGGGCTACCTGAAGAAAAAGCGCCATTTTTAGGAAAGACGATGAAGTATTGGCAGCCGAGCAAGCTAAGAAAAGGTGAGCTTCATGCAGCCCGATAAAAGAGCAGATGGTTTATCCTGAATTGTCATGGGGATCAGTGAAGCTCAATGCCTTCACAGAGCAAAAGAGCTTAATAGAGAGAAATTCAGTTTAAGATTGGAGGATGTAGATAGCTGTTCTTCCCGTTAGGCTCTCTTTAGGATGTTGATAGCTATCTTTTTTAGGCCTCAGAGCTGAGGTGCTCCGTAGACAGAAACTCAGTTTAAGATTAGCGTGTGTAGATTGCTATCTGTTTCTTTAGGCTCTGTTTCTTAATTTCTGCCTTTTCTTTTCCAAGCTCCCTTACTAGTTCAAGTGTGAGGCCTCTAGGCTGATGGTAAAAGATGTGACCCTTCATTTTGCACAGGGAAACTTCCATCAAAAGTAGTGTGTCAGTCTGAACTATCCAAAGCATATAGTGACAGCAAAATGATCTGTCTATAAATAAGATTTCTGCATCTTGCAGTTCTGGGTCCTAAACAATTAACTAGCATTGTTTGCAGATCTGCATTTTGTAGATCTCTTTTGTTGTGGTGTTCTAAAAATAATACGCGTTAAAAACTTTCTCCAGTTGTCTACATTTTATTTTCTGTATTGTCTTGGCTTGAAGAGTAATTTAACTCAAAAGACATGAGTAACGTTGATTTCTTGTCTTCCCTAGTGTCTTTAAAAGACTCGTTAAGGGTTCCAGTTTCTTTTGGATCTCCATTATTTCAGTGATCAGCTTGTTAAACCTTAAAATCTTTTTTTTTTTTTTTAAATATTGGGAGTCAAGCATGTATTTAAAACCAGTCAGTTTAGCCACTAACCAGTTGTCTTAGTGTAATTACTTAGCTTTCAGTTTCTTTAATATAATGGTGGGGGTTGGGTTCATTTTGCAGAGCTTTAAAAAAGACGAGATAAATTTCTGATGCTGTGGATGGAGGAAAGCTTTCTACTCATACACTCAGGAAAAAGAAGTAGCCTATACCAATTTTCTTCTACCTCATTGCTTTTGCAGGTCTATTAAATGACTTCATTTAGTGGCAGCTGAATAAATGCTCTGGCATTGCTGCTTCCAAATTTGTGGCTTAACTGCAGTAAGTTTACTGAAGACTTTTTCACTGGCAAGTGACATACTGAGGTTGAAATATTTGCAGAAACAATTTTCCAAATTATTCTATTTAATTACAACCCTGTTCGCTGGTTGGAAGGTTAATACGCTGTTTGGTGGTAAATAGGAGAAGCTGCCTTGTAATCTTGACAGTATTTTCTTTCTTAATCTCATCTACAAATCTGGTACTTTTTTGACTGTGCTTCTTATCATATGGAAGTAAATTGTCTCCAAGGTGGGGAGGGTCCAAAGCTGGAGGCAGTATTCTCAATATGATCTCACCAGCCCTGAGTAAGGGAATAATTTCTCAGCACAGGATAATGCACTTCGACAGCATGAAAAAACTGGATCAGAGACAGTCAGCGGATCTAGGAAGTTCATATGGTTCATCTGTATTGTTTAATTAAGCTGTGGATTTACTTGCCAGAAGGTGCTGTAATTGTGGCTGGCTAAATTTGCAGTAATACTTTTTGAACATATGTACATTTTATCTGTTGTGTTTGTATATTTGTCTGTTGATTACTATTCAATACAAAGGTATTAGCTTGGGTGTAGGAAGCTCTTATGTGACATGTTACTGGAAGGCGAGAATGTCTTTTGTAGAAGTATCAGTAAATGTTTACTTTGGTTTCATGTGGTTTATTTCTTTTGGTTTTGTTTTTTTTTTCCACTGGCCGGAGAAGGGATTGAGGACTACAGACAGTTTAGGCTTCTCTTTGCTTTTTAACTTTTCTATACGATGAAGAAAGAGAAGTAACTACTGTGAACATTCCTGCTTATGTTAACAGGAAAGGAAATTGCATTTACTTATGAGATGCCTATTCAACTGTATTTTGCCCAAACAAGATAATAAAAAAGGGAAGATGTTAATCACAGGGTATTTTCGTACTTAATGCAGCCCTGGGAAGAAGGAGGGAGAAATTCTCCTTTCAGTTGCAGGAGTCTTTTGCAGCCTCCATTGTCCAGACACTCTTCAATGCAAGCTTTCTCAAATAGGACAGTGATAATAAGTGTATTGTCCAGAAACTGGTGCTGCACTACAAAAGACCAATCTTGACCATAATAAGAGGAGACAGATCAGTTGATTTTAGAAAATTGACTACAATCTTAAGTCCTCTTGTTTGCTTGAATCACACCTTTTTCTTGTCTGCATCCCTCATCTCAGTTCTCCTCGAGGTCTAATGAGCAGCAGCAAATTCCAGTGTATTACTATGAGTTTCTTCTCTCTTGATCTACATGTGAATCCATATTATAGGCAATTTGTTTGCTCTGTTAAATAATTTCAAAGAAGTTTTTATGAGACAGCAACAGCTGGTTCACTGGCGCTGGTAGAACGCTGCTTTTTCTACACTTTAGGAAACCAGACCATAATGGGATATTCCTGGAGCTTCTCGTAGTAGTGACGTACCAGCACCAATCAAGTTTTGTTTGCAACTGCTGAAATCTGTCTGGTTTTGGTAGCTAAACTGATCTAGCACTGGATTTTTTTTCTCCCTGTCATTTTCCCTCCTGAGTCAAAATGTACCCTTTCTATTGTGCACATATTGTACAGTTTTTTAGGAGTCTGTGCATTTTCATTACAAAAATGTCTGTGCAATTTCATTACAAAAACAAAGTCTAATACTGTCATGCTCTGACATAAGAGCACTAAGGATTTTTTACAGTATTTCTTGATCTGGCACAAAGCGACCCCTTAAAAGTAAGCAGTAGCCTTAAAGTATCTTCTTGTGGAGCTATTTTTTTCTTTATCCTTAGCTTTACTGTTGTCTAACCTCTTAATCTCCTTTGATCCACTATGCTTCTACTTGTGCTGTTTGCAGCAGTGATGCTTTGAGATGTGCTCTTGCAGATTCTTTATGTGGAACTGAAAAAATGTTATCTCTTAAAATTATTTGTTTTGCTTACAGAAATAAAAAAAAACCTGAAAAAATCTGAGTTTTTAATTTTTATAGAGGGATTTTCATATGTAAGTATCCTAAAATGCTTAACCAAGGCATTAACTAGTGCTTCAGCTAACAAAAACAGATGTGTGGGGAGTAATATGGAAGGTATTCGGCAACCTGAAACAAGGAAATATGTCTTGTCAACCATGATTTTTTTTTTTACTTAATGAAAGAGCTTATCTTGGTTCTCAGAGCCATAGATGGCATTTGTATGTGTGGATATTATGGGGAAAAATACTGAATTGGTAAGCTGATGTGGCACATATTTATTGATTTTTAGTATTCAGAGTAGAACACTTGAATACAATATCTGAGATAAAGAGGTGCTGATGGAGCATGAAGGCTTTAACCTTTCAAGTACCTAGTTAACATCAGGAAGACCACCAATCATCCTTATCAATCAACAGTGCCTATGCAGATGATTTTTGGTAGGTGGCTGGAGGAGAAAATCATTAAGAAGCAACAGCCTGCTACAAGATGGTACCCCTGTCCTCACCAGCTCTTTCCCTTGAGCAAAAGAAGTTACTGATTGTGTGGAAAGAGATGAGAAGAACTTTCTTTGACTTACCTTCTTTGATTAGCCTCCCTGCTAATACTGTTGTCTTCTAGCGGTCACTGAGGTGAGCTTTTTATGAAATGTACAGTAAGGCAACATCTGATCCTGTAATTCATTATTTCTCACACTGAAATAAGTTATGTACACCTAGAGAGTGAAGATTTTTCTTCCAGAAGAAAATCCTGGTAATGTACTTCGTTGCCTTGATAAATAAATGATCTAGTGACCCTTGCAGGTGCACATGGTAATTTGTAGTGTTTTAAAGCAGGGATACATGACATGATTTATGATTCTAATCAGGCAGCTTTTCTCGATGGCATCCTAGTTTTCTCCATGGCAACACTTAGCAGATGTGCTTGGCTGGCTGCGTTGCCATGCAAGGTTCACAGCAGGGACTGCTGGCCTGGGGTTCCACTGGGTGGAATACGTGTCCTTCTATTGGTCGTTATTACTGTTTGAAACTCCCTGCTGTAAGCCCTTTGTGGGCTACCTACCACAATTTTTACTGAAGGCATCTTTTACAACCAAGTTTTAAAGCTGATTGCTAATCTAACTCCTTTTTCCATTCTTTTTTTACATAGTCTCATCCAGCTCTGTCCTCTAACCCACAGGAATGAGAGTACTTTTTAATTTAACCCTAAAATCTTTTAGTTAATCAGCCAGCTTGGGGTTTTTTGGCAGGTACGATAAAACTCAAACCCCGTGCTTGACCTTTATAGACCTGCATTAAAAATGCTTTTCCCAGATGCTGGGGTATCTATAGAAGTAAAAAGGCTTTTCTTGAATGTGTTAGTGGAATTCTTAGCAGTGCTTACCTGCTGTGCATTTGCTTTTATGTGGCTTTTAGACAGTCTTCAGATGATGAAATACTTCTTGAAAAAGCTAATCTTTATTTTCGTAATGTAGCTTTGTGGCCAAGTGACACAAGTATGTTTGTCTCTGGAAAGTAGGGCTTTCTCTTTTGATCTGAATTTTTGTGACAGGTGACAGACTTCTGTGCTATGAGTTACTCCACTTAATTCTGAAATCCTCATTAAATTCTGTAGAGTACAAGGAATTTCATGAAGGAGCACATTAGCTTTGAACTGTGTTGAATTTTAGCATTATTTGTTCTTTCTCTGATACCTTAATGATTTGCTTTATCCTGTATCAATTTATTTAATAAATAATAAAAGGTCAATTTTATCAGCGATCCTTGAATATATACACTGAGTATGCATGGCTAAGATATTTTTTTCCAATGGCAAATTTCATACTTATCCCAACAATGTAATATTTTCCTTTCTGAAAAAAAAAAAACAACGCCGCATGAGGCACTGGATTACCAATTAGAAAACCTGTGTTCTCTGCGAACTGCTCAACAGCTTGGGAGTTAATCCCAAAATGAATTGTGTACACACATCCCATTGAGTACAGAAGGCTTCAAGTATCCCGCCAGAGGTTGAAATGGAGTGAAAAATACTTCAGGATGGATTTTTTCACCTTTTTTATAAAGTTAAGTTTAGTTTTTTATCATATTAATTTCACTAAGCACAAACTTTAATTATTACAAGTTTATTGGATACTAGAATGGTATTTTTCACATTGTATGTTTGATTTGCAAGGGTGCAGTGCAGTGAAATCTGTTGTTCTTGATCTCCAAACTCATTAAACATACCAGCAGAATATTAGAAATACTTACTGAAATTATTACAGTGCAGGTCTTCCATGAAATTCCTTTTGCTGTGTTCTGTGAAGTGTTGTGTACTGATTTCTTCTAAGAAACTGTTTTAACTTAATAGGTAAACCAGACAAAATCCGGATAGTTTTATCAAAAGGTAGGTTTTTTAGATGAAGCAAAATAAGGTTTAAATTGTTCTGAATTTGACAAATATTTCAGTTTGAAATTTTACCTTGACTTGCATTGTGACTCCAAAAAAATTATTTTTGGAGAAAGAAAATGAAGATGATAATTTGTATGGTACTCATTCCTGGCTAACATAGCTGGTTTTTTTCCTGCTAGGTTGAAGACTGACAAAGCTTTGCGTTTGAGCATCATTGGTGAGCAGAAACTTCTGTTACTGAATACAATATTCAACTTTTTAATATAGATTTTAGGTTTTACCAACTTTATAGATACTCTACAAATAGAGTTTCTCTATAATCTGACTCTGTAATCTTAAAACAGACTTCGTTGAACTGCTAAAATACCTGACATACTCGCTCAAGTAGTATATACCTGAGGATTGAAGATGGGGCTGAGTATAGCCTAATCTTTACTCAGTATAAATGACAACACAGAAATATAGACAAAAGGTCTGTTTTGTACATCTCTACATTTATTTATTGTACTTGTCTCCATGCTTTTTTTAACTGCTTGTAAAAGAGGAGGATATATGTAAGTTAACAGACACTTTGTGCTAGCAAGTAAATTCAAAACTTTGAGACAACTGGGAATGTTCTTCTCTTTCATATGATTGGCACTGCACCGTTTTAATTTAATCTGTTTAAAAACTGTGATGATCAGAACACTTGCTCAGCCATTATGTTGTTTCTTTCCCCTTTAGGGCCTTCCTGAGTTTTCATCTTAAGTAATTGACACAGTGAAATTTTAAACACTAATTTCCAGTAAAGCAAAGTGTAATGTCTCTTTTTGGTAAGGGAGATAGAAGATACATCTGAAATGATGTGAGAATGTTACTATTACAGCTACCTTCATACCTGGTACACACAATATCAATGAGTCCATGATGCCATTCAAAAATATTGAAAAATGGGGCGTTGCTGCAAAAACTTTGAAGAACTTCAATCTGTGTTGGTGCCACAGTGGTGATGTAATCATTAATGTTAAGTTTATTCTTGTAGGAGAAAAACTGCAATGGTTTCAAAGTCACCTTGACCCCAATAAAATCGAGTACACAAAGAAGGAAGCTGGCGAACTAATTGAAAAGTAAGACTGATGTTAAAAAGCTTGATTTGTCTTTTAAAATGGTGTTCTTAAATTAGATCTGTAAAGTGAAGATGACTCAGAGGAGCACTTTTTATAAATTACTGTTAATAATATCAACTAGTTGATTTTCTTGCAACTGAGGTTAATTATATATTAAAAGATGTATATATTCACATTAGAATTATTGAAATAAGTAGTATTGTGTGTTGTTTTTTAAGTGTATCTCTGCTTTTGTAGTGTATGGAGGACTCTAAATGATTTGGATGATAATAATTTCATTAATTCACTAGTTGGGTTAATCAGAGACAATTAAATACACAGGTTTCATTCTACTTACTCCTTTATCATTAAATTTCCTTTGCTGAGAACATTATATAGTACTCAGGTGGGTCGATTTTTTTAGGGAAGGAAATGCCAAAATTGAATATGCTAAGAAGAAACTTAGTTTTCTGTGCTGCTGGATGTATGTACCTGTGGCTTGGCACCGTTTTTCACCTGTTAGCTAAAGAACATAATTATATTGTATTCTTACACAGGTGTACTGTATCAGTTCCCTTCCAGAAGCTCTGACATATTTCCAGAAGCTCTGACATACTTCCTACACTGTGCATGACACCTGTAAACTTCAAATCTACACTAGTGATACTGCAAAGGCAATAAAAGCTTACTTTTTGCAGTTGGGTTGGATGTTTGTAAGATGATGTAGAACACATGCCAAAGAAGAATCATAGAATGGTTTGAGTTGGAAGGGACCTTAAAGATCACCTAGTTCCAACCCCCCTGCCATGGGCAGGGACGTCTTCCACTAGACCGGGTTCCTCAAAGCCCCATCCAACCTGGCCTTGAACAATTCCAGGGAGGGGGCATCCACAGCTTCTCTGGGCAACCTGTACAGTACCTCAGCACCCTCATAGTAAAGAATTTCTTTCTTATATCCAGTCTGAATCTACCCTCTTTTAGTTTAAAACCATTACCCCTTGTCCTATGACTACAGGCCCTTGTCAAAAGTCCCTCTTCAGCTTTCTTGTAGGCCCCCTTCAGGTACGGGAAGGCTGCTGTGAGGTCACCCCAGAGCCTTCTCTTCTCCAGCCTGAACAACCCCAGTTCTCTCAGCTTTTCCTCACAGGAGAGGTGTTCCGTCCCTCTGATAGTTTTTGCATCTTCCTCTGCACCCACTCCAGCAGGTCTATGTCTTTCCTGTGCTGGGGGCTCCAGAGCTGGATGCAGGACTCCAGGTGGGGTCTCACCAGAGCAGAGCAGAGGAGCAGAATCGCCTCCCTTGACCTGCTGGCCACGCTTCTCTTGATGCATCCTAGAATGTGGTTGGCCTTCTGGGCTGTGAGCACAAATTGGTGGCTCATGTTGAGTTTTTGTCAACCAGCACCCCCAAGTTCTTCTGCTCAGGGCTGCTCTCAATACATTCTCAGCCCAGCCTGTATTTGTGCTTGAGATCCCTTCCCTCAGGCTTGTCGACCACACCACACAGCTTGGTGTCGCTGACAAACTTGCTGAGGGTGCACTTGATCCCACTGTCCATGTTGCTGACAAAGACGTTTAACAGCGCTGGTCCCAACACTAACCCCTGAGAAACACAACTCATCACCTGTCTCCACTTGGACATCTAGCCATTGACCACGACTCTTTGAGTGTGACCATCCAGCCATTTCCTTGTCCACCAAGGTGTCCATCTATCAAATCCATGTGTCTCAATTTAGAGACAAGGATGTTGTGTGGGACAGGGTCAAATGCTTTGCTCAAGTCCAGGTAGATGACATCAGTTGCTCTTCCCTTATCCACCACTGCAGTAACCCCCTTGTAGAAGGCCACCAGATTTGTCAGGCATGATTTGCCCTTAGTGAAGCCATGTTGGCTGTCACCAGTCACCTGCTTGTTTTCCATGTACCTTAGCATAGTTTCCAGGACACTCACTCCTTTCCCCTTCCTGGTGGGATAGGGAGGAGAATCAGAAGAAAAAAAAAACTCATGGGTCACGATGAAAGCAGTTCGACAGGACCGCAAAGGGAGAAGAAAATAACATCAATAATTCTGATAAAAAAAATATACAGCATGCAATCTTCTAACCGCCCAATGCTCGGCTTTTTCCCAAGTAGCAAAGTCTCCTTCCTTCAGCCAGCTCCCCACTTAAATACTGAGCATGATACCACATGGTATAGAATATCCCATTTGATTGGTTGGTTTGGGTCAGCCCAGGCAGCTTCTTGTGAAAATTAACCCTATCCCAGCTGAGCCTAGGACAACAGGGAGCTTCACTGGACTGCCACGACTACTCAAATATGATGGATAGTGGCTTAGCAACTTCATCTGCCAGTTCCCTCAGGACCTGTGGATGCACCTCATCAGATCGCACAGACTTGCGCACATTCAGGTTCCTTAGATGGTCTCAAACATGATCATCTCCTAAAATGAGTGGTTCTTCATTCTCCCAATCCCTGCCTGTGTCTTCTGTGACTTAGGTGGTGTGGCTGGAACAC
>Ga0065711_1046754_pt1 | contig 12718 bp, 6 predicted proteins | sample Hoacrofraction12_FD_59098 | JGI IMG/M metagenome (GOLD analysis project Ga0065711, IMG submission 59098) | Hoatzin crop microbial communities from Cojedes, Venezuela - Epithelial fraction 12 v2 (version 2) | ecosystem: Host-associated > Birds > Digestive system > Esophagus > Crop | place...
GGAAATCTTTTTGCGAGGTGGGACTAAGTCAATTATTGTGTATCGATTGGCTCTTGGCATGGAATGTCGTGTCATCAGAAGCGGGACTCAGCAGTGTGACACGCCTTCGGAGCGGGCATCTTGGTATGTGTATTTGGAGGCCATCTGTGCTTTATCCAAAGCAATCTCTGAAGCAATCTCTGTCTGCGCAGCCTCCGCAGCACCCCACAGATCACTGGGTTTACAGTCTATCCCCCTTACTTTTGTCTGATAAGATAAGCACCAGTTAATTACTTCCTTTTGTTAGCTCTTCGGCTCTTGACCACCTCAGTTGAGAGACGCCTCAGTCCGAGTTTGTCTTTCGTCTTGCATTCGACAAGTCCAGCAAGGCCATCGATTACAGGGATGAATCGTAGAAGTGCGAAAGAGGGCAAAGAAAAGGAGAGGTGAGCAAAGATGAGTTGATGTGGAGTGAAGGACCGGAAGGATTCATGATGAAGCTTACAGTTCAAACATTTGTGCAGGAGGTGATATTTTTCTTTCTTCTGTAACTGGTGAAAAGCAATGGATGACCTTAGAAAATTCTGTTCTGGAGAAGGAGTTCAGCGAGAGGTAGATCCATATAAAATTTTGAATGATGTCCAACCTATAAGGAAGATGTACAAGTCAGGCCCTGGAAGGAGTACAGAGGGGATGCAGAAGGGCACCGGTTGCCACTTGGCTGGGAGCATGATGCCACACAGCTGGCTGCCCTAGCTAACGCTGAGGCAAAGAGGAATGGCTAACACCTTCAGTCCCAGGGGCAAATTTGGTAAGAGAGAGGCAAGTGTGGCAGAGAAGAGGCAAGGGAATGAAGGAGACAAGGAGATAACAGGGAACGGGAGTTAGGGCATGCTGTTTGTATGTGCTGTTGAAGGTGGAAAGGAGAAATGAGTTTATGGTTAATTGAAGGAAACATAGGGCAGGAATTTAAATCAGCGGATGAAGAATGTAGGGAGAAAATAGGTTTCTGGATTTCTTACCGAGAAAAGACTTAACTGATCACTCTTTTTCCTCTACCAAGCCCTTCCACCTTGATGCAAGGAAGGAAGGGAAGAAGGAAATAACTGTGGATTGTAAGTTATGATTTTTTTTTTCCCCCCAGTGTCTGCACACCTGCAGGTCCCACAGTATTTGAGGTTTCATCAAATACTATTTCTTGCAGTCCAGAAATTATGGATCTGTCATTTTCAAAAATTATTTATCATATGACTAAATGTAGTACCGCAGGGGGTAGAGAGGTCATCTTGTGGTTTGTTCTGAGGCATGGTACTGGAAGGCTTTGCTATCTGTTCTGACAAGTTCTTTGTGTGATTCAGTTTACTCAGGTTTCGTATTTGTGGTACATGACAATAACAACGGTCTCTTTGAACGCTTCAGATATATGATTCTTCTAGAGTTTTAAAAACGTAGTTATCTAGGTAGGTTTACAAACTTTTTTTTTTAAATTAGGGCATTGCATTTTTAATAGATTATGATCCAAACTAAAAAGAAGTTTGCAATACATATTAGTTCTATTCAAAGATCAGTAGATTAAATGTTGTCAAGTTACAGATTTAGAAATTAGTGTAAAATGTATCAACTTCCAGGACCCTTTGTGGTATATGGAACTCAGCTGCACAGTTACACATGTAGCAGAGAAGAGAATGCAGGTGCACGGGACAAAACCGATTCACTTGTGTAAATTTGAAAGTTAGTGTGTTGCTGTTGGCAAATTAAAACACGAATAACAAAGTAGCTATCACTAACATCTTTTTTGTGTATAAAGGAGAGAGAAACAGGGGGGAACCCTACTGTAACCGATACCGTGTTCCAGAAACATGGTATAAGCTTTGTAATAACTTTAAGTGTATTCCCAGAACAACTGTGTTACTGTGCTTCTTATGCACCCATTTGTCATATAGGATTTGAAGTGCTTTCCAAGTCTGCTTCTGGAATTTCTCTCCTTATGACATACTGTTTTTCAATTTATACTATACATCTGTTATCCTTAGGATAATTACACTAAGTAAAGGCATGACTGAAAAGACGATGTATGTGTTGATGAGGAATTTTCTTTCATGGAGACACTAAAGATCAAAATTGCCTCTTATCTCAGGGGAAAGATCAGTAGACAAGTTGTAGAGGGCAACCAAATAGTCAACAAATTAGACTGTGTTGATCTACGCTGCAGGGAACACCTTTGGGGAGTGGCTGTCTCCTGGATTCTCTTTCTTCCATTAGCTGTCAGCTGAATGTTTTGTGCATTCCTCTTACTGCAAGGTAAGTATTCAAAGCACATATTAAAAAGAACTTCCCAGGTTAAAAATAAAGTACCTTGCGTAGCATTGAAAGCTGATGCAGAATGGGATTATTTCTCTGCCTGCAGAAAAGCCTGCTAAGGAATTGCTGGCTGTGTTCCACAGTAGCTTCGATATTCTGCTTCTCTTCTAGCGTTTACAAAATTCTTAAGTGTCCACTGTCAAAATATCGGAAAGTCTGAAGACCGTGGCTGTGCTTTCTCTCTTTTTTCTAGAAGCTGATTTCTTGCTTCCTCTTCAGTGGCTTTCTGTCCCCCAGCTTCAATCTAAAATTCCTCACTTACTTAAAATCAACAACCCCCAAGACTTTATATGTTGCAGCTATCACCCCCACTCCAGACACGTCCTTGGTTCTTCCATTATTTAGCTTATCTTTGTCCCTTCCTCTTGGCTTTTCAGAGTTTGATGGAGAGCAGGTTCACTTTGTGTTGTCTTCATATGTTTCTAAAACTCACCTTTCAATTTCTCAGAGCCTTTTCTCTTTACTCTTACTTTAGGATTTCACAAACACAAGGATCAGCCTGTTAATTTATTTTGCTTTCTGGTTCATTTTCGTTTAGGGCTCAGCAAAACACAAACCAATTATTTTAATGTCAGTACAGAATAATTTAATACTTGGACAGACATTTTTATATTTGCCCAGTTCTAACTCAAAAAGAAAAAAAAAAGTCTCCCCATACCCCATTATCACTGTGCTTGTTTATGCCTCCCTTGGAAGAGGTTGGTGACTCCCTGGGGAAGCTAGCTTCACAGTTTGAGCTACATAGTCTTCTGACTGGCTCTTACCCTGTGAAGTGTGGTGTAAAATGTGAAGAACTCCATATATACATTATTTATGGTGTAAGAATGATTGGTGAAGGTGTATGCAAGACAAAGAGATTTAAATCCTTGTGTTTAAGCATGTGATTTTGTGAACAGTCTAACAAGTGTTATCTCTAGTGAAAACATTAAATATGTTTGTTTAGGACTCACTATTTTCCTGTACTTATTTTCATTTTCATATCAGACAATGAGAGAAACTGCTAGTCTTGCTAACTATAGAGCAATTAAAAAAATTAACTGCTCTTCACCTTACCACATTACTGTTACTGATATTCAGTGTCTAGTGAAATCTGCCACAGTGAGTTTGCAGCAGCTTATAAAGGAATTTATAACACCAATTTTTATTTTATGCCTCCTTTTCTTGCAGAATTGTGTATGTGATAAGCGATATGATAAGAAAGAGCTGAGAAGATCTTTGTAAGAATACCTTTTATATGTCCTCTGGAAAGGTCCTGATTAGTAGTACTGCCAGAACATTTTGCAAATAAACAGTTTTGCAACAGGTAGCCAGTGAATTTGCATGCGAGTTTCTCCTCCTCTCGGATGAGTGGTCTGCTTATAAGCTTAAATGGACTTCCACTTAGATTCCTTGTTTTGGAGATATTTTGTTTTGTGTGAAATATTTTCAGAGTCATTGCGACACCAAGCAAGGATAAGATTTTTTTTTTAACTTGGGAGTGAACGCAGCCTGTCAGGATATGGAAATCCTTGCTCCCTGTGTTCAGTTATTTATGCATAGTCCAATAGTGTCAACAGGAGAAGCAGACACTACCTGAACTCAGACTAGTTCATAGCCCAAGAGAGAAGTGAGAATTTTTTTTTCATCTGAACTGGAATAGCTTTTTATTTTTGTATGATAAGGGGTTGTGACAATTGGAGACTGAAGCAATAAAATTATTCATATAGCTTTGTGCATGAATTCTGATGATTTTTTTACTTGCTCTTGCAATTGAGGCACATTTAGAAGGGATGAATCTTTACTGTAGTCATATATCTGAACCACCTTTGATGTCAAATTTTGAACATAATCTGAAATTTACAGTTTTAGTCTACACTAAAATATGATTACAATTCTTCCAAGAAGCACAAGCAGTTTTTTCTATAAATGCTATCAATCTAAATTGCACAGGGTTTCTTTCTGCTCTGCACCACTCTGTCTTACCCTTAAAAAGGGATCAGAACAGTTGGATGCTACCCAATCCAGACTTGGGGGAAGTCTGGTTCTTAATCCAAACTTCAGCTTTCATGTGTGGCGATTTCAACATATGCTGTGAAGTTTTGATTTAGAAGAAATACTTCCAGAATAAGATATTTACTGGGAGTATTTGTAGCCGAAGTTTGGAGAAAATTTAACTTTGATTGTGTTTTCTTATTTTAATTTTGCTTCTAGGGAAAGATAAAGAGAGGTTTTGCTTACTTCATGTAGTGAAATTAGTTGTATTTGCTGCAGAGAAAGAAAAATATATTTTACTGAATGTGTATTTTTAAAGGGCATAGGGTGAGACAACAAATGTAAATGATTTAACAAATCAGAGTAAGAGACCATAATACTACCACTTCTTCAAAATGACGTGGTGGTGAAGGTGGCTGGCTCTGTGCTGAAAAGTGTGTAGGTTTGGTGTTGGGGTCTATTTTTTTTTTTGTACTGCATGATAATAATTCAAATTGAAGCCTGTATAATAATCACAGTGAGATCTTGTTTTTAACCGGACGTCTAAAATATTGCTCTAAATCATACTGATAATTTTCAGGCTTGAAAGTTCTAAGAGTTTGTAACGAGCAGCCTTACATCTATTGCTTTGTGTTTCTATGGCTCTGTTTCCTCGTGGAACATGAAAGCTGCTTACACTATTTGTAACTGCTTCAATTTCAGGTAATCAGAGTTTTGAAAGAGGTTGCATGTAAACTAAATTTTTTTCACAATAAAGACTGTATATCCTTTCCCCCTTGGCACAAGACTTGTCTGAGGTTTAGGATGAAATATCTTGAAAAAAATCTCTTTACAATATATGACCCTGTTTACCTTCACTTTCAGTGAGGCTTCAGCTTCACTCTCAGATCTTTAGATATTGTGCTTAGATCCATAAAACCCACTGATTCCAGGTGAGAGGATACTTTTTGCTAATCTGCATTTAATACTTGATTCATTTTTGAAAATTGGATTCAGGCTACTGAATTATTTAATCACTTTTGAACATTTTACTGCTTGCCATCAACAATAAACATAATGCACTTTCCAAGATGTTGCTCTTTGCTATAAACAATAAAAGTAATCTCTCTGTACATCTATAATCACTGAGTATTGCAAGGTATTGTTAAAATATGAAGAAATTTCCCGCATACAGAGTTTCATAAAGTCAATTCAGTAACAGTGTACATTTCAGTAGCATTTATGTTAAATCATTTTATTGATTGTTAAATAGTTTGTAAACTGGAATCATTTTTTGTCTATTTTGTAGAATGTGTTGCTTTTCCAGTTTAAAAAGTTAATACCTCAGAGCCTGATGGGAAAATAGGGCTATAAGTGTGATTTTTGTACCACTTTAGCCCTGATAAAGAAATTACTCCCCTTACTAATATGGAATAGCAGTATTAAAATACTTTTCTGGATGTAACATTTGAAGATTTAAAACAAATTATTTAACTCTTTCAAAAGACTGTCCTGTATTCCTTCAATGCTGTATACAGGTAAAGCAGTGGAAGAGCATTGGTTATTTCACAACATAGTTCAAGTCCAAAATGTGCAGTGGGAATTCACCTGGAATATTGTTTTGAAGACACTGGTATACAGCTAGGGCCCAAAATGCCTTTTGTGCCAAGAAAGCTAATTTTCAGTTTTTAAAATTAATCTAGCCAAAATCTGGATTAGCGATGTCACATCCCCTTAACCACAGGCATGTAAACCTCAGGATGGACAGCTGTTTGGATGTTTCAGACTGGGACTCCTGCCCTCAGCAAACATATTTGATTCTCTTACATGGTCACTTGGCTGCGTGCACTCATGCCCATATGCTTGGATGGCATTGTGCCTGCTCACTAGTTGGTGAGACTGTTCCATCAGGGCTTAGACGCCAAGATAACAGGTTGCGTTGGGCACTATCTATAACAGCATGCCTTCTATCACTTCTGAAGGAAATCTTTCCTTAGGGACAAGATGCCACACTGCATAACTTGCCTTTTTGCGTTCATCTTTCTTGCCACTTAGATGTTCCAAATGCCCCAAAAAGAAAACAGGAGAAAAAGACAGATTGAGGAGAAATTTTTGGCTTTCAAAGAAGTAATTGTCATTGTAGCTGTGGCATGAGCTCATGAAGTTCACAGGGGATTTAGAAATGCATGCCAAATGAATAGTGTACAAGCCCTCAGGCAATCCACATTAATTCAAGCTTAAATTAGACAACAACACAAATGGGCAAAGTGTAAGAGAAGTAGAAGAGTCACTGAAACATTTTGCAGTTTGCGTTAGCTGGAAAAGGTCGTTGTAATAGTCTCAGTGTGCTGTATATTTACAACAGCTGATAAAGTCAGGGGAGAAAAAGTTAGCAAGCTCTCAGGTTCAGTGTCATCTTCCTACAAACTTTGCTTTCCTATTAAACTATTGCAGCTACATAAACACACTTAACTGTGTGAAGATGAATGTAGTATTATTTCAACTTAAAAACAGTAAAGGCACAAAAGTTTTAGAAATAGTCATCAAAAGTCAAGAAAATTAATTGGTTCTCATACATCAGCAGAAACTAAGTAACTAAAAATTCTCATGTTCAGTTGGTGATACGTCCAAAATGAGCTGGGGAAGAGGCAGCAGTTTCTTAGGCACAGTAGTTGTTCGGTGAACCTGATCTCCTTAAACGCTGGGTAAATTAATATATATACTGATTCACAACAAGGAACTGCCTCCAGTGATGCCTGTATCTCAGAGGTAAGAGAATGACATAGCAACCTTATTGAGACCTTGAAAAACAGGCTGTGGAACAGCATTGGTTTTGCAGCATTTACACCACAGTAGCTGTTGGGAAGAGTAAAAATCTTAACGTTTGCTTTTTGCAGACAAATACCAAAAGGATTGACTATGGTCTATAGAAAGCAAACATAAAAATTATCAGAAGTGGATTTTTTACCATTGAACATATCAATTACATTTCTTTTTTCCCTATTTTCCTTCCATGAGTGCTGCTGCATTGCACTTTGGGACGCTTTCTCATCTGCCATGTTGCTATGAATTTGGTTGTTTCATTTCAAATAATTTTGGAGAACTCATTGCATGAAAGAAGAAAAAGTTGTCAGGGTTCCAGAAGCATATACTGCTGTAAATGTGTTATAAAATCTTAATGCTGTGTCAGTTCTAATTAATATAGATTTATTAAAACCAGCATGACTTTTAGACCATTTTCATTGAAGCAACTGAGAATAACTCAGACAAGCAACAGGAGTTTTAAGCAGCTTAGTGACCTAAATCACTTGGTAGCCCCTGTCTCTTCATGGCTAGGTTACTGTTTACATTTTTTCTAGTGAATATGAATTATATGGATAAGGAGAGAAAGAAAAAAATTAAAATCAGACAAATATTTTGAATTAACTGATAAGACTGACTGGGATGTTTTTCTTACTGATTGCATAGATGGGACAGACACTGACCTCTCAAAGTTAGAAGCTCCATTTCAAATTACTCTGCTATTTGGTACCTGTGTCATACTTACCTTTAAGTAAGTTTTCCCACTTTATGTTGTAATGCTTATGTTGCTTAAAGTGATCTCAATTATTTGATACATTGTTAATATAATTCTAATGTGAAGTACGCATGTTTCAGTTTAACTCATTCATATGTCCTTAAAGCAGTTGATATTAATAAACAAACAAACTTGTTTGCTTTCTTTCATTCTTCCTCCACTGTTAAATAAGTCTTTCATATCTTTACTACTTTGCCAGTGATGGTCTAATACAGATTGCAAGAGCTGAGCCTTGCTTTTTATTTTTTTTTTCTTTCTTCCCTATGAGTCAAAATAGTATAACATGATTAATTGATATCAAGGCTCAGGAGAGGTCTTGGACTTAAATGGCTGTCTTTAGCTGTTGTGGGATTTTGTTGGATATCACTAGACACTGAGTAACAGAGCCTGGTAGTGCTGACAAAGCATGAGCATAAGAGCCAGGAACGGAAGAGCTCTGATCTTGGCACTGCTGCTGTCTTTTAGCAAGACTTTGTCTAACCCCAGACTTGGGAAATTTCAGGGACTTTTGATTTTTCAGAATTAGCCCTAGCCCTCTCTCTGCACCTTAGTTTATTCATGTGTGAAATGTATTAATTATGCGAAACTAGTTTTGTAGTTATGAAATTCCTGGACAAAAAACGCTGCAAGAACACGGGGTAGTATTCTGTGTAATAACACCATCTGCTTTGCTGCAACTGTGGAAGTCATTAGAGAAGAAAGAAGAGAAAATAGTTCATAATTTCATAGTAAGTCCTTTCTTTCCATTTTGGATTTTGTGTGCTTTAACACTGCACAGGTAAATTCTCTTGGTCAGCAGCATTTATGCGTTAGTCTCAGCAGAATTTCCAGAGTCTGCTTTCTAATTCAAACTTATTCTATAGTAAACTGTCTGAGCTGAGCCATTGTGAGCTATGAGTTCTCTGTAGGCTTATGAAAAAGTATTATTAAATGATTATTACTAATAGTGACGTAGAACAAGAGTAATAAGATATAAATGTGTGCTTTTTAACATGTAGAGCACATTAGAGGATGGTGTCTGGTTTGGGGAGCTTACAATTTTCAATAGGCTTACAATGCACATGGATATTTTGTAGTTCTAATTGTTGCAGCTTTTTTAATTCTTGTTGTTGTGATTGCTAGAGTAATGAACACAATAGGTCAGGCAATTCTTGGTAGAAAAAATTTATTTTGATATTTGTTAGGAACACAATCCAAAGATAAGTGAGTTAAAAAAACATTACGACTCCTGTTCTAATATAAACTAGAAAAATTAAAATTCTTGGTCTTTTGCTGTCAAGAACTATCCTTTATCTCTTGTAGATACATAACTTGGTTGAAAACTTATCATTATTTTTGACTTACTAGCCACATATAATATATTAACTCAGATTAAATCATAAGCCATCTATAAAAGTTCTACAAAGCAGGGCAGGCAAATTCTCTGTGTCAAAGACGTGGAAACTGAGGCACGGGGAGGTGAAAAAATTTATCAGAGGCTTCCCACTAGGCCATTAGAATGTTTAACAAACAAAAGGTCTTTATTGCTGGGCTAGTGCTCTGTCCTTTAATTCTGCACATAAATATATGTATCTGCTTCTCAATAAACGAGAGAGAAATAGAGAATTAAACTGAACTTTTTTAAGAACAAAAAATACGATGTAAGGTTGCAGGGGACTAACATTTATTTATTGACAGCGAAATGAAGTAGCTGCTTTGCAGAGAAAATAGGTTTAGGCGGCTGTTCTACAAATACTGATACTTAATTATTAATATTAATATCAACAGAGCACCATATATTTGAATTAATTTAGGCATGGATGCACAATCACATTTTTGTTGGATTAGTCAAAGTCTATTCAGAGGGTTAATGCCAGCCTTATGCTTTTATACAAACTTCATGCTGGCTGGAGCAAGACAGAACATTCCTGAATAAAATCTGAGGGTTTAAAGTGAAGTCTTTAAAAGACTTGTCAACAGAGGTGTCTGTGCAGAAGGAGTCTGTACCAGTGTAACACCTTCTGTTGTGCGGCTGCAGCATGTTGGTAGAACTGCTAAATTTGGATTTACCATACTACCAATGCCCTCTGTCATACTTGCAGGTGCTAATGGTGTCCTGATTCAGCACAGTGTTGAATGCTTAATCCACTCCTGTTTAGCAAAACATTTTTCTTGTGCTTAGTTATTGTACAGTGCCTTATAGCTGACTCTTTTCAAGTGAAATAAGCTTAAGTGAATACCTAAAGTGAAACATGTTTAAGCACCAAAGAGGAGCACTTAAGCTTTATAAGAATTGAATAATTCAACTAATGATGATTTTGAGCTGACAGATTGCAGCTCTGGAGGCATACTTAAAATGTACCAGTCGTCCAAAACCATTTTATTGTGTGTACTAATGATTTTATTATTTTCTGAAGTACCTCTGTGTCCCTTCAAATAGCGATCTCATTGATAAAATATTTAGTGGTTTATGATTATTCTTCCCTTAATATTAGTGCTTAAAATCAATGTCTGCATCTTGTAACTTATGCACGTACTTGAAGGAAATGGAATTAATAAAAAAGAAATTGTGTATTTTAAATGAAAATTGATACGTGATAATGTTTAGCTACCAGATTCTCCTACTCTACATACACTTACCTTAATCTTCAGGCTCTCTGTTAAGCTGAAGGCTACTGTTTCTCAAAATAGCAATCACTCTGTCTCTCCAGCCTTCCCGTGGCACATCAAAGACAAACTTGGGAAGAGAAAGGTAATAGGAAGGACTTTATTAATGCATCCATTTTATGGAGGCTACCACTCTTTCTGTATTAACTTGTTGAGTATGCAGCCTAGCTGGATTTGCCTGAACAATGGCAATAATCCTTACACTCATGTCGATGGCATGTTTTCCAGGATACTGGCTTTGTCTAGCAATGAGGGTGTAGGATGTGTCTTCGTGGCTCACATTGCATTAATGAGAGTGATGCTAATGCCCATGTCCATGTGAAGGCCTAGGTTTCCAGCGGTCAGTTTGCCTCCTGAGGCACAGACAGCTGAGCACATCCTGCGTAAAGCGGTGGTCTCTAGCCTGACACTTGCAGGATAAATTTTTGCCCATCCACTACAATACCAGGCTGTGAAGTGTGGGAGTTCAGATGCTGCCAAATAAGTGCCTGAACTGTTAGTTGTACAGGTGAACACAATATCCTTGGCAGCCATTTTAGCCTGGGTCTCCCCCTGTGTGGGCCTGAGCTCTCAAAATGGTGTCCATGCCTGCTGGTGTGTCAAGTGGTGCTGGACCTGAAGGATGCTCCAAGGACAGCAGTCACATCATATGGCCTTGCAACCTTTCTCGTAGAGCCCACTGATTTCTTTAGACAGAAACTGCATTCCAAAGCAGAGATTTGGAAAGATTTTTCATGTCTCTCTGAAAAAGGCTTGGAGAAGAATGAGCAATCTTTCCCCAGACCACTTCAGCTACTGTTTGGTGTGTTTACTGGGAGGCTGGAGATGGCTCCCACTTTCTCATTGGGAAGACTGAAGGATGTATTGCCCTTATTGGAAGAATATGCCCTCCCCTTTTCCCCCATCTTACAGATTGTCCTCAGATTTGAGGGGATACTTTCTGCTCTGGACATTGCCCTCCAGTAATTTTGAGGATCTGCTAGGAGAAGCCATGGCTCCAGTCTTTCCTTTGAGGACTGCTTGTGCAGGTTATTGAGTAATCATTCTGGTGGTGCTTTTTTTTAATATGATTTTATTTTAATTTTTTAAAAAGACAGCCAGCTGCCATTTATTGCCAGTACCTAGCTCAGAAGGCACAGCCTGAGCATTCCTAATGAGTGCTGCCACTCTAGCAGGAGGCCACGGGCTTTCTGAGAAATGGGTACCGAGCTGCACCAGTGATATGGAAATGTGGAAAAGAAAAAAGTGAGGTCCAAGTGCTTCAGTGGCAGCTAAATGAAGTTCTCAAGGATTTAGGTGAATCTGCTCCTAAGTCCCTTTGAAAAATATTGATATTTTACTAATATACCAAGCTGGAAGCCATTGAAATGCATGCTTAAGTTGTAAATTCGTAGGTAGTTCCATCTAAAGCCTGCTCCATTTCAAGAAACACTTGTACTTATGAACTTTGCTAGACTGGAGCCTAAAAATTACAATATACACCAATGTATGCAAAAAATTGAATGCAAAGTTAGTTCATTTGCACATGCAAGTTTTCATGCAAATATTTTTATTTGCAATAATGAACATTTGCATGTGAACTGCCTCTGTCTCTGTAAGTGAAAGTTGCAAGAGGAAAACTGTGTGCAAACTTCTTAAAATCAGACTTGATACAATGTGACTTTTTAATATATAGTCTTTTATTTTTTCAAAGTCCAGTCACAGAATTTCTCAATTCAGTCAGGAAAATACATCACTATAAAGTAGAAAAAGTAGTACTAAAGCTACACTAAGGTATTGACAGGAGTGCAGAAGTTAAGTTGAAATAAAGGAGGGTGTAAACTTCTACAGCATCAGAGGCTTCACAGGAACAGTCCAGGTGTACACTTCTAGCCCAGTAAATGTCACATAGTTGGGACTATCTTTCATTTCAAGAGAAACAGTTGTGTGGTTTTGCATTGTGTGTGTATAAACTACCAAACAGCAAGTGAAGTTCGTAATTACTCTAAAGGCACTGTTTCATATATCAGAACCCTTGTCCAGGGTTATTATTTTTTATTTATTAATTTTGTTTATTTTGCTTCTCAAGTGTATTAGGTATAAAGGCATCAAAGCTATTTTAGTTCTGAATGAGTTTGTCCAGACAGCAGTTTATTGCAATTTGACAAATCCACTTTGCATTCTCACATTTAGGTAATTCAGATACTTTTTTTTTTTTTTTTTTTT
>Ga0065711_1010711_pt1 | contig 12717 bp, 6 predicted proteins | sample Hoacrofraction12_FD_59098 | JGI IMG/M metagenome (GOLD analysis project Ga0065711, IMG submission 59098) | Hoatzin crop microbial communities from Cojedes, Venezuela - Epithelial fraction 12 v2 (version 2) | ecosystem: Host-associated > Birds > Digestive system > Esophagus > Crop | place...
TAAAAAGCCTCCCTGAACACCATCCCCAAACCAAATCTCCGAAATCCAGGCTCTGTCCTACAGAGTATGATTTTACCCACAGGAGCGGGTCCCACTAGCTCTGATACTAAAATTGCTGGCAGGCAGCATCTTCACAGCCAGATGCATTTAAATGGCCACTTCCACCACACACCACAACACCCTTTGTTTCAGAAATCTCCTCAGAAAACAGCTTTTTTACTGCAACAACAGGCCAAGCACAGACCTGCTAGCCTTATTGCCCTTCTACAACAGGACACCATTAAATATTAATAATACTAAAACCTAATTGGCTTCTGCAGCAGGGCTCAAGCATGACCCTGCATGTGCTGAACTCACTCTCCCCACCTCTCCTAAATCCACACTTTTAAGACCTGTCCCTGCCCACTCGCCCATAAAATGAGGGCAGCGCCTTCCCAGAGACCCCCAGCTTGGAGTTGGAGGTGGGTACCATAGCTCTGAGCTTGCCACAGGTTGGCATGGGGCACGCAGGAAGGACAGCAAAGGCCACACTGGGGTGAAAAACAGGCCTGATGGCTTCCCTTGGAAACGCTAAATCTCAAGGAGCAATAGGGACACGTGATCCCAAGGCTCGCTGGCCCTCCTCTCTGCTTACTCTGCTGGTCTTTCAAACTCTGTCAGCATATCCACATCTGTAGAGAGTCAACACAGTGGATCATTTCTCACCAGCCAAAGCTCCCTACCAGGCAGAGCACAGCAAACACCTAATTACCCTGAAAGCTGCCCTTTTGTTTCCCATCCTCCCTGTTTTCTTCTGTCTCCTGACTTGCTTTCGCAGGCATTTCAGGCTGTCATGTGGGAGCCAGATTTGAAAGACAAAGCTCAGATATTTATCCCTCTGCTGAGGCTTGGCTGACTCCAAGGGCACTGCTGCTGCCACAGCCTTCAATGGAAAGGAATAGGATGGATCCAGCAACATGGACCACAGGTAAGGGGAAAGCCATTCTGCACACCAAACAGAGGACTGCAATTCCTTACTGGGGTAGCTGAAGCCAGCTGTGGTTTAACTTAGGCCAGAAGGTCCAAGGGCTCTTCTCTGCCAAGTTTAGTCTTGGTTGACAGTGAAACATGCTTAATTTGACAGTTTCATTTTAATATGTACGGGCAAAGTCTAGGAGGCGGCAGATCTCTGGCAGCAGGCGCAGCAAGGGAGCAAAGTTGGATCATTATAAGGTAGCTCTCCTGTTGCCTCAACCCAGTGCTCAGTACTAAAAACAGATTAAAAAAATTATAGATGCTCACTCTTCACCCTTCGAAATAATTGAACACAAAGTGTCTTCAATACTGTAACAATATTCTCACAGGTTATAAAAATTAGCCTTTCACTAGAAAGGTCAAACTGTGCCACACCTCTGGCATTACAGAAGCTGAAGGCTTGGGCACAGCACTGGGGCTGGAAAATAGGGAAACTTTATCCTTATTACTCTTTTCATAGGTTTGTTTTTTAAAAAAATCTATAATAAAGGAAAGTTATGGCACTGATATGACCTCTGTGTCCTCCTCAAACTGTAGGAAATATGCTTGTACTCCTGTAACCATGTGGAAAATGCAGTTCCCCAAGCAGCCACTGAAGCAGTAGAAAGAAATAGGTGGTCAACAAGTTTAATTAGTGGAATTCTGTCAACTGCATGGAGATATCTTTGCTTGTTTGGGGCTGTGTGCCAGAAGGAATGGGGAAGAACGCTTCAAAGTTACAGGAGAACATCTTCTGATCTCCACTTGACTGTTTATCCTGAAGAACTGTGAAGTGCATCTTTCTTCACCAACTTTGCTCTCTGCTAGATGATATACAGCCATCAGCTCGTTTACAACGCATGCCTGGGCACCAGCTTCCATAAGCCCAGTGCATACTCCAAGCTGTTTGGGGACAAGATTTGTTGACAGAGCATTGCCAGACATACTGATCACCTACCAGGTAGGCCAAACACCAACTACACTGGAGGGTATAACAGTATGTCCTCATCTCCTCTCCAGGCTCTTGCTAAGAAAAGACCACCTTGGCTGTTCAGCACCGGCTACTTCATGAACATCAGCCCCTTCTGCTCACAGTGCCCACACTGGGGAAACTGCCCTCTCCATTCCACACAAGTGCACCCCAGGCATGCAGGGCAGTGAAGGGTTAATTTAATTAGTTCTCTGTATGCTCAAAGAATTACAGACAACTTCATTTAATTATTAAGTAGCCAATCAAGTAATCTCTGTATCTGATTAGCACACTAATGAAATAATGTCTTCCAGTTCAAAGCTGTCATTCCAATCAGGAGACAGCCCTTCAGTTAGCAGGAAAAGCTCGCCAGGTTTCCATGGGCTCAAGTCTTTGGATTTTTGGAGAGGGGATGGAAGCAGGGAGTGGAAACATTTTCGCGTCCCCTCTCATCATCTCTGCCTTTGTACAGAACAGCGTGGCTCTCCTTCCATACAGGCAAGCACGTTGGCTCCAGAGAGGGTCCCTGGTGCTCCAGGCAAGTGTCCCACACCACCACCACTGTTCGTCCCTTCTCTCACGCTCCTGGAGGTCCAAGAAGACTCCAGTCGATCAGAGCCCGGAGAGCAGCAGCCGTTAGTGCATCGCCTCGGCACCGCCAACTGAGAGATCTTGCAGACATGTGGGGCACGACTCTGCTGTGGTCCACATGGGAGGAGAGTCTCACAGCAAAGCCATTATAGCACTAAGAGGAAGCCAGAAACCCTCCTCCCTCCCCCACGCCACACTCTGCTCCTGTGTCATATGCAGTTATTTCCAGCCTGGGGAAAAGTGCAAGGCCGCAGCTGTCACACGAGGCACGGACTTGCCCCTTTTAAACAGGGATTTCAAGACTAAATGACCCATTACAATTAACACAGCTGCAAGAACTGGGACACTTCCACATAGCCCAAGAGGGGCTTTGGGAGCGGGGGAGGAAAGGAGGTGACAAGCAGAGGGTTAGGATTGTACTTCCAAGACCCGGCATGGAGTCTCCCACCGCTCTGCTTTTTAAGTATGAGCTCAGCTGTCCTCTTCCAACTGCTACCGCTCAGCCTAAGCCCAGCGAGGCAGCTGAGCCACGGTGCACAGCCTAGCCCAAGCCTGCCACACCACCTCCTCCATCAGCCCCTTACTCACACGACCAGCTCCTGCTCGGATCTGGCTCACAAACTCCCTTTCCCAAAGAGCAGCGCCAGCTACTCCACTGCACAACAGCAGCAATGGCTGCTTTTTGCCCAGTCGCGCACATGCTAACTTTGAATTACCTGGCCCTGGTTTCTCAGAGGAACTGCAGCAGGATGTGGTTCAGCACGACCGATCCATCCCAGAGTTTGTCCAAGGAGCCCGGCAGATGTTGCTGTCCAGACGCAAGCTTGTGCGGCAGCCATCAGTACTTCTGCACGTCCTCTGCTGCCAGTTTAAATGCTAACTCAGCTCCAGCTGCCACAGCTGCCAGCGTGCCTTTGCACTGCAGGGTGGGCATTCCCATTTCTGGGCACTAGATCACCTTCCCAGTGACGCTTCCGCTCTCCCGGCGCATTTCCCAGGAAAAGAGAGGAGATGCCAGGATGCTCATACCCAACAGCACTAGTTTTGTTGAAGTCACCATGCTGAAAACTAATACAGAGAGAATCCCAAAAGTAAGCANCAAAATTACAAGCAGTCCCCAGCCGGCCAGCCAGCTGGCTTTCTACGAGAACGCTGAAGTGTNGACGCTTTTTGTTGACCCCTTTTTTTCCTGACCATATCCCACNGACAAAAAACAGCGCTACGGAGAGGGAAGACATATCTCCCTCTCTGCTGAGCACAGCCATTCCAAATGAAGGAAACCAGTTAGATCACGAAGTTCAGGCTTGGACAGCACAGTGAAGCATCCACTAATAATCAATCCCTTCACGGCAGCCTTCCTGCCAACTGGCTGTGGACTAGGCAATGATTATAGATCGTCGTTACTCCTCCAAGGATAAACAACATAACGTCACATGGCAGTCCATGTTCATCCCTTAATTCTGAAACCAGTCCCACTTACAAAAGAAAACAAGTCTTCTGAAGTGCCCATCCTGAAAATAAAAAAACAGCCCTGACATACAAAGCAGGGTCCCTTGGCTTGTGCTTCACTAATCACAAAAAAAGCCCTCAAAGTGATAAAACTCATGTCATTAAAGTTAGCAGAAAATTCTAAAAATGCAAAGGAGGTGAGTTTATTGCCTACCAAGATACTATTGTCACCCCCACATTTCTGGCATCCGGCTACCTCAGGACACGCACGCAGGAGAACCAGCCAAGGCAGAGCTCCCCAGCCACCTCTTCACCAGCACGCAGACGCGATTCGAGCCCGACTTCAGGGCGAGCAACTGCAGCAGCCGCCTGGGGACCCACATTCCTTGACATTGTCCAGTTCCGCTGTCCTGCACATTCCAACCCCCTCACCCCCTAGCCCTGAAACCAGGTCGGGGAGGCGCAGCATGACCTGATCTCCACCTCTGATATCACCAAACCCTGCCCAATCCCCCCCTGCCACACCCAGGCCACAGTCACCACCTCCCTCCCTGCACAGAGCAAGGCTACAGATACCCATGCATGCATGTGAAGAGACTCCCTCTCAATGCCACAGCTACTTTCGGGTCAGCCACCATCCAAAACTTCCCAAAATGAGAAAGTCCGGGCGCTTGGCAGGTCAGATGCTTACTACAGCAAGTAGTTTGTTCCACCAAGGGACTCATAACACCCTCCCAAATTACACTTTGCCCTTTACAGGATGCCACAGCAGCTAGAATCGGCTCCCTTCTCACATTCCTTAATAAGCACTTCCACCAGAGAGCAGGGTGTACGCAGGGCATCAGCTGCAGTTAATCACAACCAAGAGCTGGGCTCCCTTTCCCCGTGCCCCGCAGCACTATCTGCAGTCTAAGAATATCCAGCACTGCCCGCGCTGCCGGGGCAGGGGGAGTCGAGTGGTCCGAGCTCCCAGACATTTACAGGTCTCCCTGTTACAGGAGACTTTCACTCTCCCTCCTCCAAGCAGCAGCCTTCAGCAGGGCCCCCCAATAGCTGGTTTGAGATCCCACAGATCACAGAAAGATAATCCATTCCACTACTAGCACACTACTGCAGCTGTCCATGAAGAAAATCCCCTTTCAACAACAACAAAAAAAAAACCTCAAACCCTTTGATCCTTTCCAACACACAATTATCTTAAGGGCAAACTAGTCTTCTGTGCCTTGGCACCTTGTATCAGGCTGAAAGAAAGGAAATTGAGACTGCTATTCCCTGTTTATTCTACATGGCTGCCCTGTCTGACAAGGCAAGCTGCTCCAGCCTCTTCAGCAGGGGCGAGCAAATCCTGACGGATAGATCGCTGGGTGACCAGAAGCTAAGCGAAACTTTTTGGGGAGAATTATAAATAATTTCTAAGCTAGATAATAATTTTTTTCACTATTTTTTGTGCGTGACAGTCAGCTACAGTGACATTTAACTGATTTCAACTGCACATTCGGATCTGACTTTGGAAGGAACAATTTAAAGCACCGTTTAAAAGGCAATTTAAAGTTGACTACCATCAACTTTCAATTAAACATCTTCTAACCAGAATGTTAACTTACAAAGGAAAAAAAAAAAAAAAGAAAAAAATACAGCAAGCCTTGAGGTAGTACCAAAACCAAACCCCGACACCTGCTTACAGCGGCTGAGAAGGGTTCTTCCCCAGGTGCCCCCCTTGCTGCATGACCTCTTGTTACCTGTGCAGTCGCACTCCACCTGCTACGCAGGGCTTCAGTGCAAAGAGCATTTCTGTCAGCAGCAGGGTCAGCTATAAAAAGCCCGTCCCCTCCCCGCTGCCTGTTCCCATTCCCGTGCCGCCGCTTCAGTCATGCTGGTACAACCCTTTTGTGGGGCTGCAGAGGGAGCCGGCTGGGGGAACCACTCTCGGTTAGACATAGCTCACTTCAACAAAAAGTCTGGCGGTTTTTAATCCGGGTGAGCAGTTTTACTGCCATCTGTGATGGTGGCAGGAGCTGCCGTGGGAAGGCAGCTTGAGAATTGATGTCCTCTGGTTCCACCAGACGTTGCTTATGAGTCCGCACTAACAACACAGGGAAAATGGCCACATGATGTCAAACCCTCCACTGAAGAATGCAAAAATATGAAAGAAGAAAGTCACTTATCTAACGCCCTGAAATTCTATTAACTTCAGGGGTACTCACAATTGCACTTTACACAAGGATTTTTAGAAACTTCATCTAGAAATCCCAACAAAGTATTACTCTTTGTGCTCATTTCTCCATCAATTAGTCATTAATGTCTTGAATTCTTGGCTGACTCAACCAAAAGGAACAGGAGTGCTGGAGCCTTGGACATGCAGTTTCTACAGAGAGTGCTCGCCATACTCGGCCCCTACAGTCATCCCAAATGTGTTTCCAAGCCAGTGCGTACACGCGGCCTGGGAGCTGCATGGAACAAGACGTGACATTTGCAAGAGAAGGATGCAGAAAAGAGGAGAAGAAAGGAGAAGCACTAAGAAATGTCAGACGTGGGGATCTGAAGGGCTGCCATCTTCCACGTCCAGATGGAGAACCCTTCTGAAACCAGGACTCACTTCTACTTCCAAGTGCAACGCAGTTTGCATTTGAAAATGCATTTCACTTTTACAGACCGCCCCTAACTTACTGACGCAGGTGCCATGAAGCATCGTATGTATTGGGGCACTAAGGGTTAGGCCGCAGTGAGGTCTGAAAATACCACAGGAAAGCATGGAAGGGGTCTTGCTCGCTGGGCTTTTTTTCCTTGCAGATTTTTCAGCATTTGAACCTTCCCAGCACACCAGAAGAGGGAGCCTTTGACTCCTCTCCCATGCTCATCATTTGTTTTATATTAGCAACAATGACAAGCTCTATTAAGAGTCCAGCTCTTTAAGTGAACTCTTACCCTTTGCCTCCTAAACCAAATAAAAAACCTAAGCAAGAATAAAAGAAACACCCAACAACCACAAAACCCCACAACCCTCTTCGCCTTGTGTTATGGACGTACAAATATTTTTGCTGCCACACAACCTCCCGCGTACAGGGCTCAACAGCAATGAGGAAACCAGCTCTGCCTTCCAACCTTTTGGCCAGGCAAAGCTCCAGCCCCTTTACGGCAGGCTTCGCTGGAGTGAAAGAGCCAGAGAATTCACGGCTTTACCAATAAGTAGGAAAAAGACCCTCCAGAGCTTCTTTTACATCACCAGCTTCAGCAACCAGAACTAAACTAAGGCTGGAGTTCCAAGAGCCACAGCAGATTGACCCAGCAGCTCGCAGCCACCAGAAGCACAGAGTCTCGCTCCCACCACAGCACTGCAGGACTGAAGCCCCCCAGAAGTCCAGCCAGGACCCAGCAAGCAGCTGGGCTGGCACTGGGGAAGAGGCAGAGCAACAAAGCCAGAAGCACAGCCAAGGCAAGAGGTTGAAAGGGATGGAGATCGGCCTTCTGGCAGCCGGCAGCCCTCCAAACCAAAGCAAAGCCAGTTCGACCACACCGATGTAAAAACCAAGAGGCCCCCTCTCCCTGTCGCCACCGCCCTGTTGCTGAACTAAGCCAAGTTAACACAGGGAAGAGCTGAACCAGCGTAAGTACTTCTAGGGTGAAGCGCTTGCGCAGTTTAAATCAGATCAGTCCCAAAACTGTGTTAAACTGCTGGCCTGGCCCAGGACATGGGTGGCCTGAGGACTATTACAACCCTTACCTTTCAAATTGTTCAGCGTTAATTTTGCATCCTGCCTTCTGCAGCCAGCCCTCAGCAGCCCTACCCTGGATGATACCAGCAGCTTTGCTTTTTCAGCGGAGAGCTGGTGTTTTAGCTAGGTATTACCAGGATATAAAGAGTTCCTCAAGAAGTTGAGCCAGCTCTGAAAGCAGTTGCTGCTTTGGGCTGTGAGGCCACCTCGGAGCAAAGCAAAGACCTTGACTGCCATAAGCCTGTGGGGTCAAGTTATTCCCCTGTCCCCAGCAAAGGCAGACTTAAAAGCCCCCAAAAAAGCAGAAAAATGTGTGTTCTGGCAGTAAGCAAACCACACTTTTCCACATCAGCTGTTTTATGCTCTTCACGCGAAAGGCTGCAAACCCCTCCCTAATTGCAGGAGCCTCCACCTAACAGACCCTACTCTCGGGGCCCTCCTCCCCAGGAACCGGGGGAGAACTGGGCCACAATAGGAAGGAGACCGGCTAAAGGGAATAGATCTGTTAAATTAACACATTTTCTGTCAACCAAATCAGCTGCCCCTAGTGCTATTGTTTGTGAAACAATGGAGACCCCAGGAATGGGCACCCATTAAAAAGCCCAAGTCTGCTGAAAGGATACACTCTGAGGCACAGCCTTGTGTGTTTAACAGGATTCTCTACTGTAAGGCAGGAGGAATCACTGGGCTGCATTGTTCCCAACACTACAGCAGATGCTGTTGCTTCTGGTAACGAGGGGGGGGGAGGGGGAGAGAGGGAGGGGAGAGAAATTCACACCTACCTACAATAAGGTTTACACGATAAACTTTCAATTCGGGAACTTTTAACTCCCTGGCTGTTGTCATTTCTGCCTATGGCCCTTTTCTTGAGGACATTTTTGCCTGAAAGAAGTCTATGAAAGCACCCATTGCCATGACAAAAGTTAATTCTTCAGCCTTCATGCAGGCACTTCACAGATGCCAGGGGCAGAATGGCACAGCTCTGCCCGCATTATTCGCTGGGAGGGAACGGCCGCAGTCAAGCAGGTCCACATACAAAGCTGCAACACTTTAAAGGTGTTACTTTTAGCCGGTTTGGTTAGAGCAAATTCCGAAAGGAGAAAACTCGAGGCCTAATTTAGCTGCAGTATGCAGAAGATGACTTGGTACAGTCTGGTGGCGGTCGGGTCTTTGTGAACAAAGCAAACTGTGAGGTTGTGTTTCAGCCACTCCACAAATCATTTCTGTTTTCCCTCGCGGGGAAAGACTTGCACCAGATTATCTTCAATTGGTTTTTAAAGAAGTTCAGCTTCAACTGTTAAACTTGTGGGTGCACAAAGACTTCAGCTGACACCAGACACGATTTTCAGAGTCAGCTGCGCTAGTGGGAGAGGCAATTGCCTCCAACGATGAACACCACAGCACATCTGTCACAGCAACCCAACGTACTCCATCCAAATCGCCAAAATTCTTACCACGTTCCTCCTTCTCTTCTGCCTTCGACTGCTACAGTCATTTGCCAACTCCCCTGTCACCTAACTCAGATCTACTCAAAACACTGCTGTTAAAACAACCTTCCTCACCCATCGTTCGGGCACCCTTCGCCTGCATGCAGTCACTTCTTGTTTCTTTTCATAGGCTTAAGGTAATGTTTTAATTCACATATCAGCCTCCTGAACTACCTATTCCTCCTTTTTGTACCCAATTACACTAGAGTCTCGTTACATAAAATGTAGACACTTGTTAAAAAGTTGAATATCTACAGTTGGGAAATATGTGACTTGCATTTGAAACGGAAACTGATACAATGCTTTCCAATTTGCAGACCACTTGAAACAACTGCTCTGAGAAGTATCTCTCTGCCTCCCCCTCCATTAATCTCAATGAACTCTAGAGCCCAATACTGACATGTAGAGTGTTAATGATTCTATTATGAACAGAATAACTAAGGCAGTTAAAGCAAAGACCAGCAAAGTAAGCACTGCTGCTGGAAGAGACACCGGGAGAGGCATGGGGGCACTGCCAAAGCAACTAAACCAAACAGTGGATGGGGCAGGTGGAAAGAACAACTAAACCGGTACTAACCCTCCATTTAATTTTGGTTTTTAAACTCGATTTCCAAACAACAGATACCCAGCTCATACCCTTTACTCCGATGAAGCCGATGCTGCCTGGGGGAGCCACCGTGGAGTGACTGCAGCGTGTAACCCGAATTCACACAGCAGCCCATGAACGGGTGTCTCCACACAATGGGACTGACACTTTTTCTTTTCAGTATGTTTGAAGCCCATTATTTTTTCCAACCCTGTCCACTCGCTGTACAGTGCCTCTCCCCACACTGCCAATTGCTCTACCTTTCCTCAGACAATTTCCTTTTTCTGAAGCCAGGTGCTTTGCACAAGAGTGAAGTTTTACTGAGCAGATCTGTTGTTTGGTCTCATTTCAGACAGTCTGTGCCTTTCACTTTAACGTTGCCTTCCACCAACTGGCAAATGGCAAGAGGGATGGACATCCTAATGCCTGAACTATTCTACTGAAAAAGCATTTAAACCAACTCACCCTCTATGAGTAGAGCTGACCTACATGAATTAACTGACTTTTTTCATCAGCTTGCTGCACCTACTTGTCACATTGATCGTAATTAGATTCCCAGTTCTTCTGATCAGACACTACCCGGCCATCTCAGCTGTCTTACAACACAACAAGGCATCAGTAGATGCTGCGCATGCTACTGTAATGCAAATAACAATGCAGCACCAGATCAGAATACCTATACGAGTGAAGGCGTAGCACGCAGGTACTGCACCACACTGCCTGTGCAATCAACTGCACAAAACCCGCCGACAGAACAGGGCGGTTGTGCCATTCTGGTGTCATGGATCACAAGGGACACACCCAGAGGGCACAGAGCAAGGGGCTCCACAGAGAAATTTCAGCAGGATCTAACGTAACAGGACAGTGGAGGTCAAAGCACATTTGGCCCTCCTGTCCTCAGTAGGAAAAATAATTTTTTGGAAGTATTAGATTTCTAACACATCTAGAGTTTAACACGTTAAAAATTTTTATTTTTTTTTTTGCTTTTAAAGCTGTATCTGGTTGGCACAAATAGAAGAAAGCCCTGTTCTTCACTCTCTCCTTCCCATAGCCACAGCGCAGCTCTCCCTCTCTCCACACTCTTCCTTCTCCTGGGGGGCCCATGGGAGCAGTAGCGGCCATTGGCTTGCAACAGCCACATAATATTCCTGACAGAAAGAGCCTGTTCAGGAACCGACATGGCAACTACCGCACTACAGGAGGAAAGAGGTGCCCTGTCTGTGGGCAGAAGGAATGTACTTCAAGGTAGAGCCAGAGCCTGAAGTGCTCAGAAGGGGCAAGAGGCGAGGAACAGCATCTTAAAGCCACAGTGAACTTAACAGCAAAGGCAATTTGCCCAAAGGCGCTTTTAAAAACCACAGGAAAAGATTTATGTTTTCCCTGTGTAATGTGGCTTTTCCCCCTTTTCCAAATAAACTAAGTTAACAACAATGTTTTGACTATTTTCAAGCACGTTCTTGGAAGTCACCTCCCCTCGACCTACCCCGGCAGAAGTTCCAAAGTGTTTTAGTCCACAGCTCCTGGGAGCACATGCCAAAGAGCTGGGTGGTCGCACCACGCTGGTTTCTATCCAGTGTTTTCAAGTTGTGCTGAAATACGGTTGAAAACCTTCCATATTCTCCTAATATTTTCAATGCAAACAATCCCTGCAGCTGCCCAGGGGATATTTCGGTCACAGAGGGGAGGGCACAGGGCCAGAAGGGACTTTGTCATAAGAGGTGTCCCACATTACAGTGCAGTCTCGAAGAGGGAAACAAATGACTTCCTCCTTATCATCGCCTGCGCTAACTTGACTGTGGAAAGCATCCTTTCTGTCCATCAAGGCAAGGCCTACCAAAAAAAAATGATGTGCCCCATACAGACAGACCTTCCGCTGCCGGAGTACTGTTAGAGCAGGTACGGACAAACCCACTCGACGCGGATTTTTACAAACCGCCGAGAAAGAAGCCACAACAACTAAACCAACACAAGTAAAAGCCCACTTTTGAAGGAGCATTAAAGTTCCATACAGCAGATGGCTGACAAGGCAGCCATTTAAAATGGGGGAGAGGGGAAAAAAAAGAAAACCAAAACCCACCCCAGAAGGCAGAAGCGCTCTCCGCCATCCTCCGAGAGCCACGTAAAAACACAGCGTGAAGCCGAACGTGTCCCGGAGCACCCGCTCCTGGCCCACTGAACTTTTGACCCACTGGCAGTGGCTGAACCCCTCCCGAGTCCATCACCGGGCAATGCTGCAAGGGAGATCTGAAAAGCCGAGCCCTGCGCCTCGTCAGGCGCCTGCATCTGCTGGAGCCAGCGTGGGGGTGGGCACAGCACTCCCCGAACAACGCCCAGGGCCCGGCCTGATGGATGCGCCTGCTTCTTTCCGCTCTGGACGCCCCTTCCCCGTAGTCTCTGGCTACGCACCGGTCCAGCAAAAAGAAAAACAAAACATCTGCTTCCCAGGTTTCTGACATCCAGTTGCTGACGGCAGCCCTGCATCTGGAAGCTTCACTTTCTTTTGGGCCGATAAGCATAGGGCAAAAGGTTTGCATTTAAAAAGAAAAAAAATTTTAAAAAAGAGCTCCGTGCTGCCTCCCTGTACTAAAGCCCCAAAACTTCTTAAATACCATCAGCAAATCTGCTTTTTATCTGCAATCTGTTTTTGTTTTGTTTTGTGGTTGTTTTTTTTTTTTTTTAACTCATTGGAAGATCAGGTTTTGTCTGGTTTGGGGACTGTAACAGTGAAACTCTAACCTCACCCTCCCCTGAAACTGGAGGGAGGGAGAGAGCAAGGGATATCTGTTACAAGGTTTGTTTAAAAACTTTTGCTTTTTGAAACAATGATGTAAGAGTTTAGCACCAAACTCCCCACTGGAGTTACACTAGTATCAGAAAAAGAAAAAAAAAAAAAAAAAACAAACCACCACACCAACCAGGACTTAACTT
>Ga0065711_1046755_pt1 | contig 12717 bp, 9 predicted proteins | sample Hoacrofraction12_FD_59098 | JGI IMG/M metagenome (GOLD analysis project Ga0065711, IMG submission 59098) | Hoatzin crop microbial communities from Cojedes, Venezuela - Epithelial fraction 12 v2 (version 2) | ecosystem: Host-associated > Birds > Digestive system > Esophagus > Crop | place...
AAAAAAAAAAAAAAAAAAGGAGAATATGCTTTGCCAGGATGCTGGGGGTACCACTAGCAGCAAATATGTGTATGAGGCAGCATGAATATAGAAAGATCATTCTGTGTGTTCTCCCGAACGCTAGAGTAGTATGCTTTATCCACAGGGCATAATGTTTGCTACCGTATCTTCAGTGATGCCCATGTGCTTTTAAGATTCTAGTATTTTTAAACCTTTTTTGGTTCAGGATGGTGGTTCTGGTGGTTTTGTATTTTGGTATTCTTCCACACATTCCTTAATAATGTGCCTCTGATGTCCTCCAGTCTATACCACCCAGCTACTCCCCCTTGTTAGCCTAGATTTAGGTGTTCTCAGGTCCCCCACTTACATCCCATTAAGCTGCCCATCCTTTCCGTAGCGATGTCCCTACATTGTCTCTAGTTTCTCCAAGCTGTTAAGATGATCTACCTTCAATCCCGATGTTTACACTTGCTCCTTAGCTATCTAGCCTAGTCTGCTCTCACAGCCTATGCTTCCTCTTTCCTTCTGTTTCTGGTCGTACTAGTGCTAAAACCAGACCCAAACAGAAAATTAATAGATTTTTGCATTTGACACTGAGAAAGAACAAAAATGAGGATTTTGACATTACGATTCACTCAGGAAGCGCTACTCTCATCAGAGGAAAGTAACCTGCACTTCTGTGCTGATAAATGCCTTAAAATTTTGTTTAATGAATTTTAAATATGAAAGAACAAAAAAAAAAAAGAGGAAGAAAAAAGAGAAGGAAATCCTTTTTTTTTCTTGATTAATAGCCTCACTAGAATACTTGTGGAAAAGTGGACTGTTCTTTAGCTCTGTTCCTTTTAGACACTAGTGCCTTTTAAACAGACCATGGAGTGTTGCCTACACAGAAATCCTTCAAAATGTGGACAACCTTGAGTTTTCTCACCTGTCAGAAAAAAGATTAACCACCAGACTGTGCAGCCAAGAAAATATGATGTTTCTGATGACCACAGGAGGCCACTGCCTTTTGACTAACTTTGTAATTCAGGCCTCAAGGCTTATCAGAGATTGTCTTGACCGATTGTGGATCTTTTTAAGCTATGACTGCAAAAAATTGCTAAAGGTCAGGAGAGGGTCAAGAAGGGTATGTCCTTCAAGTGAACACTGGCATACTTTCCCTAAGTCATCTTGCTGGTGGCAGTGTTAGGAACAGAATATTGGGCTAGATGGACAGAGGTCCACCCCACTGGTGAGAGACCAAAACATTCCTATTGTCTTTCTGCAGAAGTCCCAGGCTTTCAAGGATTTTTTTCTGAGTTTGTGTTTGGTAGTTTTTTTGGTTGGTTTTGTTTTGTTTTTGTGAATGGCATTCCTAGAATGACACTTGAAGTCCTAATTTATGAACTTGATCCTTTCTCACTGGGCCATATTTGATTCTTAGCAGCTAACAGTCCTACACACACTTAGTCCAAGGAGATTGGTTTGAAATGCCATCTTTTTCTTACTGTAACTGAAGATGTGCTTCATTTGATCAGAAGTACATATCCAAGAATATTTTGAAAGGCAGTGCCAATATAATATATCTCAAGACACACCATGTCTTCGCTCAAAGCTTCTTCTGCCTGACAGAATTTATCTTTAGGGTTCACATGCAAGTTACACAACTTACTTGAGAGTTAATTCTAGATTTATCAGTATGATATATATACATAATGGGCATTTCAGGCTTATCTTTGTGATCTTAACAGGAACTATAAGAAAACTCTTTCCCTAAGAAAAGAAAAAAAAAATACTGCCCAGAAAAATTTACATTTTGCTACACAAGGCTAAATTCACTCGTAAGAAGGATTATTTCACTCAAAGCCTTAAAACAGGTAAAAAGTTAACAACAAAAATAGTCTTCTGTGCAAAGTGGGAACTGTTAGGCATTCCTAGACTATTAGGTCTGGTTCTGCTATTGGTATAGTCAGAAATAAATTTGTGATTCTTGATTAAATCTGTGTGCCAAATTCTCAGTGGTGTGAAGACTACATTACTACTTCAGACAACACTAAACGAATCTTTGAGCAGAAGCTGTGGTGCAGAAATCAAGGGCTGAGTCAGGGTCTGTATGTGTGCCTACACTGTCAGTTTCAGATTTAGGTATTCACCTTCCTTCATAGCATATCGCTCAATTTTCAGAATTCTAAAAGAACATTTGAACTGCAAAGCTGTGGAAGATGAACGACTGGTCTTTTAACTTTTAACTGAAAAATACCATTAATTCAGCAAACATATATTAAGAATTCAGATTCTGAAAAATAGCCATCACTAGAAATGATTGGCAGAGTTTTACAACCATATGCTTATGTTTAACAAAGGTAACAGTTATTACTGATTTAGCGTAAATAAATGTATGTTAATCATGTAACCATAATAAATGTGGTTATAAGAGCATTTTCTTTAACTGTATTCACCAACATCATCTGTATTTATTGATTTAATGAAATTTAGATGCAGATTAACACCTGTCATCTGATGGTTAAATTAGTAGAAAGGATTAATATTTAATAATTTAATGATATTATTAATATTTATCACAGTAAAATATATTTTGCTGTTAAAATTTGTTAAAAAGTAAATTTGTTCATGATCTCCCTAGCTGTGACAAAATCAAGCTTTTTCTAGAGACATTTCTGCAATATCGTAATAGTTTGTTGTCAGACGCTTATGTACAATGATCACAAGCAGCATATGAGTGGTTCCTTTTCACTTACTTTCAAATTTCTGATGTGTCACTGTGGTTTAACTTTAACAACACTACTGGCAAGGTCTTTATTATATTTTTTTCATTAATCATTTAATTTTCATGATGTGCAGCTGACAATTAACCCAATTTGTCATGTCAGATACTTGGCTGTTGATTAGAATGCTGATTAGGTATTTGATTGGTGATTCAGATACTTTAATTATTTTCATGCACTAAAAGAATTTACATGTAAAAAGAACTGCCTGACAAAGCTCTTAGAATACATACATATTCTAACAGATCTTTAATAATTACAGTGATTCAGTGACAAACTAATTACACAACTTTCTAAAGAATGAAGGCATTGTTTAGTTTCTCCTAAATCTATTCAGCTCCTGCCTGAAAATACACAACATACTTTTTTTTTCCTAGTTTCATTTTTATAGTGTAAACTTCTGGTAACATAAACTCAGGAACGAATACATTTGCTGTCAGAAAAAAAATATTTTCCATGCTATTTCTCCCGCTCTAAAGCTTCCAGGAGATGTCTTACATAAAGCATACATTATTTTCTATGGTCATTCATAAAATATATTCGTTTCACACAGTTTCAACACATAATGCCCCACTGCAAGTATTGTGTAATCTCATTAAGATCAATAGTGCTGTGAAACCTATAACAGTTAACGAAGCAAAAAGACATTTGAAAACTAACTTCTAGATGCTTAGATCCCAAGAGAATTAATGTTAAAAATATTATAACTGTATAATACTCAGGCATTTTGAAAAAGCTGTGTAGTGCCAACTAATGAGAACTCAGTTCTTCATGCTGCACTAAATTTGCACCTCTTCTGTAAGCTGTTTATTTTGTTTGCTTTTGAGTTTTATTAGCTGTTGTCAGGTTGATTTTTTTCCTTAGTTTCTGTTCTATATTTTCCTCCAGCAAATGCAGATTTACAAGCAACATAAACAGATATTACGCATATTGATAAAATACTCTCCAGATAAGAGCATGCAAATGAATATTTTTTAGTCTGTGCCTACCATTTCCAGCAAAATTCAAACACTGCTTCTTCTTTGGACCTTCAGGAAGACATGCTTTTGTATTTGGTCGTTCAATATTTATACATCATAAAACTAGTCTTTGGGGAAAAGGTGTGGGAAAACAGCTGCATCTCACCATGGACAGGACTAAAACCAGTTGACATCTGGTATTTACAAAGTAAGGTCATAAACTTTTGAGCATGTGCCATAATAGAATTCAGGCATTTTAAAAACAAAGGTCAGCTGCTGTCTACGAAAGCTGTGTGGAACACCTTGGAGAGAAAAAGTATAATACTGGTGTATCTTTATGTAGCAGAAGTGACATAAATTTGTTCTATGTTTTTACACGCTCAAAAAGCCTAATACACTGGAACATTAATAATAGCAGTTTATTTTAGAATAAATACAAAGAACCAGGTTGTAGTAAACATTAAGCTATTTTTCTTGGAAATCATTGAAAGGGAGCTTACTTTTGATGCTGCTTACAATGACCTGAATAATGTCGGAAAAGAGCTCGTAGTACATTAATAACTTTGGTAACAGGACGTTTTTTTAAACACCATCCTGCAAGATTAGGAGCTTCAGCTACAAAGTGGTGCTGAAGTCTCTCTCAACATCTACCATTATCGAGTAGTTCATAATCTAATCTTTTCAAGGTAATTGAAGATGCCCTTTTGCATATAGTAGGAATTGCAGAAGAAATAAAAACATTCATGGACTTCTTTGTTATTAAGGGAACTGGGACGAACAAAGTTAACATGTCCAGAAACAGCAGGACCATAATAACAGCATGAGAAAAGACTTAGTGATGCAGAGCTTGGTTTATCGGAAAAATAATCTGTATCTTTTAAATATGTATGAAGATTTAAACAGACAATTTTCTGTAATTTACCTACTTACTGCATATTATCATTATATCTTCCTGGATAAAGAAAAAAGCACAAATTATGAAGATTCTTGATTGTGTTATCAAGCACTCTTTTACCTTGATAATAGCTGCATGACGATTTGCACTTTGGAAGTAATGCCAGACAAATTTCCCTACCAAACTTAAAATTTATTATAAGAATAAATAGAAAATGTGTTTTACAAATATAAAAGTGCTTATTCTAAAAAAAAAAAAAGTATAAAAATATAGGGTTTATATGTTAATTTTTTTTTAAACACTTCTTAAAAATTGTTTATACAAATCTGCAGTTGGTTGTTGGAAATTCTTTTGACTATAATCAATATTTGTGCCATAGTCTTGGCATTCAAAAGCCATCAGTCACTTTTACTGTGAGCAGTAAACACTATTTTACAACTTTCTTAATGCCTGAGGAATGCTGAACCTCCTACCTTAGCTAGGGTGCCCAGAATCAAACTTTCTTTCTCTTGCTGTAAGACTTTGAAACTAATTGGCCTTTTTACCCCACAAGTGAAAAGAATAAGTACAGTCTGTACAGAGTCTGTGTCCGAATCACTTAATTTTTCCACCAAAGAAGAAATAGCAGGTTTCTGGAACACCAGCTTTTAGTTTTGATAATTATGATGACGATGATGATGAGAATTGTGGCAATGCAATATTCTGAAGATTACTGGGAAGAGATCCTAGTTTTTTTCTGGATATATTACTCTCTAGCATAGAGCTTCCTAACAACCCTGGAACTGGGATCAGGCTCCCACAGAAAACATAGTTCAAGTGATCAATTGATCCATCTATTTTATTTCTATTAATAAAATAGTGCAAATAATATCAGTATTTTAATAGCATTCTATGAAAAGATAGTTATGAACCACCTAAGCATCTCTGGCAAATCTGATGGCATTTTAATAGACTGGAAGCTTTTATTTCACTCTATTATTTATCAAACTGTTTTTGTTGGTAGCTACATGAGACACAGTATGCATAAGTACTTCTGATGGCTTTGGTATTACACAGGATTTAAAAACACCCTACGGGCATTAATTGCTAAAAAGCTATTTGAAATAAATTGCCCAAATGGAGGTTGTATTTGATTATATTAGTGTATGGTGTTTGACTATAGGGAGGGGTGTGTGTGTGTGTTTATATGTGTATGTGTGTGTATATGAATTCTAATTAATTGTAAGTAGTTCCTAACAGATGTGTAATAAAAAGTCATCATGATGAAAAGTTTCAGATGAAATGAGGTCAATAAAATGAATACTTCTTCATAAAGGAAGCTGTTCAAGAACTTCAAGAACTTTGAGGATATAAACAGACTGTTAATGTAAACAGAGTTAATCCAGTAAAAAGCTAAATAAGTCCTTTGAAATTAATGGTAAAAAGCTTCATTTGCATAAATTTTAGATGCTTCTAAAACTTTCTTGGAAAAAAATCTGATGTTGCTTCAGAAAATGAAAAGATATACAAAATTAAGATCTACTGAAAGGTTCTCAAAACGGAGATAAAGGAGGTACTGGGTTTGCGTGACAAAGTTTTGGTAGTGGAGGGCTGAAAGGGTGGTTTCTGTGAGAAGCTGCTAGAAGTTTCCCCTAAGTCTGATAGAGCCAATGACAGCTGGCTCCAAGATGGACCTCCCACTGGCCAAGGCCAAACCAATCAGCAACAGTGGTAGCACCTCTGTGATAACATATTTAAGGAGCAGGAGGTGCTCCAGGCTCTGGAGCAGAGATTGCCCTACAGCCCATGGTGAAGACCATAGTGAGGCAGGCCATGGAACAGCCCATGGAGGTCCATGGTGGAACAGATATCCACCTGCAGCCCGTGGAGGATCCCACACTAGAGCAGGTGGATGCCAGAATGAGGCTGTGATCCTGTGAGGAGCTTGCGCTGGAGCAGGGTCCTGGCAGGACCTGTGGATTCATGGAAAGAGGAGCCCACGCTCGTGCAGGTTTGCTGGCAGGATTTGTGGACCCATGGCAGATCCACACTGGAGCATTCTGTTCCTGAAGGACTGCACCCTGTGGAAGTGACCCATGCTGGAGCAGTTTGTGAGGGACAGCAGCCCATGGGAAGAACTCACATTGGAGAAGTTTGTGGAGAATTGTCTCCCGTGAGCGCGACCGCACTCTGGAGCTAGAGAAAGGCGTGAGGAGGAAGGACTGGCAGAGACAACTTGTGATGAACTGACTGTAACCCCCATTCCCTGTCCCCCCACTTTGATAATAATTATTATCAATGTTAGTATTAGTAGTAGTAGTATGATTTACTAATGTATTAGTATTTAGTATTTACTACTAGTAGTAGTATTTATTTAGAAACTGAAAAAGTCCTTGATTTTATAGCAGCAATCAAAAACATAAGTGTTACCAACATTCTTCTAGTACTACATTCAAAATACAGCAGCTACTGAGAGATAAATTAACTCTATCCCAACTGAAACCAGGACAGACAAGAAGGAGCCACTCTAATTATTCAAGTCAACCTAATGAAAAGTGCATAACACTGATTCAAAGACAATATTTGAAGGAAAATTGGTGAAAACTTCTTAGCTTTTACTAAGCCAATGTAGAAATATCCTAAATAAAAGAAAAATATCTGATTTGCAATATGAACCTTGCTAACTTCAACTTGCCCTTGTTTTAGTTTGCTGGCTAAAGTATTTTTTAGCATAAGAGCTGAACTTTTGTTCTGTAAAAATAACCATAATCTGTGAAAAATATGCCTCAGCATTCAGTTTGTGTAGATTTATTTACTCATTTACTCATTGGTGTCCTTTAAAGACCACAAAATACAGATGTATTAATGTACAGATGCATATATGTACACAGACATGCCATCTGCATATGGATGTAGGCGTGCAAATATTCTGTGACATAATGAATTCAGGTTTTTCAGGACTCTTTTCATGGTGTCAGATTCAGAATTGGGCATATTTCTTACCAGTGTCTCAGAATTGTTACCTATCAAGTGACACCATTTCCAGATTAGAATCTGAAAATTTGAATCAGAAGATGTCTTTGAATCATAGAATCATAGAATCATAGGTTGGAAAAGACCTCTAAGATTATCAAGGCCAACCATCCACCCAACAACACCATGCCTACTAAACCGTATCCCGAAGTGCCACATCTATAAGATTTTTGAACACCTCCGGGGATGATGACTCCACCACCTCCCTGGGCAGCCTATTCCAATGATTGACAACTCTTTCAGTATTTTTCTAATATCTAATCTAAGCCTCCCCTGACACAGTTTGAGGCCATTTCCTCTCATCCTATTGCTAGTTACCTGGGAGAAGAGACAAACACCTGCCTCACTGCAACCTCCTTTCAGGAACTTGTGGAAAGCAAAAAGATAGCCCCTCTGCCTCCTCTTCTCCAGACTAAACAGCCACAGTTCCCTCAGCCACTCCTCATAAGACCTGTTCTCCAGGCCCTTCACAAGCCTCGTTGCCTTTCTTTGGACATGCTGCAGAAACTCAATGTCTTTCTTGTAGTGAGGGACCCAAAACCGAACACAGTACTCCAGCTGCAGCCTTACCAGTGCCGAGTACAGAGGCATGATCACTTCCCTACCCCTGCTGGCCACACTATTCCTGATACAAGCCAGGATGCCATTGGCCTTCTTGGCCACCTGGGCACACTGCTGGCTCATGTTTAGCCAGCTGTTGACCAACACCCCAAGATCCTTTTCCGCTGGGCAGCTTTCCAGCCACTCCTCCCCAAGCCTGTGGTGTTGCATGGGGTTGTTGTGACCCAAGTGCAGGATTTGCCACTTGGTCTTGTTGAAACTCATACAGATGGCCTCAGCCCATCGATCCACCCTGTCCAGATACCTCTGCAGAGCCTTCCAACCCTCAAGCAGATCGACACTCCCACCCAGCTTGGTGTCATCTGCAAATATACTGAGGGACTACTCAATCCCCTCATCCAGATCATTGATAAAGATGTTAAACAAGACCAGACCCAAAACTGAGCCCTGCGGGACACCACTTATTACAGACTGCCAGCTGGATTTAGCTCCATTCACCACCACTCTCTGCGCTCGGCCATTCAGACAGTTCTTTACCCAGTGAAGAGTACACCCATGCAAACCATGAGCAGCCAGTTTCTCCAGGAGGATACTGTGGGGAACAGTGTCAAAGGCCTTACTGAAGTCCAGATAAACAACATCTACAGCCTTTTCCTCATCCACTAGGAGGATCACCTGGTCCTAGAAGGAGATCAGGTTGGTCAAGCAGGACATGCCTTTCATGAAGCCAGGCTGGCTGGGCCTGATCCCCTGCTTGTCCTTCACATGCCCTGTGAGCTCATTCAGAATGAGTAGCTCCAAAATCTTGCCCGGCACCGAGGTCAGATTGACAGGCCTGTAGTTCCCAGGATCCTCCTTCTGGCCTTGCTTGTAGATGGGTGTTACATCGGTGATCCTCCGGTCATCTGGGACCTCCCGTGTTAGCCAGGACTGCTGAGAGATGATGGAGAGTGTCTTGGCCATCTCCTCCGCCAGTTCCCTCAGTACTCTCATGTGGATCCCATCCAGCCCTATAGACTTGTAAGTGTCAAGGTGGAGTAGCAGGTCGTTAACTGCTTCCTCTTGGATTATGGGAGGTTTGTTCCACTCTCCTTCGCTATCTTCCAGCACTGGGGCTGACTGCCCTGGGAATAACCAGTCTTGCTATTAAAGACTGAGGCAAAGAAGGCATTAAGTACCTCAGCCTTTTCCTCATCCTTGTTGGCAGTATTCCCACCTGCATCCGAGAATGGATGAAGACTCTCCTTGGCTCTCTTTTTGTTGTTGATGTATTTGAAAAACATTTTTTTTGGTCCCTTACAACCGTGTCCAGTCTGAGTTCGAGCCTTTCTAAATTTCCTCTCTGCATGACCTAACAAGACCCTTGTACTCCTATTGAGTCACCTGCCCTTTTTTCCATAGGTGGTAGACTGTCCTTTTTTCCTAAGTCTGAGCAAGAGCTCCCTATTCAGCTAGACTGTTCATCTTCCCCACCGGTTCGTCTTGCGACACATGGGGACAGCCTGCTCCTGTGCCTTTAAGACTTGCTTCTTGAAGAATGTCCAGCCTGCCTGAACCCCTTTGCCCTTTAGCACTGTCTCCCAAGGGACCCTCTCAGACAGTATCCTGAACAGGCCAAAGTCTGCCCTCTGGAATTCCATGGTGGTAGTTTTGCTGGCCCCCCTCTTAACTTTACTAGAAACAGAGAACTCTGTCATTTAATGGTCGCTAAGCACAAGATGGCCTCTGACCACCACATCTCCCACCAGTTATTCTCTGTGTGTAAACAGCAGGTGAAGTGAGGCACCTCCCCCAATAGACTCATTTGCCAGCTGTATCAGGAAGTTATCTTCCACACACTCCAGGAACCTCCTAGGCTGTTTTCTCAAGTTAAAGTCCCCCACGAGAACAAGGGCTAGTGATTGTGAGACTTCTGCCAGCCTGGGTTGGAATGGGGTACAAGAAGTTATACTACATGTTCTCATACTTTTCCAGGGACCAAGGATTGTTTCTGCATGCAATCTGACAGTCTTGATATTATCAGTTCTTTATGATGAAGTGCATTGTTCTTTATAAATTCATATTTTTATCTGTAACTTCAAATAGATATTTTCTTCAAAAAATACTTAAAAGCATCAAACGCATCTGCTCCCCTCCACTTACATAAACACCTAAACTCCTAATTATGGCAAGGTTAATTACACATACCTTCTCTAATTTATTCTTTCAAGAAACAAGGACTAAGTATAGTAAAGAAGCATAACACAGCTGAGAACAATAATGTGTCTGAAATAGTAACCAGAACACAGCCTGATGCACTTAGCTAAACCAGTCTTCAGTTAGTGCTGTTATTTACAAAGCGATTCCTGCTATCTTCTCAGAAGCACGCATCCTGCAGCAGTCCTAGCAACCAGACAGCTCATATGAGGGAACACGGAGTATTCAGGAACCTGAAGTATTCACTTTGCTTGCTTTCAATTTCTGCACTTGTGTTTCCATTTCATTTTTGCATGCCAAATACTCCAGCTAACTGGGGAAACAAAACTTTGGTTTTCAAGGAGACACGAAAAAGCTGAAATGGAGTATTACTCTGAAAAATATCATAAAGGACACCTCTCTCATTTCCACAGTGATACATGTTAAAGTATTCCATTTTGCGGAGGAAGAATAGAAACCCTTATAGACAGAAGGCAGAACATAGGACACCTTCATATCCCTTAAGGAAATGAAGGAGTCCTTCAAATGTTGATGCAGAATAAAAGCTTGATTTTGTCTTTGCCTTTAGTGAGAAACTAGGCAGACTGGCTTTCTTAGTCATTTAATCTTTGTCTCTACAGGCTACTACTCTAATTATTTTTTATCAGCACAGCAGTGTGGTGGAATCAGTATCAAAAGACAGCTCAGAGTGACAATACACATACTTCAAAGGACATTCTCAATGCTCCAGCAAAACTCAGCAGGCAGGTTGACAGATAAATATTTATATATATAAAGGAAAATAGTTCAAGATTTCATCCACATCAACAGGAAATTAAGAAACCACAAATCTGAGGAATATGCATTCAGATAGACCAGAAAATGAAGAGCGAAAGACCTTATGGCACAATATCACGAGCATGGATCATCATTACATTACTTGGACTGAGAAACATAAACTATACTGAATGAAAGATGCCAGATGATTGTGACTTTTGAATAGTGTAGTCGTCCTCTCTTTGAAGCACTGAGTCTTGAATTCGTATGCCCCAGTAAGTGACTATGAAAACAGGATATTATTGTGAAAAAAGATCTTGATTTATTATCCGGTTTTCTAACCATATCCCAAAAATCATTTTCTTCTCTTTAAGTGGTAATACTAAAACCAGTCCAAATAATACAATTCTTCACTGCCCGTTCTATTACTGTTCAGATCAAATTTCAAATATAGTGAATTTCTCAGTGGCTTCAATCTCTGCTAAATGGAAAAATCAAAAGGAGAGAATTTTCCAAGAATAATCACTTTATTATTTTTAGAATATGTTTCATCCTCGTTTTGTACTATTGTCTGTGAGATGCTCTAGCCTTTTTGGTATGAAAATTTAATGCAAATTAAAATGCGCACTGTAAGTACTACCTAAGGTACAAGGCTGCTTGTACTCCATATAATTGTCCATTCTCTGAAAATGGAATTTATAGCATTTATAAGGACTACACTGTAGAGACTTGTAACAGAGACATTAATACTGGTACAAATGTACCAAATGTAGAAGTGTGTGTGTGTGTAAGTACGAGAAGGAAGAATGTGGCAGCACACCACAATAAGTTACAGCAGTCACAAAGCAAGGAAAAGCAAGCAGAAGCAGCAGCAGAAGCACTTTAATAGTTAATCATAACATTTTTATATCCCCTTGTCCCCCACCCCCAGAGTCTCATTGGTGAGGGTTTTTTGGCATGTAGCTCCTTTGTTCTTCTGATTGCTCATCATGCGTCCATTCACATGACCTTCACACTTATCAAAGAGTTGGATTTTCATATCCCGTTTCTTTGTTCCTTTCCTCCTGTTTTTCAACCACAGGTGCACAAAATAATTAGCTCATAGATATGACTGTATTCCATCAAGACCGTCAAGGCCGCCCGTGGCCCAGCCGATTCCCACAGAACAGCATATCAAGGGTTAAAAATGTGATCTGTCTTGATAAAAAGACCATTCCAACAGATAAAAAGGTGATGTCAAGAGCAGATGGTTTACACTCCCATATGATAGCAAATGGCTCTCCATTCCAAAAACAGGAGGCCAGCAAGAAGGTGGTAGCATGTCAGTTGCCCCCTTTATTTTCATGTTAGTCCACAGAATCATAGAATCATAGAAAGTTTCGGGTAGGAAGCGATCCCTAGAGGTCATCTAGTCCAACCCCCCTGCAGCAAGCAGGGACACCACTAACTAGATCAGGTTGCTCAGAGCCCTGTCCAACTTGGTCTTGAATGTTTCCAGGGATGGGGCCTCCACTACCTCTCTGGGCAACCCGTTCCAGTGTTTCACAACCCTCATTGTAAAGAATTTCTTCCT
>Ga0065711_1046756_pt1 | contig 12716 bp, 11 predicted proteins | sample Hoacrofraction12_FD_59098 | JGI IMG/M metagenome (GOLD analysis project Ga0065711, IMG submission 59098) | Hoatzin crop microbial communities from Cojedes, Venezuela - Epithelial fraction 12 v2 (version 2) | ecosystem: Host-associated > Birds > Digestive system > Esophagus > Crop | place...
ATGCTTTTGTTATATTCAATGGGGCTTGGGATTCCCTTTGTTATAAGTGCCATTTTTATCGACAAATTAAAGGGCGGCTTTGATTTTATAAAAAGAAATTATGGTATAATTAATAAAGTTTGCGGAGCATTTTTGATTTTGATCGGAGTTTTAATGGCAAGCGGTACATTGACCAAATTTTTAAGGACGCTTGCGTAATACAAATAAAAAGGAGTAAATATGAACGACAAGAAAAAATTAATTATATCGGTTATCGTATTGATTGTAATAATCGGCGGTGCATCCGTATTATATAACAATTTATCAAAGACGGTTGAGGCACCCGATGCAATGGATGTTGCAAGCGAATCTTCCGATGAGGACAAGGCGGGCGATGAATTATATCGTTTGTCAACGGACGATGAAACCGTGCCATATGATGATATCGAGGATTCCGAGGATGAGGAAAATACGGCGGATGAATCCGCGGATACCGAAGCGGATTCGGAAGGAGAAGAGACAGAGGCCTCCGATGATAGAAAAGCTGAGGATGCCGAAGAGGAAGAGGAATTAATGGAGGCGCCCCGATTCACCGTATCCGATGTTGAGGGCAATGCGGTCAGCCTTTCCGATTTAAAGGGAAAGCCCGTTGTATTAAATGTATGGGCGTCATGGTGCGGACCGTGCAAAAATGAAATGCCCGAATTCGAGAAAATGTACAAGCAATACGGCGAGGATGTCGAATTCATGATGGTTAATTTGACAATAAGCGACACCAAGGAGGACGCCGACGCACTTATTGCCGAGGAGGGTTATACCTTTCCCGTATATTACGATGACGAGGGCTTGGTTCAAATAAATTATTATATATCCTCAATTCCTTCAACTTTTTTTATAAATTCCGAGGGATTAATTGCCGCAAATGCGATGGGCTCGATTTCCGCATCATCACTTGAAAAGGGAATAAAAATGATTTTGGAATAAACAAATTAATTTAATGTAAATTAAAATAAAGCCTCTCCCGAAAGGGAGAGGCCTTTTTTTTGTGGGAAAAGGTTGCAAGCGGACACCGTGCATGGGCGGGTGGACATTTTTGGCCAAAGGCACACTGAGCAGCAAAGCTGCGAAGTGGAGCGGTTTCCCGCGGAATCGAGTAGGGAGATGAAATCTACTCTACTCGATTTATCTTGGAAAGGGATTATGAATCAGGCTTTGATAAGGATTTAAGATAAAAATAGGAGTTATCGCATCAGTTTTTTTAAAAAATCACAAAAAGTGATGCGATAACTTGTTTTTTTTCTCCGGTAAAATCTATAATCTATAATTATATTATCAGGGGTTTAAATTGGGCTGCGTGGCAGGGATATAAATCGGATTCAATAATACAAACGAGGTTATGTATTTTCATGCTGTACAAAAGGGAAAAATATTTAGAGAAAATAAGACCGTTTTACAACGATGATGATATAATCAAATTTATTACCGGTGTCAGAAGGTGCGGTAAGTCATCGCTAATGGAATCTATACGTGATGAATTGATTTCAAACGGTGTTAATGAGGAAAATATTGTATATCTGGACTTGGATAAGAGAGGATACAGAAAAATCAAAACCGCTGATATGCTTGAAGAGCTTATCGATTCAAAGGTTAAGTCCTCGTCGCTTACCTATCTTTTTATTGATGAGATTCAAAACGTAAAGGATTTTGAGGAAGTGATAAACGGTTACAGGACGGATGGCGGATTTTCGATTTTTATTACGGGATCAAATTCATATCTTTTAAGCGGAGAGTTGGTTACGAAATTGACCGGCAGATATTTGGAGTTCGAGCTCTTTACCCTAAGCTTTGATGAGTACACGGAAATGAAGAAATTCTACGGAAAGAAATTAGATAATAATATAAAGGCTGAGCTTGATAATTATATTAGAGAAGGAGGGTTTCCGAGGGCAGTGCTTATCGATGAACAGAGAGCCAAGCACACATATGTATCGGGAGTGATTGATGAGATATTTGAAAAGGATATTAAAAGAAGAGTAAAGATTAAAGATGTACAGGCCTTTGACTGCGTAAAAAAATTTGTGATAAAAAATTTTGGCGCTACGATGAGTATTAATAGTTTGACAGAGGCACTTGGTAAGTCAGGTATGAATATTACCAGGGCAACTGTAGGTAAGTATATTGGTGCACTGGTCGATGCAAAAATTTTATATGAGTGTAGGCGTTTCGATATGAAGTCAAAGAGGTCTCTTTCAGGTGGAAAAAAATATTACTTGGCAGATCTTGGGTTTTATTTTGCAATGAATGCCGATAACAGAATCAATTATGGACCGGTTTTGGAAAATATTATTTATATATATGCGAGAAGCAAAGACTATACCGTCAGTGTCGGAAGAATCGGGAATCTTGAATGTGACTTTATTTTAAGAAGCAAGGATCATAATTATTCATATGTCCAAGTTGCATATACCATACTTGCGAGTAGGGATACAGAGGACAGGGAGTACAGATCCCTTGAAATGATACGAGATAATTACGATAAATATGTTGCAACAACGGATACCTTATTGCAAAAAAGGAACGGAATAAAGCATATCAATATTGTGGATTTTATTATAAGGCAAGGTGAATTTTAAAGGGCGGAGAAAGAAAATAATTTTGTTGACAAGTACAAGGTCAAGTACAACTATTCGATAAATTAAAGGTGTCCGGGTATGGGGAATAATTTAAGGCCAGGTTTATGTGATGATTGAATTAAGTAAGCTTCAAAAAAGGATTTTAGCAAAGTGATAGAATTTGCAATTGACGGCATGCATTTTGAAAGATATGCAAACAGCAAAACCGTGTACCTCTTTACGGATAATAATTGCAATTATGGATTTTACGAGCAAAGGGGCTTTGAAAATGTAGGGGAAAGGAATATAAGCATCGATATAATGGGATCTGAGGTTTTGCTTGATTGTTTTTTGTTTGCCAAAACCCTATCGGATACAGGGTTATATGCGGATAGTGATGTTACCGTAGCGGCAATTGGAGAAGGCGATTGACTTTTGAGGGGTAAAGAAAAAACGTCGGAGTTTATGTCCGACGTTCTTTTCTTATGGCAGGAGTTTTATAATTTCTCCGATCAGGAATCTGATCGTCTGAACTTCAGCCATACCAAATGTGCCCTGAATAGCAGCAAGATATGATAATATCATTTTTTTACCTCCGATGTATTTTTCTTAATTGTATTGTATAATGAGATATACGTGATAGCAACACAATTTTGATAACCGGTCAAATTTGTTTATAACCGGTTATATTTTAACCAGGAGCTTATTTTATATGTCTGTAATAAATATGATCTTAAATTGCCTAAATTTATTTATAGCATATTATGCAATATTTAATCCAAAGGATAAAAACATATTTAGGAAACATATTACAATATTTTGTGTGACATTAGTATTACTTATGCTAATCAGTTTTTTTGATATTCCGGGCGCGTATGTAATTTCGGAGATATTTTATTTAGTTTTCTTAATATTGTGCGATTATTCAAAATCATTATTTGACAGAATATTATCAGGTTTACTTACGTATGCAATAGTTTCGGCAGTAGATATTTTTGTTGTTTTGATGTATCAGGTGACTACGGCAGATAAGACGAACGTTTACACGTATGCCGAAAATAAAGATATAATACATACTGTGGTAGCAACAATTGTTATTTTGATAACAACTGTCGTAATTGTAAGAAAGCGATTTACGATAAAATTTTCAATTACTGAAAAGATTTTTTTACTTGCGTGTGTTACCATAATGGATATATCAACTGTTTTGGTAATAATGAATTTGCACACCGGAACACATATCGGAGATTCTTTGATAAGGATTATTCCGATTATAACCATGCTGATAATTGTGGTTCTTATCGCACTTATATATCGTGGTAATCGCATGCGAGAAATATTGTCTATGCGAGAAAATTATATTAGTATTCTTAAAAGTTACTATAAAGGAATATCAGAAAAGGAAATTGAAATACGATCGTTCCGTCATGATGCTAAAAATCATTTTCAAACTATTAGGGGACTTCTTCTCAAGAACGATTCGGAAGCTGCTTTATCAATGGTTAGTACAATAATTGAAAGGGAGAGTGAAATTACAAATGAGTTGCCTACAACAGGAGATTCTTTAACGGATGCAATTCTTATGGAAAAAAAACGGCTTTATCCGAATGTTGATTTTGATGTTACATCGAAAATGATGGGCAGGAGTCCGATTAATGAATATGATTATATTACTATAATAGGAAATTTGCTTGACAATGCATGTGAATATGCGACTAAGAATGGTATGACCGGTATTTCCGTAATTATAAATAGAGATAATATAGCTTTTGATCTTAAAATAAAAAATGCTGTTAGCGAGAATGTAGACCCCAAGTTTTTTGAAAATAATATTGCCAGAAAACGCTTAGGGCATGGTATAGGAGTAAAAAATACACGAAGAATAGTGGAAAGCAATGGGGGTAAATTATCTTATAATCTGAGTGATAACATTTTGACCGCGCACGTCGTTTTGCGTACATATTAAAGAGTGATATTCTGCGGATATTTTTGATTAGGCATAACCGGTTATAAATAAATTCGACCGGTTATGCCTAATTTGTTGCATAGCAGTTTTGTGCTGTGATATCGTTTAGTTAAAGACAAATTTTGTTTCGCTTTCGAGAATACGCGTTAATTGAAACGATAAAATTTGTTTGCTTCAATGAGATCTTGCAAGACAATTGGAAATATCATGGAAAGGAGAGTAAGTATGCAAATCACTGAATTGGTTGAGAACCAAAGAATGTTTGATGTTCCGGCATCCGCTGATGCGATCTGGTGCTGCTGCTGCTATTTCTGCAGTTCGTGTAACTGATCGATCAGGCTACAGGTCTCGTAAGGCTGTGACGAACACAATCATGTCACAGCCTTATCCTGAGACTTGGATTTGTGTATGTACAATGAACTATGAGCATAATAAATAATATAAAATATAAATTAACAGATTCTATAGTTATGGTACCTGATAATAGTTCAGTCACAGTCAGGTATAATGGTAGATATTTTGAATTAAAGGGAGAAGATGTTATAGAAATACTGATTCCTGCACTTAAATATTTAAGGGATGGTATTTCTGTGGATGAAATTGGGAGTATTATAAAAGTTGATGATATGACCAGGCTTGTAAAGGTTTTTGAGAGTTTGCAAAATAGAGGTTGGATACAATCTGTGTCAAAAGATGAAAAGGGATTTGGAGAATTTATACGAAACTATTCAACCATTGGAATTTCTCAGGAAAATATAAATGATGCTCTTTCGGGAAAAAGTATTACAGTGCTTGATATGTCTGACTCTTGTGATGCTTTTAAAGAAATGGAATCACGACTTGATAACGTTATATCGGTGGATATAGTAGATGTATATAACGACAATGATGCAGATATTGAAAATGTTGTCTTAAAAAGCGATTTTGTCGTAATAAGCATAGGTGAAAGTGATACATTTAATTTAAAGAGATTAAATAATATACTCTATAAAAACAAAAAGCCATTTATTTTATACGAGAGTAGCGGATTCATTGCCGATATAGGGCCAATGGTTGTTCCTCCGTATACAGCATGTCTTGAATGTTATATTGACAGGAGAAACAGTAACTTGGATTTTTATGAGCAGCACATTACAGTAGAGAAATTTCTTGATGAAAGTAATTACACTAAAAGTGGATACGCATATTCTGTAGATCCATTAACAAAAAATATTGGTATTAGTATTTTGTTTGAACAAATAGTTCAATATTTTTTAAAGGATATTACCTGGAATTTTCCCAAGTGCATTGAGGCAATTATCGAGATCGACATGTATAATATTACTTTTGCTTATAGTGATTATTTAAAAAAGCCAAAGTGTAAAATTTGTGGTGTTTCACCTAAGGAAAGCGTGCCTAATAAATTTTGGGTTAAACCCTTAAAGTATCAAGGGCAGTAAGGAGTAAAATATGACAGGAGTAAATATAGGAGTAGAATCTGTATATGATTTTGTAGACAGTAGAATACTTAATAATCGTTTGGGTATAGTCAAAGATATTTTTGTATGGCTTCCGGCTCCGGACGATGCGAGAATATTTCTGGCGGCTGCAATAACTCAAAATACTGCAAGAATAGGGACAAAATTATCAACCTCGTTTAACAGCGGAGCCGGATTTGATCTAAAACAGGCTGTATATGCGGCTGTTGGTGAAACTGTTGAACGGTATTGTTCTGCATTTATAGAAGAAGACGATATTGTTTTTGGTAATTATGAACGGTTAAATAAATCCATAAAATGTGTTAAGCCTGATAATTTTGCATTTTATCATGATGAGCAATATAAGCTTTCGGAATTTCCCTTTAAGAGATTTGATGATAATTCGAATGTAAATTGGACAAGTATGACTGATTTATTGACAGGAGAACGTACTTATCTTCCGGCGGCAAGTGTATATCTTCCGTATTGGCCGTCTGATAAAGAGGACTTGATTTGGTATCCTGTTTCTACGGGAGTATCCTGTGCAACCTCAATCGAGGAAGCAATTTTAAAGGGAATATATGAGGTTATTGAAAGAGATTCTTTTAGTATTTTGTGGTACAACAAACTCTCTGTTCCGGAAATAGATATTACTTCTGATGATGAGATATTTGCGTTGTACAAGAAGCATTTTGAAATTCAAGGGTGTAAATATTATCTGTTTGATATGACGATGGACACAGGGGTGCCAAGTGTACTTGGTGTTCTTGATGATGAAAAGGGTGGTATTTTGATTGCAGCGGCTACGAGATTATCAATGAAGGATGCGGTGATAAAAACATTGCTCGAGCTTTCGCAGGGAAGAGTGAGTTGGAAGGAGGATTTTGTTGAAGGAACATCACAGGTTTTTTTCGATGATTTTTCAGATATAAGAGACTTTCATTCGAGGGTAATGCTATATACAAAAAAGGATATGAAAAAGCATTTTGATTTTTTGCTTGAAAACAACAGAAAGATAAAGATTAAAGATGACGATATTATTAGTGATGATATCCGCACAAAATTAGTTATTACAGGAAATCGAGTTCTGGAAAAAGGCTACAGTATATATGTTAAGGATCTTACTACGCCGGATTTAAATGATTTGAATTTTAAGGTGGTTAGAGTTGTTATACCGGGATTTACGGAGATAACGAATGATCATGTTATTCCAAGAATTGGAGGAGACAGGATATACAACGTTCCGGTATATTTAGGATACAGAAGCAAAAAAGTTGAAACTTTTGAATTAAACAAGGTTCCGCATCCATTTCCATAAAGAGGTACAAGATGAGTAAAATAACAGACGTTGAAATATTGTCAAAAAAGATTTACGAAAAGCACATGAAAAAGGATTATTTATATGAGACTTTTCATGAAAATACTAAGTTGAACAGATTTAAAGAAAAGATACTCGGACGTAATATAGGAGAGGTCTTGTCAGATAAAAATTTTGTTGGAACTATACGGTATTCTGAAAAGCGGTATGTATCAAATAATATTATATATTTACCAAAGGATTATACAGATCACGTAAATTCTAAATCTACATTTGATGAGCTGTTATATAACAGAAGAAGTACAAGGGAGTTCTCGGATGAAAAAATGAGCATACATGAGCTGACTTATATATTAAATTCAAGCTATGGAATTAGCGGTGCCATAGAAAATATAGGGATAGATTTTTATCAAGAGCTTAGAACATCACCGTCAGCGGGGGGATTATATCCTCTTGAAATTTATGTTTACACAAATAATGTGGAGGGAATCGTAAGAGGCCTGTATCATTATTCGGTATCAGAAAATGCATTAGAAGAATTAGCGTTGGAAAACATTAATCTTGAAAATCTGACTTCATATTCAGATGTGGCTAAGCAAGCCGGTGTAATTCTGTTTATTACGGGAGTGTTTCCAAGGTTATCTCATAAATATGGAGAAAGAGCGTACAGATTTTTACATCTCGACGCCGGACATCTTGGGCAAAACTTGTATCTGTCAACTGAAAACATCGGCCTTGGAGCTGTTGCTATAGGCGGATTCTTTGATGATGAGATAAATCGTTTTTTAAGGGTCGATGGTGTGACAGAAGGAGTGGTTTACGAATTCTTTATCGGGCATAAGAGGTGATTGGTTTGAAATCTAAGTTTAAGATAAATAATATTTCAGGATATGACGTTTGCATTGTGGATGGTGGAAATAAATATGAAGAGCTTTTGCTTTGGTTTTCGCGTGGTGCAATGAATGAGTCTTCTGATTTTAAAGGAAGTACACATTTGACAGAACATTTGCTGGCATATTTAAGCATAGACGGTAAATGTTTCAGAGATTTTTTATCTGATAATAACATTATGACCGAGTATAAGACAAGCTATGATTTTATGTACATTTACTTACGAGGCAGAGATAAATGTATCAGTAATAATTTTTTTAGAATATTTGAGTATCTTTGCCATGGTGTGGTGTACGATACGGATATTATAAAGGAAAAAAGGGTTGTGCATGATGAGCGTGCTTTGAGGGGCAGTTTTATCAGATCAAAGATTGTTGATCGACATTATAAATATGTATGGAAAGATAACAGAGGTGATGATATCCTTGGAACGGCTGACAGTGTAAAACTGTATAATTCGAAATTTTTTAATAGGATAAGAAACGAGATTATATCGAGCGAGGTTTTAAGTATCATATATTCCGGTAATTCAGGAGATCAAATATCATATGATTTTAGAAAAATCATATCGAGTGTTGATGAGGAAACAAATTCTCTGATTTACGACGTTGTAGAACCAAAAAAGTCTTTTTGCTATAATGAAACTGTAGAATGCAAACAAGATAGTGAAATAAAACAGTGTACATTGATGTATCCTGTAGGAAAGGCACATGACAGAATAGACTCAATTATAAATTCGGTATTTGGTTTATTATTGTCGTTCGGGACAAGAGGCTATCTTGTAGATGCACTAAGATACGGAGATAGAGGAGTTTATTATATAATAGCCAAGCCTTCGTATCTGTTTGACGAAGGATATATTGAAATTACAGCCCTCATTAATAAAGGTGATGTATCCGAAACAGCATATGAGATTGAAATGTTACTCAAAAACAAATCTTTTGAGAATTATATACACGATAATTTGGATTTTGTAAAAGAAGAAATGTTGGAGTTTATTGATTTTCAAAATGGTGACAGTAATTCGAATAAGGAATTTATGCTGTTTTTGGCAAAGGAAAAACAAATAAACGGAATTAAGGATCTCGAGATTGATGCTACTAAATCAATTATATCATCTATCGAGTTCAAAAATATAATTGATTTCAGAAACAGATACATAGATGATAAGTGCTGTAAGGTATTGATTGGATGATTATTATATAAAACGGACAAACGCTACCGGCTCTGACCGGTCATAATATAAGGAGATGAAAGATGTTGCTCAGTGTTGACAATTTAGAATACAGCTATAATAATAAAAAGATTCTTAACGGATTATCGTATTCAATTGATAAACCCGGTGTAGTGGGTATTCTCGGTAAAAATGGTTCAGGGAAAACGACAATGTTTAATTGTATTCAGGGAATAAGAGAGGATTATATGGGTAGCGTCAAAGTTTTCGGTTACGAGGCCAAGGACCGGAAACGAGAGATGCTTGCTGATATAGGGGTCCAAATGCAAACCAATATGTTTTTTAAACAGCTTACGGTAAAGGAATTGTTTAAATTTATTGCCTCGTTATACGAAAGGGATATAAAAGACGGAGAGATAATGACTCTTCTTGATAAGGTGAAAATGCAAGGAGATGTTGATTCTTATATATCAAAATTATCGGGTGGACAAAGACAGCGAGTAAGTCTTGCAATGAGTATAATGAATAATCCAAAGCTTCTTTTTATGGATGAGCCTACGGTTGGATTGGATGTTCAAAGCAGGATGGATTTATGGCAGGTAATAAAAGATATAAAAGAATGCGGAACTACAATTTTATTGTCTACGCATTATATACAAGAGGTAGAAAATATATGCGACAGGGTTATTGTTATAGATTCGGGAAGTCTCATATTGGATAAAGAGGTTATCGATATCTTACACAGTATAAAGCTTAGGAAAAAGATTATTTTTAAACGAGAAGATCTTTATGATAGTATTACTGAGATTACCGGAAAATTAAAAGCTGAATTTGGAGAAAATGTAAATATAATAATTACTGAAGACGAAGTTTATATACATACGAATGATACTGCTAAGATTATGTCTTGTATTAATGATATATCCGATAATTCTAAAGCGAATGATTACGATATGTCCATACAAAGTATAAATTTGGAGGACGTATTTATGGATTTAACAGGAGGTATAAAAATACAATATGAATAGTTTAACTACAATTGCCAAAACCTTCTTTATTATGGAAGTCAGAAATAAACAGGCATTAATAATGGGAACTCTTTTTCCTGTTATGATGCTTTTGCTTATGGGAATAGCAGGAAGAGAAGAAAGTCGAGAATCCATGTCGTATATGTCGTATATTTTACCGGGAATATTAGGAATGGCCTATGCGGCGACAGGACTTATAGCAATGCCCATTATGTTATCGAGTTACAGGGAAAACGGTTTTTTGTTGTATATAAAGGTGACTCCGGTCAAGGTCATAAAACTAATTACAGCACTAATTATCACTCAGCTTATAATCATGCTGATACAAACGGTGTTATTGTTAGGGGTTTGTAATTTTGCGCTTGGCTTGGATTTAAATTATTCACTTTCTACAACACCATATGTTATAGTGGGACTTTTTTTGAGCGCAGTATCGCTTGTGTGCGTGGGTTTTGTCATAAGTATATTTTGCAAAAGCGTAAAGAATACTACAACTATAGGTAATTTATCAAATCTAATATTATCGTTTCTTGGAGGGGCTTTTTTTCCTACGGATGTTTGGCCATCATTCATGCAACCCTTAGTAAAGCTTAACCCCATTACTCATATGGTAGCCGTTTTAAGAAAAACCTTATTGTTTGACACATATGAGGTCAGAGATATCTATGAGGCGTATGTTTGGATAATGGTAGTGATCGTTGTTATGTTAGTGATTTCTGTAAGAAAATTTAGTTATGAAATAATTTGATCATATTTGGGTAAAAAACTATGGATGATTCGAAAGTATTTAATATTGCGATTTGTGATGATGATAAAGATCAAATAGAAATCATGAAAGAACTGCTTGCAGAGGCGATGAATGATTTGGGTCTTTGCTATGATATATATACATTTCAATCAGGTGAGGAGTTGCTCAAAGATATCAAGGGAATTGATATAGTATTTCTTGATATAGAATTGCCCGGAAGAAATGGTCTCGACTTAAAAAAAGCAATATATAAATCCTCTTGGAGGACGGTTATTGTTTACGTGACAGGATACAATACGCTGGTTTATGATGCATTTGGAATTAATGTAAGAGGTTTTATAAAAAAACCTGCAACCAAGAAAGAGATTATTAAGTATTTACAGGATATATTGGTATCTGGGAAAATTGAGACAAAGATTAGTGTGACTGTTATGGAAGATAAGCAAATTGTCATATCAAGTCTTGATATTTTGTATATAACAACATATAAGGGTTACTCAGATATATTTATGAGAGACGGAAAAAAATACATTGTAAAAATGAGTTTGTCTCAGTTTGAGAAATTATTTGAGGATAATCCTGCGTTTATAAGAGTGCATCATTCATATATTATCAATATGGATCAGGATCTATTGATAAAAAGGAATTTAACGGCAATTGAAATCGAAGGAGGTCTTGTAATTCCGGTTGCAAGAAGAAAAAGAAAAGCAGTGGATGAGAAGATCATGGAATATCAAATATATATGACCGAGTTAGGCTTGTAATCCGGTGGATTTGGAATCAGTAAATTAGAAAATGCTTTGTCAATCATTTCAGTAACCTCGGTTAAAAGTCGTATATCATAACCTCGTTAAACAGAGTCTGAACACGCTCTGAGTTGTATTGATTAAATAAAATTATAGCGTTATATCAAATTCCTGCATCAATTTTATAAACATATCCTGTCCGTCGAGGCAGGTGTCTAAAAGGAGGCCGCGTTCGTTTTTCCATTCGGAGAGTCCGCGGTAGTAAAATCCTTTTTTGGAATCTTCAATTATAAATGGTGTTATTTTATGGTGCAGGCATTCTTTAAGTGCAATAAGTCTGCCGACTCTGCCGTTACCATCTTGGAAGGGGTGGATGTGTTCGAAGTCGGAATGGAATTTAATTATATCCTTGATGGTGATATTTTTTTTCTTATTGTAATTGCTAAGAAGTTTTGACATCTTTTTTGCAACATCCTTTGGGGCGGTTGTTTTATGTCCGCGCACCATGTTTCCTCGAAGCTTATATTCCCCGAGATTGAACCAAGAAAGTAAAGAGTCTGTTGTATCGCGCTTTAAAATATAATGAATTTTTTTTATAATTTCCTCAGTCAGCATTTCCTCGGCAACGTCAATTACATAATCAATTGCCTTGAAATGATGTATGGTTTCCATTATGTCGTCTACGGGGATGTCACCGTTTGTATCAATCAAAGATGTTTCAAAGATCATCCTTGTTTGATCCTCGGAAAGGCGACTTCCTTCGATGTGGTTTGAATTATATGTCATTCGGATTTGAA
>Ga0065711_1046757_pt1 | contig 12715 bp, 10 predicted proteins | sample Hoacrofraction12_FD_59098 | JGI IMG/M metagenome (GOLD analysis project Ga0065711, IMG submission 59098) | Hoatzin crop microbial communities from Cojedes, Venezuela - Epithelial fraction 12 v2 (version 2) | ecosystem: Host-associated > Birds > Digestive system > Esophagus > Crop | place...
TGATAACCTTCTTTTCTTCCACTTGCTTGATGATGGCCTCCAGGATAAGCTGCTCCATCACCTTTCCCGGGATGGAGGTGAGGCTGACCGGCCTGTAGTTCCCTGGGTCCTCCTTCTTGCCCTTTTTGAATGACAAGCTGGTATCCAAAAATTTAAGATAAGTTCATTTCAACTTCCATTACAGAAAGAATAACACATGGTCTTGAGCAACAAGAGGAAGGAGACTGAACAGTTTAACACAATAGAGAGGAAAGAGGGAAAAAACCCCACCATGTATCTAAGACAGTACCAATCCATTTAGACTTGCCTGTTCATCAAAGAGTTATCTAGCAGCCTAGACATTTGTCTGAGGCAGTAATTTGCCTGCCTATTCCAGGCAGTCTGCAGGAGTTCTCAAAGCTTTTTATGGACATGTCGGATCCTTCCTCCCCTAAAGAATATGTTTACTCCTTTTCCTACCCTGCTCTTCAACTGCAACCTCAAATTTGCACAGGAACAAATAAGCCTGTAAAGTGCTCTAAACGCCTACCTGAATAATGCATTTCAGCACCCACACATGGAAAGAGCAGGGCATCCAAAGCAGCACCGCAGTCATGTCACCCCAAAGGCAAAAAAGTGGGTGCCACCACAGCACACCTTGCTCTCCCATGGTCATACAAGACCACCCTGAGCTCAGCAGCATCCCTGGTCACTGTGTTAGAAAACCAAGCCCAAAGCAGAGAAAAGTGCTGTTCCAAAGAAACAGAGAGAGAGAAAATATAATAGATAAGTAATACAAAACATATATAGGATAAAACTGTAAGGTAAAAATCAGGGTCCCTGAACAAGCAAGGGAACAATTTCTTAAGAGAGACTAAAAGTTGCATGAAATGAGTGTCAGGGTGAGGAGGAACTGGTATCCATGTGGAAAAGGGCATGCAAGAAAGAGTTTTCAGTGAGATGGCAAACTGGGAGAAATACTTACAATGAGTAATCTATCATGCAGCAAACCCATCGCAGAGGGTGGGAGCATGTGAGAGGACCAAAAAGCACTGACTGGGCCTTAAGGTAGCAGAGCAGTAATGTAGAGTGGCTAGAGCTCCCGCCTCCCACCCTAGCACTTTACAAAACTATTTTAAGTGTAGGCAGCTCCTCATAACACCCATCTACCTTCAGTGCCTTGCTGAAGCAACCGAAGACATACCCACAACATCCTCATTCAAGCATTCTCCTGCCAGAAAAGCTGTGTCAGGTGAGCTATAAGCAGCAGCTTGTGCCTATGGTGATTTGTAACAAGTGGGACACAAATAACCCTGGCACAGACTGTAGGAGGTTCTTCATTAAAAGTTTTGTAGTTGGATTTAGGGAAGGGTTCGCATCTGTTCTTGCACTACACACATTCATCACCTCTCTCTCAGCCAGGGCACCACTAATTTGCCTCACAATGTCTGAATTTAAGTATTAAGGAGCAGGATTTATTTTAGGCACCCAGAGGCCAGGAGAGGACGAGACAAACCAGGAATGAGCAGAAGGCAGAGGAAGGATGCTTCATGCTTTCAAAAAAAGCCTTTTTTCAAGATGCCAAGCACACAGTGAGAGATTTTCCTCAGTGTCCCTAGCACCCCTGCATGGGAGAGAAGTGTCAAGCACAGCCTCTCTTTCCTGCCTGCATTTAAGAGCTCACACTGTGGTTTGATTTTCATAGGAGTGAAAGCAGAAGACAATCAGCCATGATTGTTACAGTGCTTCGGCATCTGCTCCCAGGTTGAGCTCTGCGGCTTCTCAAGGACATGCTGAGCATGAACCCTGACACACACCAGCTTGAGGAAAGCAGCAGAGGTAACACCCTCAGCTGCTTCACCTTACAAACACTGTTCCTAGAGCAAGGTCAGCCTTCCTCCCATCACGAGAGGCTCCCAAACAGGGCATTTTCTGGGGAACAAGCTCCTGTGTGACACTTTGTTGATGAGGTCTGAGGCACAAGAGATCTTCTTGGACTACCAAGGATAACTGAGCAACCTGCTGACAGATCCAGGTGAGTGCAATTGTCCCCAACAACTGCCTGCTAACCATTTCCAAGCCAGCCTTCCTCTTCTGACTGGCAACAGCTAAGGGGAAAGAGACATTCGTGCAGACTTTGTAGGGGAAATTCTTAATCCAAAGTAAAGGTAACTCAAGGATAAGTGTGGGAGATTTGGGAATAGGGATGTCATTTGTTCTTCACAGACAATTATTGTCCATGAATCATTTACAAGGAGGATAATGAGACACTGGAGAGAGTGGTACTGAATTAAAAATGATGGTCCTGATCTTTATCCCTTTCCATTTTTCCCCTTAATAAAATTGCATGGGATTTTCCTATACAGGAGAAGCCCTCGCTGCTAATTAAATCATCTTTAAACATTCAGATGTAAGACTAAAACATTTGGAGAACAAACACACATGAGGAGAAGGCAGAGAGAAGGAGAATAGCAAGCCTGTACCAAGACTTATGTGCATTTGTTTTGCAACTACAGAATCCGTTCCCACATAAAAAATACAGTTTCAGGCAAATATCAGTTTGTTGATGCGTATTTTTATGGGAAATCAAGACCAAAATATCTTGTATCAAGTGGTTTGAATCAAATCGATATTTTTCTGCTTGGTGGGATGGCATGAAGAAATTTTGCTTTGAGTTAGCTCATCTGTGAACTGTTGTTTCTCAAGAGCTGCAGATTAGACTGGCCACGTTCTCCTATCGCACGCACAGGATGAGCTCCTGAGCAAACTTCAGCACTTTTTCTTTCTCCTTTTCCTTAACCCTACAGTAAATTTTCTCATGGTTAGAATATTCCTGGAGCTGACCAAAAACTTTACACCATATTTTTTTCCTTTCCAAGCCATCAGTCTGTATCATGGAAGACGGGATCTGTTGGTAAGCAGTGATCAAGTTCACCCATATTGCTGCTAACAGAGGCAGCAGCTTGGCTGAAGTAGCTGTACTTTACCCATAAGCAAAGCCAAAGAAGTCAACACGTTAACTTTTCTAAAATCAAGCTTTCAAATGTTTTAACCATTTGATAAGCTTTAGAAAGAAAAAAAAAGCTGAAATATCCCAGTTATCTGAAGAATGGAAATTCCAGCTTTTGCACAGCTCTGCACTTTGCTACCAATGGTTTGAATTACAAAACAGGGCATGGTTATCATCTCCATTCAAAGCAATCAGAACACACTTGATTCAGTATTATGTCTGCTACTTGTCATCTTGTTAGTCTTACTGGTTGTAACCCAGAATCTTCCTAAGTACTTCTCTATAAATGTATGCTTAATGGTTAAAAAAAATTCCTCCATTTTTCCATACATTTTGAGCACTACAGAAACAACTCTTTTCAAACTATTGTTGTGAAGGCTAGTTTAACAAATACTTTCTTTCGTAAGAGCTTTAGTTTGCCATAAATTTTCGCATTCAGCTTTTCAGGCATCTTATTCTGGGGCCAGGATGACAACAAATACCTGCATGCTTAAACCCTCTTCCCCAAAATGCCTTATCTCCAGTGAGTGACTGTTTACTAGGCCCAGCACAGAGGTGTTGAAAGCCAACACAGAGACCGAGCTACTCCCACCAGCACTGCATCAGGGTTTTACTGCAGCTGTCGGCCTAGACATAGGTAATAAATGAGATTCTTACCAGGCAAAGTAAAAATAAATAGACAATAGGTTTTGTCTTCTATTCCACTTGGGGGGGGGGGCATATTGATGAGTTTTCCCCTAAAAATACACTGTGTTTCTAATCATATTTTTTCATGAAGACTGCAGTAAGTAAGGCTACTACATAGATGCTCTGATGCACAGCTCGCAGCAAGCATGTAGATGAGTAAGCAGTGGTTCCAAGCTAGTGAACAAAGATAAGTCTCCAATGGATAACTCAGATGATTTTGTCTGACAGCATGACAACATGCAACCCAAACCATAAAATCTTCATTCTTCTCTAATAATTTTGAAAGAGATTAATGGAAATTTTTTGTCCATTTTAATAAGACTTCCAGTATGCTCAGATGTACTACATGTGCAACAAGTTCCAGTGTGAATTTTTATAGCAAACCCAGGGTTTATTGCCTGAATGTTAACACAATCATAAAAATAATAGAGAACAGCACTGCTATAATTTCTGATACAATCCTGTCAATATGGATAGTAAATAAAGGTTGCACCAAGAATTTTACTTCTTATTTTCATTCACCTTTTCTAACTTAAGTCTTCTCAGGGGTTTCCCATCACTTACCTAGTTTTTGTTATACAGACCTACGAAACATACCTCTTTGCTCAGGGTGTGCTATTAACAATAGGTGATAAAATATCAAGTATTCCGTGCTGCAGTCAACTAACACAGAAGCCAAAATCATTGGATAACAGTTATTGCAGGGACAGCCTTGCACACATGCTGAGATTAAATTAAAGAGTGAATTTATTAGAACTTGAACGAAATCTCAAATGACAAAAGACGCATGAGATCCTGGCTTAGTGACACATTTATGAGCTACTAACTTGAAGCTAATGAACAAAATCACCTCCAGAATTTCTCTCATGCAGAAAGTCTGAACAGAATAAAAATACTTCTTTAAAAAGTACATAACAGATACAGCACACTCATAGGAGGATATCAGCCATATTGCTAAGTGTGCTAAGAGGAGTCTAACATCAACTTCTGAAAGGTTATGGAAGTTGTCCAATTTCACTGTTCTTTCCCCCAAAGACTACTGCGCAGCTGCTGGGCCACCCATGGCAAGGACTCCCTTGAGGCAGAGACAAGCTGTAGGCCAGCAGCCACAGGCACACAACAGCCATGGAGAGCAGCTGGTTGTCAGACTGCTGACGACCTACCACTTCCCATGCAGGACTGCAAGATGCTGCCCTAGAACAAGGTCAAGACGTTATGTCCAGTCTATGGAGCCATGGAAACGTGCTATCACAACCTCTGAAGTCTGATCTGATCTGAACATGAACTGCAGTGCTCCAAAGTTCGCTGAAACATCTGAAAATACCAACTTCTTTATCAACAGTCCTTAGCTCAGGGCATTTGCTTCCCTTTCTTTGCCTGCAACTGTGCAGACTACAGAAGATGCAGACTAAATCCAAAACCAGCCAGAAATGTTGAGACACATCACTACTGGGAAGATTGCTAGTGTCCAGGTCAGAGCAGTGTCTGTAACTTGAGCTGGCAACGCTGCTACCCTGCTAAACTGCAAGAGAAACACAGCGGGGGCTGCTACTTTTCCATCCCCAAACTCAGTAACTTCCCACCCCAGGAAGAGGAGACCATCCAATCGCTAATAGTGCCCAAAATCTTTTGCAATATAAGCATCCAACCACTCAGCAGCAGGCTCAGGCCAGGGGGTTATTTGGGATAAGAGAAACATTATTGCATTAGAGTCTGATGAAAATAAGGGTACTTTAATAACATCTATACTGTATTACAGACCTCTTTTTTTTTTTTTTTCAAAGACATAGCACTTTAATTTTGTGTATGTAAAAGCAAATGAGATTCGTTATTGCGCTAAAGGAGTCAGAAGTGAGACAGAGATAATCCACTGGCCATGGGCAGAGCCAAAAATGGAGGCCAGGTTTCTCAAGTGTGTATTCTTGTTAGGCTGCACTGTCTATATGTGAAAGATTAACAACATCATAATGCCAAATTTCTAAGCCAACGATGCCCTTTGTGGCCCTTAACCATTGGGGTTACCATCAAGTAAACTGGATTTGTCGTAACTGTCCCAGTCATTCTTGAAATCAACTTTGTAGTATGCTAGTACATTTCTGACCCCCAAAAATTATAACCTTCTTTGAAAGCGAGCAGTTAAAGACAAATCCAGTTTTCTGTTACACGCAGCTATCGTTTTAAACCAATTCTGTCAGACAGTTCACTGCTGTTCCAGCTTTTTCCATTGTTTTCTACTATATACTGCAGCAAAAATGCCTATTACTGTCATTTTAATACAGTAACCAGGTTCATTATCATTCAGCTATGCAAAATTCATCATAAATTACCTGCAATTACCTTTGCAGGATGAAATACATCTTGTGGCAAGTGAAACCAAACTCAGAATAGGGGTGAAACGCTACTTCCCAGAGGATGCAGCACAGCACCCCCTGCTCTCACAGGAAGTTTTCGGCAAGATGCCTAAAGCCAAGCGGGTCCAAAATGCCATTTTTCCCCAGCTGAAGGATATCTTTTGAAACCTCTTGTGTTCCACAAACTTGTGTTCCCAAAACACTGATAGCATCAATTTCACCAAGGAGTAGCAAGTCCTGGGGGGATATTTTACTTGAAAACACTGGGTTTCATCCTTTCTAAAATGCTTTTTATTTCCACTGCCCCCAGGCAGTCGAAAAACTTTCTGGCAGTGGTCTGGCTACAAAGTAACAAACCATATTTTTACATGTATATATTTATATATCCATCCCAACTAAATTGTCTATGTTTCACCAGTTTATACATGATGTTTACTTCATGAGCAGTAGTTTCCTCTGCCTTTATCCACTTCTACTGCCTAGTAAGAGGAAATCGGGCATCATTTCACTTCATCTTAAGCACTGAATTTTGGAGAAGCTGCCAGCATACCCATGCACACTCCATTCCCACTCCTAGATTATGGACAGAGACCGAGATCAAAGCTGTGCCATTCCTGCACACTTTCACAGGACTCACCTGAGTTGAATCAATTCCTACATCACAAACACCAGCAGTGGGTGAGGGTGAATAAAGAGTCAGGACCAATCTAAGTTTTTTTTTTAAAACTCAAGGAAAAGAAAAGTCACTTGTAATATTCCTCTAGCATTTCAAGGGCCATAAGCTTCTCTCCCTTTTCTTTGCTTCATTTAGAATCCACATTTGTCTTATGCTGTATTTACACCAGACTTTAATGCAAATCAAACCAGCTTATCTACTGTGGAAGATTAATTCATGCTCTGTAAACAGCAGTCTTTTGAACTGGTTAAGAAGCGAATTCTTGAGACCCTTCCTCGTCTTCCTGCTCTTGACTCAGTCTTAAGGTGGCATTTAGAAGCACTGGCTGTGACTTACAAGTACTCAGTGGTATTTAGCTCACAATTTCCTCTTATACTCAATGATTGCTTGATGCATTTAATTATTTATTTATTTTTAACCTCAGGAAACCTTTTCCCCTTTGATTGCTCCCTGCAGATGCACGTCGGCCTGGCCTGTTACTCTAATCCCATTGCAAAACTGGTTCTGTTTCCACCTTCATGCTGCCGGCATGCATCCACCAGACCAAATGATTACACTTCTTCCTAATGCAATTGTTAGTTTTCAGCTGTCAGAACAGCCTATGCAAAGTCATTTGAAGACTTAAGGGCTTGAACTCTTCACTCCTTGGCTTTTACTGCAGGCTTCATGTCTATAAAGAGACATTGATGACACCAGCACCCCAAAGCCTGAGGTTTCCATAAATGGTCAAGTTTTGCTGCTAGGACAATTCTTTATTCTCATATTTTCTGACTTGTTTTGGTAACTGCGGGGTAAATGAATGGAATCATTCATTCAGATTTCTTCACCTTGGTGTAAACTTCTTGTCTGAAGATTTCTCACCGCTCTTGCCTTGTTTTCTCTCTGCCTCCTTTGAGGATTCCTAAGTGATAGAAAATTGCAGACTTTTCCCTCCTTAGACTAATTTTAGTCTGTTTCTTCCACCAAGGTGACATCACTTACAGATTGTGCACAGCACAAATAACAAATCCAGTTGAGAGCAACAATGCCATCCCATTAAAGTTTAAGAGCTTCTGACAAAGATGAGAGAAGGCATTCCGGGCTTACCTTAAGTGTGTATAGTCACTAAAATGACACTACTGAGGATTGCTTTCTTGGTTTTCTTTAAGGCTTTTGCTCAGAGGACTTGAGTGCCTACCACGACGCTTTGCCAACACTGTCCTTTTGTAGCACATCCTCCTGCCTCTTGAAGCTTGCGGAGTTGTGGCAGCCTTCCCTTTGGTGCTCCATGTGTTTACCACATAGTTTGCTTCACCTGAAAGTTTGTCCTTTGCTTTGTCTCCATGGGAAATCTGTGTATCCTTCTGCAAGTAGTTACTCTACTTTATACTTCAGCCAGTTCAGGAGGATGGAGAAGTGGCTGAGAGGAATAATTCGGTCTGTGGCAGAGAGATTTTGTACTAAAGAGTCCCCTCCACAATGACTGGGATCATGGTTAGTCACACCCCCGGCATCAGCTACAGATGCGACTGCCAGGTTATGCTGCCACTTTATCAAGCTGGTCCCTGGTGAGCCCTCCATTCCTCCACATTATTTGGCAAACACACTATTCCCTGTAGATGTTAATCTGCCACCTTTAAGAATACCTACTGTTTCTGCAGTTGTTTTACTCCAAATACAGATATATCTTCTTCTAGCTCCTTTATTCCCAATTTGCTGGTCTGATGATCATTATGTCTATGCAGATTTTCTTGATACTCATTCTAGCTCTCTTCCCTGCCTAGATCATTACAGAGAAAGTGCTACATACACACACACACACACACACACACACACACGCTCTCCCAAACACACCCCACTCCCAATACTCCTGCAGGTCCCTGAGATCAAAGATTTTGGACCCAGTCACTTGCCTCCCTAGAAAAAAAATCCACAATGAGGGGGTGGTAAGTAGGAAGCCACCATGGGCATCCTCCTTTTCCTTCCTGGTGGGTCTGCCAAACATCTCACCCCCAAAGAGCTCTGCCAAGGTGCCCATGTCTCCGCACCAGTGAAGCTGCAGGGCCTCTCCTACCTGTCCTCTGACAAGGCTGCACCTCTGGGAATGAGCACTTACAACATAGCACTGTTTTTCATTACTTTTCCATGGAACCTGGACTATTAAAAGTGCTGTGTTATGCCAGTTCTGACTCTGTGTTACAGTTTTGTTTACACAAAAGTAAATTCTTATAGACATGTGTTACTCCAGCTTTCAGTCAGCCTATTTTGATCTATTGTGTCCTTTAGGAGTTGGAAAAAAAAAATATTAAAAAATTATATGCACCAAATCATGATTAATGTCTAGCTGTCCAAAGCAACAAAAAATAAGAAGATCACTACAGAAAGGAAAAACAAAAATATTTTTAAATATCCAAAAAGAGGAATTATACATACTTAGTAAAGCATGTATGAGGCAGTGAAACCCTTCTGCACTTACAAATTTTCAGGCCAAGTACTTCTGTTTGAGTTCAAGACCTTTTTTTTTCTGCTGTGCTTGCTTCTCTCCCCCCCCTTTTTTTTTTTCTTCTCTCCATCTACAAGGTTTGGCAATGCCAAGATATCATTTTGCTCAAGTAAGTACTTAAGTTTATAATAATTTTCCAGCTTCAGTTTATCAGCATTTTCCAACTTACGTTTACTTCTTAGTTACCTGCTAAACGTAAAGTTTGCTCAAATTTAGCTGGAGATGAAATGTGGAATAAAGAAAGTGGAAAAATTGGACAGAAATCTCATAACAGTTGCTGGCCCTGAATACAAAAGCTATTTTTGGACTGAGAATAAACAGAGGACCGAAACAAATCTTCGATTCCCTGGTCAGACAACAAAGAGGCTGGTAGAGAATAAGGAAAACCATCAGTTTCCCCACTTACTTTTCAGATTGTCAACTGACAAACACCTATGGCAGCAGCCCCATAGCCCACCAGGTGCCCCGAGCACTGTCACCGAGTCATGCCAGGCAGCGAGCCCCACAAGGACAGCGGGGATGGTGGCGACCAGGGGAACAGCCAGAGGCAGCACTTGGGGATTGGTTTTATGGCGTATGTATCCTGCTAACGACATGCTCACCTAACATGATAAAATCGACTATTTGTGGTGGCTTTCTCACCTATTTTTATGTTCAGATTAAATGTTTGATTTTGTTTTTAACTCTACAATAAATGACCAACAATAAGACAGTGAGAAATGTGGTAAAATAATGATCTGTGGACAGTAGAATCTCCTTGTATGGCTGACCGTACTGTATATAAACCCAGCTGCCATGTATTTCCTTATCACAACTGCGCAGACAGTTTGCCAAAGGCTACTTTAATTTCAAATACAGAACCATACACTTCTGGCATATTTATGAGGTGTGTTCTTGTCATAATGCATCTCTACATTTATATTTAGCACCACAAACTGTAGAATATAATTATAGAAAAAAATTTAAGCCTGCATTTCTGCTTGAAATCTTATCTCTACAATGGAAATAAATCCTTGACAAGGCAAAGGGAAAGTGGATGTCTTCAATATTCTCTGCTCTCCGATTTTTAGCTCTTAATAATATTTTCTTGTGGGGTTATGGTTGGGAAGATGTGGGTACCACTCAAGACAGCAGATATTCAGTAACTGAAAAATCAGAATGAAATAGAGTTAGAGAATGTATATCATGAATAAAACCTGTATTCTGCTAAATATCTCTTCCCTGTTGAGAAGCCTAATGATCCTAATCCACATCATTGTAACTAGGACTTCTGATATTTTTTTCCAACTTGCTTTATTTATATCTGCACTAGCTGAATGGCAGTACATCAGGATAAATCTCAGGCTCACTGCCAGCAGTGGATTAACTTTCCTAGTTACTGATCAATTTTTCTTTCAGCTCATTTCTCATTCTAGTACCCAGTGATTGCCCTAATTCACACAATCTGGCCTTTAAACGTCTAATAAAAAGTACACGGGGAAAAAAAAGGCTTTTGATAAATCTGAAAACTATCCATAAAAACACCGGGCAGAAAGTGAACTGACCCACCAAATTGCCCTCTTCCCCTTCCTTCACAGGCCACAAGCCATGAGGACCCACGTTCTAGATACACATTTTTCAAGCTAAAACGATCCAGGAAAGCTACATCAAAATGGGCTTCCAAAGCAAAGGAGAAGGAACTGCAGCCCCTAAGGGTGACACAGCAGGCTGCTGCATTATTGCAGCTTTACCCCTTTGCCCCCTTGGCTACGTGGGATCTCCCGGCAGCACAAGTGCTGGCCCCAGAGGCGTGCATCCCTCTTCTAAGTTAAGCAGCCACCAACATGCAGCCGCGTGGCTCCTTCTCACTTCGCAAGGGCAGACAGCTGCCTAGTGACAACGCACCTAAAATTTTATAATGATTTCTTTCAAATGAATAGCTTGCATATGCATAATCAGGTATTATAGCTCTGATATGCAAGGTGATTAGGATTAATCACTTGGCTGATGACTTAGGCCAAGTGAGAGCTTGCCTTGGAGTACAGCTACATGCAAGAGCTGGCTGTATTCTTTACTGCTGTTGTGTGATTCTGTGAAGATGTCACATACGCTCTTGGAACTAGGGTTTATAAGGAAAGTTCACATTGTACAGCAGTAGTGAGCTGGATGAGAAAAGGGAGAATCCCTCCATCATCACGCAGGGTGTAACACAGGCCCTTGATTACCACAGCTGTTTAGGTAAAAAGCTGGAGGGAAGTGCTCGCACCTGAGCAGCTGTACAAGCTGAAGTCATCTCAGTGGCCAGAAATTGATTGAAGAGAGAAATACTCTCCTTTTCATTCAGCTTTGGTTACAGCCCAGTGATCTGATTTCAGAGCAGGAATACTTTGGTGGCCATAAATGGGTGCCCTGCAAACACAATGCAGTTATCCTTCAAGTTCTATTTTGTGTGGACATGATCAACCTCTTGCTGGGATAGACAAGCCGAGCATCTTCTCTAGTATTTTACTCTATTTTATATAAACTGCTGTGGAGGGAAGAGAAAACAAACAAACCCACACAAAAAAACCGCCCAACCCACAAAAGAAAAATCTCGAAACTAAAACCCCCAAACCACCAAAATCCCTCAGCATGAAGAATATAGACAACTTTTTGTTAAATTCAACATACAACACAGGCTTTCCTTAATGCTTAAAAAAACCCCAACAAAACAAAGCATATCTCTTCAGCTCAACAAATAGAGCACATATTGTACATTTTGAAAGCCTACACTGAACATCCACTAGCATTACCAAAAATCATTGTCCCAGAACACTAAATTTTCAGTACAGAAACCATCTACGTCAGAAACATTTTAAACCTACATTAGAGAACAGGAGCCACTACATGATGTCAGTTATTTCTCAGACATTTTCCAAGGTTTTCGCCAGTATTCATTATATATCAGTTTACTCAAACTTGATGCTTCAATTTTTGCTTTGTCTGTATAAGCGTTCTCTTTTTTTGAAGATATTAATGATTTCTGGCTGGTTGTTTATTTTGGAACTATGATTGCCTCTGTTGCTTTTATGAGAAAAATTTAATTAGCATTTTCAGACAACTGTAAGGACATTTTGATGGTTTGTGTTTTCTTTAAAAATTGCAAGGAGAGATGAGAGATGAGAAAAGACATCTGGTTAAAATCAACCACGCAGCACTGTGAGGAAAAGAACATCTCACCTGAGGAAAACGAAATTGCCATATACAAACTTTCAATTAACTTGGTTAATTATAAAGCATGGCTAAGGTTGCTAAACAGGTCTTCCTTTAGCAAAAAAATAACAGAATAAAGAGTAGGAAACTAACTACTTGGGGATAAAAAAAATGTTGTAGTCCTTCCTCCCGGCATGCAGAGAGGCTATCAGAATAGATAAAAACCAGGACTGTTGTGGCGGTGTGAGAAACTAGGCATGATGGCAGCTGTCCTGATCATATTTTGGTAGCTCTCAGGAGCACAGCCAGTTTTACTAAAAAAAAAAAAAAGTGTTGAAGTGCATATACATACACACATA
>Ga0065711_1046758_pt1 | contig 12714 bp, 5 predicted proteins | sample Hoacrofraction12_FD_59098 | JGI IMG/M metagenome (GOLD analysis project Ga0065711, IMG submission 59098) | Hoatzin crop microbial communities from Cojedes, Venezuela - Epithelial fraction 12 v2 (version 2) | ecosystem: Host-associated > Birds > Digestive system > Esophagus > Crop | place...
TACATTAGACAGTTACTTACTTTGAGAAGCTTCAAAAATCACAAGCAAATTTTTAAGCACATTCTGTGCTTCGTCCTTATGGCCCAGTTCCTGTTATCCATCAAGTCTGTTTTAAAATAGGACGCATTTTTGGTACTGCAAAGTCAACAGTGCTGGAAAGTTGGCAGGTACGCTTGTTTAAACAACATTCCCAACTAGTCTCCTGGCAGGTGTTTCCAGAGTACTTTGAGCACAATTCTTTGGATGGGATATCTGCCAAAGTACATAGCAACAGGGAAAAAAGTGTTTTCCTTTTACCGTAGTTGGGACAGTGCAGTGTTTTAGATGCTGCACTGTGCACCCATTCCAGGAGCTTATTTTGGCACAGGGTCAGAGCATATACAATGGTAAAATACTCAGCATCTTCCTCCCTGTTTAATGCAAGTGAGGTCCAGAATACCAACTGCTAGGTTATCTTCCTGGCAATAGGCCAGCCTCTGACATGCCTCTAGTCTTTCAGCTATATAGAAACCCTTTACCTTAGAAGTCCTTACCATAGACCATCATGCTGAAGAGTTTCTGCAAGTTCAGAATGAATGTTCATTTCACAGCTGGCCAAAAGAACAAAATGCGAAGACTGGGTGAGGCAGGAGAGGGATCCGAGAAGCCTTGTCTGCCTGGCAAGGATTTCTGTTACAGCTGAACCTAACTTTGCTTAACTGAAACCTGTCCTTTAGATTTGAAAAACACACGGCTGGTTTTATAATCCTTCTGGCAGCCTGTCCACTTCTCAGTATGTGTTCTAGACCTAAAATTATCCTCTGTGTTATCCGTGCAGAAATAGTCTCTTAGATATATATACTCTTAGATACATACAAATGCTTTTTGACCTAAAATAGAAACAGGTATGTGGAACAGTAAACAGACATCAAAGGCTAAAGGAAACATCAACTGAGGGATATGCTGTTTTGAAACTTAAACTTTAATGCTATGCTGAAATAAGCCCTGTTCAAAGACATGGTCACAGCATGCTTGGTTGATAAACGAGCACTTAGTAGTCTAATACCAGAGCTGCAGCTGCAGATGACCTGCACTCATGCAGCCTTGGCACAGGTTATGGAGAGTGCTCTGTGGCACAAAACTGGTTTCCAAAATAAGAGCTTTCATCTCAAATCCAATTCTGGCTCTTGATTTTAAGGAAAAAGACCTGTGTCAAACCAAAGCACTTGCATTTTCCTGGGTCTGTAGACAGGCTAACACAAATGTTTCAGAAGTGACCTACTCCAATCACATCAGAACCTTTGACCGTTGAAGCAACTGTGTGTAAGCATCCCTACTGCCAGTTACTTCGCTTGAGCTGTTACTCTGCATGTGACACAACTCCATACCACCTCCTTACTTCAACCCCGTACTTACCTGCCTCACCTGTTATATAGTAAACTACCAATGCCTTCACCTTTCTCATTTGTAACTTCTGCAAGTTGGCGTAGGTACAGAAACCTGTAGTATGCTGTAAGCTGCAAATGGCAATAGTATGGTGTAAATACTGAAGGAAGATAAGCAGTGTGGGTGGTGAATTTCTTCTGTTTCATTTTGTAAAAATCTCCACTCTCTGTTAAAATTGTCTGGCACAGAATTTTCAGGTTGCCGGAACAGGCTGCCATCAAATCCAGCTGGCCTGTCTACAAAATGTGCAGACTGGCAAGGACGGTCCCTTGTCCTTTGTAACTGCCACCCTTCCTGTTTCACTGAGCCTGTCCTGTTTCCCACCTAAAATTCACCTTGGCCTGAGCTAGAAACAGGCTGTTCTCTAGGGCCTAGGCTTCTCTAGGGAGTTGTGACTTTGCGTATCTTCAAAACTAACTTCAAAGCTCTCCTGCTGTGAATATTTTGCAGGTGACTATTTCTATTACTTTTCTTTGCCTTTTATGCGTAAGTAGAACGGGGAGCTTGTTTGTATTATTGTATGTTATATAGGTTAGGGGGCCTAGGAATACGCATATGGGCAGGCATGCTGTGGGACTAGCCACTCTGCAAACACGACACAAACACAAGCAGCCCAGCATCGGATGCCTCGTTGTCCGGGTGTAAGGGGTGGATGAGCAGGAGAACAGAAGGACACAACTAAACACTACAGGGTGGTATGGTAGGTCTGAGCAGCCCTGCTCTTACTGCTCTGTGCCACTATGAGCATTGCAGCAAACAAAAGTTTTCAGCAGGCTTTAGAAGAAAAGCTAACTGTCCAAAACAAAGCAGGAGTCATCACTTCAAGGGAGCCCAGCCTAGATAAGATATTTACTTACTGTTGTTGTGGGGGAGATTCCACAGTATGTTTTTTCCAGTAAATCCTTAATAAATTGTTTTATATTACTTTGTGTAATAACTGTATTAAAGAATGAAACAAAGAAACATGAAACAAAGAAAACATGCAATGAATCCAGGGGAATCAGATATTCAGTTTGCAGTTTTGGTGCTTGACTTACGAAACCAGTTCTCAGCGGTACACATAGATACCTGAGTATTACTGTGGCATTATAGCCACATTAGCGAAGTGTCCTTTTCTCTTGCTTTGTAGACATATTCTAGTTGTCAATCATTCACTCTGATGATGGCTCTGTTCCCAGGGAAGAAAGTAACCCAAGAAAGTAAATATAAATGGTTTAAGTCTGGGTGAAGCAAAATTTGAGTGAACATCTCCAGAAATGTTTATAGTATTTGCCAGTCTGCGTCGCTCAGATTAACAATAGAGTGAAGAATACTAGTACTTGTACTGCTTGTAAAAAAAGCTGTTTTCTGAGTTGTTATTGGAATCCTAAGCATTTCCAGGTGTTGTGCATGGTTTACAATAGTAAGGATGGACATTTTCCCAGCCTGCTTTTCCTTTTTGTTATGACTTGTTCTACACTTGTGAAGGACACTAGACTGACAAGCCTAGAGAACACTCATTTGTCTTGTCACAGATCATATACACTCCTGATATCTAGGCTTTTCAACTCTGACCTATGATAATATTTCTTGTTGGACTTCATTTCTTTATGTTGAAGCTGTATGCCTTCTCCAAATAATGGAATAAGACCATCACCATTTTCCATTAAAAAAAGGAAAACTTACTCCATTCAAGTTGCATAAACCCACCGTGGACATCAACGCGAACACAATCACTTTCAGCGATGATAATACTTTCTTAGTCATTGCCAAAGCAAGGCAGATAAAGGCTAGTGACATAAAAACCTCAGAATTACTTTATTAATCCTGTAAATCTCTGGCTTCCTCAATCAGAAGGTGGACCTGCTGCATCTGACAAGTGGTCAGGCTGATGGAGACTGCTGTTCGAGGGAATAAAGAATTTTTGATTCCTTAATAATTTGGATTAGGCATATATTTTCAAGCAACTTGCCTTTCACTTCCGGGGCTTCCCAAAAACTATTACTTTGGAAGAATTTTCTTTTAGCCAGTAAATGCTTCTGTTGGGGTGGGTGCATTCATGGTGTAGTTTTTCTTAAGGAATACCTTTACACACATGTGATCTCACAGATTTGCACCAGTCAGACAGGGCCTTGGACCTGGAGTTTTGGAAACAGGAACAGAAATTTTGGAAGAAGGTCCAGACCTTGGGGGACGCTGACTGCCATTCTTACAGATACTTTTTGAAAGAGGAATGCTCCTGAATGTTTTACCTCCCTTACAGTTCTGGATGTAACTTTACTCCAGTGCTGGCATAGCTTTCTCTAGAGTGGGCAAAGGTCTTACAACCAAAATGGAATTTCTGTGAGTGTGGTTACAACATGCTTCCTCCAGACAACCTGACAAGGAAAACAAGAAGGAATGTGCTGAGCAATCATTGTGGGGTTTTTTTTACCAAGCATGCCTGTCATCCTCTTTGAACAGTCATTTCTGAAATTTGTGGGAGTTTATCAGTAGCACTGCCAAATTACCAACAAGGATTCAGTATTAAATCAACTGTTCAGACTGCAAAGAAATCACCACGTTTTCCTCTGTTGAGTGCAAAGTGCATAATAATAATTCATTGGACATTTTCCTGCAGAAAATAGGAATCACTAAAAGCTTCAGAACAAAATGTTTTCTCAGCCTAGCTGAATGGTGACCAGGCTGCTGAGCTGGAGCCAGCTTTCAGATCCCTGTTTGTTTGGAGCTGTGTCTAGGCATGACTTCTGCATCAGCTTACCAGCACACGTCCGTGGAACAGATCCTCTGTCTAGTTTCTCTCTTCAGCATGTGCTGCCATTGCATTCAGCTGCCAGAGACCAAAGTATTAGTTCTGACACATCCCGTTTCCTTTGCTCATCTCACTAACTGAAATACGGCCAGAGCTCTAACCTTTGGATTTTGTGACCAATTAATATATGGGACAGAGAATACCAGCTGGCTCAGTAGTCTGTTCCATTGCAAGGAACACAGACTTGGAAATCTCAGCCCACACAGGACACAAGTATGGAATAACAAAATTTAAACATAGGAAGGACAAGAAAGAAGTAATGCATTAGAACTGCCTACTGGAAGGCAACTCACTTTCTAGGAAGACATGAGGACAGGGCTAGAAAGGCAAAACAGATTCCAGATTCTTTGGAAAGATGCTGTGGCCAGGACTCTTAGGACAGGATTCTCAGAGAAGACACTAAGAGAAGATCATGTATGTAATGTAGACTGTTTTCTTACAGGCTGCTGTCTCCTGAGCTTTGTCAATAAGGCGTCTCATTTCAACAGCTGTTACAATTGTGTTCTGTTCTGTGACACCATCTAGTTCTAAATATTCCAGACTTGTTTTAAAAATAGCTGCAGGACCCAATAACTTGTTTCCCAAGCAAAAATATGAAATTGTCTTCAGACTTCTATATGTAAGCACAATTGCTAGGCTTGAAACGACTGCTCCCTCACAACATCTTAAATATCAGAGACATCCAAATGATTGTCCACATTTTGGACACATTTTTTTCCGCCTGTTTGTAGTCCAGTTTTAATTCTCAGCTTCTAACTTGCTGAACAAAAGTAGTGAATGTGTTTCCAATATATCCTTATCCTTTATATATTTACTTTTTCAGGGACATTGTAGCAAATAAGTTCACTAACAGCATTCTTGGAAACTGTGAATTTTAAGTGCATATTAGGATCCATCTGCAGAAAATAAATTTTTGACTCTTGAAACCTAGTTTTTAGACAAGATAATCTCAAGCAATCATGTTCACGCAGCTTAAATAATTCCATGTCACCTCAAAACTATTGCCATGCAACCAAGTCATTGTAACAGACCATCGCCGTGCTTTTAAACCACCGCTGAGCAGAGTCAAATGAGTTGCTGCAAATAACCACTAGTTGTTATTCTGCCATAGAACAGCAAAAATACCCTGTGGTCAATGTGTACAAACCAGACTAAGCCACAGTATTTGAATTTTAAGTATTGAATATCCTTACCCAACCATCTGCGAATGATACAGTCACTGAAATTTTGAAAGTGTATGTATTGGTGGAAAATTGGAAGGTGCCCACAGATTTTTTCCAAAATGTTTATTTTATTGAAATATGTGATTTGTTGCAAATTATTTACCATTTCTACTAATGAGAGAAAAAGAGAAGAGAAGAAAAGGAAAGGCTGAGAGAGTTGGAGCCGTTCAGCCTGGAGAAGAGCAGGCTTCAGGGAGACCTCAGAGCAACCTTCCATTACCAGAAGGGGAGCTACAAGAAAGCTGGAGAGGGACTTTTTACAAGGGCACATAGTGGTAGGACAAGGGGTAATGGCTTCAAACTGAAAGAGGATAGATTTAGATTAGATGTAAGAAAGAAATTCTTCACTATGAGGGTTGTGAGACACTGGAACAGATTGCCCAGAGAAGCTGTGGATGCCCCCTCCCTGGAAGTGCTCAAGACCAGGTTGGAGGGGGCTTGGAGCAACCTGGTCTGGTGGAAGGTGTCCCTGCCCATGGCAGGGGGGGTTGGAACTAGATGGTCTATAAGGTCCCTCCCAACCCAAACCATTCTATGATTCTATGACTCTATGAAAGCCGTACCAACAGCTTCAAAACAGAAAATGGAAGTAACATTAAATATCTTATGCTACCGTGTAAGGCAGACATTTGTGCACACAGATCAGGCTTCAACCGATGTAGCAAACCTTGTAAGATGGAATTCATATCATATCACTTCAGTCATCTAGAAAGTAGACGTTTAATTTAGCAACAGCTTTATTTCGCTCTATACCCAGTGGCAACCAAACACCTCCTGAGAAAAGTCATCCACTTCAGATGGGCTGAATACTCCTCCACACGGTTACAGAGGAAGCCTCAGTAACAAGCTCAATAGCTCAGACAACTATTTTTCAGTAGGTTAATGTTAGGTGAAACAAATCCTACTTACAGGAGGGCATAGCTTCCACTCAGAGCCAAAATTACAGGCCAAAGTTTGTGTGCAGTAAACGCATTTACATTATGCAAAGAATTCTTTGTCACAAGGGCCCCTGTCTGATGAGGGACAAACACATTCATGACATGGTTGCCCTGCCCCTGGAGTGGTTCTTGCTCTGCGAAGCACAACAGCCCTGGGGCTGGCAGCACTGGGAAAGAGCGGCTCAAGGAACAATGGGCTCGTAGCTGAGCCACGCGCAAATGAGGAAAGGAAGCCATTTATCATCTCTAGGCCGTAATGGAGAGCCACTTCCTATCAATTAGAGACACACAGAAACTGAAAAAAGAAAACAAGAAACTTGCGTATTATGACCTCAGAGCTGGCTGATTCGTTAATGTAAAACACAGGGTGGAAAAAAAAAGGCTGATAATGTGGAATAGTGGGGCATGACTGCTGATCTCATAGAAAAAACATGTGGAAAATACTATTCAAAACACTGGCAAAATGACTTCATGTGAAAGGCAGATTGCTTCTCTTCTAGTGGGCAGAATGTTCCAAAGGAACCTGTGTGCGTCTGCCTGTGTGCTCTTTCCATTAGCAGGCGTGCAGATGGCTTGGGTGTCACAGGGCCAAATGGGCAGTGTTTGGTTCACATAATGTGAGTATCTTTATCCTAGGCTACATTAGATTACATCTGAGATATTTTTCCTTCCTGAGCCCTGGCTGTAAGGTTAGGAGCATTTTCTGTATTTTTGAGGGCTTAGGGGGCAAAAGTGAGTTGCTTACCAGACGCAGTCACACACCTCTAGCTTTCTGGACACAAATGGTAACAGAAGCAGAATTAGGAGCAAGATACAGCCAGTCCTTGTTTTTTAAAACTGGAGTCTGGAGCATGGGCAGATGACCCAGGGACAATCCCTACTACTTCCATTTACTAACCACGTACACTTTTTATTATTTTCAGGGTAGTTATGACTGGCTTTCAGGTAGATCTAAAAAACCACTCCTGATACTGTAAAAAAATAACAATTTACAAGCACTCTTTCATGTACTGCAAAGAAGGTTTAGCAGTGATGGCTTTAGGAAGAGATAGTATGTTTCACTAAAATAGGAGATGTCCAGTATTTTGTGTGGAAGGTGGTGCAGTATCTCCTATAAGTTTAAGAGGAATTTCTCCATGTGCTTATGAATTCTGGCTCCCGCTATTACACACTGAAGCACTACGCTCTTTTTTGCTATTATTGGCAGGAAAATGAGTTTGACGGGCTGATCAGAGGCTTGAGAAACAAAACTGTTGACCTCTGTTTCTCATGCTGGTTTTCCTGCCCTCACAAAATCTATAATAAGCCTGGGCATTGAATGACATCCCACACATGCTGAGAAATGAACACCTACTAGAATGAGACCCCAGATGTCCCTTTGGAGGTGAACATGGTCCTCTCCTGAACAGACATCTCTCCATCACTTGACCGGAGGTAAATGTGCCGCATCAGCTCTAATTGTGTTACCACAGTCTCTGTCACCTCCTTCCTTCCCAGCAAACCTATGCTTCCTATCTGTGTGTTTTTGGAAACATCAGAGTGAAGACAAAACTGAAGTTTTAACCCTTGCCCAATACAGAAAAGCTGTGGAGTCCTTTTACTCTCAGTACTAGGTGCCTGTTTGAGCATTGGTGTATTATTTTGTTCTGGTTGCCAGCTTCTCTGACACCTGGTGCTATGACACAGAGGCACTTTCTTTGACAAGCCTAGTGGCTAAATTAATCATTTTATTGCTCATAACTATTACATGCACCATCTTGCCTTGGTAGTATTATCATCTGGCTTAAACTAACATGCTTCATGTAAAAGCAATCAAGAGCATCCGTTTTAGGCAACAGTATTTTTGTTAGGTCGGGCACTAAGCTGGCTCCGATGTAGCTTACACTGGCTTTTGGGTTTTTTTAAAGAGCTGTGCAGATGCCATGGCAACTGACCCAGGCTAAGAGAGGCGGGCTGGGCATTACTAAATGAGGCTTTGAGGTTTTTAGTGCAGTTCACTGGAGAATAACCTGACCTTCACATGTGTGGCACTCAATCTGGCTTTTAAACTATTTTTTTTCATTAAGAAAATGTTTTTATAATTTCTGACCTAAGGCAAAACAGCCTCGGCATTTCCAAAGACTCTAAAGATTGTTAATATTTGACTAGTCCCTATCGCTTCATCAAACCGAGCACAGGGATGGCGTAGGGGATATGGAGTGTATCAGGAGTTTGTGTTTTTCTGTTATTCATATAGGAAACATACAGTGCATAATAAAACTTTATTCTGAGTTATTGCGTTTACCAAGAATAGATCGAAGAGCTGCAATAGTCTCCAACAGAGATCAGGCACACAGGCATTTTTTCATGCTATGTGGTCTAGAACTAGGAGCAGCATCGTAAAAGAGAGATCTGTAAAAGGCAACACCTCCCTGCTTCTGTTTAAATCTAAAACGGAGCTAGAAACCATTGTCTCATAAAGAACTGAGATGCAATCAGTAAAACTTTCTCTCGTGGAGGTGCAACGTGTCCTGGATTCTGGCGTACTTTTAATAGGCAGATTTTAATCTCATTTTTGGGGGAAGAAAATTACATCCTGATGTAAACCTTTCAGATAGGTGCCTCCTGACATAGAGAACTGGGCAAAATGCCATATTGCCTAGATAAGAAGGTTTTTGTAATGTAAATTGTGCCCCATATTTTCTTCTAAGAAAATTTTCTTTGCTCTCTTTCTCTCATTTTTAAAACAGCTGCAAATATGTCACGTACATTAACGTAGGGTTGAAACTTTAATCCTAGTTTGATGAGATCTATGAAACTGATATGTATTCTGCAATGTGGGAATTAATCCCAGGTGACTGCTTGGCAAGCCTGGCGTCTCTAGTTATCAAGTGCTAGTCTCCTACAAGTACGCATGTGATTGGTGTGTTTTCCAGTGCGTACAGTGTATTCTGTGTTACAATTTAATGAGATAAAGACAAGTGGAATGTGCACACTTAAACAGTTTGAATGATAGTATTTCCTAACCCACATCACCAACAAAGGCTCACAGCTGTTCAGGCTCATTCCAGTGAATAATAGCTTTCAAAGAAAAATGAACCATAAAAAATAGTAGAAATCAAAATGTAATTAGAGGCAACTGGTAATCTCTCTGTCCTAATTACAGTACTGCAATTGCCCTTACTTCACAGAGAGAGCTCCTGGGAGAATGTTGCCCACTGGATTCTTCAGGGAAAAAAATGAAAAACCCCAAATTTTTGTCCATTTAATTCTGGTGTGGTTTCTTCCTTTATCCTAAAGACTGTCAGGTTCATGTTCTTTTAATTTCATTGTCTGGGAACCTGTTAACTGTGATATGGAAATGACAGAGAGAAATTGAGGGTTTCTGCAGTCTTACGGAAGTATTAGGAAAAGTTTTAAGAGAGCATGCTCTGCATCTCTGTAGAAACTAGTGATTTATCATTTTCAAGGGAAATTGTTTAGAAAGTACTTGAAACCAGTTTTATAGAGCAGGATGTATAACTTCATAAATTTTGAACTTTGTGGATTGTACATGTTTCTCCGAATTAGATCTACCCTCTTTCTTTGCTCCTCGTGCTTCATATCCCATTTCTAGGACATGTTTCTCTAGTGCCTGGTTTTGCCCTTTGCTAGACTGTCCGTATTCTGAAAAAAGTTTATCTCTTTTTCCCCCTCTTCATCTTCTCCATTGTTATTCCTTTCCTATAATAAGCTGTTTAATACTGTGGGTTTTCTAGCAGAGGCTGTTGTGGCTACACTCTGGCTGTCTTCTGTAGGGCTTGTGCTTCCATCTCGGATGTCTCTCTGCTCCCCAGATTCCTTCCACTGCTTCATTTGACTGTGAGGGTGGGATTCTTTCATCTAAGGATAGGTGTCCAGAGACATTTCAATTCCTTAAGATATTCCCCTAAGGCGTTCAGTTGTCTGTCGTGAAGTCTCTCACAAGGCCTGTGTCGTATGAGGATGTCTTAGATACTCTAGGACATCTAAACTGAATTCGTTAACTGTGTTTAGGTAACTGCATGGTTTCCTTTTAAGCCCTCTTCTGCTTCTCTGGCAAAACACAACTTATTCTCTCAGTGACAAATACACAGTCTGCAGGCACAAGCCAGCCCGTCAAATGGCTCTTCTCTGACTTACAGACTTCCTGGGAAGCTCCAGCCATTGCTCTGCTTGTGATTTTTTTTGCAAAGTATCTATTTCCAGTATCTAAGAGTTATACAAAGATGAGTAAGTCACTGTGCCACATCAAGGTTTATCCCTTGATAAACCAAATTTTCCACTCGGATATTGAAAAAAGAGAGGCAAATTATCACCCGTACTTGAATCCACATCCTGGCTTATCTCATCATACTTTTTCATAGGAGGCTTGAGAGGAGGAAATGCGTTCAGAATTCTGTCCCATTTCTAGCACTAAATCCTCATTTCCCAGTTTGTGATTTTCACTTCCCAGTCTCTGATAACCCTATTTCTCTTTACTTTTCCCACATGAGTTCCAGTATGAATGCAGCCCAGTCAGGAGTCTTGGGTGCAAGTCTGAAAGACTGAACAAAGGTATCACCTGGTCAGATTCTGATACCTTTTTAAGTGTCCTAGGCCCTAACTCCATACAGAGCCTCTAGAGTAACTGTGAAGCACAGCACTACTTCAGACACATAGATCTTTGAAAACAACGGCAACAGCCTAATTCTGCACCCGTTAATATCTTACGAAACCCCAATGAATTCAGCATAATTCATCCACGAATTTGGCTGCCCTTTTTCTTTTCAGGGTAAATAGTTGACCTGAAATGCCAGATTATGAAATAAATTACAGAAAATGTGGGTTTTTCTAAGAAATGAATCCAATGTAACCAGAGAATATGCCTCGTCAGTCTGGACTCTGTCACCCTGGGATTTTATGTGTGCAAGTATTACTGGAAGTAGTCAAAGGAAGTGATCTTTGGGAGCCCTTTCTTATGGAAAACAAAAGCCAGGCAACACCATTTTTCTGAGAGGGTTGAACAGTGCTTCTTAAAGACATGCTTAAGTGACGTGGGAAAGCAGAAAATGGGTTATTTTGCCAAATTTTGTATCTCCTCCTCAATATCTTTGTAAAGGCAGGCTGGGAAATCTGTGGGCAGTTGTTACCAGCAGTAGTATTGCCTAATTTCACCTCCAAAAAATCCATCCGTTTTAGCTTAGCTTCCTGCCTTCAGACTCAGCCAATATTTTGAGATAGAAGTCAAGATAACAAACATTGCTGTGCACTTAGGCAGGTATATAATATTGTTCTTGTGCTTGTGTGTGCGCAATAGGATTCCCTCTTGATCTCTCTAATTAGCTCATGCCCTGAAGACTGACTGAAGAGAAGTAACATTTCTACATCATAGCCTGGTCTTGTGGGGCAAAATCACAAGACAGCAGAAAACACACACTTGGCGGTGGAGACAAGTAGTCAGGCTTCCTTCTATGTTTCTAATTTTGTTTCTTTTTCGTGTGTGCAATTGTGAAGGATTAATCACTATTTTGTCCACCATTGTCAAGGCCTATGATGAACATTTGTGCTAGAGAGTCTGGGAGCTTGGCTCTTTTAACTTGTGCTGACAAAGAGCAAGCACGAGAAAGTAGAATCATTCTTTTTAACATCACAGCCTACTGGTGTTAAGAAGTTTTTAAGAAAAAAAGAAAAATAAAAAGGAAAGACATGAATGAAAACAAAGTTGGCTAGACTTCTGGTGTCCTCACGGCAACATGGGGAGCTGAGGCGAGCCTGCCTCTGTCCCCCGCCATGCTGCAGACCACTGGCCTTACTTGGCAGCTCAGCCGCCACTCGCTGTCACAGAGCATCTCCCCACTCTGCCAGGTGGCCAGCGGTCAGTCAGCCCTGTCTCAGGAATGGCTGAACTGCATCTCTTTGCAGAGTGTGGTAACTATGACATTTTGCAAAAGAACCCAGAATTGTCAGTGGAAGCTTTTATAAAGCAACTGGAATCACTTATTTGTAGTGCTTTCCCAGACTTTTCCCGCCTCGCAGCTCTGCTAGATCACTCTTTGCTCTCCTCCATCTTTATTTTCTCACGTTCTTGTGTAGCCACACTGAAGTCTATTGTTCAAAAACATTCTCTTTCTGATTTGCAGGGTTTATGTCCCTGCACATAGTACAGGGCCAGAAATCAGTCTCCACTGAACGAGACAGACTCCCCCTTATTGCCTTTTAACCCTTTCCTTAACCAGTGTCCTGCGTTCGGCCAGGACAGGGTTAATTTTCACCAGACTCCAGGAAGGGGCACAGCCAGGGGGTGGGGGCTGACCCCACCTGGCCAAACAGAGCCCGGTATTCCATACCATGTGACGTC
>Ga0065711_1046760_pt1 | contig 12714 bp, 10 predicted proteins | sample Hoacrofraction12_FD_59098 | JGI IMG/M metagenome (GOLD analysis project Ga0065711, IMG submission 59098) | Hoatzin crop microbial communities from Cojedes, Venezuela - Epithelial fraction 12 v2 (version 2) | ecosystem: Host-associated > Birds > Digestive system > Esophagus > Crop | place...
CCGGCCGCTCCCGCCGCCGCCCGGAGCCCCCGCTCGGCTCCCCTCAGCGCCGCCGCCCTCGGCGCGGCCCGGCCCGGCGGCGGGATGAAGCTGACGGACAACGTGCTGCGGAGCTTCCGCGTGGCCAAGGTCTTCCGCGAGAACTCGGACAAGATCAACTGCTTCGACTTCAGCCCCAACGGCGAGACCGTCATCTCCAGCAGCGACGACGACTCCATCGTTCTCTACGACTGCCAGGAGGGCAAGTGAGTGGCGGGGACCCGGCCCGGCCCGGCCCGCCCCGCCGCCGGGAGGGCTGCGGGGGTTCTGGGGAGCGGGGGGGGCTGTGAGAGCCGCGCCCCTTGGGGCGTTCGGGGAGAAGCAATGCCCGGCTCCGCGCCGGCGCTGAGGAGGTGGCAAGTCGGGCGGGTGAGCTTCGGCTTTTCGTTTGTTGGTTGTGGTTTTTTTTTAGTGTGGGTTTGTAAGTGGAACTGCAGCGATGTCTGGCGAGGCGGGGGGCAGGGGGTGTGTGCGTGGATTGTAAACGGTTAAAGTGGGGCGCAGAGGTGGGGGCAGCGTGGGTTTGTGCGCCCCGCGGGTGTGTCTGCGCGTGGTCTCCGCTGGGCTGGAGCTAGCGATGGTGATTGCCCAAGCGTCAGAGAGTTCACGGCTGCGAGAACCAAATAGTTGTTAAGCTTCAGGGGCTGACTGGTCACATCTCTAGGCCTCAGGATTGTTACAGATATGCAAGCTGACTTCTTGGGCTTCTCTGGGCTGAAGTTTGGCTAATCAAAGTAGCAGCAGTTGCCGTGAGCATTGTACGGATGTGCTGTTTTAAACAACCTAATTTGAGCGTAACTTCTTAGATAAATGCTTTGAGCCGAAAGGTGAAGATGGTGTGGTGTGTGTTCAGTATAACTTCTGAAAACTTGATGGTGTTTTCCTTGAAACCTAGATCCTAAACGGTGTCTGGGAGCGTTGCAGATAAAGGTTGTTCTCTGTGCTTTAAATCCTTTTCTCTTGTTGCGTTTTTATCTGTAAAGCACAGTTAAAATACCTGTGTGGTTTACAACGATCTTCAAACGTTGTCTTAATTTAGAATTAATTAGTTAAGGTGTTTATTGATTTCTGTTACTTAGATTAATGAATTAAGTTGTATGTGTGTTTCTTGCTGAATAGAGTTGTCCAATTTATCTTTCTTCTTCCGTTGATCACAGGATGCTCATCCTGTCTTATCGATAAAACCCCAGAAATCTGCATAGCACTCAAGATATGGTGCCCTTGTTCAGAGGATAAAAAGGTGCAAATAAGACCACCAGTAGCACTTGCAGTTTATGTCTTGGAACATATGCAAAAGGCATTTGTGTTCTATGAGAATTGGAACAAGTTGAGCTAAGGGATGTCACTATTCCATCAAAAACTTTCTCAGTTGCTACAAGTATGCATTTGGCTGCTTTAAATTCTTTTAAATGTTAAGTTGTAATTTTGATGTGCTTGGTATGGAGATATAATTCTGAGGTGTTTGTTTTTTTCTTTTTCCTGTAAAGACAAGACTGGAGAGCATCACGTATGTATAGAAAGTGAAAGAAAAATGAGCATGTGTGTTGTCGGAGAGAGAATAAAAAGGACAGGAATGAAAAAGAAATGGCTTGGGAGTACCAGGAGGTAGATTTGTTAGGGTTGTGTGTATTTTCTTGTAAACCAGGCATTCCCACTCCTCTTGCTCTTTCAAGCAGACTGAGATATCATACTTGCTCTGTTTGAAAGATTGCATCCTGCACGTTTTCTTAATTTTGTAGACCAGTTATTGTATGTTATTTTATACTTCTTTTTAGTTTGCTTGCTTTGCACATTGAAGTTGTTGGTGTTCCCCATTTGAAGTGACCTGTTATTTGAAATTATTTTATTTATGTAAGAATAGGTAACTTTATACATATGGTGTCTGCCATGGATTGTTTTGTAGATCCTACTTACATACAATGGTAGGAGGGCTGAGTGAATGTTAATGCACATGGTATTGATTGCTCTTCCACTTTCAGACTTGTAAGGAATGGTTTGATGGGCTGGGAGGCATTTGGTCCTTTCATCCCTATCTCCGTCTACTCCTAATGTGTGCTTTACAGTCAGCGGGTTTGCTTTAATTAAGTTAAATGTAGAAAATCGATGGTTGACTGCTGCAGTGCTATGGGGCAGTGAGAGTAGTTCCAGGATATGTTTCTCAAGTGGTTATAAAATTAATTGGAAAGCTTCTCGTGTACTATCAATTGACTTAAAAGTGTAAGGGTGATTTTTAGAGGTACCTAGGCATGCAGGACACAGTTTTTCTCTCACCTGGAAAGTTTTAGCTGTGAATTACTTTGACACAGGAGACTCAGGTGGAGATGAAAAATCAAATCTGTGAATGATTGTTGCTGTGAAGTGGCGGAATTTGACAGTGTCACATCTATAGGTGTGGTGGTTTGTGTTTTTGTGGTGGTTTTCTTTTTTTTTTTAGCTTCCCCTTAAATCACTGTTTTGAGGCCCTGGAACTCTCACCTTCTTGTATATGTCATTGCTAATGAATATTATGGCCAGGACGAAATGTCCTGCTTGCTGAGTTTCAGTATAAGGTACCTTGCTTTGGGAAACAGCCTGAATGTTAAAAGTTTTCCCCATGTAAAAGTGACAAAATTTGGTTGTTTTCCCCCCTGTTATGAGGGGTTCTGCTGTGTTTGTTTATACTTTAGGTACACTCTCACCTAGTTTGCTTTGTTTTGCTGTACAAAAATGAGCCATACAGATATAATGGTTGTTACTATAGGACCAAGCCACATATCTGGGAACTTCAGTTTCTAAAAGCATCAGGACAGTTTAAATGGAGATGTGTAGCCAGGGGCTGACAGGACAACATTATCCCCTTGAAACAGATTCCCCCATTGTGTATGTTCTGAGCATAGGGAACAAGCATGAAAAATTTGTCCAGCTTTTTCATGAGCATCCAATAATTTTGGACCTGAAATTCCACTTGTATTTCAAAATGTGTGAACAACTACATTGGGATTATTATTTTTTTTAACCTCATTGTGCATCACCAAATACCTCCACAGTAGGCTGGCTCAAAAGCATAACCAAGAGGCTTACCCGTGTCTGCTGGGGCTTAAGAATGAACTCTGAAAACTTTTAGAACGGAGCTGGGTGATGTGGTGTGCAGCAGTCCTTGAGGCTGCGAACAGGAGGCTCGCGGCTGCAGATTTGTAACCCTGGTGTGATGCACTGGTGATCTAGCAAAGGTTTAGCTTGTATTTTAGTATAGGTGAATTGTGCTATTATTATATATACAGATAAAGAGCTGATGGATCTGGACTCCTGCTTAGCCTTGGTGTCTAGTAGACATATCAGTCAGTCTGGTTTTGGAGACCAAGGCACAGATATTATTACTACCCTTGCTTGTGTTTTGTTTCATCTTTATTGCAGATTTAACTGTGATCTCATAAAAGCATTTTTCTTTGGCGATATTGCATGATTTGCAAGTGGGCTGAATAGATTAACCTTAAATTTGAGATTATGTTTAGTGACTGTGATTTGTTTACAAAATATGTAAAATTTGCTTTTCTTGCTTGTGTTTTTACATAGCTGGTTGGGAACAGGTGGTCAGTCTTGTGTGAAGTGACATGCTTCTACTTGTATTGGCTTACGTGAAAACTTCAGCTTTCTTAAAATACAGAAGTACTTTCCTTCTTTTTGGTAAATGTGCTTTTGTCCATCTGTTGATCTTTATTGTCTCTGTGTATATTCTATGGTGTATATGCGTTTTAAACTTTTCATAGATAAGGAAAAGCCAGACTAGGCATGAGAGTCTTCATGTGTTTTGAGGTTGGTGGGGTTTTTTGGTGTGGTGTGGTTTGTTTGTTTGGTTTTTGTTTTTTCCAACTTGGTCAACAGCATAGCTGAACTAACTACAGACAGCCGTATGGGGAAGTACATCAGGCACAATGTTACAGAATTTTCATGTCTAAATTTACGTTTGGTGTGCTGTTTTCAGTTTGTAGCATGTTTGCATCTGAAAATTGATTTTAAAATCTACTGGAGGAACTGAGGAAGAGTCTACTGAGATTTGGTCTAAGTGGTACAGGTGGTGTATGGGTTTTAATTACACTTGCTGTATTGGCTTTCAGCTAATGGAAGCTTGTCCCCAGCAAGTTCGTTTGAAGTCAAAGCCCTGTGGCTTCTGCTGCTTGAGAATTAATCTTTAAGAATGAATGTCTATTTTTGTTCTGATATAAGAAGTCTCCAACTCATGCTCTTGTTTGGGTGTGTCAATTTGAGGCTGACAAAAACAAGGAAAAAGTTGAGCATTTTAGAAATACCTTGTCTGAGGGTATAATCTGATAAACTTTGCTTTTGGCAGCGGTATTGGTTTAAACTGCTCCTGCTGCTTGTTTCCATTCCCATGCTGTCGTCTTTGGTTTGCATTGGTAAAATATTTTGTGGGCCTGTGTAATAACTGGAGTTACGAATTTCTAGATTAAAGATAACTCCCGGAAGAGATTGTATTATTTCTGGTGTTGATCAGTGCCCCTGTTGGTTGACTGCCCAGCCTTGAAACTTCTGTGCTGCCTCCATTGAGGAAGAAAGGGGAAGGAGGCTGGTGGAGGCCTTGTGCTGCTTAAACAGGCGCTGCTGCTGCAAGATAAGCTTATTAACGAGCTGCTACTGAGTTTACTTTGCAGTTTTAAGTTTCTAGTTTAAGTTTCTAGTACTGCAATACATCACTCGCTTACCAGATCACTACAAATCCAGTTCTGTATGTTGTCTTCACTCTCACTGGAATGCCTTTAATTATGTTGCAAAATGTTACATTGGAGTTTCATGCTTTAATTGAGATGGGAGTATAATTATCCAGTAGTTTGAGAGTCCTTGTGTTACCATTGATTTTATAGACTACTGGTATTTATACGTGTTTGTGTTAATACTGAGAAAGCCTGTTCCTAAAGAGACAGCCTGTTCTAAGTTTTGAAGTAACATAGAACAAAAAGACAAATTATTTTCAATTAAAATAATCAGCAGATGAATTAGAGATTTGGATGGGCAAGGGAGCGATGGATGAGGCAGTGCTGCTTGACATTAAGGGCTCGTTAAGGTCGGTTGTCATCTCCTGCAGTGCAGGGCTTGTTATGCTAGCTCCTCTTATTCTTTTTACAGTAGACATCATGATAAAAAGAGTTTTGGGAGGAGACAAATAAGTGCATTTTGCAGGTGTTACCATCCCTCCAGCCTAGGGATGGTCTTGGAGAAAGCACCAAAGTGCTTGTTCGAAAATGAGATACAAAAGCTCTTCTTTCTTTGCATAAAAACAGCTGACTACTTGAAACAATCTCATAATATCTCAGTGAAAACAGGCCTTATTAATGTGGTGAGTTTCAGTTTGAGCTTTTTGTTGCAATCAGTGCAATTATTTCTGCTTCCTTCTGACAGACCAAAGAGAACGCTGTACAGTAAGAAGTATGGAGTGGACCTCATCAGGTACACGCATGCTGCCAACACGGTCGTGTACAGCTCCAACAAAATAGATGGTAAGTGATCCACTGGACTTGAGCGTATTTAATCTCCTTACACTTAAAACTACATGCGTGGATAAATAGCTTTAAAGAGGTGGGAAAAAATTACAGCTACTTTTCAGCAATAAACGCTCTGTCAGAGACAGAGGAATTAATATTCAACTCTAATGCACAACGCTGTGATATTCCCCGAGCATGCTGACATGAGTTTTGTTCATTGCTGCAATAACTAAGGGATTAAACATCGTTAGTGCGATAAAAGTTTGGTGCTTGATTCTGCTGTTCTCTTTGCTGTTTGATACCAGTGCCATCAGCCAGCCTCTGTGCCTTAATTTCTTACGTGTGGAATGAGGTGGAAGGAGCATGTGGCCAGAAAGTGGACTAAACACCCTAGCTCTGTCTGGTACACACACAAGTCAACTGCAAAGGAAGTGAATGTTTTTCCATTCTCCATATGCACCAGGGAGGGCAGGAAGTTCAGGTAACTCAGCAGATCACCAGCCGAGCCTGGAGGAGATCAGAGCTCTTCTGAGATTAGCTTGGCTTCTGTTAATCTGTTTTTTCCATATAATAGAACATAACTTTCATGCCATTTCTCCACACTCTGTAAATTGGTGACATCGAAGGGCTTCTAGAGCTTCATGACAGGCTCTCTATTAATGTGTTTGAGTTTAATTTAAAATTCAAATTTAAGAACGGGCACAGATAGGTGTTGGTTTCAAATTTTGTCTCAATTTTGGTTTTGTAGTTAGTGTCTGAGAGTTTTTCAGCGAACAAGTCTCTTAGCACAGCACTTTACAAATACAATGTTAAAACCCATTTATACACTCATAGCAATTTCTGGAATAGTGGTTTTTGTTTTGGTTTTTCCTTTGGTAAAGAGAAATGAAGCTTGACAGTAGAGATACTGGTTCCTTGTGGTGTGTGCTAGGTTACTTAAGGAACTAAAAGAGTATGCGTTCAGAGCGGATGGAAGTTAAGAGGAAGTCAGGTTAAACTAGAACAAGCTGGGTCTGAAACTAGAGGAACAAGGAAGTTTCTAATGGAATTGGATTTAATGGTGTAAAAAGATGAAAAGTGTGATGGGAAGCACTTGCCTTTTTAGTCTGTTTCACAGCCTACTTATTTTTTTGTTGTTATTACTTTATGTCACATTTCTGACTTGGCTGTTATTTACAAGTAATTAACAATTTAGTGAAGCATTTTTAATGCCATTTTGAATTGTGAATCTATAAGCACTGGTAAGCCTTTGAGGAACCAAAACTTAAGTCTTCATCCTGCAGGGATGCATTATGATAAATACTTGATTAGAAGAAATTAAAAAAGTTAGAATGTGAAAGTATTTGTTGCTATTATGAATCATAAGCCTAATAAAACCAGCAATGTGTTCTGTAAGGGTCCAGATACTCTGTAGTCCCTAATGCATGCAGTATTGGGCAAGGAGCATTGTATTTAACCTGTTACGCCATTATCGGGAAGGCAAATTAACCCGGGAACGTGTTATAGGAATGCTGGCGCTTGCTCCCAGGCGTTTTATGTGTTGGAGTTGCTACCAATCCAATTCTGACGATTTCATCAAGACCTTTGAACCTACTTCCTCTTGCCTGATTCCAGGCTGAGGTAGTAGTTTGTACAGTTTGAGGGTCTATGATACCACCCGGTACAGGAGATAACTGTACAGGCCACTGCCTTGCCTGGGACAGAGCACTGCCGACAAAAAGGATCACAAAGGATCACAGTTCCCCGTTGCTTCCTCTTAGCAAAGGAAGATGAAGATCTGCATGGATACTTTGGAAGTCAGGTAACAACAGTTCTTGCAGGAAAAACTAGAGATATGTCTTAACGCCACACTTGAAGCATATCGGTTCTAGCTGTGGTGGGCTGTGACACTGGTGTTGGGGATTTATGTTCTGGATAGTCACCTCAGGCCACTTAAGCGTCAGAATGGTGTGTTGCCAGCATCACGTTTCCAGCTTGATCAGTCCGCTTTAGTTTTCTTGTCAGATACTGGAGGGTGGTCTAGAACTCTGACCTCAGCTTGATGTGAAACCTGGATGAAAGGCAAAAATGGTAACTTGATCATTTTTTCACAGAAACTAAATTTTGCTGAATGAGCCTTTTGGAATGCTCTGAACACAGTAGCCCTTATGAGTGTTAAAATGCTCTGTGCGTGTTGCATCCTGTTGCCTCTTGTTCTTCCCAGTCAAAAGTAAAAATGTCATTTTCCCTCAGTTTATCTTTGGAGCCGAAGCAGGACTTGTCATAGCGGTACAGAGTCTCTTGGCACTGTATGGTGCAGATGCATAATGCCAGTCTCTTACATGCGGCAATACCTTCAACTACTGTCCTCTAACGAAGGGATTTTGCTGATGCTGCTTTCAGATATCAGAGGTTTAACTTGTGCTCTTATGTTTCATTGCTCAGATGGATCTGCACGTAAAGATTAAAAAGTGGCTTCTGTGCTTTAGTCATTGTTTCTTCTTACAAGGATATCTTTTAATCTTGGGAGAAAGTCTCAATAGCATCTTCCAAAATTCTGGGCTACTCTTGGTATATTCATCTGTACTCAGAATAAAATTACCACTTGACAAATATTCTGGTGCTGGTCTAATTTATTCAATTTATTTTAAAGGTTGCTTTAAATGGGCGAAGCTTTAGATTACTCCTGTGTCCTCCTCTTAAATCTTCGCTGCTCTTAAGTGCAGAGAATGTGTGAAACTGTTGATTGTCATATTAAAAAAAGAGAGATTTGCTGTTTTTTAATGGTCTCATCGTGGCTTTGAAGTTCATGGTTTTTATATTTTCTTTGGCTAAATGTTGGAATTTGCACATTTTCTATGTTTACTGTTTAGTTAGAGACTTATTTGCTGGATGTGTACATAGGTAAGACAGCGAAATTTATGCCGTATAGCAAAAAAAAATGGTAGTATCAACTTTGTACATTTGTTACACTCAATTTTATCAGAATGATGGAATAAAACCTAGTGGTACTTAAACTTTCAAATTAACTTACATAAATCACGTGGCAGTTTGCCTTTAAGATCTAATATGACTTCAGACTGTGGGAAGTATCTTTTCCTGGTGTCCGATTTCCAGTTCTGCCTGGGAAACCAAGTTGATTTATGTCTGTTTCTAACTTGATTCTGTTTCAAAGTCTGTCTTGAAATCGGAAGACCAGACTTATTCACTGTGGCAGGATTGTTCCCCGCTTGCCATGGGGAGCAAGTTCATGGTATAATAAAGCTTGTGCTTTGTTTGTTTTCAGATACAATCCGATACCTCTCCCTGCATGACAACAAATATATTCGGTATTTCCCAGGGCATACAAAAAGGTAAGATGTGGCTTGGAGACAGTACAGGAGAAGTTGAAATAATGATTTTAATGAGCTTGAGTTATGTTACACTCGATTCACTCTGGTTTTCGCTTTGTAGAACTATTCATGGCAATTATGAGCTTGTACACAACTGTTGGGGTAGGTGTTGCTCCCTTTGCTTCCTTTGTATGTCTGTGATGCATGTGGTCTTCTGTGTTGCAGAGTGGTTGCTCTTTCAATGTCTCCAGTGGATGATACTTTTATTTCTGGATCCCTTGATAAAACTATTCGACTTTGGGATCTCCGCTCTCCAAATTGCCAGGTAGGATATCAAATTCATGCGCATAGTGCGTTGTGTTTTTAGCTAGAAGGATGAAAAATGGATATGTGCTTGTTATAAAACAAAAATATTGCCAGAAATACATGCTGCTGATTTGGTGTTGACACCTTCCTGGAATGCTGAAGGAGTGTCGGTCACAAATCTCTGTGAAATATGTATGTCGCATTGTGTAACACCACTCAGTTGCACCTATGTCTCTGCTGGAGAGGTGCTGGGAAGAGCAAGAAGTTACACCCACAGCTGATGAAACAAGAGAAGAGCTGGGTGTCATCAGCTTGTTTGTCAGGCTGCTACCCCGTGCAAAGACTGTTCTCTCTTAGCCAGCATCTCCCCTGGGTTGGGAACACATCTGATCTGAGTGTTCATAGTGTGTGTTTCAAAGTGATGCCTTGATGCAGTTAAGTTTGATGAAGAAACTGACCTGAATTAGCACAGCATCCATATGGTCTGCTTGCTCCTCGTATCACCTTTGTTGTTCATCAGACCTGTTTGTGAGCAGATTGTAACTTTCTAGCGAGGCAAAACCCTATTTGTTTTTATTCATTTTGCTGGAATACTTTACTGTACTTTTTTTAGTGGAAGCAGTCTTATGTGGGCTGAGAAAAGTACCAGAACTGGCAGTAGGGGCAGGAATGAAAGACAGGAGTAGTATTTCCACCTTTCAGACAAGCTGTTCTGTCCCTATATCTGGACGTAGTGTCATGCTCTCATGTTTTTCCATCTCACTGGGACCGTTCTGCTTATGAGAGGGCTAGCTACTTAATCTAGATGATGTAACTGTAAATGCAAAAGGAAGAAAAGCTTACATTTCTTACAAAATGGTTATTTCTGTCTTAAACCCAACCTTTTTCTGACAAGAAATCTTAATTTTGCCTTTCTCTGGGAGTATGCCTTTAATGCCGACCTGTAAGTTTCCGTTGGGATGCATCTTCGTCGTAGAGTTGCTACAGATGAGATAGGGTTGTAAATTCAGTAGCAGTTGTGTGATTCATGCTAGTGCCTGAACCTGTAAGAATGATAAAACTAGGGCTTGTGACTGGAAGCTGCATCCAGCAAAGTTTGGGAAACAGTTTGTATTACTTGTAATTTTCAACGTGCCCATGAGGTGGCAGCGGTAGTGCCTAGAAATATTACCGGGAAACCAGAGCTGTCCCACTGGGCAGGGCCCCGACTATTGGCTAGCTTACTGCCTAGCCGGCAGAGATCACAGGGAAAACTGACCTAAATTGAAAAGAAGGGAGAAGTAATAAAGCCTCTGTACTTCTCTGGAGCAGAACAGTATTTCAGAAATGCAGTAAATTCTTAAATGTGTTGTTGGTTTAATCAAAGATGTGTTCTTATTTATGTGCATACAGTTACATAAAGACGTTTGGCTAACACACACACACACACCTCCCAGTCAGGATGCAGAAGATTATATATCTTGTTGGCTTTTACCAAATTTTCTCAAGTCTGTTTTATTGTGTGACTTAAGGAAAAGTTAACATTAAATATAAGCATTGATAGTAATCGGTCAATTTTAATATGTAAGGTCTTTTGGCTTCCAGAAGGTATGCGTTTTCTTTAAACAGGCATGGAGAGTTCAGCAGTGGTGTTCACTGGAGCTGTTTCTGCTTGCTTCCAAAATACTTGGCCTGTACCCCCCCAGCCATAATTGGTAGAGTGTTGCTGTCAATCCCAGCAGCAGTGTTCTGTGGTGCTTTCTGGTATGGTTATTAAGGCAGCCACATCACCCTCTCTTCCCTGGGTATTTTTTGGATGACAGCTCAAAGGAGATCTTGATTTGTTCTGATGTAAACTTTGTCATTGCAGCAAATGGGAAGCTGCATATAATGACCTGAAGTAGTCAGAGTTGCTTTTGAGAAGCTGAGTGCTGAACCTTTGTAAAACCTCAACATTTGCGATTCAAATTCAGTTGTTCCACCCGTAGGCTGCTGTCCTTCTCACAGCGGGCTCAAAGGGTGGTGGTAGAAATGTGAGCGTCAGTTTTAAAAAATAATTTGAACTTGTGTTTTCTAGGGCTTAATGCATCTCCAGGGGAAGCCTGTGTGTTCATTTGACCCAGAAGGGTTGATTTTTGCTGCTGGAATAAATTCTGAAATGGTGAAGCTTTATGATCTCCGTTCTTTTGACAAGGTGAGTTACCCTAACTTCACTTCTTACACTTTTTGGCTTGCAAAAAGTAGTTTGAACTCAGTGCTCAGAGGCTGGATTTGTTTACTCCAGCTTGCTATCTGGGGTGCTACTTGGCACCTAGAGAGTTTTTGGTAAGTGCATATGTCACAGACAGAGAGGGGTACGTGCTGTCACCAGATCCTGAAATCCACTCTTGAACCAATGTTAAAGTTTATTTCCACTAACTCTGTAACCTGTTCCAAACTCCTGTTTGGGCTTTTTCTTGTTGTTGGGTTTTGGTATTTTGTTTGGTTTTTTTTCCTTGCTGCTTATTCTGGAAGAACACTGGGAAAGATGGAGCCAGGATTGTCAGAAAGGATGGAAATTTCAAAGGTAACTGTAATTGGGTGGGCAGCTGAACTGACTAAGCACAATTAGTTCCATGGTTTTCAAAAAGTCAGATGACAATAACACTGCCTCAAGCTCTTTCTCTAACTTCAAGTAGCGGCCTTATTTGAAAACTTCATCCTACCTTAAATTAATTTTTCCTATTGAATGTGGTAGTGTGTGGGACTGTTGGGTATTGAAACACCTGGCTGTGGCTTTTTTTTGCTAGGGAAACTATGGATTCATACTTCTTTGAAACTTACACATGCAGTGACATGGTTTTGCCATGACACTTTCCTGTGGTATCTTAGGACTACAGATTTTCTTTTGAAAAATATTAGAACTTTTTCCTGAGCTCAGGTTGAAAGCAGGCTCATGTTAGCAGCAATGCATACAGAGTTTGCATCATATTTCCCATTTTTTCTTTGAAGGGGCCATTTGCTACGTTTAAGATGCAGTATGATCGAACGTGTGAGTGGACAGGCCTGAAGTTCAGTAACGATGGCAAGCTCATCCTCATATCGACTAATGGAGGGTTCATTCGACTCATTGATGCCTTTAAAGGCGCAATCCTGCATACATTCGGGGTGAGTATGTTGCCTGTGTTACCTGCCTGAAACTTGGTGTTAGTTTTGGGAGCAGGTGCCCTGCGGTTGTGAGATTACTGTGGACACACTCTCGATACCACAGATTCTCCTGTTTTGTGCCATAGGGTTACAACAATAGCAAGGCTGTCACGCTGGAGGCATCATTCACACCAGACTCTCAGTTCATCATGATAGGTAAGATAATTTTTTTTGGAAAGAATTTCGGTGCTCTGAAATTAGGTGTGTGATGTAGGACTAACGTTGTGCCTGTTGGGAAACAGAATGTATTTAAATAATACAATGCAGCTGTAAGCTTTCTTTGCATGGACAGTTGTCTGTTTTGTTAGCTTACTCAGCATTTTCTAGCCTGAAATGTAAACAAATCTGCAAGAAGACTTTTATTTTTTTACTTTATGTATGAATGCTATTCCAAAAAAAAAAAAAAAAAAAAAAAA
>Ga0065711_1009297_pt1 | contig 12713 bp, 9 predicted proteins | sample Hoacrofraction12_FD_59098 | JGI IMG/M metagenome (GOLD analysis project Ga0065711, IMG submission 59098) | Hoatzin crop microbial communities from Cojedes, Venezuela - Epithelial fraction 12 v2 (version 2) | ecosystem: Host-associated > Birds > Digestive system > Esophagus > Crop | place...
TGGGCAGCCTGTTCCAGTGCTCCGTCGCCCTCAGAGGGAAGAAGTTCTTCCTCATGTTCAGATGGAACTTCCTGTGCTTCAGTTTGTGCCCATTGCCCCTTGTCCTGTCACTGGGCACTACTGAAAAGAGCCTGGCCCCATCCTCCTGACACCCACCCTTCAGATATTTGTAAGTATGTATTAGGTCCCCTCCCAGCCTTCTTACCTTTCCTTTGCAGTGCAGTCATACTTTAAGTAAATGAAACCATTTTTCTTCATTATCTTCTTGTTAAGAAAACCAGCCCTTGTGTTTTCCCCCAAGTGCAGGGCTTCTCTGAATAAATATGCGAAGTATAATTTCGCAGAATGACATTCTACTGAATCCCTTTGTACTTAGTCCTGATAGAGGAGAGAGAGCTGGGATGGTTTCTAAAACAAATGCGTGCACCTTGCAAGTGCTTATGAGGTAGTTTGGGGAGAATAATGGAATGCTACAGAAGTTACAGGGAGATTTGGGTTAAATGAGAGGCTCCAGAAAATGCTTTGGAGTATGAAATACATAGTTACTCACTAGTATCTAAACAGCCTGCCTGGACTGAATAAAAGCATTACCAGCCAAATAAAACATTAGATAGTTTGGGCTGAATTGTGAAAGATTTTGTTAGTTAAGGATAATTCCCTTGTAACTCTGACTGTGGTGAATAGTAGCTATTTCAGCAGTTAAGTCCAAAAGGGAGAATAGCAAATAGGCAGGAATGCTTGGGTGTGAATGCAACATAAGCATAGGTCAGGAAGAGGCTGAAAAATCCTATCCAAGGCAAACTTTCAAATTGTATCAATGCTTGTGGAGAGGGCTAATTGGAAGCAGATGCTTAGTTCTTTGGAGTTACAGTGAGACTGGTGGCAGGCTTTGGGAAGGCTGAAGTCAAAGACTTCCTAAAAGCATATATAATACAAGGGCCATATAACCATTGTATGTATTGTTTTGTTGTGAACGTACAGGTGATGATTTTTAATTAAACTGCTCCTGGAAAGAGTTACTGGGTGCTTCGTGTTTGTCGGCGTGTTTTTTCACCTTGTTGTGTGCCGAGACTGTGGCTCATGGGAGAGAGGCAGTGCCAAATTCAGCAGTGACGCTTTCACTGAGATGTTTGCGTGTCTCAGCATCTTCTGGTCTGCAGAAGAGGTTAAATTTCATTAGAAAGAAATGGCAGCTGATCAAGGTTAAGTGCTCCCCCCAAAATTAGTAAGCAATGGCGGTGCTATTAATATTTCTAAGTTCTCACTAGTAGGAACTGGTTTGTATTGAAAAAAAACGTTATCTGTTATGAATGCATGTCCAGACCTTTGTCATAAAATGGTCTCTGGACACCTTGTGTACCCCTAGGCTGTAAGTTGTTTCTTTTTCGTTGGGGTGGGGGGAGTGGAGGAGGGTGTTTTATTTGTTTAGGGGTTTTGTTTCTTTCTTTCTTTGAATGGCTCAGGAGATCTTCTTGTAAATCCTGTGGGTTCTGTGAACGTCAAGGAAAGCACTATCCCAAAAGACTTAGAATTAGAGTCAATGACCTGAGTTCATGTCAAGTGATAGCTGACAGATAAAAATAAACTCTTATTCTAAAATTTTGGAAGGCATGAAATCTGTAGGTAAAGGGTATGTGTCCAATAGACCACTTTCCTATTTTTCTGCAAGGTTTTTCTAGCATGTTTCTAGTGTGTTTATTAAGCTCTTCCAGAATACATTGTTCTGACATTTTATACTGAAGATTAAATAAATAAATCAAACCCCTTTAATGCAGCAGGCTCTCTAAATGGTGAAGAGTAGGCTTGCAGCTATACTGCTATCCTCTTCTGAGGTATTTTCAGGAGAAATAAACCTTTCAAGGCTCTTGAACACAATGGCATTGAGTAATTGCTGGGTACACATTAGGAAATGTTTGTTTTTATAAAAAAAGAGCGAAAAATATGAAATTGTTTGACTTTCAAGTAGATTGATCGTAAGTGTGCTTTTTCCCAGCTGTTGTAGATGAAAAATTTGGACTCAGCTGAAGCTATAGGAGTCAAGCTCCCATGTTGTGCATCTGAAGTAAATCTCACAGCACCCGGAACAACTTCAGTTGGCATAACAACTGCAATCAAGAAGTAGTAATCAAAACTCAGACTGGAGAGAGGAAGGCTCTGTAAATGTTCTGGTACATTGCACATCACCGAATTGATGTCAGAAAACAGCGCCAGTGGAAATGATCAAAGTGGGGTAATATTCTGAAGCAGAAAGTGTCAAAAATTCAAGTTTCTGCAAAAAGATTTGCATCGTTTTCTATAACTTTTCATTTCTAATATGACATGAATCATCATATACTTGGGGTTTCATTGCAGAAGTGCTCAGCTGTTGCTGCAAGCCATTTAAATGTGCTTATTGAAGCTGATGGTCCCTAGCTTCCAGTCAGTTCAATGTAACAAAAATGATTAAAGACTTACAGAAACTAACAAGATACAAGACAAAAATGCTAGTATACTCTGAAAGCGAATAGGCAAATTTTGCCATAAGGAGTAGTGGTGGACAAAGCCCCAGCAGTGGAAGAATTGCAAATAATTGGACGTATAGTGAAGGCTAGCTGCAGGAGTTAAGCCTGCCTGGTTCTGTGTGATGCTCTGTCTGCAGGGAAATGTTTGACACAGGTAGATTTCAGATTCATAAACAGTAGCGAGCAATACAGTGTGCACAGAGAATCAAGGCTGATCTTATGTTTGCTTTATTTTGCTTGCCTTGCTTTTAATGTTTTTTCCTAGCAGAGTAACATGAAAGCATATATATTTGGTTGAAAGGCTAGTGTGGAAGAGCTTCATGGAGGAAGCTTGTGTCCTGTTTTGATTGACTGAGAGAGTTAAAAACCTTGGCACGCTACGAACTTGGAGGCATTCCTGTAGTAATGTCTAGCATGGAAAAGGACATGCTTAAGGGGGTAGGAAATTAAAGCTAGAGGGGCTCCAATTATGGGATCGTTGACAGAAACAGAAAGAGTGGAGAATAATGTAATTTAAAAAACAAAAAAAAGGTTATCAGATTAGATGCTCTGGTTGCAGAATGTAGTTTGAATCATAGTACCTTGGAACTGGAAGGAGGCAGAATAGATAGCAAGTGGTGGATTTTTCTTTTTATTAGCATTTTTTAAACTAATTCTGGGTCAAGGTAAAATAAAAGCTTGGATGTTTTGGGAGAAACCTTGGAAGGTGACCTGAAGGTTACAGCCTCTATGAAAAAGACCAGGATGAGAGGCTAGTTGAAGAAAGAGAGGCTAGTTGAAGAAAGAATAAAAATGGAGTCTCTTTGAAAGGGAAAGGGAAAAAGACAAAAAGATATTTACCAGGTAAATGTTTTCATGGCACTGTGGGAGGTTTATTTTTTCCTTGGAAAAGCAGATAAGCAGGGGTGGACAGAGGCAGCCTGGCAGAGGACATGGTTCCATGCAAAGCAGTGGCAGGAGTGCCTTGGTGACCCTATAGAAACCACATACATAAATATTCACATGGAAAGTGAAGTTTACTCTTCTTTGTATGATGCAGTGGTTGTGAAACCAGTATCTCTGAATCCTAATTGCTGGCTTTCCACCTGGTACTTAACTGGTGTGGGCTGGAGGAGTGTGGAAGTCCACCAGCATGCATGTAAAAATAGTAGAGACTGTCAATGGAAATCATAACCTGACTCATTAATGCAGCCTTCATAGCAGTGGGAAGAAAACTAACTTTTCCATGGTATGTTTGGAGTCAGCAATTAGCCAGTGACATTGTCAGTGTTGTGCTAGTATTTTTACAGTAGCTACAAATGAGCTGTTCTTAAGTGACTTGTTGCTTCATTGTAGATACTTGCGCTTTAGTCCACGCAGAGTTTTGAAACGAAGCAGATGGGAGAAAATCCTAGACTTTCCTGAAGTAGATGGATAAGAAAAAGCCTGAGCTAATGGGCCCGGGGCAGCAGGGCTCTTTCTTTGAGGAAGAGTGATTCACCTCTTGTCACTGCTCATACAAGCCTCAGTACGGCATCATGATGGTGTGCGTTGCCGTCCTCTGCACCTCTGCACTCACAGGCTGCAAGTGTCGAGCAAGCTTATTTCTTAGCCTGTTCTTGAGACTGCTGGAGTGCTGGCTGCTATTTTATGGGGGGAAAGATTTTTTTTTTAATTCCTTGTTCCTCTATTCCCTCTGTTCTTGTAGTTATACAAGAGGTTAAAGGAGAGATTACATACGTTGGAAGTGTATTGTTGTAAGACACTTTAAAGCATCTTACATGTTTTCTCAACACATGCAGATTTCCACATTGTTATTATTTTTGTCGTTATGTTTAAAATAAAGATAGTTTTGAAAAGTCTTTTTAGGATATTACCAAAGTGTGTAACATTGAGCACAGCAGCTTATCCTGAAGTATTTTTAATTAGGGTGCTTTTTTTAACATTGTTACCCAGATAAATTGAACAAATAAAGACAGGCTAATTGACTGACCTTGCTCAATTTATCGGAATGCTTTTGATAACATTTGACATCATTTTGTTAAATGTGTTTGAGAAGGGAGAGTGGCAGAATGTTTTATTCTTCCTGGTGTGTTATTTTTGCTAAGTGTCTAGGGTGCATTTAGATAAACTACAGTGCTAAGTCTGAGCAAGAAAGACTTAAATATCCAGTGAATTACTCCTATTTGCATTGAGAAATTAACCGTAATTAGCATTCAAGTTTTAATGATATTGTATTTGTGAAGCAAATAAGGCCTCTGGGAGTGTGGTTGCAAGAAACTTCTGTTGTTTACTATATGCAAATCTAGTCACTTAGCTTTAATTACAGGTCGAAACTTGGAGCAATTAGCAGCAGTTGCTTTAGTATTAATGAGCTTGACAGAGTTGTCCATCGTGGTGTTTTATATCATTAAGAATTAGAATATTGAATCCCAGTTGGTTCACTGTTCAAAGAACTTGCAGCCTTTGTCAAGCAAAACCATTTCATTTAGTATGACATACATTTCATTAGTTCCAGTCACTGGAAAGACTGAAGTCCTTATAAATTTGTATAGCTGCCATTTTCTGCATGATGGTTTGAGAATATGTGAGAGAATTTCTTTTAAGGCATAAGTTGCCAGTAATTTTTAAAAAAATAAATGGTTCCAAGAGCAGTTGTATTGTTGCAATATAAAATTTAGTTGCTTGACATCCGAATAATACAGTTTACGATAACTGTTGGCCGATGAGTTTCCTCACAAAATTAGCTGATGTCTCCTCTTATGTGGTGGTGTTGGATACTTCTTTCACATTCTGGTTTTAGTAGAGGACAACAAGATGTAAGGGAAAGAGAGGAAAAGCTTATAATGCCTAGCCCCTTAAATGTTCTTTATTTCACTCTCAGTGAAAGCACTAACCATTAGTGACTTCTGTTGCTGCCCCTTAATGGTGTGTTGGTTTTTTTTGAAAAAGCAGCTTTTGTGTCAAAGTAGTAAAAAGTTTCCACAGAAGATCTATATAGAGGGGAAAAAAATTAGAAAATGACACTTGAAGTTAGTACTTGTGGTAAACACTGTTGAAATTTTTCCATTTTTGGACTACTTGTTTGTGAAACAACTCTTCCTTCCAAATCCTTTAAGCAATTAGATAATTTATGAAGGTCTATATAAAAAAATTAGATGTAGTAGATGCTTTGTAATTTTTTTATTGTAGTTTGATAGACACAAAATATAATTGTGAACTTTGTGCTCTGGCAAGTGAGGCTGAAATGAAACCACCGATGGTGTTTTTAGCATCTCTCAGTATTCCTTTGGATGTAAAAAGCTTTACCGTACTGAATGACAATGCAATGCCATCTAAACTGCCTACCACTGGGGCATGAAATGCCATTTTAGTCGCACGTGTATTTAAGTACTAGAAGTTGTAGTTTTTTTCAACAGAGATGAGAGACTGGAAGCATTTACAGAACATTATGAGGTGCTATTGAACAGCCCCAAGTTTGAAAGAGCTATGAGACTGGCTTACGGGAGGGAAGGAAGCATCTTTTGGGAGGTCCTGCGCTGCCATCGGGACATGCATTTGGTTTCTTATGGGGACAGGAGCTGCTGCCCTCACTGCTGGGTGAATTTTTTCCTTTTGCTGTGGGTTTAGGTTCCCTCCTGTCCCCACACTGCTCCAGACCAGCTGCCACTCAAAAGACAAAGCCTGGTTACGCACTTAGCATTGGAAGGATCATACTGAAAAAGAAAGCCTTGTTCTTCAGGGGGAAGGATAGCTATAGAAAGTTTTAAAAGGCTAAATAATGATGCGCGTTCTAGATCAGTATCTTTGGCAGCTAAATACTGGAGGAGAAATAACACGCTGATTCTCAGTTGTTTGTAATTCGAAGTAAGCCAGCTAGAGCTAGATGGAGCAGAATTATGAATCAGATACAGAGATGCTAGTACTAATCTATTCCTCCAGGAAAACACAGCTTCTAAGCCATGTGCTTTTTAGTGAAACAATGCGCTTTTGCTTATTTTCTAGGTGAACAGAGTTGAGGTTAAGGGACTAATGCTATATCATGCAGACAATCAATTGTTTTTATTATACTGGTTTGTTATGCAGCTGTGTTGTATAGGAAATGTACTACATAGCAATATTCTTAGCTATTACATCTTTGTGAAAAGGCTAGTTAGGAATCATCAAATAAATAATCCAGCTGGCTGATTAGAAGCCATTAATTACTAACTACTCTCAAATCATCACCCTTCCACTTCTGGCCTGTGAGTCACTGCTCAGATTGTCCATAGCGGTGCCAACTCTGGTGTAATCTATATGTAATAGTAACCTGTAATTCACACTGTCTGGTAGTTTGATTTAAGCAACAGGCCACAAAAGGATAAAAGACAGCATATACGTTACTCACCTTAACGAGGCTTGTTTGAGCTGTGCTTTGCTGGTTTATTACTGAACAGTGAAAATGGGATCCATTTTGCCCCTCTCCCCTCTGGCGTAAGAGGAAATTCAAAAATTGCTGCATGTATCATTTCCTTATTAATACTTTCCCTGCTATTAAATTTATAATAATACCATATACATTTTTCAGTGACTAAATTACATACAGCATTCATTCTTCAAGGATTTGTTTTTCCCATGTTTTTCAGCAAGGAAACCATGATTTAGTCTTGTCCTAATTAACTCTGAAGGTTATCTGTAGTTACAAGAAAGGAAAAACTGTTTTGCTGTTTTGAAATGCTGCTGAGCTTTTTAAGTATTATTGGCATGCAGACCGTTTACCATTATTAGATATTATTTTTTTCATATAGCAGAACATATAGTAATACATACTTAACATTAGTTATCTTTATTTATGGCTCCTATTAATTATTCTATTAATAAATATAAAAGACCCATAAATTACCAGCAAATCAAACCCACGTTAAGCTATAGTTACTCATCCAGTCAGGCAATGTTTCTGTTGTTGTTTAGGGCTCCTGTTTATGTCCCATTACTCTTTTATATTTATAGCCATTCATCAGCAACAGCTTTTGTTAAAATTTTGGAAATAGGTGACACATCTAACATTTCTTAAAGCCTCCCAGTGGCAGTATTTTTTGTTGGTGTGTTATTTCATTTTCATGTTTCACCCACTTTATTTGCACTGCTGAAGTCTTGGTGGCAGGAACCTGGAGGGGGGGGAGATGTGGGTATTTTTTATTATATTTATTTTATTTGAAAACTGGAAATAGGCTTAACACTAGCATTTCTCTTAGGAAAGATTTTGCCTGCTCTCTGATCAGATGCGAGCCATATCAAACAATCATCACTCTGAACATAATAAAGTTTGGAAGTAGGGATCGTGCTTGCTAGGGTGCCAAAAGCGTTTCAGAAGATAGTGTGTGATTTGTTCTAGATATAACTCTTTGGGTTTACTTACCTCAAATCTCTTTTGCACTTGCATAAGTGGTAGCTCTGATAAGTTCCTCAGTAAACAACCCAAGGTCATTGCAATTCATTCCCACAAGTCATTTCTCACTGTGGAGCAATCACTTCAAGGCACACGTTTGTTATTTAGCAAAGAGCAAAAGAGAGATGGGACAGTGTGGCTGCTTTAGAGCAGCTTTGATCTTCTCTTTCCTAACAACAGTGCACAATGGTAATTACAGTTCCTTTTAAAACATATTAGAGAGGTAGGATAATAAGAGAAAAGGGAATTTTCAGTCATTTTCAGTGTCGATGAATGCGTTATTAACTCCCAGTGATTTTGCAGATGCTATTTCTGCCAGATGAGCCTGAATGAGGGGCGCTTGCCAGATCAGCTATTTAAGGACTCTGTTTTCTGCACTCAGCAAGGGATGGTTGCAGTCAAGTCTACTTGTAAATCCGAATGTGGGAGACAGGGTGTCTGTTGGGGCTGCCAGGATATTATATTACCCTAGCTTTGATTCTTTTGTCTAGAATAAGACCAAAAATCCTGCTAGAAAATTCCCTTTTTGATTAATGCAGCCTTGGCTGGCTGGCTTGTTTCTGCATCATGGAAGGGCAACTGTCTTTGCAGATGTATCCGGACAAGGCAGTTATAACGGAGGAAGGCTGCTAAGGGACAGCCCCTTCCAAGACAAAATGGATCACCCCGTATGGATATTGGAGCATCAACACCCATGCGAGGAAGTTGCACGTTCTGTCTTTGTGCAACTGACTGGGGTACCTTCTGGTTGTCTTTATGTTTTACAGTATGTGAAATTTGAATAAAGAGCTTGCATGTGACTGTGACTCCCTCAACATCAAAATATTTAAATATACCAATCACTGGGCAACTGGTACGTTATTTTTTAGAGAAAAGGAAAAATGTGAGCTTTTCAAATTAAGAAAAACGTAGATGTTTTAAAAATCGTCTTAACCCATTGGTCTGCATTGGGTTTATTTGTAATTATTTTGACTTTTTATACCAATTCCATGTTTAGTAAAGGCTGTAATGGAATTTCTGAGCTCATAAATAGTAACACAGCTAAGTAATCAGTTTTAATAATCCAATGGCAGTATTGCTTACCAAGAAAATGTGTGCATTTCAAAATTACTTCAGCAGAAAGCTAATCAAGCTTAGTCACACTATTTGAATGACTAACTTCTGCCTACAATTTTGCTTGATTTCTCATATGCTATAAGAAATGCAGTTTTGTGGTTTCATGGAAGATTATCTAAGCTAATAGCTTTTCAGAAGAACTCTGCTGTTAAAGAATGTGAAAGGATTTCCGTGATCTTTTTTTTTTATCTTTTTTTTTCCTGGACAGTATTGCAAGACTAAATCTGTCTTTCTCTATTTCATTCAGTCTTGAAAGTTGTAGCTCCTAACATGCTTTAGTTATCATTCTCGATATGTCTGTTTGCTTGTGGTGAAGGAAAAAAATGACAGCCAGTCAAAATGTTCATGTGATGCTGCAGAATCTTTGTTCTTATTACATTAGAAAGTTGAATCTCAGATTTGTGATTTGAAATTTGTGTGCTGTAAAATAGGAAGCAAGAAGAGAATTTCTTGAGCAAACAACAGCAGCTGTAGCAACAGGATGATGCCAAGCTGTTTCCCATGTTGTCTTTAAAATGCTGATTTTCAGAGATCCAGCAAAACCTCAGTTCCTAAGAGATTTTTTTTATATCAGATCAGTTGTTTATGTGAACACTTCGAAGAGGACTTATTTGGTTCCTAAGAATTTTCTTGTATATCCTGATGTAAAATATTTTGGGGACAGGTAAATGTAAGGAAAATTCACTTAATACTACAATTAAGTCAAATAGTTGCTCTAATAATTCAATTTCTTTCACAATCAAAATAATACTAAAGATTTAGAGTAGCTGTTTTCTGAAAGGAAAGCTTTGTTTCATCAAATTTCTCTTGTGAAGATAGTGCTCCTGTTTAGTATTCACTTGCAGAATTATTTCTACTGAAAGACAACAATAAAAAATGTTTTCACGGGACTTACAGTTGGACTTCATGCTCTTTTCTTCAGCATTAAGGAATGGAGTTGAAATTGTTCTTCCTCTGTGTTTTAAATGTTCTTTTCCTGGATACCTTTTACTTTCATTTTAGTATCTCGATTGTAATGTTGTTATATCAATTTATTTCTTTTTTTGCCCCTCAGTGTATCTGAGGTCTAGAATTCACAGAAGTGATCCAAGGGTTTTACAGTAGAGTGGCTTCAGGAAGAAAAAAAAAAATAGTTTTACAGCTACCACAGTAACAGATCAGCATGTTTGATGTTTAATTAGCTTCTGGTTTGAGTTGGTAGCAAGAACATTTGCAAGGAAGCATATGTGTTCTCTCTGTAGTTCTCTTGATCATTTGAACACCATATGTCAGAATTAAAGCCATTAAACTTGTAGTGACATACAGCTGTCAGTTGTGTACTGTGGAGTGAATTATTTTACTAGTTTTACTTGCTTGTCCTGTCTAACAATTTTGGATGGTTTGGGGTTTGTTTTTTTTTTCTTTAGTAGGCGTTTTATGCACTATTCTTCTGGGGTGGCCATAGTACTGGAGCTCGGAAACCATTATTTTGTCTGGATCTCGACTTGCAGGTGTGATATTTTGTAATCTGTAGGTGGATCAGCAGACTGGCACCAGAATATTATGCGTTCCTCTCGAGACATTCTTAGGTATCACATTGTATAGTATGGGATGGATGAACTCTGATATGGACTGAAGTTGCCTGTTCCCTCTTTGTCATTATTGTTACCTAAACGATGTCAGCTGGTATAGAAGCCCATTTCATTAATGGGATTTTGCTATTGACTTCAGTGGGATTTGATTTCAGTCCATATTAATCTAAAACTGCTTTTTAAAGAGATCTGCAACTGTTCTCTTTATATAGCTGTTATTTTGGTCACAATTAGTAAGCAGAGTGTTAGACAGGGTGTTGAAGCACCTTGAAACTTAACACACTGTATTTTGCTTCTTTTACACCTGCAATGGCAATATACAATAATAACCTTTCCAAATTTGTGTCAGTTTTTGTTGAGCCATCTGGCTCATCCTGTAAATAAAATACATAACAATCAGGAAGGCATTTATAGCCTATCTAGTGTTGATGCTATTAAATTGAAATTCTTGTAAATTTAATAGTGTTTTAATTCATAGTCCCTTTATCAAATTGCACTGTTCTTGTAGCAGGAGTGCCTGAAAGGTGTTACTGAGTCAGACTAGAAATCAAGCTAACTCTCAGTGCCTGCTCTGGAAGAGTTGCCAAGAGCAAATACTTGGAGAAAAGTATGAACAAAGGAGAAGCATGCAGCAATATGAAAATTTTTGATCTGTTTGCTTCCTTAATCTCCGCTAAGCACTGAGCTGATGCTTTTGCAGAATTACATATAACTCCAAGCTCTTGTTTCTGAGTTCTGATAGCTAAATTACAGCTTATCATTGTGTAAGTAAAGTCAGGAATGTTTTTTTAAGGCATGTTTATTTACATTTGTCAACATAGTATTTCATCTGCCATTTCATCACCTAAGCAGTCAATTATTGTGGCATCTTTCCACAGCTGCTTGCAGTGGGATTTGGTCTTCAGCTGTCTTGGATAGCTTTGCCCAGGCACAAGTACCTGCCAAAGGACAGGGTGGTTGGTGGGTGTGTAGATGCTGTCTTGGTGGGTGCTGACCGTCTGAGCTGAGCCTTAGAGGAGTCAGCAAAGGGGAGTGAGGTGGTGCTAGTGGTGTGACTGTCCCGAGACATTAGTTTTAAGGGTTGTAACTCTTCAGAATATTTCAGTAAGGGCTGAATTGCATCTAGCACTGTTAGATATGCTTTTGAGCTTTGGTCGAGCTTCCTTTGCTTGCTTTCATTTCTTGGTGTAGGTTTTTGAAGTACTTTGTAAGAGCTTCCTTACAGTGTTGAAGTGGCTCCCTGGCTTTTCAAAGTCCTCGTCATTTGACATGCGTCATGTGAATTGGCTGATGGTTTAGTCTGATTTCACTTTTATAGGAAAGATGTTTAGGATCAGAAACAGTACACTCTTGCAGATGTTGGGGGTGTTTTTGTATGGGTTAAGGCTTCTGATATGAGATGTTCCTTTTGACAGGTCATAGTCCAAATCTGCCAGATTTTATAATTTAACATTTCTTCCAGAAATTGTACTCCCAATTGCACTGATGTTGGGTCTGAAAGATCAACATGGCTTTTCTGTTCGTATTAGGGTTTGTTTGGCTGTTGTTGTCCATGGTTTTTTTTGGCAATGATCCCTTCTCATTGGATTGCAAGAAAAATGTTTCTCGCACATCATTCTTCCATGGCACTGACTAAAGGCATCTTTGGTGAGCCACTTATAGTGAACACGCTGTGAATGTTGATAGTAGGAAACTAAGCTAAACTGCTTTCAGCTTTTTTAGATAGATGCTGGTGAGACACACTGGGATGCTTGGCTCCCGGTGGAGATTATTTGTCTCCTGAGAAGAAATGCCACACGCTTGTGGTGGTGTATTCTTGGGGAAAAAAGGGAATTACATGCCCTTTAGGCAGCCTCTTTAATTCTCTTTTTTTTGTGGTTTGGGTTGGGTTTTTTTTAATAATTTGAAATCTGACCCATCAGATGGTCTAGATGTTTTGTGTAAATCTTCTGCCCAGATGTGACTATGTTTTGTGCCTGGAGAGAAGCAGCACTTTTTTCTTCGTTGGAGAAAATTTGTTTAGTCTGGTGGTGATTGTCAAGAGTATCTGCATTTTTAATTGTTTATTATGTACCTTAATAAACTTTCTCCTAAAGAAGTATTGCACCGCTGGGGGGG
>Ga0065711_1009443_pt1 | contig 12713 bp, 5 predicted proteins | sample Hoacrofraction12_FD_59098 | JGI IMG/M metagenome (GOLD analysis project Ga0065711, IMG submission 59098) | Hoatzin crop microbial communities from Cojedes, Venezuela - Epithelial fraction 12 v2 (version 2) | ecosystem: Host-associated > Birds > Digestive system > Esophagus > Crop | place...
CCAGGGAGGCTGTGGAGTCTCCTTCTCTGGAGATATTCCAGCCCCGCCTGGCCGCGGTGCTGTGCAGCTGCTCTGGGTGACCCTGCTTGGGCAGGGGGTTGGGCTGGGGGATCCCCAGAGGGCCCTGCCAGCCCCTGCCATGCTGGGATTCTGTGAAGTCCGTGGGACGAGACACTCTCTTTCTAAGGTGCTGAGACACCAGGCTCATGTCCTGGGCAAAACTGCTGTCATCTTCGAATTGTTGTGAAAATTGGAAGTGGTCCCCAACAACTGCAGAAAGGCAAATGCCACATCTGTCTTCAAAAAGAGACCAAGAAAAACCCCCCAAACCCACACACACTCCGCGTGTACGCCTGCAACAAGCAGAGCTTTGCAGGGAACTATCCTGGGACCTGCTGTCTAACTTTCTACCCATGATCTGGAGGAGGTGATGGAAGTGCGATCTCACCAAGACTGGGGATGACACCAGGCTGGGAGGAACCTGTCAACACACTGGAGGGCAGGACTGCCACCCAGAGGGACCCAAACACGCTGGAGGAATGGCCCTACAGGCACCCTACGAACAAAGTCCTGATAGTGGGAGGGAAGAAACCCCAGCAACACCACAGGCTGGGCTGGAGAGCAGCTCTGGGGAAAAGGAGCTGGCAGTCAGCGGATGGAGCAAGGCGAGCGCGAGCAGGACGACAGAGCAGGTTAACAGCATCCCGCACCGTGCCAACAGAAGTACATCCAGGAGACAGAAGGAACAGATCATCCCCCTTTACTAAGCCCTCGCCAGACAACACACAGAACACCGCATCCGATTTTGAATGTCCCCCAAAACGGGAAAGACGTTGCTAAACTGGAGTGAGCTCAGCGAAGGGCCACCAGGATGCTCAGGGGACTGGAGAGCGTGGAGGTTTACAAGACCAGATGGGATAAAGTCCCGAGTAACCTGGCCTGCCCTCAGAGCCGACGCTGCTCTGAGCAGGAGGCCAGACCAGTGCCCTTAAACCTGTACCCTCCTACCATCCCAAGCACAGCAGTTACCGGGAAGAAAATTAACTCTGTCCCAGCTGAAACCAGGACAAGTTCCGAAGTCTGGAATTACCAAAACTGCTACATGGCTAGCAATACAGACTGCCAGTTTTCAGTGGCCTCGTTATTCTGTCACACGTTTTTGGAAGCACTCACTCTCGCAGTCTATTTTTAATTGAGTGTTAACTCGTTTCTGTAGGTTTCCACTAGTTTTCTTCTGTCATTTTTTGTCCACTGGTCTCAGGAGATAGTGCTGGTTTCTAGCTCCTCCTTACATCCTTCAGCCTAATGTTAGATCTGCTCCACATCGTAACTGTTAACCACTTTTTCACTTTAATATTGTAAATGACAACTTCAGAACCTGACGTGTTCTACATGCACTGCTTGGCTCGACTTTGAATCACAGAATCATAGGTCGGAAAAGACCTCCAAGATCATCAAGTCCAGCCCTCACCCCAACACCCCCATGCCTGCTAAACCATGTCCTGAAGTGCAGTATCTACACATTTTTTGAACACCTCCAGGGATGGGGACTCCCCCACTGCCCTGGACAGCCTGGTCCAATGCCTGACCACTATTTCAGTGAAGAAATTTTTCCTAATATCCAATCTAAACCTCCCCTGACGCAACTTGAAGCCATTGCCTCTCGTCCTGTCGCTGGTTCTTGGCCACCCGGGCACACTGCTGGCTCATGGGCAGCCGGCTCTCNACCAGCACCCCCAGGGCCTTTTCCACCNGGCAGCTCTCCGGCCTCTCTGCCCCAAGGCTGGAGCGTTGCGTGGGGTTGTGGTGACCCAGGTGCAGGACCCAGCACTCGGCCTTGTTGAACCTCACACAGCTGGCCTCGGCCCATCGATCCAGCCTGTTTGGAGACAAGCAGTTGCTATTTGTTACCCTCTTTGCAGTTTCTGTTTGCATACCACAAAGTCTCCTTACAAAAACGGAAATGAAAGCAGCTTCTTCAAGGACTTTTGTCAAAATATATTTTTGGATGTGAACAAACATCCCAAGTATTTAACCACCGATCTTCAAAACTAACCGTAGAAAGGCATGATTTTCCATTTCAAGTTTATGCTGATCAAACCCTACCATCACAACACAGAAGTGATTCTATTTATTACTAGTCTAACACACAGCTCACAGAATATTTTTGAAAATACAGGGAACACCCTCTACACTCCTTCCTTCGCTAAACAAAGATGAGGCATCTCAGCCCCTCTGAAAACACAGGGATCTGAAGCCGAAAGCCATAGCACAAACCAAAGCTCTTCTCTTGACCCAAGCCACCAGTCGCCCTTCCTCAGCATCATCCTCGCCGCAGGCTTTGCCAGTGACGCCGAGAAGCTGCTTTGCTGCTCTGAAACACACCCGTTCCTTCCCCCTCACGCCATGGTGACCACAGCAAGCCCCAGTAAACTAGAAAACGTGCTGCTTGGCACAGAACCAGGTAGGCCTAGTACAGGGCCCGAATCCTAAAAATCACTTTCACTTTGTCTCCCTCAAATGCTACAGTATTTTATACAGATTTTAGAAAACAGAAGCAAGATTTTTCTTTTTTTTGTCTGAATAACTTCTTGAAGCTGTAATTATTCATTCCAAATCATTTTTTTACAGTTCTGCTGTACGACACTACACCAAGAATCACTGCACCATGCTCCACTTACACTTTAACCATACCCTCCAGAGTATAAACCGAAAAGTTCAGGTTTCTATTTAAGCATTTCCATGATATTTGTCCTTTAACTGCGTCTATGGTCAGTGTCTGTCCAACATCCACAGTCACTGAATTCAGCTTTATTACAGTTTCTGTGACCAAGACACAGATTGCTATCTGAGCTAATTCCTGCTTCTGCTTAAGACTTCAAACCAGCATGTCTTACTGAGAAGACACTTGATGGCAACAGAAAGGAACTAGAAAGGAAACAAAGAAAATAATATCTAGTTTTACCGATGATGATTTCCAAATGCAGAATGTGTCCCCACTCCTCCATTTGGCTTTATAAAGCAGGACACAAGCCACTCTGTCCCATGGCCAAAGGATGAAGACTCTCCTTTACTGAAGTTTTAAGGGCATAATCACATTTAACAGGTTTGAAAAGCCTGACTGTAAAACAACTCAGGAAAACACTACGAATCACAAATAAAGCGGCCTCTCCTCCATTCACAAAATAAACAGCATTTGCCTTGAGACGAAGACGACTACAAGCAATTCAAACAGAGTACTTCAGAAAAAATGTCAAAAGGGACAAAGCTAACCTGGTATAAGCGTGTTCTTTACCCTGGCTCAGAGACAGCTTCCAAGGATCTCACTATCTCCACAATACTTTTACTGTGTATGGTAGATTTTTTTAGAGTGACAGCTTTAAATCCTGAAAACAAAAGGTTTACTATTTTTAGTAATTCATTTCATTTAATGAAGCCCTTTCGCACACTTCTAATTTCTACATGTTTTCTTTATATTTTTTCCTTTCTCTCATTTCCAGAACATTTTTCTACTGAGATTTCATTTAAGTTGCTCCAGGGCTCTTTTTCCAGACGAACTACCAGCATCCTAGATGCTGTGAAGCGAAAAGGATTTGTGAAGTGAACACAGAAAACACCAGGCCCAAAATTGCCCATGAATACCACAGGCTGATTTCTTGAGGAAGGCTTTGGGAGGAAAATGCCTTGCCCACTTGCTGTAAGACCTCATTTCTTTAAACTTTCGGACAGATTTTGTTAATCTGTGGTTGAAACAGAAATCTGACTACTCAAGATGCTGAGGGCTGAAAAATCCACTCCCCCCACCCCCTCAGGAAGACACTTCAAGCTTTCAAATAACAACACTTTTTTGGCTGCAAACATTACAATGCAAAACCTCAGCAAGTGTTCCGAGGCAACACAATCATAGGTTCAGCTGAACTGCATCGTTATTCTGCAGAAACATCCCGCTTCTCCCTCGGAAGAGAATGAAAGTATTCTAACAACACAGGGAACAATAACTCCCACCACAAACATGCTGAGAAATTCAATTAGAGTACAGCTGAGGATTTTGCTACATGGCTCATTTTTAGGGCTTGAGGGGGGAAAAAGCAGTCAGATAAAGCGAAGATGTCAGCTTTTGTAAAGCAGAGTACTTCATGCAACGGCTAGTACAACTGCGCTGGCCTTTTCGACTTTATGTGCCTATGTATCATGAGGAGGGACACGAGGCGTGAACACATTTAACCCTCTTAATGCCTCCAGATCGAGCGGAAGGATCCCCACAACCCCGGAACAGCAGGAAGTCATCCTCCGCTGTGCCAGCCCTGCCCTGAAGCTTCCAGAGGACACTGCCGAGGTCCCTCCGATGGGCAGCACACCCACCTGCTGTACCAGCCGCTCCTCCCAGCCCGCTATCAGCTGCCAACACGCTGAGGGTGCAACCTGCCCCATCATCCACGTCATCAACGCAAATTTTAAACAGAAATGGCCCTGATATCGAACCTTTGGGTACTTCACTAGTGACTGGCCTTCACCTGGACTTTGTGCTGCTGGTCACCAACCTCTGAGCTTAGTTTTCAACCCAGCCGTGGGTCTTTCACTCGGTGACACAGGTCCTCCAGTAGCACTCGCCTCCTGCAGCGATAAGCACACGTCTCTATCCAGCCTGAGTGCGAGACCCCAGGCACTCCCTGCAGCGCTGCACTCTCTTCTTCGGTCAAGGCCTGTGATGTTACAGGGCTGGCTGCTGCAACCACTGCTGGAGTCCATGCAGCATGTCACCACCATTCCCAAGTGCGTACAGGCTGGACGCAACACAGCCCATGGTCCCCCTCTGCACTGCTATGTCTGCTTGCAGTGCCCCGGGAGCTATGCTCTAGGCTAGACTGTTCTATAGCCCTGTCCTAAACAATAGCTAAAAAGATGCTTGACCCTCCCTAACCAGGGGTCAGCTGGAATAAAACCTCCAACCCCCCTTTGATCCGGTACACCTGACACTGCTCCGAGCTCCTTGCTAGTCCTGCAGCTATCCCTTCCTGGCAGCACCACGCACTCCAGTTCCTCACAGGGTTCTTGGAAGTCCATCAACAATCCCAGAAGTTCCCACAACCTTTAGACGCGGGGCCCAGGAACTGCTGCACCAGCTGCTGCTTCTGCCAGCTGTGCTCTGTACCCACTTCAAGAACCCAAGCAACCTTAAGTGTGTTCCCACACCCTTGGCCAAACTCAGTTATTACATCTGAGGTAGCTTCTGCGGCCAACCTTATGCGAAGGGAAATTAAGTGAAGCTGGCAAAGCTAGCAGGGTGTAAACATTTTCAGGATTTGGCCCATGTGTCTGCAAACCATTTGCACTTTGCATGAAGTTAACCATTGTTGCTAGGCATTCTTGAATGAACGTTTAAAGAAACTGCACACGACCAAATGTGATTAAAAAGCTAGAAAAAAAATCCAGGGGTAAATGATCTGTTCCTATCACATAGCTCACAGCAAAACTGCATAAGCAATTTTGTGGTTGTTTTCCACGCAAAAGGAAACAATTTCAGCCAAAGAGAAAACTTAAATACTTTCCACAGAACAAGAACACTTAAGAATTCTAGACTGGAGTGCCCTGCACTAGTGAAATGAGTGGAGCGCTGCCCGGCCATGAGAGCTAGAGAGCTGCTTACCGCCTTTCAGCCTCCCAGAGTGGTGCAATAAAATCCTCCTTCTCTTTTTGCTTTAAAAGCTTACAAGGGCACAGCCATTCATTTTCTTTTTCAGCTGCATAATTTCTGTGAAAGCCTTTTAGAGAAGATATCATGAAAAGACAGGGAAAAGCTGCCGATGCATATTGATTCCCGAGGAATTCCAACCATCTAGAAGTGATTTCTTTCCAGTCCTGTAAGCAACGTGCCACGTGCACACCTGCAGTGCAAGTGAGCCGTAACGACAGGGTTTTTCAACAAAGACCCCAGATTTTTGCACACAACCTTAGCAAGTCACCCCAAAATGTTCATTCTGCTCCACATTTTTCAGCAACAGTGGAGTGGTACCACTGTCCCTGACAGCTGCTGATCAAGGAGTTCAACGTTAGCAAGCTCCACCACAGCTCAAACCGACATGAGTCAATGCCGGCAGTCGAGAGGAAGCCCACTGTCTCCTTTCAGTGTCTGCACAGAGATCCCTGTATTTTGGTAGTCGACTTCGGTGCAGTCCGAAGGATCATATCCTAGATTTCCTAGAGTGGAAAGTCATGAGCATCACAGGGATACCTTATTCCCTGCTCAAGCAGTACAGAAGGTGCGAGGGAGGGACCAAGAACCCTCAAGAAGCTGGATGCCTCCCTACCCAAATCAACTGCCATCAGACAGAACATTTTCACAGAGAGGTGCACACAGCAAACTTGTCACCAGGTACTCAGAGCAGGGCTACGGGTGTCAGGAGCAACGAACAGATCCCACAGCTATCCGAGATCGTAACCACACGGGATAAGTTTAACCCAACCTTTTCGGAGCTTTAAGACAGTCAGGTTCGAAAGCACCAACACTTCAGCAGGAAAAAGGGAAGACACAGAAACTAAATCCAACTTACGCACATGGCAGACTAACTCGCAGCTTTAGCGTTTGGTCCAGATGGACTAACAGTCTGCGCACACCCGCATGAACAGCAGACTCAAGACAACCAGTTTCTCTCCAAAAAGTTACAGCTATTGATTAGAAGCATCCGCATTGTGTGCAGACACCCTGCCATAACGAGTCCTCTGCATCTGTGCTGCACGAAATTCAGCAAGACTTGAGTGGCACAAAAGCCTGGATTTCTGCATCAACAGATACTGAAGGAGGAAAAATGCTGTAAAAACGTTCCCCTGTAAGAGGAGTCCGACAGAGCAGACTGGCTGGAAACCCGGACCCCAGAATCTGCATGTCCTAGCAAAGTCAGGCACCCCCAACAGAAAAGATGGTACAAGACTTGTTTCTTCCCTTGAATCATCTATGGTGGGAAGCAGTGGCTCCAAGAAGAGAGGACATTCAACACTACACACATTGCTGGGTAGGAAATCAGTACAGAGCACAAGCTGGCACCACTGCGTCTGAGTCCAGTGCTAGAGGGCTACACTCTAATCAGTGCAGACAGCTCCGACAAACCTCAGGACATTTTCTTGCTCTCAGCCTCATGAGCCAGAGCCCCAAGAAGAGAGGATTTCATCAGCTGAGGTGGGTCAACAGCTACTCACAAGCCTCAGCAATTACCACAAAAGGCCAGAAGATGCAACAGTGAAAAGTTACATCTCGGACTTGACACAGTGCCATCCTATCTTGGGACGTGACCTTCTAATGTTTCCCCAGGGCTCAAAGCCCCGAGGTAGGGCTAGTGCCAGTCTTCAGATCTGACAGAAAGAACAATACCCAATACGAGTGCTATAGTTCTCTTCTGAAAATCCTGGAGGTACAAGACATGCTCGCCATAAATACAAGTACAGCTAACAACAGAGCAACAATCCAGTATTTGCCCACCGACCCCAAGTACCGATTCACTCATCACAAGTTAAGCACTTCCAGACATAGCTTTGCTTAGGGATGCAATAGGCAAATTGGAGAATGAAGAGACCAGCACCCTATCTTTCCAGTATGATCAGGAAGAGCTGAAGGAGCACTGCACCCTGTCTAATATTCACCTACTATGCACAAGCTTCTCATTACAGTTACTGCAAAAAAACAAAAAGAAGTTATCACATCTCAAATTACAAAACAAATGCATAGTCACACTTTTACCAACTGCTAGAATCCCCATGTACACATTCATAGTAACGAATATAAACTGGCACTATGTTTAAACACATACACTATCTATAAACTGACACTATCGTTTGCTGCTACAGTCAACTTCCTATAGCATTCATCAGTAACAAACTAAAGGATAAGTAGCCTCGTGGCTTCAAAGAGTTTCTGTAAATTTGATAAACACCATCTAAAACATGGAACATAAGACTGTTCAGTACCATGCTGTATTTGAAGCAAAACACAACAACATACAGGCTTTGATCATAATGAAATACTTTATTCCAAACAAAACAAAACTTCGGCTTTCAAATCGATTCTTGAATCAAAGTAATCGGTCTCCAGAAAGCTAAGGCTAGTTCAATAAGTCATTAAAAACTTCATTCCAGGCAGAAGACATTTTCTGCCCTACATGCTTCATTAACAGAGAATTAATGGAGACAAAAATACACAGTCACTGTTTTCTGAAAAATAAGCATTATCAAACATTGTTTCTAACCCTGAAAACACAGTCAATAAAGACAAAATGCTTTGATTTAACAGAATGTCACAGGGGCACCAAAGCTGTGATTTCATTGAAGAGAACTAGACTGATCCAAAATGTCTAATTCCAACAAAAAAAAGAGGTTACCTCCCCCCTGTCCAGGCCACTGTATCTTACATACCACTACTAGGACTTCTCTGACCTCGCAGAACCCAAGGTCAGGGTGCTAAGCAGGTTCTTCTGCAGCTCTAGTTTCCTGCTACTCTGCCGCGGGGGCAGAAAAACGCAAGCCCAACTCTGCCACAAGACTCTTCTTGGGGCAGCCAAACACCAGATCTGCTCGGAGCAGCGCTTTACAACACAGAAATCTTAATGCAAATGTGAAGGGGCAGAAAGAAAAGCAAAAGGGAGGAAAAGTGGGACTTTTTAGAAGGTTCCAGAAGAAGCCAGTTCTTAGTCACTGATATTCCGTAACTATCAGTGAGCATGGAGAAAACCGGGAATTGCTCCTAATGGTGTTGCAAGTGACTGAAAAATTCAGTAGCAAAATTAAGCAGTTTGACACCAATATAGCCATGCAGAACTAAACACCTGCGATTACTTTAAAGTGAAGTGAGCATTTTGTCCACAGGCACTCAAGGACTCTATGCTACACTAACAGGAATTTTACTTTTGATTCTTCAGAGGGTGATTCAGAAAAACCTGAACCACACAAGCGTATGTTTTGCACTTTAAACTACCCAGCACTGTCAAGTTCCAAGTTAAAGTTAACCAGACTTTATCAGAGTATTCGATGCTACAGGGAACAGCGTGAAGCAGACTCTCAGACTTCAGGTAATGACGTGCCTTGCTTCTCATTTAAAATATCCTTACCCCCCGCACAGATGATGTGGTGCTCGTTACAAGGCATGGCTCAGCCGTGACATTTGACGAATGGCTTGCTACCGTCAAACAACTGCAAAAGCAGCCTCCAACGCAAGCGCAACCCTCTACTCCTAAGCATCTCAAGCCGTATGACAACACCCAAGCTGAATACTCAGCTACCAAAATATGCAAAGAAATCAGTACTTTATGTAACTATTTCATGATGATTTTTCATATACATTCCGTAAGTACAGATTTAGATAGACAGCTATCATGTGAAACTTCATTTGAAAGAAATCAGGAAAACGAAAGACATGGAAATCAGAGAAGCCATTCTGAAAGTAAATTCCAAAGTATTCAATTACTCAGTTCTCTTGTCTATTCTCAAGCATATATGATAAAGTACTGAAGTCAGCGAAGATAACATCCAAAGAATTCTCATGTGTTCCATCAGCTTTCGTGCAGTTTTTACAGACAGTGAAGTAGTTTCAGATCTGCTTCGTTATGGATTAGATAACGATCTAAGTCAGTACTGCTAGATTCCGAAATACAAGATTGAGCGTGCGCAGCAAAAATTCCACAAGGCAATTGTCTGCAAGCTGAGAACAAACAAGCATGCATAGCTACTGAACAGCACAATTACTTTTATTTACAGCAACAACCATGTTCTACCACTAAATCCAAGCTTCCATGAATTCTGAACAAGAATAACCAGAATTTGTAAATGAAGATATTTAACTATGCAAGAATTAAAACATCTTCACAGAGCAGATAAAAAGGTCCTACAACTAAACAGATATGGCTTATGGAACCAGTTGCCCTACCAGGATTTGTTTGTTTTCAAGGAAACATTAAGTTTCACAAATCTGAACAATTAACTCCTCTCATTTTCTTACAGTCACTACTAACAATCCTATTCAAAGAACTTACAAGTTAAGTTCCTGAAGAGTGGTAAGGCCTACAACCATTTAGACGCATGTCATACCTTTATTTTACTGATCAAAATCACATCAAGAGGTTTGTTTGCATATTCAGAACTCTGGTAGAATCAAAAACGCTCAGACTGTAGGAAGAACAAATAAGCTGGTGATCGAAGTCAAACTTGTTTTAGACATTTCTACTGATGTTCAAATGTAGGAACTGTACTTCTTGGAATTCTTAACCATATATAAAATAGCCATTAATTGAGCCTTAGGCATTCTATCTTCCTAATAGTCAATATTTAGTCTTAGTATTACTGCAGTTATATGCATATTATTCAATAGTTTGATTACACACACACAAATACTCAATATTTCTACATTAAATTGCATTCTATTAAGTATTTGCTTGAGCAGTCTACCACAAAGTAAAAATTTCTTATATACTAGATTATACCTGCAACTTTGTCCCGAATAAGTTTTGCAGATTCAACTTCGCCAATACTGCTAAATAGACTCCGTAACTCATCTTGCGTCATGTTCTGAGGGAGGTAGTTCACAATTAAATTTGTTCTACCAATATCATCCCTGCAATCTTCAGCCATGTGATCTTCATAACCATTAGACATTTTATAATATATCTGGAAAAAAAAAAAAATCCCAAATAAGTTTTAGATATTTGCATTTCAATAAGCCAAACTTCCTGCACTTGAAATAAGTTTGAATGCTCATTTTCAAAAACTGAGAACAAGTGTTTCAGCTATGCATTTTTTCCACTCACAAAGCAAAACATTATTTGTTGAAAATTCCAGAACAATTCACTCTTTCAAACTAACAGGCATGACATTTCACAAAACTATGTACCATTAAAGAGCTCTTAAGGGGTTAGGTGTTTTTTTTTTTACGTTAACAAAAAGCATCAAGACAGATTCCGTACACATTCCTGTAAGCACCAACCCATTCCCAGCACCAGAGAAGCTGCAGGTTCCCCACGTCCAAGCACTGCATTAACCCCAATCAAAACGGCCACTCCAAGCTTATGCCCAGAACTCTTGAAGACAGAAAGAGGAGCCAGACCTGCCAGACCCAGTTCACTGTTCCACCTGGGGACTATTCATCCTCTAAATGTTCTCTCCTTTACACGTCGCTTATCCTGCATCTGCAGGCCCTGTTAGTGTTCAGTGGTTGCCTCTGGTGACTGCTTAACTGCATAAACGCAACAGATTAACCTGTACCGCAGCACTAACTTTGCTGCATATTGAGTACTCGTTGAGTTTCTATTTTTGCACTTTTTTAAAGAAAGTCTTGAGGAAAACATCCAGAAATTCCACCCCATGCAGACACTCTCTGCTTTCGACAGCCATCAGCAGCAACTGAACCCTGCCGTTTCAGCTCCCGAGGACATCCACACCTCACACACCAGACCCAAACCGCTCTTCCCTCATGGCCTGCCAGAACAGTAGGTTTTAAAGAGCTTTTACAACTTTGAAATTGTCAAAATCAATCAATTGATTTAGGATACCTAAACCCTATGTCAGCGACAGAAGAAGGAGGTCTAGTAGACTCCAGCAGCCCAGACTGGCATGTTCCTTCTGGAAAACACCCCCACCAGCAACCTAATTTCTTGTTCAGTTCCAGGCTCTGGTTCTCAAGTTTGCCACTGCAGATTTGTTCAGCCTCTCAGCCCGAGAGTGCTCAACATCTCTAGCTCCAAAACAACACAGTTTTGTTTACCAGCTCTTTAAACCAGCTGTGAAGCACAAAGAATTAACAGAAAAGCTGCTAAAACCCTGAAGTTAATTCGTGGCCTCCTGATGCTCGGTTCAGCACTCCTCCTCTTGCCACCATTTGTGCATTTTCCCACAGAACCCAACACTCTGGCCTGTTAGCAGCATCCAGACGTGTCAACTTACACCGTAAAGTTGCAAGGAAGTTTAAGTATGAATGTGTTTCCAGTTCAGACTCCACCAGTAAGGAGCATTAGAACAAACACTTATTTTTGGATGAAATTCAGGCAGACTTGCAACTCTAACTCCCTCCTGAAAGCTTAGTGTAAACCTTCCAAGTTCAACATGAAATCTGCTTCTCGCTGAATCCCTCAGTGCCACCACAGAAGAATTAATTACCACAGGGTCAAAGATGAACTTTGTGTTTACTTTAATAGAACATTTGGTCAATACACTCATTTGGCCAAAAGAATAACACAAGATGCTGGACATCAGCAACTACTATTAAAAAACTCCTCTAGCTGCAGTTTGCTTGAGAACTAAGCGTATCTTCTGGGTATCGCTAGCACAGCGCTAGTCTTGCCTGAGGGGATAACCAATCCGAGCAGAATTAGAGCAGTTGTAGATGTTATTGCTTCTCAGTGCCCAGTAAAACACCAGGTCAGGTGCTCAGAGGATGCAAAAGCTTCTACGTCATCTCAGTCCTGAGTGAGCCAGCAAGCCTTACAGTACCGTGGAGTTAACACTGGTGACGCCTGCCAATTTATTTTTGCATTAAGATCACAGAATCATAGAATGGTTTGGGTTGGAAGGGACCTTAAAGATCATCCGGTTCCAACCCCCCTGCCATCAGCAGGGACTCCTTCCACCAGCCCAGGGTGCTCCCAGCCCCGTCCAACCTGGCCTTGAGCACTGCCAGGGAGGGGGCAGCCACAGCTCCTCTGGGCAGCCTGGGCCAGGGCCTCACCCCCCTCATGGGG
>Ga0065711_1011685_pt1 | contig 12712 bp, 5 predicted proteins | sample Hoacrofraction12_FD_59098 | JGI IMG/M metagenome (GOLD analysis project Ga0065711, IMG submission 59098) | Hoatzin crop microbial communities from Cojedes, Venezuela - Epithelial fraction 12 v2 (version 2) | ecosystem: Host-associated > Birds > Digestive system > Esophagus > Crop | place...
GCTGCCCAGGGAGGCTGTGGAGTCTCCTTCTCTGGAGATATTCCAGCCCCGCCTGGACGCGGTGCTGTGCAGCCTGCTCTGGGTGACCCTGCTTGGGCAGGGGGTTGGGTTGGGTGACCCAGAGGTCCCTGCTGACCCCTGCCATGCTGGGATGCTGTGATAGGCATCCCGTTCTCACAGCCAGCTTCTGGACAGTGCTGCTGCAGAACTGACAAGCGTTACTGGCTGCTTTGCTCAGGCTTTAAGCCAGTTGCTTTGGCAACAGAGAAGTAGTTCACTATTAACATTACAGTGAAAATACATAAGTGATGTTGATTTTAATAACTATAAAAATTATTTACTGACGGTTCCTTAAGAAGTTCTCAAGATGAGGTGACGCTAAGCCAGCTTCTACCACTCCTCCTCACTTTTCCAATATAATATTAGCATAAACCAGAACTTATTTCCTCACAGAAGTGTTTGAGAATTACGACAATATTCCTATTAGCACCAGCACCGCTTTAACACAAGGCTAAAAGGATACTGGAAAATACATGATTTTTGATTCCTCTCCACAGTGTAAATTCTACTCAAACAGCCTGAATGAATTAAATGTTTTGGCATTTTTTTTTTAAACTTGTCTCAGCCTACTATATACAAACAAATTCCTGATAATCTTTAATTGTTTAAATTGTCTTGTTTCTGAAGTTTCAAGAGAAGTACCAACAAGAGCCCATACAACACAGGCTGAAATACTTAAAGCTACATTCTCTGTGCCAAAAGACCTAAAACAAAGAAATGCAGCTGGAGCCAAAGCCAAAAAGTATTTCTAGGAAACAAGTCCTGCCATAGGTTACAGGAACTTAGCACGTCCCTGGTGTGTAAGTGTACTGGTGGATTTTAGGCCAATTTAGATCTTTATGGGCTGCTGGCAAACCCAGTAGCCACAAGAAGTAATAAAACCCATTCAAATTATAGTTACTAGAAGCAGCTAAAAAAGAGGATTTTTTAGCTGGAAGTCACTGAACATCACACACAGACTGAATTTGGAACTACAGACTGACCTGCTCATTGCTGTAAAGCTTAGTTTCTCCATATGTGCCTTATGAAAAAGTACATGATTTCATAATTATTAAAACATACCTGGATTTTTTAACTGCTTTTCTATTTATTGTTACTCTTCTGCAGAGCTGTACCCATTAGAAAATATAACTCGTTTCATTACGCTGACTCAAAGCTTTTCTTGGAGGAGACTCCCTGTTCCTCCAGCATTGTTTCTTTCTTTGAAAAAATGACTTTTTACTACCACTTAGTTTTTAATAAGAGTTCTTGAACAGAAATATAGATTTCAGTCTGTATTCAAAATTCTCAATTGTGAAGGAGAATTTGCACGTCTTTTTTAAAAAGGAGTAAGATGTACATTAAGAAGCTACCACCCTAAAAACATGTCACATACTTTATCAGCCACGTGGTACCGTTCTCACAAACGCCTGAAAGTGAATCACACCCTCAACTCTCTAATGTATCATCCTGCAAGTCAGGTGAACTGCAAGAAGTGCTGTGATCCTTTTAAGTGATGCCTAATACAAAGCAAAATAACGCGACGAACATCTGGTAAACTTCCTCACCCGCTGTCACCAACAGCTCTTACGCAATTAAGAAACAGACACCAGCTAGAGTTCTACTTTCAATCACTCAAATTAATTTGTTTTCCTTCTAAGCTATGCATGCATAGGGTGAAAAAAAAGCCAACTCACTTCACAGGAGCCCTGGCGTAGACCTGCAGCCAGTCGGGAATCTCCGCGGTGTGGTAGGGGTTTGCAGGGACGAGCAGGCTTCTCTCAGCTTGCTGCGGCTGGTACGTCACCGGGGGCGGCTGGTCGTAACGGGGAACGCTGTGCAACGGGAGACAGACAGAGCCCGTAACCTCCAAGCGGGAACTCGGACATACTGGTATCATTAAATTGTTGATGTTAATACACAAATTAACACATGCAAAGGCTGGTGATGCAACCACATAGGGAGTGTTGCCTCAGCAGGCCTACGCTGAGAGCAACTTTCCGTTGCTATTTTTGTGCTGCACTCCCATCACAACTGCAAGCGTTGCTGCTATCTGTCAGCACGCTGTAAAATTCACCTTAGACCCACTCCCCAAGTGCCTGCTACCTGGATACTACAGCAGAACAAAAAATGCTACCTGCCCTTAAGAGATTAAAAAGGCAAGTATTGATTCAGGCAAATAATCCACCATTTAATATGTCAGAATCGGGCAGCAGCTGATAAAGAGTTATTCCATTTATAGCCAGGGACATCCTCACATGTTTATCTTTTGTGTCACATGTTAAAAAGCATTCTCTTCCTGGGTAACAGCAAAACAGCCAGTATCAGAAATTAACTGGTAGATTTGGTGTACACTAACTTTATTTTACCTTTGGATTATGAACAGCTAGAATACTCATTTTTGTTCTAGACAAGACTTAATTCATTTTTCAGCTGATCGGTGCTATTTGTTCAGTCTCCTGGAACACCAGATCGAGTTTCTTTTCAGTCTACAACTCAGTTCTGTTCTCAGCAGCTTCACTGTTTTACCGACAGTGGAAGAGAATAGCTGCTTTGTTTTAGTGAGTTAGGAGCAATATCCTGTTTCTAAACTTAAGACAGTAACAGACGAGACAAAAACCTAACAATTACAACTTCTTCTAAAATTCCTAGTCAAGAACAAGTAAAGCTGACTTCTAAAAATAAGAAGTGTTTGGCACGTTATATACGAGACAAAAACAGTTCCACCTTCTTAACTGGATTAAGAAAAAAAACAGTCGCAGAAGAGAACGCGGATGTCTTACCTGGGAGCACAAGGATGTTTATACTGAGCTCTTTTATTGATGTGATCTACATAATACACTCCAAATTCTGCTGACTCGACTCTCTCCCACCCCGGAGGCAGCCCCTCACGCTCGAGTGGGTGGCTCCAGTGAGTTGTATTCGTGTTATGATCTATATAGTATTTCCTTCCTCTAATAGTCCAGTCCACTGACCAGCCAGGAGGAAGAGGTAAATCTTCCGAACTATGATTTGTTAAGTTCCCTAGAGATGTAGCAGCAACTCTACCGATGCCTAAAAAAAGAGAAAGCAACGTTTAGCTGAACTGGTTAATGCCCCAACTCAACAACATGCATGAAGTCAGCTTCCCCCTCTCCCCGAGGCACTCTCAGAACTTCGGGCAATACCATGGTGGTTATGGTGCGTGCACTTCTACGTTAGCAAAAAAGCACGGCCAAGTCAGAAGAGCTATTGCCTTTAAGTCTCACTTGTTTCACTCTCCGCCAACTCCACCAGCTTCAGAGACAGTTAAAGCATCCTTGCTTTTTCAGTTAGACATGCATCAGCATACACAGCAGGGATGAAGCTGTTACTGGCTCGATTTGCTGAGCAGAGAGGCCTGCTGTAAGATTACAAGTATTCAAGCTTTACACAAACAACAATTTCTGTCAATATGGTATTACAGCTGCATCAAAACCATTTACCTATGAAGAAACACACAGCTATTTCTTTTTCTAGTTACAACCAGGAATTACAACCACCTAAGAAAAATCACTGAATACCAAAGCTGTTCGTATGAACCAGTCAAGAACAGTAACAGGCAAACCAGAGGGGAGGAATCAGTAAGGTTAGCATGACACCACACTGACCATCATCACTGAAGTGCTTGCAACCACCGCCAAAAAGCGTCGTCCGTAACAAAAGAAAACAGAAAAGCTGGCCACAGACAGCACCCTGCGCAAGCCCTTTGCTGAACACAGTCCTCCTGTGCATGCTGAAGTTGATGCTGCCACATCGTATTCGCTAGAACTACCCACGCTTGCTAGCCTAGCGTTAGACTAGCTGGGTTATGGGCACCGCCGGGTGGGACAGCCAGGCCTTCGAACGCTATCCAGACAAGGTTTCAGGACCTTTTGTTGAGATCAAGTCGCAAAATCTCCTGCTCTCTCCTGTACACCTGCTTCTCTGCATCCTGTGCTGCTCTCAAACTGAGCACCGACGCTTCACGCTAAAGAGGCAGGTGAAAAAAGTAATTTCCAGCTTTTCTGGGTGATGTGGGCTGCACTAGGAGCAGGGCTTCTCCAGCGAGAGAACCAAAGCCTACGTGAGGTGTACCTGGGGTAGGAGAGCTGACAGGAATCAGCCGTTGATTAAATTCTCCCCTCTGCTCTAGAAACACAGCACATGTAAGACTTCTCACTAAGTAGCTGATTTAAGATACTGTTCACTGGCATTTCAAATACATGACGTGTCGTAACATACACCCAGATTTTACATTATAAAAATGAGCGTGCTAGATGCCGAGAGATGTACTGAAGAAACATAATTCCAATTTCATGTTCTCCTTCCCTCTATGGATACTTAGGAAACTAGGTGAAGTAAAAGCCATAGTACAGAAAACTTTAAAAAAAAGCCACACAACCCACCAAACAAAACCCAAAAAATTCCAACCACAAGAACCAAACATCATGATCAAGAATCTTGCAGGTGTCTTTCTCTTCCTTGGAAGCCTATCACCTACTGGACGAGCTGGCCCAATTTCAACTCTCTTTTTTTAAAATCCTTTTAAGTAGTTACCTTCAATTACCACAGTTCTATAGTTAAACAGCCTCTGGCTTTAAAGAAATTCCAACTATCTTTTCATCCCACAATCAGCTGCATCTATTCAGTCACAGAGCACGTGTGTGTTACTATTGCCCACAGCCAGAAGGAGTAGGGGAGCTACTTTTTCCACTTTCTTCGGTCAGAAAGCGACTTCATCACAAGCACCATGTTTATTGACTCGGGAATACACCCCTTTCAGTCGGTTTTCCAGAAAAAAATGTTTTTGTGTGATTATTTTTTGAGAGAGCAGAAGGGAAGGGCACAGCCTAGCTCATCTAAAGCACAGTATTAAAAAGAGGTTTCAGGTGTGGTCATTGACTGAAAAAACACAACAGTAGCACTGAAGTAGCAGCAAAACCATTCTATTTCTCAGGCTCCAAAGTAACTGAATAAATAAAAAAATAAACTACAAAAATCTCACAAACTTCCTCCCGAGTACTGGTCTTTAAAGCATTTGTGCTCATCTACAAACCTTTCTCCAGCCTTGTCATGTTCAGAACTATCTGGCCTCCCAGTATTTCCTCTTGTTCTAGCGCTTACCTACTTGTTAGCTTTAGAAGGAAAGCTGACGGCTGTGTTCACGCCATCCCTCCCCTCTCCCACCAGGATTAAGCAACCTAGACCTTTACTTCCAGTGAGCAGCAACATCCTGGAGGCTTCCTGACCTTTAGCAGTACTAGGGCAGGGAAACTATTTCAGACCCTAGCTACAGTTATGTCACTGGTTTTGTTTTCATTCCAATGACAAAATACAAACTTTTAGGCTTTTGAAAATACTGCACTCTGGATAAACAAATTCAGTATTTTCTCCAATTAATCAGATTGCTCTGTTGTAATTTCATGTACTTTGAAACAGTGACTATTCAATCACCACTACCAGAAGATCTGAACACACAAACTTGACTGGGGGAACAGAACTTTCACAAAGGCATAAACATATTTTTCTCTTTACTGTTAAAACCAGCACATGTCTGTATTTTTGTTACAGTTCTTCCTCCTTAAATTCCAGCGCGATTCCAGCAGCAAATACATATATACTTACTCCTTGGTGTAAAGGTTAATCCTTTCTAACATTTGGATGCTGTTATTAAGCGCTGCTCAAGTCGACCCCTGCACCAGAAGTTCTCCTGACACAACGCCTGTATGTCTTCATGGAAAAGCCTGAGCAGACTGGGAGATGGACTCCGGTAGCCAGGAAAACCAAAACCTGATTGCACAGAGCAATCGTGCAGAAAGCAGGCCAAAAAGCAACGCCGCACCCAGTGCAAAGGCAACACTGGCAGTTCTGTGTTTGCACAACCATTTAATTCTACCTACATGGTTTCTCCCAATGCCAGCTTCTTTTTTTTCATTTCCAAGATGCAATTAAAAATCATACCAGACCACAAATACACTATACATTCCTTTTGCCATTTTGACTTCAGATGTGAAGAAGCAGAGCCATACTGCTAAGATAAAGCTTACATAGCTGTACCAGTTACGAGTTTCGAACAGTGCTCCAAACCTCTACAACTAGCAAGCCTCAATTATGAAATTAAAGGCCAGATTTATAAACCGATGGTTGCAAATACTTCAGGTTGTAGACTATCATGTATAGTCTTATTGTGCATTTTGCCCCTTAGAATCACAGATCATATTGAAATCTTCTGTGTGCTGGAAGTTTTAATATGTCAGGTAATGTTCAGAGCATCTTACAACCATCAACCCACTATGGCGTTTAAATCTGCAATTAGTGCAATTTAGACATTTGTCTGTGTAACTGCAGTTACTAGAAATCAAAAGAAATTGCGTATTGGTTTTCCTCACAAAACTCGGCAGAAGCTTCCTTCAAGGGAGAGTGGATACACGCGTAAGAGGAATAGCTCTTGCTATGGTTTTGAACAATAAGAGAAGATGAAAATGGACTTTCATATACAGATATACACACCTACAAGCATAAGACCAAGCAACACTTGGAAGAGTAAATTCCTATGTGATCTTTTCCAAAGTATAAACCAAAGAAGAAAGTTCCAAGGCAGCCTAAACCCACCTACTGCGAACGCTCCCTTCTCCGTGCCACACCGCCAAAGCACGGCACGCTCCTCTGTTCCCATTTCAGGTAAGGGTTTGGCCCTCAGGCGTTTTCATAGCAGCCCCAAGCGTCACACAGGATTTTACTGCACGCACCACGGATATTGCCTGAATCACGGGCTGGTACCAGATTCACACAGCGCAATGCAAAATATCTACAGAAAAACCCCCTAAACTTGCAACTTGAACCATTTTTATCAAAGCATCTAGGGTAAAAGCTGTGATTTCCCTCTTGATGGAGGACATGATCTCTACCATAGCATAAGCAAATCCAGACACTGTAACTACTCAGGGCTTTCTCGCTCACATACTGTTTTATCTATGACAAGACAGAAATTCGCATTCTTCCTGCTCTCCCAAAGACTGCGGTTGTTTAAATCACCTGCTTTTTCCAAATGTTAGAAGTCTCCTATTCCTCTGCTTAAGCATGAGAACTGTTCTTTATAAACTCCCCTGAGTGGCATTACCAAATCCCAGGAATGGTCAACAACGAATTTAAATTTATTAACTGTAAACCCTTTTCAGGTTGCCTCTTTAGGACTTGTCTAGCCTTGTTTGTTAACTCTGTTTCCTAATGGTATATGTGTGGGGTATTTTTTGGTTTGGCTGTTGCTTTCAAAGAACATCAATACTGAACATTATTTGGGGCTTTGTTTTTTCCTGCTCTTGTAAAATGTAGTACCTTCCGTGGAAGGTCCTGAATTAACTGCCAACCAGGCCAAGAGCCATTATATGCTGTTCCAAAGCAAAAGAAAATCCTGTTCCATGCAGTTTGCTTGCTTAGAAGCATCACTGTGTACGTTCTCAAAACTTTAAAAAAAGAAAGTGCAAAGGAACAGCAACCACTTACTAGCAGTATTAACAAGATTATAAATACTCTGTTTTAAGTAAGGCCAGGCCCCTTGGTCTTATTTTCAACATCTTCAACAACAGGGTGTCCTAACACCAGAACCCAAACTTCAGCTCCGAGCACCACATTCCAAAGCACTGTAAGATGCCAATGCAAGGAGTTCATTCTTTTAATATTCCCTTAAAAACGTATCTTGAGCTAAAACCATCACAAATACGAAAAGTGTGTAGTATCTGCTTCAATCAAGGAAGTTCTGTTTGGTTTGTTCCATTAGTATGAAACAAAGACAACTGTCAGCGACGTGCACATATATGCTTTCCCAGCCCAACGCAGGGATTTTACTGTAAAGGCACTCTGCCTGGAAAGCAGTCCGAGCTCCTAGGAGGACAGGTTTCCAGGTCAGCAAAGAGCAGTTCTTTAGTCTGCCTGGCAGAAAGCACGGGAGAAAAATCCTATCACCAGGGCAGTCCAGCATAAAGGGAAAAGAGTAAAAACACTGAAGGGAAAGTCTCACTTTGTTTATTAGGTACAGTGCTGACGTAGGCAGAGAAGTCTTAGAGCTTATGAACTCCCCACAACTAGCTTCAACCAAATTTCAAAGTGTTGAAGAACAAATCTAGCCAAACAAAAGGCCTTCGTATTTGTCTTTAATTAGGCCAATTGTCTTGAGCCTTTTTTCACAATGCCAAAATCCTCCCCCTTCCCCTCATCAAACCAGGATGAAGAACAGGAAGAGAAGCTGAACAAACTGTTTAAGGGAATAACTAATAATAAAATAGCAAAAAGAAGTCTCGGCAACTCTCCTGTTTAGATGGGTCTGGAGGTTGTAGGCCTTCCCACTCCATTCCAAAGAGTCTGAAGGTGCTTCCTGAGCACAAGTACCTCGTTTGTCAGAGGGGATGGGGCGTTCCACATAAGCATAAATTCACAAATAGGAAATGACAGGAAGCACTTTGAAAGCTTCGAACAGTATGCTACAAAAAAATCACTGCAGAATCAGCACAAAGGAAGAAAACAGCAGGAACTGCCATTTGTTTAAAAATGAGGGAAGTGTACACACCTAAAAAGAAAAGCCCTGCTACTTTAGCTCTAAATAAGTTTCATTTAATAATCTATATTTCTTTATTTTGGTTTTATATTAAACACGAATATCAGTTTGCAATCTTTAAGGGGTACAATTTAAGGTGAACCTACTTTCAGTAAAATGTACCGAATTCTCAGTTTGCAAGAGTAATCGTTTTTCTCCTCTGACAGCACAGTCAACTGCTTACAACCCACCATCAGAAAATTCCTTTACACTGCGATCTTAATCTCAGCAATTTTCATATACACGTAAGAATTTTTTAGCTTACCGCTCAAAGAGGTACAAATAACTCTGAGGTCTTGGTTACAAGTTAGTTCCAATCTATACTGTAGATATAACTTCAACCACAGACCTCCCCAAAACTTTAACCTAGAAGAGAGGAAAGAGATGTCGAGGAAAGACAGGTAAAGTTTCTTAAGAGTTAAGTTTGAAACGGACACTAAAAAAAGTTTTTCAAGAAATGCCACAGAGGTAGCTAAACATACAAAACCAGGAAACATCTCAGCTGAAGACATTTTTCAGGAAAACCAGCAGCACCAGATTGCTAACTAAAAACAAATCTACTGAGAATAAGGGGAGGAGGACATGGAGAACTGAATCACGCAGACAGAAAACATGACTTCAAGGAGAAATGCCTATAAAAGAAAATATCAATACTGTCAACATCAACTGCTGAAAAATTGTGGGACTTTCTTAAATACTTTGCTGAATACTTTGAGCATGAAGATCTCAATGAGAAGACATTTTCAAGTTATCTCCAAAGAGGGGAATCTTTATTTTGAATGAAAGCTGAAATTCACATGCACCTCTCCACTTCCAGACCACTGCTTCTCAAAAGTCGTCTCAGCTGTAACCACCACAGGGTGGAACACCACCCACCAACAGCCAGCACACCTTGTGCTCATCGGGCAACGTTTCTGCAGCAATGAACTCAAAACATAACAGAACCAACTGAGAGGACCTTCTGAGCGAGGGTGGGAGAGGAGGAAAAGGGGAGAATTTACAGATTCTAGCTACTAACCAGACTTACACATTGAAACTGTAGGTATTAGGCAATTTTGTCATCGATTAACTTGATGAAGAACTCTGATTAGGTGAAACATTTAGAAACAACAATGGAGATGTGTAAGGAAAAAGTAATTTAGACAAGGAGAACGAAAAGGCCTATCTCAGCATTCTGGAAATGCAGGAAAAAAGGAACTAGAACTTACAGAAAGATGGGTGTAGCTCAAGGAAAACACTGAAAGTTTGAAGACAATGGCTCAAAGGAAAAGAAGCTTAATGATAAGACGAAAGAAGTAAGAAAATCTAAGTTTCTCATATTTTTGGCCACATAATTCTTTTACTGAGAAAAAGTAACAGCAATTCTTGAAAAGATGTACAGAAGGACACAGGTCAATATTCTTACTGCAGTGAAACTGAAAGAGGAATCTAAGAGCACATAATCCATGCTGAGAGGAAAGAAAAACAACAACAAAAAAACCCAGAGGGAAACACTTTGGCAGACAAAAGGTTCACCATTTTTTGTCTCCTCCTCCAAATGCATAAGATTGAATACTCACCCATCACAAAATACGCATAAAATTTGTTCAAACTATTAAATGTAAAAATACGAGAGTGAGCGACAAAGACCACCCAAGTATCAGCAGTTCCTTTATGATTTCTAATGGCTAACGGGCATGCAGACAAACGGGGGCGGGGGGGGAGGGGAAGAGTGTTTTCAGAAAGATATCTGTGTTGCTACAATTGAGAAAAAAAAAGTCTGTAAAGGCCTAAACCCTACTTTTAGCTTATTTTAAAAATCTGCCAGCTTAAACTGCACTTTCAAACTAATAGCTAGAGATCCATTTCCACTTAGCATTGTTTCGACTCTGTGCAGCAGCAGCACCATTTTCTGAAGCCTTGCTCAGCGTACACAGTTACTGTAGTAGCAATCCTGGACGTTAAATTGACAGATTGGTTTATGAAAACCTCCCCTCCCCACAATATCCCAGCACACGCTAACAAATGCTCGTTATCTGGACCAGGTAAACGTTTAATGACTGCCGGCTGAACAACAACTGGCAGAGACAGAGGGCTTTCATGCAAAATCTAGGCAGGTCAGACGTATTAGTTAGCATTTAGCACTGTAAACAAGGACAAAGTAGCAAGTCTTAAACCTTAGCGTTTCCGAATTTACTGGCTGCCAGCAGTAATGCTAGCTTTACTCTTCTGTCACTTTATATTGAAATGTTTCTGTAGTAAAAAAAAAACCACCTCCAAAGCATTGTCAGCTTATAATTCCATACATAAGGTCAGCAGCCTTAAATGTTTACATCCTTTCTAGCAGATTTATTTTTGTAGACAGGTTTATTTTACTCGAGACTACTAACTATTTTGTTTACAGATTACAAGCAATGACCAACTCACAATGTACTTCATATCGAAGTTGTGTTATTTACAGACTTGAAATGTTTGTTTCAAACTCCTCCATGAGCAGTTTCTGCAGTATATACACAGCTTGAATACAGCCAAATTTACTACTTTTAAGGTCACCTTTCTATAGCCAATATTGTAACCCCAGAGTTTTTATTCCACCAATAGATTCACATCAGCACACTTCACCAAAGAATTTTTCTTCAATGTCATCACAGATAAATATTTTAAAAAAGTTGTATTTAATAGATTAGTCTTTCTTATGCTGTTCTTCTTTAGAAAGAAAGACAAGTTCCAGTGAAATTGAGGGGAAAACCAGGTACATTCACAAACAATATTACAAGCTAAAAGAAAAAAGCAGTCAAGGACTGGGAAGTCAATTTCAGCACTAACTATATACCAATTTGCTAATTACACAGAGCAGTCATTCCTCCCTTTGACTATTTATAATAATGATTTTAATTACTGAGGTCAAATTAACACAATAAAAATAAATACTACGATGCTAGTTGAAATACAATAATAATGTAAAATAAAGGGCAGTGTTATAGTTTAGAACCTTTGGTTATTCTCTACATCATGAAAACAACAGATGTTCCCTAATGAATAAAAATCCTTTCCAACTAGCAACTGATTTAACTTTGTGTAGAGCAGTTGCATATATGCTTGGCATTAAAAAAAGAAAAAACAAAACCAACTCCTTACTCAATGTTACCCCAATTACTTAATAAATAAATCCTGGTTTAAGAATATTTGTGCTTTCTGAATACATGCAATCAAATTCTTAGTTCTAAGAAATGTGAACATGCAGCGTACTCAGATCACAGCAACGTCATTAAAAAGCAGCTCTGTCCTACAGCAAAACTCCTCAAAAGCTGACCCTGACCATCCAGACGTACCTCTGCACCTCAAGTCTTATCAAAAACATATTTTCAAAAAAACAACAGTTAATGCTTACCTGAAGTGTGCCTCCCGTGATTCTGTGACATCCTCTGGAAGAGATCGCTGTTGTGTTCGTAATACCTGTAGTCCTCATGCACACGATCATTTAACTGACGTCTCCTCTGGGCATCATAAAAATGATCGTAATAATAACAACGGGCACCGGCATCGCCATTTTCCAAAACAGAATTAGCTTCTGTTAGAAAAGACTGGGAGGAAGAGCCATATTCTCGAGGGACATCAGCTAAACTTCTTGCTAGGTAGGAAGGTGCAGACAGTCTGTTGCTTTCACGTCTCATTATCTCATGAGGCGGCCTCTGCACTGGAGTTCGAAGGAAACTCTGGTTTCTGGAAACAACTCCATCTCCACCAGAAGCATACGCAGAAGAAGATGAGTCAGGAGGACAGATATCAGTTCGTCTTGGAATGGTTGGACCGTGACGGATAAATGAAGGCATCAGGTCTGATATACAGCATGAAAGAGAAATAAGAACCCTGGCTGTACTTGCACATAAAGCGTTTGGCTAACCACAATGCTGCTTCACGCCATGGAATTGAGGAAATTCAAATGCTAGAACTCCCTTGCACAGAGTCACAGAACAGTGGGGGTTGGCAGGGACCTCTGTGGGTCACCCAGTCCAACCCCCTGCCCAAGCAGGGTCACCCAGAGCAGGCTGCACAGCACCGCGTCCAGGCGGGGCTGGAATATCTCCAGAGAAGGAGACTCCA
>Ga0065711_1015272_pt1 | contig 12712 bp, 12 predicted proteins | sample Hoacrofraction12_FD_59098 | JGI IMG/M metagenome (GOLD analysis project Ga0065711, IMG submission 59098) | Hoatzin crop microbial communities from Cojedes, Venezuela - Epithelial fraction 12 v2 (version 2) | ecosystem: Host-associated > Birds > Digestive system > Esophagus > Crop | place...
GAGCCCTCCGCAGTGACTCGGAGGGGCTGGTTCAGTGATGCAGAGCTGAAATCTTGGGAGCTTCAAATGTCTAAAGCGAGTTTCTCCAACGTAGGCAGCTGGATAGGTGGCTTTCTGGAAGCCACACAATGTGCAAGTGAGAACTAGGTTAGTAAAGAGTAAAAACTTCTCAGAGTACAGTTTGTACTGAAATTCAATGGGATTTCAGGGTTGCCACTTCACACTCAACTGGCTAAATACCACACAAATGCTGTGTAAAATCTCTACTCACCTGCACTTCAAGCTCTGTGATGCTGCAGGTCACTTGCTTCTATCGACCCTGGAGGAATGCTGTGCTTAGGTCTGTGGCTTGGATCTTCACTGGAGAAAGTCCCTTGTTCATCCTCCTTGACCCTTGGGAGGAGGCACTTCCCACCCCTCTGTGCTTACTAGGCCCCAGTTATCTCGTGCAATTAATACAAGAATAATCCATGTTTTGAAATTCCTTTCCTGGATTAGCCACTGGCTGGACTACTTAGCTCACATATGTACAGGGTCTCTCCAAGGACAGTATTTATTATGATAACTGTAACATGCAGATAAGAGGAGCATATGACACTGGAAATACAGAATAAATTTACATTTTCAACACTGAAGAAAGCCACATGCAGATAGCATCCATGCTCTGAGGAAAAGTAGCCTGTAAAAGGAGGGCACTCTGTAATAAAGGCTGGGGTCTCAAGCAGCAGCCTGCTAAATACACCTGTGGGTTAGTTGACCTCAGGAACTGAGGCACTGAGTTCAAATTCGGGGTCTGGAAGGCCCACTCAACCCCAGACTTCCCCTTACTCCAGAGGAGCCGTGTCTCAACTGGTGGCAGGGGAAGGCGTAAAGCAGAGGGCAAATCTTCACAGGAAAAAAGGTGTTTCTTCGATTTTTGCCCTTGATTAATTCATCCCTCTTCCTTGTTTGCTGATGATCTGCAAACAAGGTTGTGAAATTCATAGTGCATTGGATTATCTGGCTTTCTTCTCTCAAGAGTTACCGGGCTGGGCCTCGGGCTGACTGCGGATAGCGGGGCTGAAGGTGGGGTTTGCAGTCGCGAGGGTCGGGGCCGCTTTAAATGAAGACAGAGTTAACGGCCACTGCGGCTTTTTCTTAAATTGACAAAAGATTTGGTTTTGGTAAAGCTTTGGCTGCTTGAACTAAACTTGCTTTGAGGTATTTGCTTTCCTTTCCGTGAATTGTTTGGATATTTGTGGTGAAAAAGCATGAAGGAGCCAAAAAGAAAACTGTTTTTAAAAGTGAGTGAACACTTGTGAAACTTCTCCCTCTACGTATATTTGATTCTAATCATATCCAGCATTGTCTGGATAAGCATGGAGTGGCTTGTCCTCTTGCTCAGCTAGACTTAGGATCTTTTTGGTTGTCTTTTTATGTTGAAAGGATGGGGTTTTGTAAATAAGACCGTACTTTCACTGACTTTTTAATCCTTCAATATCTGGAAGTGTTGAGACGGGAAAACACTGCAGTAGTGTGGCCGTGCTAGTCTCGCTGCACTCTGGGCTGTGCTCTGCTCTATTCTTTTTTTTTGGAAGATGAAAGAGTGACTTCTCGCATAATGGTATCACTCCAGGAGCTGAAGCTTTCAAACCTCAGCAGCCGCATGTGAGCACTTCAAATGCCGAAGCGTTTGTGCTCCAGCTGCCAGAGCCAGCGGGAGGAACAGCCCAGCGCCGGCAATTTGGTGACCCCGGCCCTCACCACGCAGCCTGGCTCGGTTGGAGCCCCTCGCAGAAGCCCAGAAGACTTTAAAAGAAACAAGACTTCACCCATAGAGAATTGCCTTTCACTTGAAACAGAGGAAAGGAAAGCTCCTCTTCAGGAAGGGACAGAAACAGGGCAGGCAAGAAGTCTTCTCCGGCAGCCTGGTTGTCAAAGGAAAATTAAAGAAGGAGTCAGAGACAATGACTAAAGAATTAATTTTTTTTTTGTCCTGTGAATTTAGATGAAGGAGAAGTGACAGTTTTATATTCCTTCAAGAGAAGTTTATTAAATAAAAGAAAGAGCAGAAACAAAGAGAGGAAGGGGAAGGAGGAGGGAGAGAGGGAGAAAATGAAAACTGCTTGGAGCTGTAGTACAGCCAAAGGCAAGAATTCTTCATTAAGAACTTCATTTAAAATCAGGTGCATCGAAGTAATTTTGCCACCCTCCTAAAAGTTCATTTTCTTTTTGTAGAGCACTTTTCTGAATGCATAAATCTTTAATAATCTCATTTTCCTGTGGCCATGTATGTATACAGTTGGCTCTTGGTCTAAAGAGAGTATGTTAAAGCAGTCTCACTCAAAGACCTCTTGTTCTGAGGCCTGGAAGTAAAGAAGTTTTCAGTAAAGCTGTAATGAAACCTTTATCAATTGGTGCCCTTGACTGCAGGCGAGTTTGGATTTTTCTTTGAGACTTTTTTCCCTTGAAGTGGGGAGCTTTCATTTGGAACCAAGGAGTCTGCTGAACCAGCTGAGGAGATGCTGTCACTGTGAGGTGTGCTTCCCGCTGAATCTGGAGGCACTGGCAGTGTAAAGGCAATAACTTTCTACCCAGACCACTTTTCAGTGGAAAATGTGTTTTCTCTGAAAAAAGAAAACCAGATTTCTTCTGAAAAGAGTTTTTATTTTCCGGGTTCCTTTTTTAAAAAAAGGTACTGAGTGCCTTTAAATGTGAGACCTTTTCCTAAATTATAAATTTTCAAAAATTCAGGTGAAAGAACTTTTATCCTATTAAAAAAAAAAAAGAAAATCAGAGAAAAGTGATTTCTCCCTGCAAACACAATTGTACCAAACACCAAAGGCAAACCAATTTTCAGGCAGAAGACTGATTGAAATTTTAGTGAAAAACTCATGTCTCTGATCAGGACCCTTCTGGTCTGAGAAGGGTTTGGTTAGGGTGGAAGCTTTGCAGCCTGGTTCATCTCCAGTCAAGGTGCAGAAGTCTCTTGGGCTCTGGAGTCTGTGCGTGGCTGTGCCGGGCTGGGAGCGGCGGAGTCCCCGTGCTGAAGGACCCTCCGTACCCCGGCAGTGTCCCTGGGCTGCGGCTGCTGGCACAGTCCCCTTTGTACCCACAGATCTTCTGCTCTTGAGGGGGAGGGGGGCCTTCCTCTCTGTGTTTCACCCCAAATTCCGTGTGAGAGATGTAAGGACCTCTTGCACTCTGGCACATCTGCCTCTTGCTGCCTTTGCCGTGGGCCGTACCCTTTGTGTCTGTCAGAGCCCAGAGCGTCTCCAAGGCAGAGCGCTCTTTAAAGGCTGCGGTCTGCGGACGTGTGGCTTGGCTCTCTTGGCTTTGGAGAGTTTGCCCTGACTTACAGGGACTTGCTTTGGTGGGCAGAGCGAGATGCCCCAAAGGCTTTGGCAGAGGTTCTTCCCAGCTCTCCTGGACAGCAGGAAGGGAGCAGCAGGCTCTGGTGTGTGCAGAGGCCAGCACCCCGGCACGTCGTCGCTCAGGGAGCCGGGGGAGAGGACGGGCTGTTAGCATGGTTTAAAACCTTTGGGTTCATCTCCTCTCCCTAGTACGTACCTTCCTCCTTCTGCAATGGTGTATTTTTGCATCATCTGCTCTTTGTGGAGCTTTTCTTGACATCCCACTGAACACAGAGGCATCTAAGGAATTAAAAAAAAAATCTTCTATTTTATTGGAGGGAAAGGCAAACAAAGAAATGAAAAACGGCCCACTAGCTCTGAGAGAAATACAGCGCAGGTCAATAACGGAAAGCACTTTCATAGACCACAGCTGGATAGTGTTACTGGGTCTGATTTTTTTTTTTAAACTCTATCTTTGTTATGTGTGCAAAGCTCATGAAAAGAGTCACTTGGATTGCAGCATTCCTGAGCTTTATGCCAACAGACTGACAAATCTGCGAGGCGTAATGGCAGCACCAGTTGTTGTGGCTACTCATAAAATAAAAGCTCTCGCCCAAAACTCAGGAGGATTTTTTTTAAAATTTTGTTCTTAGCAGCTTTCTAGCTCGCTTTTCCTCCCTGCTACTTAATGTGCCTCCCAGCAACAAAACCCAGAGAGAACTGAAAAACCACTGGCAAGGTGGCCTATAATTAACCGGCTGAGTTTGTGTATCTGGAACAAAGGAGCTAATTATGTAGCAGTCAGTTATTTGAAGGAAAAAAAATCACTGCTTTGAATTGCTCCACAATGCTCCTGCCCTGGATGGGTGGGAAGGGCTGTGGCCTGGGATGCAGAGACTCGTGTGTTGGGGATACACTGTGGAAGTATTTGGAAGCGTTGAAGCTGTCTGTTGAGGAAGCCAGCAGCTACAGAAAGGAGCATGCTGGAACCTGCACCGAGTCTGGAGGAATTGAGGTTCCAGCTTAAGAATCTGGGAATGAAGTGCTTGGGTTTTGTTTNGCTCTGCTGCCTNNTTTCTCTTTCCGTGGCTCACAGCCATGCTGTTNTCCATGAATTAGCCAGCATGTGCCTGTGCCAAGCCACTGGAGAAGTCAACAGCAAGCGTCGGCAGGGTGAGGACGGCACAAGACCTGACGCGCAGCCAGATGCAATGGCATCTGCTGTAGGGGAATGCCTGGAACAGCCCATTCAGATGGACGAGTTGGACCACGATGACCTCCAGCTACCTTCTGGGCATCACTGGGTGCCCTGAGGTGCCCTGGGCGTGAGTTTTCATGTCAGCCTAGAGGCCAAAGTCAGCTGGGACTTAATGGTTGTGGAAAGTGTACTGGGATGCTGGGAGGAGGGCAAAGCCCAGCCTGCGCAGTCCTGCTTTGCTCCCCTCCCAGACCAGAGGCCCAGCTTTACTTTGCTTGGCAGTGCATGTGAAGGCCTGTAAACACTCTGCCCTGTTTCCATGTAATAGATGCTTCGAACGGTGTCTGTCTTTGCTATTTAAAGCAATGTCACTACTCGCCAGGGCTGTAGTATGCAGGAAAGGCCCATTGCTACCTAGAAATAAAGTTAGACAACTCCATGCTGTATTTTCTGACCTTTTGAGGAGAACTCTATGGTCAGCATTGCCCTTTCCTAAGATCAGGTGCTAAACAAAGGTCAGCTAAGAGCAGGACGACTCGTGTAAGGTAGTCACGCTCGGGTTTCGGAAAGCGTCTGGGATCCCAGAGGCTGTTTGCTGCAATGTGTGGAAATCCATGAGTGAGAAACTGAAGAGGGACTTGGCTGGAGGAGAGACATTTGGTGCTTGCTGTTCCCATCAGTCCTGGTGTCAGTTGGAACTGGGGCTGGGGCGTTAGGTAGGAACGGTTCCTGGGGACCTGGGAGAAGGTTGCTTTACCGTAGGCTTGATGTCACGTCCCTGAGCCTCGTGCACACGCGTGCGATCCCTCTGGGCACTGGGAAAGCGGGGGAGGGGGTGTCTGTGACCCATGGGGTGTCCTCCCGCACAGCCGGGTCCCAGGAACCTCCCCCGGTCCTTTCTGCGTCACGCCTTGACGCCCTTCTGAGTGACGCATGTCTTTAAAAATATACAGGCTTGTTTACAAGATTACTTCTCGCATTTTCATGTCCACTTTTCATTGCGGGAGGGGAGAAGGGAGTTGTAATGCACATTTGGAACATCATGTTTTGAGAAAGTGTGTTAGTTTTCTTAAACTATTTATTTAAAACAATCTTTTTCTCCATAAAAAATGGAGAAGGTTTTTCTAACACTTTAAAATGAAGCATTTTGAGTTCATCTTGTTCTCAAAATTCCTTCCTTTTCCCCCTTTTTAATAATTCTTTAAAAATGAGAAAACAAAGTATTTTCTTCGGCCAATGCTGCCTTTACTTTTGCTACAGCTCTGAGGTAGGGTGGGGAGAGGCGATTAGTCCAAAATGATCTTTTAATTCATAAAGGCTTGAATGTGTGTTACCGTGCGCTGACTTAACAGCTGTAAGCGATGGCAAATCTAATGCATTCCTGGTAAATTGTTCCAATGCTTGCTTACTCGTGCTGGAAAAAAAAGAAAAGTTTTTTTCTATCTTGATTTTTACCTTTTACTTCTTTCCTGAAGGCTGCAGCCTACCATTCTGCGAAGTGTATTGGATTCTGAATAGATTTACTAAGTATAAAACCAGGCTCTGGGAGAATGTACTATAATATTCTCCAGCTTGGGAATTGGAAGATTTGTATTCAATAAAACATACCTGCTGCTTGTGTGTGACACACAGCGAGACGTGGGCCAGGGCTGACAAGGCGAGATAAGCAGCCGCTGCCATGTTCACGCGCGCTCGGGGGCTGCGGGTGGTCAGGGCAGAATATTTTAAGAAATTGCCCGGTCCCGACAAGAAGCGTTGGCAGAGCAGCTCGGCGCATTGTGGTTTCTTAAACTAATGCAATTACATCTCTGGCAAGCACCAGGCTCTTCCACCAGCTCTGCTTTTGGCCCCGGGTGCTGTCCGAGCTGGTTGTTTCTTGTGGCGATTCTTCTCTGACTTTTGGGCTTGCCCTAATCAGATCTGCTCGCAATGAAAGAGCGAGCTGCGGGGTGGGAAGGGGTGAATCGGCATTGCTTGAAGGACGGCTGAGAGACGGGTGGCATAAATATAAAAGAGAGATAAGTCTCCCTGTCAGCTCCTGTTGAAACCTTCCTGGGAGATAAAAACATCTTGGAGGGAGTGGAAAAAAAAAATGAGGTACTGCTTGCTCCTGGCTTCACTGCCCTGCCAGCCATCCTGCAAAAACGTGAGCTTCGTGTCACGGGGAGCTGCAGTTAATTTATGCAGGTTCCTCCTTAATGAGGCTGAGGGGTGACCGGCCTCTTTGGAAGATGATAGGTAGCTTTTGTGAAATGAATACTCTCTCCGAGGGCTTCTTAGTGCTTCCCGGCAGTCTGATGGTAGCGTTCTGATCCTGGCAGCGGAAGGTTTCCGCTCCCTGTGCGCCCGAGATGCTCGGACTGCAGCCCAGCGCCCGGGTATCTCTCGCCCTCTCACCCCCTCCAGGCCACGTGCTCGCCGCGTCCTGGGCTCGTCCTTTCTCCTTCCGCATCTTGGAACAGCTCTGCAAAGCAGCCTCCCTCACACCTCCAGAGAAATAATGCTCTTCAGAGTGAATTAGTAAAAAAAAAACAACCCATCACCACAAAAAGAAAGAAAACAACACCCTTTTTTATGAAACCCAGAATGTTTATTTCGGTGTAAAAGGAAGTACGCTGTTTCAATTTTGACTCTTTTGGAACATTTTAGGTGGTGTTAGGTCTGTTTCTAAAAGACAACATGTTTTCTTGCAATAAGGTTGAAGCAGCATATTTTAACTGATCAGAAATTCATCTGCTACCAGAGGTTTTCCTGCCTGGATTTTTCCTGATGTTCGATCCCATATGTGAATAATCATGATTCCCCTGAAACTTCCATAATTTTCTACTTCCCAAAAATAATTATTCTGGTTTTGTTCCTATTTAACGTGCTTTTAGTAAGAGACCTATTTTGCAATGTTTGCTTTCTCTAGCAGTTCATACAGAGATACAGCGTGAAAAATGTAGATGTGCTAATGTTTCCCTTCCAATTACTCCCCTACAGACCTGAAAGCATTCCCTGAAATTCTCTCTTTGTGGAAGACAGTCCTTCTGGCACTGGTATGAATTTGCAAAAAAAACCTGATTTGTCCACACAGGCCAAATTCTGCTGTTGCAAGAGTGAATGAGAGATGAAGACATAAATAGCTGCAGGAATTTAAAAACGAGTTTGAGCCCTACAGAATCAAGTTTTTCTATTTGATTGACTGATTAATGAGCTGTTACCACCAGCCTGGGCATGTGATGCCATTGCCAGCCTGTCCAGTAACTGCTGGGCTCTAATCAATGTGAAAGGAAATGTTTATACAACTCTGCGAAGCTGAAATGCCAAGATGAACATGCTACAGGGCTGTTTGAGCTACCTCTGCTTGTACCTCTTGTTCACAGGTGCCCGCGGCACCATCGCAGGGAGGCTTTCCAGCCCGTTCCCAGGGCTGGAGGTCTTGCAGAGTATTGTAGAGTGGGTCCCTGGGGTCGAGTTTTTCTCTTATAGGTACTGGTAGGACACCAGCTGTAACCCTGCTGGGTCAGATCCTGAGCTGGGGGAAGGCAGGGGAGGGTTGGTTTAAAAAACAGCCCCAGGTCCTTGATGGAAGAGGCTGCTGTCGTCGCCTGCTGCCTCGGCAGCTGGGATTTGAAGCCTGCTGAGGCCGGTTCGAGGGAGCTTCATCTCACCCCCAGTCCAGGCCTGTGATCTTTGGACCAGGCGGCTTCAATGCAGTTAGAGAGTTGCCCTGCTGAGACCTTCCCACTCCTGACTTGAGCGGCTTGTTTTCTTTATGAAAAGCCACAATCCAAATGCGTTCCAAAGGGTGTCTAGTGCTGTGCAAACACCAAAAGACCCTGCCTACCCCAGAGAGAGCGCTTGCGAAGTAGGGGTTCCGGCAGACAGAAACGCAGCGGCTCGGGTAAGTCTCACGGCAGGTTTGCAGTGGGGGAGAGTCAGACCCGTGCCCTGGTGCCACTGCCCAGGACCAGACATGGTATTTAGTAAGAAGCAGCTTGCAGACAAGAGTGTTCCAGATCTGTCCAGTTATCCAACATGCAAAAGATTTCTTGATATGATATGAGCAAGGATACCTTAGCCAGAAATCCCACGTACTGTTATCTTGGTAAGAACCAGCTTGCACGTGGAAAATTCAGACTTGGAGCTTTTTCAGCAGCTGAACTTCTGAAGAAGCCAGTTGGCTGCTCAGTACTGAGCAACTGCACATATTTATCAGCTGAAAACCATACGCTGCTGGATTAATGATTAAACCTTGCTGATTTATCCTTCCCAATGCGAACGGGCAGGCGACAGCTCCGTCTCCACACGTAGTTCTGCTGGCTGTCCAAACTGGCCTTCAGGCTTCGAACCGAATCAACTCCAAAACAGCGTGGCCTTTGAGAACCTACAGCGGTGCAGAGTTATGCTGGCTGCAGTTGTGTGAGAGTGTTCCAGTGCCTCCCACTTTTGATATGCGAAGAAGCTGGTAGTGTTGGAAGTAAACATATGCTTCATTTAAAGAAGTAACCAAGTGCTTTTATGTTTAATTCCTGACCAAGTTTATGTAAAATTAATTGCATCACATGTTCTGTGTATCTTTTAATTGCAAAAGCAATTAACTTTAAAATGTTCTGCTTTGTAGTTCTCCTAATGGATGGCATAGTTTTAGTTGGCTTTACAAAATCCATCTTTTGTTGAAACTGGGCAGGCAGCCATACTCAGTTATCTTCTGGAAGTGAGTTCCCTTCAGCTGAGCCAGTTGTAAGCAGTTGATGCACTGAAGTTATTTCACAGGCATGGTTTTTTGGGTGTGCATCTGTAAAGAGACTGTACAGCCCGTCAGGAGGAACTGCTGGCTTCCTCAGGAGGAGCGTGGCTGGCTGTTTGAGGTTGCTGATATTTGAAGCTGGGAAGGCTCATTCCTATGGGCTGAACTTCCATCATTGCTGTTGTGATTGCCATGATCGCAACATCCAGAGCCGTCTCCAGCTTTCTGAGGCCAAGAATGGTCCGTGGGGATGGTAGCTGGGATGAAGAGTGGTTGGGGAGACCCTGGCGTGCAGGACGCGCTCCTGCCTGGGAGACTGGGAGCTGCTGGTCATGCTGGGATGCCACTCCTCCAGCAGGAAAGCTGCAAACCCAGACCCTTCCTTTGGCATTAGCAGAGCTGTGGCTCCTAGGGGCCATGGCACAAGGAAAACGGAAAGGAGAGCCGTGATTGCTTTTCCTGCCCTGGCTCGCTGCCTTTGCCAACAGCCCATACCCAGAGCCAGCCTGGCCAGCCCCTGGGCCTCGTAAAGGACACTTGTGCCCCTCTAGACCATGGGCAGCAAAGGGCAGAGTCCTACAGCCACATCCTGCCCTGTTCCAGGGCTGGAAAGACAGCTGGCCAAAAGACCCTGCAGCAGAGATTTGCCAGCACTCAGTCTTCCTCTGGCTAGGAGAGACCACGGGGAGAAGCAGCGTACTTGGAAGAGCCATCAGGGCACGCTGTCAGACAGCTGACGTGGCGTCATGATTATCTGCCGTGAGCTGAGCTGGTTTGATTTTGTAGCTATGAGGAAAAACATTAACAATCAACATAAAACTGAAGGTTTTGCTTTTAAAAAAAACTTCTGAAACATTTTGCAATTTGCGCTGCCGTTGTCTTCAAATAGAGCTTATTATTTTTATTGTTAGTTGAAGATTTTCACACTGTTTTCTTCTGTCATATATGTCAGGGGTTTGACTTTTGTTTTTATAATTAATACCAGCAATAGAAAATTGAAGCTTTGCAGCTCAGTCGTAGCTTGGCAAATGTGTCACTGCTGCAGAAATTTGTTTTGTTTCCTGAGTTTCTATCCCTTCGCCAAAGTTTGGGGATATTTTGGCATTTGAGATAGTGTGTTTGTTGGGGAAGGTTATTTAAGGAAAAGAAAGGAAAGAAGAAAGGGGAAAAACCCAATCTCATTGTATTATTACTGAGGCAGGTAAAACCAAAAGGAGTAAAACTCCCCAGAATATGCCATAGTGTGTATACTTTAACAAAAAAAAATGTTAAAAATAATTTTATTTAAAAAACCCCATATTTCAACCTTACTGTAGTTGTCCATCCACATAAGATCCTGTTTATCTTCTGAGGGAGGCAGCTCTGGTCCCTCCTTTCTCCTGGGCTGCACACAGGGCACCTGTGGGATCTGCCCCCTCCTCCTTGGCACCTCTGTTCGGGCGCCCGCAGGAACCAGGCTGCCCTTAAGACCGACGTCCCCTGCCCGCTCTGATGGGTGGGGACTGATGGCTGCACTCACACATGCCTGCACACACAGAATCATCACACGAGCCTTGTTTGATTAGAAAGCCAAGATAAAAATAACAGGTGTATGAATAAACATATCTTTCCGCCTGTTTTCTGATTACACCCCAGCAAACCAGTACAGACACCCCTGCTCTCAGCTTGAGCCTGGTTGTCTCGCACTCCTCCTAATACAGGAATAACCACAGTGCTTTTAGAGAAGCCAGTCCCGACAGATACTGCAAGTTCAAAATCAATCAGGACTCCAGCACAGAAGATGAATCTGTCTTCCCAAAAAAGAAGACCCATCCAATTCGGAACTGTGGCCGTCGTTCCCGAAGGGTGCAGGTGCAGGCGGCAGCCAGCTCCATTTCCACGTGGGAGCCTAAGGCAGGGCAGAAGCCCGTTCCTGCTCCGGGGGATCTTGGCTGCACCCCTGGGAGTCCCCAGCCTTGGCTGGACTCCCCAGCCCAGCTCCCAGCCCTGGCAAAGGGGAGGCCAAGCTGTTCCTTTCAGCAGGGGACTGCGGCCGAGAAGCTCCCTTGGGCTCTCTGCAGAGCTATGGCACAGGCAGCAGATGGTTACCTCAGTGTCACCCCTCTGTTGTTCCCATCCTCGTGGCTAATGACCTGGAAATGTTCGGTCCTTGGCTTTCCCTGGGGACAGACTGCACTCTTGAAAATGTCAACAGAAAATGCTGTGAATCTTTCTTCCCTCAAAATGGACAGGATACAGAAATGTGAGTCCTCAAAGAAGCGTTGCAATTGCATCATCTTGGTAGAGCTCCCTGGACATATCTCTTAGGCACAAATGGCCTCAAGTTGCATCAGGGGAGGTTTAGATTGGACATTACGAAAAACTTCTTCGCTGAAAGAGTGGTCAGACACTGGAACAGGCTGCCCAGGTAGGTGGTGGAGTCCCCATCCCTGGAGGGGTTCAAAAAACATGTAGATATGGCACTTTGGGACATGGCTTAGTAGGCATGGAGGTGTTGGGTTGATGGTTGGACTTGATGTCTTTTCTAACCTTAATGATTCTGTGATTCTATGAAAGATCCCAGCCCTGCTTTGCCCAAGACTCTTGACTTTGAGAGCCGCTGCCTCTGATAATTGCCTGTGCAGAAATACCGGGGCAGTTGCCAGCACCGGGCCTTGCTGAGACCCCGGGCCCCTTGGCTGCGCGCTGTGGATGCCGCAGAGGAGCAGGCGGCACGCGTGGCTTGCTGCCAGGCTGTCCCTGTGTCAGCTCCGCTCACCCACGCGTGGCTGCCCAGGCTGAGGTTTCTCCCCCCTTCTTGCTCCAGCCATTTAGTTGGTTCTGCCGAAACGGTTTGGTGTAGCTGACATTGCTGTCGGTGTGAGCGGTCGGTGAATGACTCTGCCCTGGCTTCATGGCTAGACAAATGCTGAGACCACGGGCCCTTTCATGTCCATCCACATACCCCCACAAGGATCCTTCTCCCCTATTTTCTCTTTACTTCTTTTTTTGGGATATAAATTTATTCCAGGAGAACATTTCTGCTCAGCTCCACTTCATTCATGTCTCCCACCAGCATATTACTCAGCCTCAGCTGGGCAATTCATTTGTTTTTATTAATTAAGTATTTTTGTAATGTGGCATGAGCCCTTTTTAATCTGTGCCCGACCGCTGAGCTGAAGTAAAGTGCTTCATGGAAGAACAGATCACCTGTTAGTGAGGGCTAATCCATGGGTCATTAGTTTGGGCTGAATAAATAGACATTAAAGTACAAGCCGAACCCTACCCCCCTGCATACTAACCTCCTCCGTTGGCCGTGCTCTGCTCTCTCAGCCCAGATTTACTCAGTACTGAGCAGGTGTCTACAAATGTCGATGGCTGCTCGGTTCTCAAGCCGGCTCTGGGAGCTGCTGGGACCGCAGGCTGGCAAAAGCCAGAGGCAATGGCTGGGAGCCAGCCCTGCCATTTATT
>Ga0065711_1046759_pt1 | contig 12712 bp, 8 predicted proteins | sample Hoacrofraction12_FD_59098 | JGI IMG/M metagenome (GOLD analysis project Ga0065711, IMG submission 59098) | Hoatzin crop microbial communities from Cojedes, Venezuela - Epithelial fraction 12 v2 (version 2) | ecosystem: Host-associated > Birds > Digestive system > Esophagus > Crop | place...
TGACGGAGCACTGGAACAGGCTGCCCAGGGAGGTTGTGGAGTCTCCTTCTCTGGAGATATTCAAGACCCACCTGGACAAGGTCCTGTGCGGCCTGCTGTAGGTGACCCCGCTTTGGCAGGGGGGTTGGACTAGATGACCCACAGAGGTCCCTTCCAACCCCTACCATTCTGTGATTCTGAGGTTGGTCCCCACTAGAAACAAAACCTGCTCTGTGGCTTGAAGCGCTAACCTCATGTCACTCCTGTGTGTTTATTCTGACCCGTGAAGGAATGCGGTAATGCAGTCAGCACAGACATGCCGTCTGTAAGCCTGCTCTTGGGCAGGTCTCGCCGCTTGGGAGAAATGCGGGAAGCCCCGGCCAGCCGCCCCAGCCCTCCACCTCCCGAGCCAGCAGACTCCGGGGAGCCAGGAGGTTCACCCCGGGGCTGCATCTCCTGAGAGCTTCCCAAAATGCAGGGCCCAGCAGCTCTGGGACAACCGTGATCATCAATTTTGTACCGAAACAGTGGTGTCGCAGACCACAGGATTAAACTCCGCTGACCAGAGCTCGCCGCTGTCAGAGAGAGAACTGAACAGCCCCAAACTTCTGCCACAGCCACCACCAAGGGACCTACGCTTCATGGTGGGTGAAGCAACTGATGTGCAACGTGACATACGTATCGTGTTTGTAGGGCACATGAGAGGCGGTGTGACTGGAGGGATTTGGGTTGAAGAGTAGTTCTGCAATGTCGAATCTAAAGCCAAGCTTCCCGTTTTTAATATATATTCCCATTCATATTATAAAGAGAAGAAAGACAGCTCTTAACCATTTTTATTTTCCGGCTGTTGTTTTTTCTTTCCTTTCGTAATGTCAAGGAAAGGATGAGGAATCCCTTGGAGGAGAGAACAGACAACTTTGGATAACAAAAATTCCAGCCTGAAAGCAAGCTACCACGGAAGCGATCATCCTCAATAATAGTCCAGATAACAGAATATATTTTAAACTAGAAGTTATTTTAAAAGTGTGTTTTTCTCTGCCAAAGTTAAGATGTGATGCTGCCTGTCTCAGAAAATATAAGATTGCTAGGTGAGAAATGAGAGTTTTACAAAGAAATTTGTCAGTAAAGGCAGAGCTACACAGTGAAAGCACTGCCAATACCTTCCAGAGCTGGAAAACTGGGAAGCATGCCAAGTAGACAACTGTCATGCACAAATTTAAGGCAAACAGATAGTAAAATCCACTTTCTGAGAAGCAAATGGCAACTGGCTTAGGATATCCAAAGAGCTATCACACATCTGTTTTGAAATATTTCTACTCTTTTCAACTGTGTTTCAAAGAAAAAATATTCCAGTTTTCTTAATACAAAAAGACTGGGTTTTAAACCTTAAATATGTGGAAGTTCTTAAAATTTTAGGCAGATGTTAAATTTCTCCAGGCACGTTCCTCTTGGGTAATATCCTCTTTAATAATCCTGGGTCAATGTGTACCTGTCCTAGGTGAGAAGAAATTTCTGATTTTTGTGGAAATAAATTTGGCTCCTACTGCTCAGGCAATTAGAGTACAAACTACATAATGCTTCTCAAACAATAACAGCAAAGTATTTTGAAATAATGTGCAGCTGTCACACCTTGGGATATCTGATGGAACTGGGATTTGGTGGATCCCAATTTTTCCCTGATTTGGGGAAATCAAGAGGAAGCAAAGTTGCCTTTAGAATAACTAGGCCCTAACTGTGCGTATATGCAAATATCCTATGCAAAATATATGCATACTATGCAATGTATGTATAAAATGTAAAATAATCTGTAAGTGTAGTATAAAAATAAATGCTAGATCTTGCTGGGTTTCTGTCCTTATTTGCAGCTTATTATGCAGGCTGATACAGCACGAAATCAGGCTCATAAAGGTTCTGTGCTAATTAATACATGATAACCACTTCCAAATTAACATCTGTTATTTACTTTGCTAAAACCACACAGAATGGATTTCCTTTAAAGCATTTCTTTGCTACCAATTTTTAAGGTTTTGGAGATTTTCCTTGCAGTACCACGTGGAATATCTAGCAGAACATAGCTGGAAATGGTAGACTTCCTTTTCCAGGTGTTTAATTCAGAATCCACGGGACTTCTAATCCTACTGTTTTATGAAGTACCAATTGTTTGAGTAGCTGTTGCTACCTTCACATTGCCACCACAGCATTCTGGGGTCAGAAATGCACGAAAATGTGCTTGCATGCATTTGTGTTTGTAGGCGCTTCATGTCACCACAAGATACACATTCATAAAGAGAAGATAGGAGAATAGATAAGGCAAGAAGAGTTCCTCTTAATAGTTTCATGGTGGGGTGCTCTCTTTGGTCTTGAAAAGTAAAGGTTGAAGGTGTGAAAGGATTATGTTGCAGATCTGTGATAACTGAATCAAGCTTCAGGATGTCAAGTGGCATTCTCCTGGAAACCATCAATGAGTTTCAGATACTCACCTCTGTTTAAAAGGTATCACCACTATGTATTCAAGGTTTGTCAGACCTTGGAAGTTTATTGATGGCTTCAACACGCAGGACTCTCTAGAGAATCCCTACCCCATCTGTTCTGCAGTGCTCTGCTGATTGACTGTCCCATTGTACTTACCACAGTGTCTGGAAAAGTGCATGCTGCTATGGTTTTCAGGAAATCAGACCTACTTTTTTCTATGAGTAGGAGAGTGGCGCTCTTGTGACCTGCTGGGATGGCCTGGAGAGATACAAGCTTATGGTCTCCTACCTTGAGTAATTCTGCTTTTTCTTAGAAATATTGGTCATAGAAGTTGACAAAGCATGTATAACAAATGCTTCATTTAGAAAATTGTACTGCTTAGAGTACAATTGTCTGTAAGTTGTCTGTATTATGAAAGTGCAATTTCCACGACTAGAAATTCATGAAGGATGCAAAACAAACTCTGCAGTGATCCTACAGAGTCCACCCAGTTATCACTGTTCTAGATGAAGCATGAAAATTGGATGCTGCATTTGGTTAATGAAGAGGTTGTGAGGTGGATCTGTATGTTAGGGAGTGTTTTGGTTGTATAGAGCTCAACGGTTGTGATGGTAAGGTCGAGCGCTTATGGGTAATGATGAGGGGGAAGGCCAACAAGGCAGACATCCTGCTAGGTGTCTGTTATAGACCACCTAACCAGGATGAAGAGGTAGATGAAACATTCTACAAACGACTAGTAGAAGTCTCACAATCGCTAACCCTTTTTCTCATGGGGGAATTTAACATACCAGACATCTGCTGGAAATAAAACACAGCAGAGAGGAAACAGTCCAGGAGGTTCCTGGAGTGTGCAGAAGATAACTTTCTGATGCAGCTGGCAAGTGAGCCTACCAGGGGAGGTGCCTCGCTTGACGTGCTGTCTACAAACAGAGAAGGACTGGTGGGAGATGTGGTGGTCGGAGGCTGTCTTGGGCTTAGTGACCATGAAATGACAGAATTCTTGATTCTTGGTGAAGTAAATTGGGGAGTCAGCAAAACCACTACCATGGACTTTCGAAGGGCAGACTTTGGCCTGTTCAGGACACTGGTTGAGAGAGTTCTGAAGGGCAAAGGGGTCCAGGCAGCCTGGACATTCTTCAGGGAGGAAGTCTTAAAGGCACAGGAGCAGGCTGTCCCCATGTGCCACAAGAAGAACCGGCGGGCAAGATGACCAACCTGGCTGAACAGGAAGCTCTTGCTGGAAGACAGGATAAAAAGGAGAGCTTACCGCTTTTGGAAGAAAGGGCAGGCAACCCAAGAGGAGTACAGGAGTCTCGTTAGGTCATGCAGAGAGGAAATTAGAAAAGCTAAAGCCCAGCTAGAACTCAGGCTGGACACTCCTGTAAGGGATAACAAATTTTTTTTTTTTTTTTTAATTCATTAACAACAAAAAGAGGGCCAAGGAGAATCTCCATCCTTTATTGGATGTGGGGGGGGGGAATATTGCCACCAAGGATGAGGAAAAGGCTGAGGTACTGAGTGCCTTCTTTGCCTCAGTGTTTAATAGTCAGACTGGTTATTCCCAGGGTAGTTGGTCCCAGTGCTGGAAGACAGGGATGGAGAGCAGAATAAACCTCCCGTAACCCAGGGGGAAGCGATTAATGACCTGCTATGCCACCTGCACACTCACAAGTCTAGGGAGCCAGATGGGATCCACCCGAGTACTGAGGGAGCTGGCCAAGCCACTCTCCATCATCCATCAGCAGTCCTGGTTAACAGGGGAGGTCCCAGATGACTGGAGTCTCGCCAGTGTAACACCCATCTACAAGAAGGGCCGGAAGGAGGATCCTGGCAACTACAGGCCTGTCAGCCTGACCTCGATGCTGGGGAAGATTATGGAGCGATTCATCCTGAGTGCACTCACCGGGCACGTGAAGGACAACCAGGAGATCAGGCCCAGCCAGCATGGATTCAAGACAGGCAGGTCCTGCTTGACCAACCTGATCTCCTTCTATGACCAGGTGACCTGCCTAGTGGATGAGAGAAAGGCTGTGGATGTTGTCTACCTGGACTTTAGTAAGGCCTTTGACACTGTTCCCCGCAGCATCCTCCTGGAGAAACTGGCTGCCCATGGTTTGGATGAGTGTACACTTCACTGGATAAAAAACTGGCTGGATGGCTGAGCCCAGAGACTGGTGGTGAATGGAGTTAAACTCAGTTGGTGGCTGGTCACAAGTGGTGTTCCCCAGGACTCAGTTTTGGGGCCAGTCTTGTTTAACGTCTTTATCAATGATGTGGATAAGGGGATTGAGTGGTCCCTCAGTAAATTTGCAGATAACAACAAGCTGAGCAGGAGTGTCGATCTGCTTGAGGGTAGGAAGGCTCTGCAGAGGGATCTGGACAGACTGGATCGATGGGCTGAAGCCAACTGTATGAGTTTCAACAAGACCAAGTGCCGGGTCCTGCACTTGGGTGGCAATAACCCCATGCAACACTACAGGCTTGCGGAGGAGTGGCTGGAAAGATGCCCAAAGGAAAAAGACCTTGGTGTGTTGGTTGACAGACAGCTGAACATGAGCCAGCAGTGTGCCCAGGTGGCCAAGAAGGCCAACAGCATCCTGGCTTTTATCAGGAATAGTGTGGCCAGCAGGAGTAGAGAAGGGATTGTGCCCCTGTATTTGGCACTGTTGAAGCTGCACCTGGAGTACTGTGTTCAGTTTTGGGCCCCTCACTACAAGAAGGACATTGAGGTGCTGGAGCATGTCCAGAGAAGGGCAACGAAGCTGGTGAAGGGCCTAGAGAACAAGTCTTATGAGGAGTGGCTAAGTGAGCTGGGGCTGTATAGTCTGGAGAAGAGGAGGCTGAGGGGAGACCTTCTTGCTCTCTACAACTACCTGAAAGGAGGTTGTAGTGAGGCAGGTGTTGGCCTCTTCTCCAACTAACTAGTGATAGGATGAGAGGAAATGGCCTCAAGTTGCATCAGGGGAGGTTTAGACTGGATTTTAGGAAAGATTTCTTTACTGAAAGAGTGGTCAAGCACTGGAACAGGCTGCCCAGGGAAGTGGTTGAGTCACCATCCCTGGAGGTGTTTAAAAAACGTGTAGATGTGGCACTTAGGGACATGGTTTAGTAGGCATGGTGGTGTTGAGTGGATTGTTGGACTTGATGATCTTAGAGGTCTTTTCCAACCTTAATGATTCTGTGATGGATGCATACTAACTGGGAACGTTAAGGTAACTGAATGATACCTGCTTAAATGAATCCTGCAGGCTGTTGATGCCGTGAATAGCCGGAGTTGAAGACTCAATAGTCAGAGGGCTGTTAAGCAGGTATTCTTTATTGCGGTGCCGGGCACACGGGGGATCTCTCCTCCAAACATGCACGCCAAACACCCTGCCATTTCAGGTTAAATACAATCATAATATACATATTCATTATATTTCTAATAAATGCTTAGCATATTCATGACTTTTCCAGGAAGTAATTAGCATGTGTTAATGTCTTTCATGCATGTCTGTTAGCATCCTAGGGTGCTCTTTTGGGGTCTCAAGATGAAGGCTTATACACCTCATTACAGTGTCCGCTGGCTGACCTTTTGTTTCTGCGCAAACTCAGTTCTAAGATCACTTATACCGTGTCCTTCCAGGTTGTTTTGCTCTGGTCTTGTCGCCCTCTTGGTGTCTCTTTATCTCTGTAGCTTAGTGCATCTGCCCTCCCAAGGCTGAGCTGTCCAAATAACATTATTTAGGAGTCTCTCTGTCTTAGAGCTTTCCTATCCCCCCCCAAAACAGCAAGTCAAGTTTGTCTAAGTAGCGTTATTTAGGAGCCTCTTTATCTTAGTGTTTTCCTGTCTTCTCAAAACAGCAAGGAGCTAGTTTAGTTTAATTAGAATTACTCTAGTAAGTGGAAATTTTACATTTACAGGTATCACTGTGTTGTGGAGGTCATCAGTGGCAGCAAGAGAGGGAGAGTCACTGAGAAGGGTTAAAGTTCAGAAGCTTTTAGAATTATTTAAAACCCCTGACAATTGCTAACTGTTTGACCACAGTTGATGAGAACATGCTATCACAGCTCCCTTGCCTTCCATTTTGAGGAAAAGCGTACAGTTTTGGACACATGCCTTCTCATATGCTTCAAAATTACATACTGTGTCTTATGGTGCACAGAAGCATAGTAAAAGCATCATTGTTTAAACAATGATAGGTTTTTTATTGCTATAAGTTGAATTTGTAGTGTAGTCTGTATGCTGTATTCATTTTTAATATAATGGAGAGTGATCCACTGGCAGAGAAATGGCAGTACTCAAAAAATGCACTGTGGTGGCTTTCACTATTTTTGGTGATTTCTTAGTATTTTAGTGATGTAGGTAATTTCTCATTGGGGGAAATGTCAGGGATAGCACAAGATTTTCCTTGTAGTTCCCTGGGTGAGAGTTCCCTGGGTGTAGGGTGTAGAAGATCATGTACAATTGCCACAAGAATTGATGTGCCACGGTTTTCATAAGCCTCCAGCAATTTCTGTGTTTGTAAAATGTGGGCCAGACAATTTGCCTGTAGGTCAGAGGAAGACAACAACTTCACTACCTAAATGTAGTGTTTATTTGAGAAAAATTCATAAATATTTATGATTTTCAAAAATTGCAGAGAAGGGAATTTCCCTGAAATGCATAAGTGAACATGGAAAAATGTATATAAAAAATAAATACATCCAAAAGAAAAAGCAAACAGCAAACTTCAATTTCTAAATAGTGAAAACATTCTGATACACTCAAAGCCTTTGGGTTATCACAAAACAATTGTGACCTGTCTTTCCTCTCAAGAGCTTTGGGAAGAACCCTAAGTTATTTCTTGAGATGCTGGAAGACCATAGGTGATGATTCTTGCTTCCACGTTGGAAAGATTTGTTTCCAGCATTTGAAAGCAAGAGATCTTTGCAGCAGTCTAATATTTTCACAGTGATAGAAGCTTTCCAGAGAATGTGAAAATAGAGACAAGTGGAGAGATAAAGAAAATAATTTAGTAGGAGGATGTGTTGGAAGGAATGAAACGAAACAACAGATGGAGGATGCTGTCCAACACTATGCATCTCTACCCATCATTACCCTATTCTGGTATGGGCTTCTGGTTTCAACATGCGCCACTTCTCCCACACATGTTTCCTAGTTGCAGACCTCCTTAAAACCTTTTCACCAGTCCACACTTGAAGCTGGTCTGTACTTTTGCCCACTTCTTGGATAAATGACCTCAACTTCTGGTTGGAACCTTCCATGATGTTTTCAAGTGTGTTTTCACTTTTTCCTTTTCTTTACCCTCAAGCTCATCATATTTTAAGCATGTGCTAGTGGTAGTTAAATGGAGAACACCTCAAGTGCAGACTTGAAGATAACATCGCAAACATCTATGGTTTATTGTTCAATTAACAGGCAAATAGGCAGAGAAGTACCATGAGCTAATATTGTTTAATTTCCTGTTGTGTGTGAGTGCTGAGGGTGAGAAAAATATTGTTTACAATAAAGATACTGCTATAAAATACATTACAGGGTCATAGTATACTTGTAATAATGAATTTCATGTTAATGCTGTGTTTGATTGGCTATTGACTGATCCAGCAGCAGTGTCATCCAACATCATCCCAACATTTTGCTTATGCACTGTGGTAAGATTTGAGCCCCAAACTCCCAATGTTTCAAATACAATTGACATCATCTGGTTCACAGGTTCCTGTTGTGCTGTGCTTCAAAGATGCTTTGATCGAGATGCAGCTGCTCAGTTAACAGGACACCAGCTGTGTTTTTCTCGTGCGTCTTCCATCAGCAGCACATTTCAATGAGCACTCCAGCATGCAGAATACTTGGATGTGATGTACCAGGCAGATGAAGGTGCCTCAGGTAATCAAGGACTTTGCAGATTGCACTTCCTATTAAGAGACCAACTGAGGTGGTAAAACTCTGTGCAGATTAGATAGATCTAAATTAGATCTTCAGAAGTGCTGCTTTAGGATGATTTCTGCTAATGTGTGAGGTTCCTTTGGTATTGAAAGAAAAAAGACCCATTTGGACCTGAATAAATGAACAAATTAATTAAGCATATTAATATATTTATTGTTTTATTTTGGACTAGTATTCTTGGCAGCTTTGCATCAGCCCCGTAGTAGTTGCGGTTAATTAGGACTGCTACTGGAGCACAGTTTGTCCTTTAGTTTTATCCAAAAGGAATCCAGACTGCACAGTCCAAGACTTCCAGGATGCAAACCATTGTAAAGGTAACTAGGAGATTTACCTCCAAGGGAACTTCTGATCCAAACTAAAGGTCTTTTAGTGACTCTCTTTGTTTTTTTGAAGTGCCTGAGTTAACAGTTAATTATCCTGCATCTTTCAATCTAACTTTTCTACATCAACTCTCAAATCCTTCAAGCTCTCTTTAAGGGTCCTGGTTTTTAAGATCTTGTCATTGCTAACAATCTACTTCAGATTCTTAGTTTGCCTACATCTATCTTAAAGTTCACCATCCAAAAGCAGACAGTATTTTAGCTGAGGCATTCGTAATGTCACTGAGATACTGAAAATTACTCACTAGGGAAGATGCTTTTCAGTGAATTTTGTGCTATATTATGTTGTTTCTTCTAGAATGAAATTCCTTGGCTGGCTGATGAGGACATCATTCCAGACAGTGTCAAAACCCCTTCTGAATTTCAGATATATATGTAACTCTTTTTGTATCTCATCGTTGACTTTTAATGAAAACATTTTGGCTCCTGTTTTGTTAGTGGGCTAGATCTATAATTTCCAATGCCACCTTCTTCCCTTCTAGTAAACGATAGGCATCGTATCTAGTTTTCCCTGTTCCTCCTGGACCTGTTAGAATAACAGTAGAGGTTCTTAATCAACAAAAGTTGAGACAGAGAAGAAGCAGTAAAATTCTGTCTTTTAAAAGTGCTGAACTGTTGCAAAATAACCAACCACAGTTCTCTATAGAGGGATCCTTATAACTGCATTTGATTAAAATTTGCACTCATAGTTGTAAATTCTGCTACCTTGGTATTCAATCATAAACCTGTAGAGCCTGTTGCTTTCACTCTGGTGAAAGTAAAATTACACTGTCATGGGAAAAATGCTTGTCCCATCAACACCTGTGGAGATTCTGCACATATGTGAATGCTTTACTACCTCTGTTTATAAAGATGCATCCAGCATCTACATTTGTTCTTGTGCCTAAAGCTCCATATATTTAGCTTTGACAATGCTTGGTCTGAAGTCAGCTTTTCCTGCCCTTCAGCAATGCTAATTGGTGGGAAACTTTTCTCAAGGATGGGAGTTTGAAGGGGAAGCATCTTAATTTAGTTTGGTCCAGCAAACTGACTTGGAAAAGTTTTTGAACCTCAGCATGCTGCACACAGCAAGGAGATAAGGGATTAGTACTGCACGAGGGTAACAACACACAGTTCATCTCTTATAATTCTGAGAGAAGGGGTTTTTATTTAAATTACTGTGTTTGTGTCAACACGGAGACAAGTGCCAGGCATAGACGGCCAACCTAACTTCAAACAACCAGCTCTAGAACTGAAGGTACCATAGATATATCCATGGTGTGTCATCCACAGTGTGTCATCCATGTTAGTCTACATGCAATTCTGCCAAAAGAACCTATGTGAAACTATTCTATCTGAACGGCTTTTGCCACCAGTTTGGGTGTTTTAGCACTGTACCCTAGTATGATTTGACTCCATACAGCCTATGAAGTTGTTCAGATTATATGGAAATGTTAAATGGTAGCTGTATAAATTTCCCTGTGTAGTCTTGGGAGTCAAACGTTTTGAGTATCTACTTTTGACTTTAAATCTCATTCAATTTTTGGATCTGAACATGTCAGTCAAAACTCTTGTACCTAAAGCTGGAGAATTAGAAGGAGATCACTCTGGAGTCATATATGCTCAGACTCTAAAAGGAAGCCACTTTTAGAGCCCAGTCCATGGTGTAACCTTAATACCTGCCTCCCAATGATGATAAATTAGCCTTGCAAAAGACGCAGAATTGAAAAGCACTCCACAAGTACCAGGCATTGATGACAAAAATTACCAAGTCCTCCATTACTCTGCTATTTACTGTGATTGAAGCAGGTGCACCTGATCGTATGGACATATTTTTAATCTTTCCTGGCTGAAACAGGTGGAATCTCTGAGGAGCACAGCCACTGTTTAAGGGACAACTTCCCCCACCTTTCATTGCTTTGAAAAACTAGACTTGTGATGGGGGAAAACAAATCCAAATTCAAAGCACAGATACTTACGTGCATTTTTAGTTCTTCCTCTCTAGCTTGACAGAGTCTTCAAGCCGCTAATACTTAAATATTTTGCAAATTATGCCTGGAGTATCTCATTTTCTACAAGAAAACATTCAATTTTAATTATTCAGCTGAACATGAAAGCATGTCTAGCTCTAAGCAACCAGACAGTCTGCAGCTCTGACTAGCCACCCAATTATAAGCATTTTGCATCTTTGATTACTCATCTAGTTAGGAAGAGTTTCTAGTTCTAATAAAGAAAGATTATATTTGCACTAAAATTAAGGCAAAATTTTGATTTGAAAATGACAGCGATGATGGCTTATTTCCTCTTCTCAAGAGACCTGATGTGCTCTGGCACATTTGATGCTACATCATGGAGAGTTAAATATATTGACTCTATCATAGAGAAAGCTACAGTAGTTTTTGCTGTAGGACATTCATGTAGGAGATTGAATTTGTTATAGACAAGCTCATTCTAGAAATATTAGAAATTCTAGTTGGCATTCAGTGCTCCTAAGTCTTGCCTCCATTAAGGGTCTTCAAAATCTCAAATTTAGTTAGAGACTTCTGTTTCAAATACAGATTGAATCGCTTAAGCAATCTGGACGCCCACAAATCCATGGGCCCCGATGGAATGCACCCAAGAGTGCTGAGGGAGCTGGCGGACGTTGTTGCTGAGCCACTCTCCATCATCTTTGAAAGGTCCTGGAGGACAGGAGAGGTGCCCGAGGACTGGAGAAAAGCCAGTGTCACTACAATCATCAAAAAGGGCAAGAAGGAGGACCCAGGGAACTATAGGCTGGTCAGCCCCACCTCCATCCCAGGAAAGATGATGGAGCAGCTCATTCTAGAAGTCATCATCAAGCAAGTGGAGGAAAAGAAGGTTATCAGGAGTAGTCAGCATGGATTAACCAAGGGGAAATCATGCCTGACCAATCTGGTAGCTTTTTACGGTGGCATGACTGGCTGGGTAGATGAAGGGAGAGCAGTGGATGTTGTCTACCTCGACTTCAGCAGGGCTTTTGACACTGTCTCCCATAACATCCTCCTAGGGAAGCTCAGGAAGTATGGGCTGGATGAGTGGTCGGTGAGGTGGCTTGAGAACTGGCTGAATGGCAGAACTCAAAGGGCTGTCATCAGCGGCGCTGAGTCTAGTTGGAGGCTGGTAACTAGTGGTGTCCCCCAGGGGTCAGTACTGGGCCCAGTCTTGTTTAACTTCTTCATCAACGACCTGGCTGAAGAGTCAGAATGTACCATCAGCAAGTTTGCTGATGAAACCAAACTGGGAGGAGTAGTGGACACACTAGCAGGCTGTGCTGCCATTCAGCGAGACCTGGACAGGCTGGAGAGTTGGGCAGAGAGGAACCTGATGAAATTCAACAAGGGCAAGGGCAGGGTCCTGCACCTGGGAAGGAACAACCCCATGCACCAGTACAGGCTTGGGGCGGACCTGCTGGAGAGCAGCTCTGCGGAGAGGGACCTGGGTGTCCTTGTGGATGACAGGTTGACCATGAGCCAGCAGTGTGCCCTGGCTGCCAAGAAGGCCAATGGGATCCTGGGGTGCATCAAGAGGAGTGTGGCCATCAGGTTGAGGGAGGTTTTCCTTCCCCTCTACTCTGCCCTAGGGAGGCCCCATCTGGAGTACTTTGTCCAGATCTGGTCTCCCCAGTTCAAGAAAGATGAGGAGCTACTGGAGAGAGTCCAGCGGAGGGCTACAAGGATGGTGAGGGGACTGGAGCATCTCTCTTATGAGGAAAGACTGAGGGAGCTGGGCTCGTTTAGCCTGAAGAAGAGAAGGCTGAGAGGGGACCTAATAAATGCTTATAAATATCTCAAGGGTGGGTGTCAGGAGGATGGGGCCAGACTCTTGTCGGTGGTGCCCAGTGACAGGACAAGGGGCAATGGGCACAAACTGAGGCACAGGAAGTTCCGTCTGAACATGAGGAAGAACTTCTTCCCTCTGAGGGTGACGGAGCACTGGAACAGGCTGCCCAGGGAGG
>Ga0065711_1046762_pt1 | contig 12712 bp, 8 predicted proteins | sample Hoacrofraction12_FD_59098 | JGI IMG/M metagenome (GOLD analysis project Ga0065711, IMG submission 59098) | Hoatzin crop microbial communities from Cojedes, Venezuela - Epithelial fraction 12 v2 (version 2) | ecosystem: Host-associated > Birds > Digestive system > Esophagus > Crop | place...
TGGGGGGGGGGGGGGAGAACTACACACGCACATAAAAAGAATATACTATGCATTTTCATTTAAGTTTAGAGAAATATTAAACAAATGTTACTTTCGAGACATTTTTACTGAAGTGAGCAGCTAAGGATCTACAGTAAGTTTTCTCTAATATAAAAGACATATAGATACCATAAAGCAAGCTGTAAGCTTACATACACCGATAATTTGAAACTTCACTGGATTAATAACTTTTCCTTCTACCTTGACTGTCCCCAACTATTAACTCCTCCCTGTCTTTAAGCAAAACTATACTTAACTCTTCCTCCTAAAGCATATAACAGAGGATTAAATCACCATTTTTTAGCTCAGGATTTGCGTGGCTCATAAGCTTTTCTTTAATTGTGGTGCCCCCACCTCAAGGTAACTGAACCTCACGTTCCTATTCCTTTCTGGTGCAGTGAGAAGCCTGCCAAAATACAATCTCTATCAAAAAATGTATTGCTTACTAGTTAAGAAAGAAGCAGTTTAAAAGACTGGTAGAAAGTAACATTACCTATGAATATCCACTATGTTATATGAAGACTACATGAATATTTTTAAAAAGTCTTGAGGTCAATGAACTTGACTCAAACCTCAAACTAACAAGGTTATAGCAGAAAGTAATCAGACATTATTATCCTCTAACAGCACCTTGAATATTAATAAAAAAGGAAAAATACTTAAAACTGAGTGGCATGCAAAACCACTGTAATCTTCTGCAAAACATGAGACCAAAAAGGGCAGAGGTAACAGGACCCCAGCAAAGAACTTCTTCCACAGTTCTGTCAGAGGAGCTGAAGTCCCTTGAGGGCTTGCGTGGCCTGTTCAACTGCCATTGCAAAAAACAACCAAACCAACCAACCCCAAAACTGCATGTGATTGCATACTTCTGTTTTTGCTGCCTAACCTGGGACTTCAGAGATGGACAAGAAGGACAAACCAGATCATGACTGAATTCCATAAGATACATTAGGAATATTGCAGCAATTAAAACAACCGAGGCACACCGCTTGAATAGTTTACTTTGCTGACTGCAACTGGGACAGAACTGACTGGAATGTCACTATTTCACGGTAAGATCCCCAACATTCAGACTGTGAAATATTTCCCCAAGCGCAGAGCTCTTGGCACAGCATAACTAGTTCTGGCCACACGGGGCTCATCCTGCATTTTCACACTAATGATGCACAAGTAAGAACCTCGCACAGATTCGCCCTGAAGTTAACATAAAGACTGTCGGTTAGTAGTAATCAAGTAACAGAGGTTTCATTAACATATATTTATTTTCAAGCTATGTATTAGCTAACTGGAAAGTTAATGATTTACTTCTGACTTGATCACTTCATAGTAATTGGACATTATCAATTCACAAACACAGCAATTTTGTTATTTACCATACCCTTTAGTTGTACTTCAATTATACTGTTTACAGGCAAGCTAAAAGGACAGAAATCAACCAAATCAACAGAACAAGAACTCAAAAAAAACCATACAGCTTAGCTAGTCACAGCATTTTCTCAGTTCACCTTTCCAAAACTTCAGCAATAGCTTCAAAGGCTACCTAAAAGGTTTTAAGAAGTACTGGAAGTGCTCAAGAATGTTAAGTAGTTCTGGGGTCTATCAGGGAACGTTTCTAGTTTCATAAAAGGTGTCCGACGGCAGCTGGTATCAGGCAAGTTATTCTTGCTGTGTGCCTTATGTTCCACATCTGTAAAATCGGAACAAAACCTACCTTCTCTGCAAAGGTATTGAGAGCTTTGTGCTGCTACCGCTACGGGAAGGTCTCTCAACAATGACTAACGTCATATTCATGCTGCAGTAACTAAAAATAAACTCGATGATGGGGGAAGCAACAGAATGGCTTATTTTCAGATTCTTCATTCTGAAGCTTAATTACACATCCTCTTCTCAAAATGGTAATCCTATTTATTTCAATGCAACTATTATAGCACAGCAAAACACTTAAACAGAAGCTAACGTGATAACAGGTGTTGTTATAGCAACAGTACTGTATATCCCCAAGTACTCAAAAGAAACATTTAAAACCAAATTCACTCAGTAGTGATGGCCACCATGCAAACCAAAAGGATGACAGAGCTTGTGCTGTAGTTCTGAATATTCTGACATATCATTATGTTGTCCAGAACAGACTAATACATGAAGTGTTATAAAAGCAACTTAAAAATAACTGTAAACAATTCTCAACAGATGATACTGAACTTACTTTTATTAGGGTAGAAACAACATCAAATGATCCAACCACCAAAAGTACAGGTGCTATGACAATGAGGGGCAGTAGGGAATATCCTATCACACCAAGAACTTGGCCATAAGCAACCTGAAATTTTAAAACACATAAAACCAAGCTTTCCAGTACTCAAACTTCGTCACCAAACACAACTTGATTTTGTTATAACAGTATGAATAGCAATAATAATGCAGTAGGTATTCATGAAATTTCAGCTCAAGGCAGCTTGCTAGTATGAAAATTGTTTTTATATGCTACCCTCTAGACTTTTAAATTGATCATTCTGTTATCCCACAAATACGTTGCCTTTTTTTTTTTTCTTTTTAACACTGTAAATGACAATTTTATCACTTCCAAGGAAAGTATTTACACAGGTTAAAATATGTAGTTCCAGCCACCCTCACATCTTCACGTTCCACCTTAAACGGTTCTCAACTGCCACTCTCCATGGAGTGTACGAATGATACCCAGGAGCACAGAACTACAACAGACCTTTTGGTTACCAGCTTTAGTCCTGGCTCTCACAAGAAGCAACGGTATCATTTTCTGTATTAAGATATTCATTATATGTAAATAAGCTCATAAAGTACATGAATGCTTTTGGCGTCAGTGGAAGACCCAGAACCTGTCCCCCTAAGGCACAGAAACCTTCCAATTTCCAGTTTAAATTTATTATGACTATCTCGAACAGATTTGTTCAAAGTATTTCCATAACTGTTTTTAGCTTCATGGGGATTAAAACCTCCAATTTTCCCCTATTATGGTTTGAAATGTTTCTGAGCCCAGTTAGGCTTCTTTCTGTTTAGGAAAAAACAGCGGTGAGACAAGTGACTGTCTTGCAAGCAATCTCTTGTGGTCGTTGATCCTGCACATCGAACTGTGCAGACCAGTTTATACATTCTGATAATTTCACATTTTGAGCCACAAAACAGTCTGATTTAAGGGCATCTGGACTATGCTGGTATGAAGAAAAACCACGCAATCACATTTATAAAAGCTTTTTGTTTCAAAACAGTGTTCACACAAGAAGACTCCAGCAATTATGATATAAAGCAAAACCTAAAAAAAACAATGTCAATGTAAATAATGTAGGAAGTCTGCAACACTAGTTCATCATTAATGCAGATTTTTTTAGTAAAAATCTAAAAATCAAGTATCACTGACCATTTAGTTCTTCACAACACAGTTCAACACATTTTATGCTGCAGAGCCGTTTTAAGAAGTTTCTACCCTCCTGAATGTTCCGCTGTGGCTGTCTGTGGGCCTTGCTGCAAGTCATTTTTTGTTCTTTACACCTGAATCTCTTAGTGACTCAATCTGTGAACACCTCCAACAGCTATTCCAACCCTGCTGGTGCAAGCAGCTGGAGGGAGGGATGCAGGCCAGAATTTCAACTGGCTTTGCAGTTGAAGAACATGTGCCAATTTTCATCTTTTAATCGGTTTGAACTGCACCAGGCCAAAGATGAAAACAAATACTGGTAGATGCTCTGCCCACAAGGACATTATAAAACTTCTGTTAGCCCCATTAAAAAAAAAAAGTTTAAATAAAGGGCAGTGCAAGAGCAGTGCAATGGAGGAGAAAGAGTTCCATTTAGCTCAGCAACTGAAAAATTTAAAGCACTTGTCCCTCAAAAATGGGCTTCAGTTCTGGATCACAGGCACCCGTTAGAATTTCTGGCATTCATAATACAAATTTTCAGATTGTTTGTCACATCCAGCACGTCATCCATCACATAGAAAGATCAGCTGACTATCTCTGTACTTTAGATTTTATTTTGGAGGCCAAGAACCTGAAACGCAGACGTTACACTTACCAACTGCATCCATTCTTAGCTAGCTACCAGGTCCAAACCCAAGCACCAAGAAAACCCAACTACTACTGAAGAATGTAACCAAGAGACTTTACATTACCTCCCTCTACATCCTATTCGCATACAGGTACTTACTTCTCCTCCAAGAACCCTGGCCAGTAAAAATATTGTCAAGGATCCAAATATCCAAATAGTTATAATCCAAGAAACAACCTTAAGAGATAAAGAACAATTCATTTATGTTAATCATTTTCATTGTGAGAAAGGAAAAATAATTTCTATTAATCACTTTCACTGCAGTCAAGGATTTTATTACGCACAACTGAACTCTGAATTGAGGCAAGAATAGTTTTACTTAGTATCACAATGCAATTTGAGAATAAAATTCAGAGGTAACATGTACAGAAGCACATTAATGGTAAGTTTGGTGAACATGGAATGAACATGCGGTGTGTTTTGTAAATACTGTATCAGAGTAGGAAGGGTTTAGATAAAAATAAAGCTAAGACCACCCTAGCTAAATGTCTGCACATCCTGCCTATTACAAAAGGTGGGCTCAGACAGTTTTTAAAAGTCAGCCCAGCCAATACCAGGAGTTGGATTTCTGCTCCTTTCATCCATGAAGACACCACTTTATTCTTCAAACCGAGAATGCGCAGAAAAAGACACAGGACTTTCAACTCTCAGTAGAACTTGAACAGGATCACAACTTAAAAAACAGCCCCAGACTCCTGGGACAAAGCCTATGATTGTTTTTTCTTGCTTCTTTCGTTCTGCTCTTAAACTGAAGGAGAAATGTTAAAATCATTCTTCGGCTTGACAGAACTTTCAAAGTAATTTAGCTGTTCTTGGAGTTAAGGCACTGGGAGGATTAGAAGTGAAGCTCTGCCTTTTGAAACACCTTTTTTAGACTGAAACAACAGTATCAGTCCAGTCTCTGTAATTCCAAATGTACAATGGCTGCACTTTGAAATGAAGTTAGCACTCAATTCCATTTTTTTTTCTTAATTAAAAATTCCAGATTCACAAAGAATCAAATAAGAGATTATTTTTCTTTAAATTTAAAATCAGATTAAAAAAATCACAGCACCACTTTGAAAAATTAAGATAAACGTAACGGCTTTATGCTATTTGTGAAAATAGTGCATGGCCCCCTTTTACCTTCTCCTTTCCTCCAGTGTCTAAGAGAGGACAGGGATGCTCATCTCTCTCCATCTTACAGCCCACCATTCAGTTTATCTAGTCTAGCTGCTGTCAGTCATGCTGTTGCAGCTACTAGCATTCCCCCCTCACACATATACAGCACTCTTACAACTGTATGGTAATCCACTGTTCCAAAGAAACATTCGACCCACTGTTCACATCCAGTAGGCACACAAGCTGCAGAAGGTAGTTTATCTGTCACTGGATCAAGGAATGGTCCTTGCTTTGCCTAGGAGACCGCTAAGCAGTCCCACCCAGCAGACCCCAATACCACAGTGGTTTAGTCTACTCACTTCAAGTCTCATAGAAACCACATACCGAGAGCCAGTTCTTAGTCAGCATTTGGTACCTCATATGGAAGCCAGAGGTCGCAAAGGGAATGATTTTACCTCACCATTCACAAAAAATCCTCGCATAAGCACATACTGTTACTTTACATATGGCTTATTGCTATACTACGTTGCATTTAAAACAACTGTAAATCCACACAGTCATAGAGATTTCCAAAGCGGGATCACCTAGTCTCGCTTTCAAATTGTGACTATAAATGATACCACTTCTCTAAAGAAAAAAGCTAACAGTGTTTATGGAGGCCAATTAAATCTGCACAATGCTTCTGAATAGCCACTCACCATAGAGTTTAAAAGGAATTATGGAAAAAAGTCTGTTGACCAGAGGAAACTTATGTGACTATAATTGAGCAGGGAGGACAAAATGGCAAATGGCACTAACAAAGATTAAATATAGCAGATAACATTGGTGATACAGTATGAATTAAACAAGCAGCTTTATTTGTCAGGAAATTAAAATTCATGCCATCCAAACAAATGTTCTTCAGTAACATTTTTTAGTAATAAAAAGCATGTTAACAAAAGGTCATGATTAAAATGAAAGATTCACTAACATGACTCTAAACCCATTAGTATCAATCTTTTCCTCTAGAAACCACATCTTTCCTTTGTTATACTGTACAAAACCAAACCTGACATTTCATCATGATTAACTTATCCCTGGGTTATTTAATACATTTCTCACTGCTGTCTTTCTACATATTGACTTGAGAAACAGCACTTGAAACGCCCTGCATTAGTATATGAAGAAAAACACTCTCTACCCACGTGAGAATGCAAATTGCTTAGCACTCATGTCCCCAAATTTAGCTTAGATTTCTTTTTAGGCAGAAGGCTTATACCTACCTTAAATTGTCCATATAATGAAATCATTGAGAAGAAGAGGACAACTGCCAGAGGACCCCAAAAGTCTGGATTGTCTCTCACTACCTGTCTATTAAACCCAAGAGATGGCATAGGCATCAACACACATCGAATTTTGTAGTAAATATCCTTCAGATCAATGTCGAGTTCTTCCCTGAAATTGTTAAGCAAGAGAGCATTACTATACACCATGGCAATGAAACAGAGCATAAAAAAAAAGGTAAGTTTGAAGGCAAACAGTAAGTTTACAGACGAAGTGTCCTGTCATCCATAAGGCTTTCTGAAGCCATGACTAGTAAAGGACACTTTGTCCACAGCAAAGCAGCACCATACCTTCATCCCATATTCAGTAACTGATGTGACACAGATATATTTAATTATTCAAAAATCAATCACATGACTGAGAATAGCAAACCTACACAGTATACCCTAACAGTCTACATTAAGGCAGTGAATCTATTTTCTGACATGCAGGAACACATGACATTCACACCACTGTCACTACTTGAAAGTCAAAGTCATGCATACAGAAAAGTAGGATGTCTGTGTATTCCTATGCTGAGCAGTTTGCCACGAGCACACTTATTACGGAAACATTTAATTCAAATTCTACAAGAAAGAATACCTTTACTTTCACTAATCCTAAACCATTCGAAAGACATCAGGTAAAAACTTTTTTTGTAATAAAATGGGGTTTCACTTGCTTCAACAAAAACAGCTTTCAGCATACCAGTTTATGCCAATTGTTTAATTACTGGCTTGTTTCCAATAGGGGCGAAAATAAATAAAAGTCAGCTAAACTAGCAATATGTTTTATCAACAGATCTTGCACTTCTCCAATTGCCTTCTCCACTCCCTGCTACGAACTATCCATAAGCAGCTACAAATTGACCAGAAGACTCTTCTGCATAGGAGGCTCTTAACAGGTGCATCTTGCCCTGATTGTCTCAGCATAAGGGGGAGGAAGCGGACTTTCCAAGTAATGGGCAATTCTACTTCTTTAAGCTTATGTGTGGAACCTTGAGACAAAACCGTATGCTAGTGTTTTCCTTATGCAGTCAGGACCGAGGAGCTCTGAAGAGTTGCAAGAGGCTTCCCTGCAGACATCCCTTGGCTCTACATTCAAGAGCACGGTAGAGGAAAAGGTAGAATCATATCCTAAGTGTGTTTGTGAAAGTTTTGTACAAGGCTTTGATTTACGGCTTTTTCCTCAGAAAAGCTGAAGAAAGAAAGAAATGCAAAGACATGATTGACCACAATTTGTCTTTAAAAAAAAAAAAACTAAATACTGCTCACGGAGTCTCTCAAGGTGATTTCAGGCTTGCTATTACTGAAGCTATTTCAGAATTGGTATTACCAACACATGACTAAATAATAAAAATTGTTCTTTAACACATCCCTGAATTTAAGGGGTAGACTAGAAGCATCTCTTTTCCCCATTTATTTAAACAGGGTGTAGCATTCCTATATTTCACTCTGAAGATTGTGTAACACAAATATTTCCTGTCTGGAAATAATTCTGTGTCATCGCCTAGAGCTTCTGACAGCATGCGAATTAACTGTCTTTCGCATGAGGCTAACAGCTACCTCACCTACAAAGTAATGGTAGCTGTAATGGCAAACAAGTGGCTGGAGTAAGGCTGCCCAATAAGAAAAAAAAATCTCCCTCTATTGAACAAAGCACTAGCACAGTGAACTTCCCTTAGCTGCCTACTATTCTTTAAATCCATAGCAGGATTCAGATTACAAGGCTTCATCACCACACATGTTCTGGGAACAATCGGAACTGCATGAAAACTGCTACATGAAAATCAGATTAAGGTCTTCTCTGTCAGGATTTTATTCATCCTGCTTGCCACAAACGGATCATTTCCCTGGCATGTTCTCCTTGCTTCCAGCAACCAGCAGCTTAGAACACCGAGTTGTCTTTGAATCACAAACTTGTTTTTTTGTGATATAGAAAGTTACACAGAAGAGGGAATTCACGTGTTTGTTACCTCAGTACACCATTCTGATTCTTAATTCAAAGTTAGAGGTTTACAGAACAGACTTACACAAGGAGCTACTTGTGCACACTTTATGTTAAAGTACTTTTCAAGTAGCAGTTTCATTGTTAAGCTCTCCAGACATCTGTTCTCTCCCAACACTCATTCAAGTTCTCCAGAGTACTCTCCTGCTCACTCCATTTTTTTAAAGCATCATTATCTTTAATTCACACAGGAAAACACTGGGACACTGAGAATTAGGCTGCTTCAGCACACAACAAGGACTAAGACCCAGGCTGCCCGACTCATAGTAACCTTAAGATACAAACTTTCTTCAGCCAACCACGCTCTGTGAACAGAACAAGCGACGCAGAGATTTTCAGTTTTAAGGACATTTTTGTCTTTCAGCACTAATATCCTTTTAATCTAGCTTTATAATATAAAATAGCATCATTATAAAGTTTGTGCTACCTTGCTTCTAGCGTCCCTACTGTAATAAGCATGATTCACAATGCATTTACTTCAATGTAACTGACAGAATTTTTAGAATTACCTAACGTAAGTATTTCCACAGGATTGCCTTAGCCTCTGATTCTTTGACAGCATTAAGAAACTCGCATCATCAGCACAAAAACCAGAAACAATACAACCTAATTTTTTTTTTCACAATTACAAGATCAACCAATAAGAGCAGAAAAGCCATAAAAGCTTTATACTTCTAGAGATTTATAATATCGTATTTTACTTCCTCCTTCCTCCACCACAGTGAGTAACAAGCCTGTCTTTTACACTAAAAATAAAACCCATAATGAGAAACATGTCTTCATTCCTGCACCAGAAAACACTCCTTGGTTAAGTAACTCGTCAAATAGAATTCTAGTCACAGCAAAAGCCTGTGGGACAATTTGAGAGGCTACAAGTTGTTTGTTTTTCCTACACAGCTAATAAAGATGGATAACCAAAAATAATCATCACATACAGGAGTGGCTTGTTGTCTTCTGGGTCATCATCTTCTACTTCCAGAAGCCAGCCATACCCTCTCTGCCTTAGGAATGTAGTTGCAGTAGATTCTTTGATGAATTCTCCTCCAAGATTTAGCTTAACATCTGGAGCTGTTATGGAGCCACTAAGATCTTAGAGAAACAGGGAGAGAAAGATACACCTTTTTATGTCTTACCAAAAGCCATGTGATTTCAAAAGTTATCTTCAAAAAGATAAACAACAGACATAAAGCTGCATGTGCTGGTCATCACCACAAACTATTCAAAGTTATAGAATAAAACTATACTTTTAACAGATACATAATTCGGAAGGGTACTTCTGGTTTTAAGGCAATAGGAGCAATGTTGATTTAGGTCCCAAATTAACAAGTTTTAGCTTCTAGATGGAACACTCGTTTTGATGACACAGTGTTATGGTATGACAGAAAGGCTTCATCATTAAGCACTTAAAGGCATACAAGGAGTTAACTAATTATATTCTTAACATACTGTAAGGTGTGGATTATTTACCCTTTTTTTGCTGACAATACTATACCTCTTTTGGAGCCCGTCCCTGCACAGTGGCAGTTTCAGCCAAAACCATTCTATCCTTTTATGTCCAATTTTTCATGAAAGGAGAACACTTGTAGATGTTTTCATTCGTAGCCTGCCTTTAATACAGGTCAAACTGTTAGAAGACTATCAGACATCCTTAGGCTCCAGCCAGTAAGAAGAGACACAAGGAGTTCTCTTCAATATATTATGATCTTGCTCTGCCACACTACTAAACAAGACAAAGAGCAATTTATGTATGTTCTGGCTGCGTCAAAGTCACCAACAAATATTAATTTTATTTGCTCATTGTATTCAGTTACGTACAAATGAACAACACAAAATAGTAACTGAAAATACACGCAGCAGCTTGAAGAAAGAAAAAATACGGAAGAGGGGAATAATTATTCCTTCAGGAAATGATGGATTTCCATTATTTGCTAAAAAGAAAATGGCCAAACAGAAACACGCAAATCTTCTGTAAATACCTTATTACAAATACATTAAGACACAAAAACTCTTTTCTCATCCAACACCTTACCGCTTCACCAAAGAAAGTCGTATTTTGCGTTGTGTGCTCTTCACACAAAATACTTCCTTCGCACAAATATCCCAAAACACCTAGCTATAGCAAGGATTTCTGAAACTTACTCACTCACAGAGGCAAGTCAGGCCATGTTTGCCAACAACATTTACAACATCTTCTATCAAAATGCAACGTATTTTATTTATAGAGACAAATTCTGTACAGTGACAGAACCTCACACAGTCTTCAGCCAGCATGTCTGAAGTGTTCACTGATCACTCAGTATCATAATTAAACAGAATTCTCCCTCCCAAACCAGGTTGCTAGGCCACTCCAGCTTAAATTTAAGCTTTACCACATATGCTTTTCAACCGTTTCATCATCATGAGAGTTCATGATCCATTGCTTTGATTCTTGGAACACCCTCTGCTTCAGGATCCTCGTAAAGATCACTGTAACTTACAGAGTTTCTCTTTGCTCCTCTAAGTACCAGCACACATACGCTGTTCTCATCAGACACAAGCAAAGCTGCCTTCCGCTATTTACAGTAGGAGAAAAAAGAAAAAGGTATTCGTAATGCCTGGGTGTCAAGGTAAAGAAAACCTCAGAGGTTTTCTATTGTCACTGGCACCCTTTGTTATTTAAAAATACTTGTTTATCCTACAACATAACACTGTTTTGCAAGGAGAGGTTTTTCCTACTCTTTGTGCAAGGATGTGACTATCAAAACACACAAATGTAACTGTCCAACCAGCCATTTCTTTCTTCTTTCACGCTGACAATCCATCCTGAGGCAGGGAAACTTCTACACAAGTCTTACTTACCAAGACTCCTTCTAGTAGTCGACGACCTAAAACCACATTTTTTAAGCATGAAACCTACTAACAAGATCTTCAGTCTATTTTGCAAGACATCTCAGGTGGGACTTAAAGCTGCAGAAAACAAGGAAAAGATTCTGCCACCCCCTCTTCTACAGACTGCTTTGAATGAGATGGTTAACTGCAGGCCAATAGAGCGCTGAAGAACCTGCCAAGAACTGATGGTTCTGATGTTTGCTAGTGAGAGTTAGGTTGCCTTCACTGCTACTGTCTCAGGCAGACCACCACAGAAGCAAAGCTGAGGTATCTCATACGCCTCACTTCAACCAGGCATTGTGGAAAAACAGCTTTCAAGCCAGTCTTTGCTCTCAATTTTGATAAAGCAGTACAAGAGGAAAAAAAACCCAACAACCCCAAAACAGTCTGTTCTTTACACCACTGCCGTGCACTTAATTGAGAACACCTCTCTAGCATTTTTTCCCACCAGCAGCTCCTACCTTTCATGGAAACAAGATGGGAAAATAAAACAGCTTATACTTTTATTTTTCATATGGATCAAGATTTGGGAAATAACTAAAAATTAGAGTCCAATGTGTAATATTTTTAATTTAGAAATATCAAGCTGTTTAATTTTGCTTACGTTTTTGTTTGTTAGGGTAGGCCTTCGCAGCACTTTGAAGACAGGACTACACTTAAACAGGACCTGCTTGTGTTCAAAAAGAACACGGAGACAAGCCCAATTCTACACATCCTACTGGAAACATGGCTGTACTGGACTGGGTTCAGCATTGCTCAACAAATACTTCCGGGGGAATCCGGAGAGCTTCCATTCAGAGGTACATGGATCCTTTTTCAGGCCAAAGTGGAGAAGAAAAACAAAACAAACAACAAAACCACAGCTGAGATTGTACCTGTTGATTAGTATTCCTCACCAGAAGGACTGGGAAGTTCACCAAAGAACAGGCATTCTGCCGCAGTCTTTCCACTTCAGTAATTCTTCACCGGGGCGGGACACAAGTCAGGATTTACACGATTCCCTACCCCTACCCGCCAACACGACAGTAACCAAACACACCCGTAAAGCAGAACGGTTGTTGTTCAGGCAGGTAGAGCCCAGAAGGTCGCTGTAAGGAGGCACAACGCTGACTCCTGTATGCTCATTTTCGCACTCCGAAGGCAGACCGCGGAGCGCTGCTTCCCCACAGCTATCCGTGCAGCGGTTCGGCGGCGGGCGGCACTCCGGCCCCTGAACTACACGCAGGGCTCCCTCCCTCCGCGCCCCACTCCCGCACCGAAACGAGACGCGGCACCCAGACGCCGGCAGAGCGCTACGGCCCGTGACGGCGCCCGCCGCA